>Ga0307430_1002364_pt1 | contig 12626 bp, 8 predicted proteins | sample SalMarWE160130MG_FD_202159 | JGI IMG/M metagenome (GOLD analysis project Ga0307430, IMG submission 202159) | Salt marsh sediment microbial communities from the Plum Island Ecosystem LTER, Massachusetts, United States - WE1603-130 | ecosystem: Environmental > Aquatic > Marine > Intertidal zone >... | reverse complement strand
TCAGGCGGCGGCAACTGCACATGTTCCGGCCCATTCTATCGGTGCTGCAAATTATGCCCTGCAGGCCATACATAGAGATTTCAGCGCTTCTGATGCAGATGGTGCCGTAGTCAGAGAAAGGGACTGGCAGTACAGGCACTTACTCGAGCTGAGAAATAACGGACATACAAATAATAGGCATATATCTAAAATATTTAAAAGTCTCATTAATTATTATCATCAATAAAGCTTTTATGCTTGAAGTGAAATACTTGATGATCCAATTTATATTGTCATAAATTGCGAATTTTTTACTTTGAGGAAATTTTTAGTGGGCTTTTTCTCATACCAAAATGCGTATAATAATTGAATATCATTACCATAACTAATGTAGCACCCCATATTAGAGGCTTATAGAAATTGCTTACGGCAGGAAACATATTTAAACTCGAAGATAATAATTGTAGTGTTAGTATCGCTAATACAAGTCCAGTTATAGAACCTGACCCACCAGCTGGATTGACTCCAGCAAGAATCACTATTAAAATACACTGCAATATATATGTGGAACCGAAATCAGCCCTTGCTGAGTTATAATATCCGAGCATTACTATTCCACTAATAGAAGAAAGTATTCCAGAATACATATATGTAAGATTTAACAACTTTGTATTATTCAAACCACTAAATTTTGCAGCTATCGGGTTTGTACCCATCATATAAATACTCAGACCGTACTGGGTTTTTCTTAATAGATATCCTACTATGATTATTGCCAATATGAAAATTACTAGAGAAGTAGGAATAATACCAAAAACAGTACCAGATAATATCTTAGAATAAAGTGCGGGTAAACCAACCACTGTCTTTCCGCTTGTTATTATAATTGCGATACCAGTGAACAACTGCATACTTCCAAGTGTAGCCAGTATAGGGGTGATACCAATTCTTGAAACCAGATTTCCATTTAATAATCCACAAACAGCTCCAACAGCTATACCTATAAAAATAGTAAGAACAATCAGCCATATCATTTGTGCCTGTGGTAAACCATTTAACTCTGCAGATTGCAATATTTTTCCGATAATAATACCGGTCAGGTTTGCAATACCCACAACAGAAAGGTCTATACCCCCTGTAATCATTGTCAGCATTATAGCTATTGATAATAATCCGAATTCAGGAAACTGAAATGCCATTGACTGAAAATTACTAACACTTAAAAATTTGTCCGGGTTAACCAGGGATAGTATAACAAATATCCCGACAAGCATCATGGATAAACGTGTTATGTAATTATTGAATTTATTGAATTTAAAATTAATTTTTAAATTTTTATTAAATAACTTTTTTATTTTAACACCACATTTATACTATATTTACAATATCGTGAAAAATTTAGTTATTAAAGCTATCAAATTCTTGAAATATTGTCAATTGCTTTATGACTTTTGGTAAATACATGCAAATCAAAACCGGACTATTTTTTACCAATTTAAAAATCAAAAGGGGACCGGGCATCTTTACCAGGAATTAGGAATATCTAAATCCTTATTCCTTACTATCTGGATACCGGCAGGTTTTTTATCATACCAGAACCTGACCCGGGAAAGCACTGGTTTTTTATCAGGGCAATTCTTAAGGCTGCTCTTTTCCTTAAGGATATCCCTGATACAGAAAGTTCAGGTTTGTTTATTGAAATCTTTTGCAGGCATTTACATTTCTTTCAGCCCTTAGAGCTAATATATTCCTTATTTATTAAAATGTGATCTTATATTATTTTATCCAGAAGAAATCTCTGCTCTGTAGAAATCGGAATATGGAATGGCAGTCAAAATTTGGTTCTTAAATAACAGGTATAAATTTGTACTTGACAATTAGTTCTTAAGTTATTTATAATAGTAAGAACGTTTCGATTTTTAGTAAGAACGTTTTGATTATTGACATGTTTAATTTTACAAAAAGGTAAGTCCGTATTATTTAATCAAAAAAATATTATTTGATTTTGAAATATAAGCAAAGGTTTTAAAAATTAATTAAGGAGGTTCATCATGTGTCTTTAGTTCTCTAAAAACTATTTATTACAAAAATTGGTTAGTAGATTAAGAAAAAATAGGGTAGTATTTAAAATTAAAAAATTACTTTGAAGAGTAAAATGCGAAGAGAGGAATAAGATGAAAAAAAGTTTAATTTTTTCTGTATTAGTGGTTTTTATTGTTTCAATGATTTTTGCTGGAGTTGGTTGCAAGACTGAAACAACAGAAACAGCTGAAGCAGAAGAAGCTGTAACAGAAACAGCTGAAGAAGAGAAAACTGAAGAAGAGACAGCTGAAACTGCTAAGACCTATAATATTGCAGTAGTTCCAAAAGATGCCAGTAACCCCTGGTTTGTACACATGGAAGAGGGTGTAATAAGATTTGCTGAAGAGACAGGCCATAATGCCTATATGAAGGGCCCATCAGAACATGATCCTGTTCAGGAAGTTCAGGTTGTTGAAGATTTAATATCACAGGATATAGATGCTCTTCTGGTAGTTCCTATTGACCCTTCATCAATGGAAGTTGTGCTAAAAAAAGCTCTTGATAAGGGTATTGTTGTTCTGACACATGAGGCTTCTAATCAGGAAAACACAATGTATGACATTGAGGCATTTGATAATGAAGCATATGGCGAATTCATTATGGACAACCTTGCTGAAGCAATGGATTATGAAGGCGTATATACTACAATGGTTGCTTTCCTTACAAGTACAACCCATCGTGAATGGGCAGATGCCGGTGTTGCTCGTCAGTTAGAAAAATACCCGGATATGCAACTTCTTGAAGAATGTCCCCGTGTAGAAACTGGTTCTACAGCAGAAGGAGCTTATGAAGCAGCCAAGGAATTGTTAAAGAAATATCCCCAGCTTAAGGGTATAACTGGTGCCAGTTCATATGATGCACCGGGTGCTGCAAGAGCTATAGATGAGCTGGGACTGAAGGGTAAAGTATTTACTGTAGGAACCGGTATGCCTCAAGAAAATGCAGAAATTCTTAAAAATGGTTCTGTTAGTTCTCTTGCGCTCTGGGATGCTGCTGAAACTGCCTATGCAATGTGCAACCTGGCAGTAAAGATTCTTGAAGGTGAAGAGATCGAGGATGGTGTTGATCTTGGCACAGAAGGTTATCATTCAATGAGGCTGGTTGATAATGTGCTTTATGGTGAAGCTTTCATACTAATCACAAAGGATAACGTAGATTCTTTCGGTTTTTAATTAATAGGTATACGTAGTTTGTAGAGTTAATGAGCTAAAACATACATACATAAATGGTATAACATTTATGTATGTATGTTTATTATGAGTATAAGGATGTATATGATTAATTAAACAAATATGCTTCAGTGATTAATACAAATAATAATATATGTTAGGGGGTAAAATGGAAGTTCGCGAACTTAAACTTGAATCATTAAAACATGTATCCATGAAGGAATTTAGTGAATATGGGCGTATTGTTGGAAGAGATGAGGACCAGGAGGAATTTTTATTTGATTTACGTCCTGTTAAACCAATGGGGTTTTCAGATGTAGATGTAGCGGTTAAAGCATACTGGGATATTGCCCCGATGAAAGATTTAAAGTATAGATTTGGGTTGGGCATATTATGGATGAAGCCAAAACCAGAGGGTACTATAATTGACTGGACCGAATGTCACCCGGAAACCTACGAAATATTTGTTCCTCTGGGGGGAAAAGAAATAATATTTGTTCTAGCACCCCCTGGAGATGAGCCGAGTGTTGAGAAGACACGTGCTTTTTTAATTGGGTCTGATGAAGGAGTTATACTGGATAAAGGAACATGGCATTATCCTCCATTTGCTCCATACGGTGTTACACCGGTTCTTATGCCAAGATATGGAGATTTAAAGGAAGTAGAAGGCCCTGTTACAGAGGCTTTTGGCAAAAAATATGACACATCTTCAAAAACGTATATTAAGGGTGCCTTACATGCACTTGATACAAGATATTATGGCGAAGGCTTTGAAGGTGAATATAAAGTTAAGGTTATTTAAATATTGTGTATTTATATCCTGTATTATATATTGATGTAATACAGGATATAAAGTGGATCTGAATTTGAAATATTAATTTGTTCCGGTTGAGAATAAGATACTCAATGGCATAGTAATTATCTATTTGCTTATAATATATTAAAATAAGCCCTGGAAAAAAGTTAGATTGTTTTTAATAATATAGAAATTTATTAATAAAGAATAATATGTCTGATTATATTATAGAAGCTATAAACGTGAAAAAAGCTTTTGGTGGAGTAAAAGCTTTAAAAGGGGTAAATCTTAAAGTCAAAAAGGGTGAAATACATAGCCTGGCTGGTGAAAATGGCAGTGGAAAGTCTGTGCTTATTAAAATTATTTCTGGCATTTACACCAGGGATAGTGGGATTATTAAGTATAATGGTGTTGAAAAATTAAGGGTTTCACCAATTGACGCAATAATGAATAATATACAGGTAATATATCAGGATCTCTCTATATTTCCAAATCTTTCAGTTATTGAAAATATAGCTTTTAATAATGAGATTGCCAGTAAGCGTAATTTAGTTAGCTGGAAAAGGTTTAAAAAAGTTGCAGAAGAAACCGTTGAAAGAATTAATTTTGAAGTTGATTTAAATGAAATAGTCGGTAAATTATCTATCGCAGATAAACAATTAGTCGCGATCTGCCGTGCACTTGCAACAGATGCGAAGCTAATAATTATGGATGAACCGACAACAGCATTAACCAATAAAGAAGTAGAAGCATTGTTTAAAGTAATCAAAGCTCTTCAGAGCAATGGTATTGCTACCTTATTTGTCAGTCACAAACTGGATGAGGTTTTTGAAATTTCGGAACGTTTTACAATATTAAGGAATGGAGAAAATGTAACTACCGGTAACACCTCGGATTTAAATTATGAAAAATTTATTTATTTTATGACAGGTATGCAGTTTGAAAATAAACAACCAGTTGATAAGAAATTGTACATTGATGAAAAACCTGTTTTGGAAGTAAAAAATATTTCGTTAAAAAATAGTTATAAAGATGTATCTTTTATCTTAAGAAAAGGTGAGATTCTTGGTATTACCGGATTGCTGGGATGCGGAAAAAGTCAACTTGCAGAGTCTCTTTTTGGTTTGAATAAATCTTATAAGGGGAAAATATATATAGATGGTAAAGAAGAAAGATTAAACAATATATCAGATGCTATAAGATGCAATATTGGCTATGTACCTGAAGACAGGCTGACTAAAGGTTTATTTTTACCCCAGTCGATAGGGCGAAACATTATTATTACAGTTTTGAAAAGAATAGTGAATAAATTAGGAGTAATTAAAGAAAAATTGATGGAGCTTGAGATAAATAAGTGGATAAAAAAACTCGAAATTGCTACTCCCAGCATAGATAATGCTGCTACTACACTTTCAGGTGGTAACCAACAACGTATAGTTCTGTCAAAATGGTTGGCCACAAGTTTGAAATTACTCATACTGAATGGACCAACCGTTGGTGTGGATATTAAATCAAAATATGAAATATATAAAATTTTAAGTGGTCTGGCAGACGGAGGACTGGGGATACTGGTTATCTCTGACGATTTACCGGAAATAAAATCTATTTGTAATAGAGTTTTAATAATGATTGATGGGAAAGTAAAGGAAGAAGTTGACCCGGAAAAGTTCGCAGAAGATGAGTTGGCTGAAAAAATGAAAGCTACGAATAAAATTGATAATCTTGTTGAGAGTTGATAGTTATATTGAAAAAAATATTTTTAAAAACCGAGTTCTATGTATTTTTGATTGTGGTTGCTTTATGTATGCTGGTGCAATTAAGGAGTGGACAGTTTTTTACTGGAAATAATATTGTAGATATCATAAGATCCATGATTGTGCCTGCTATGTTCTCCATAGGGGTTTTTTTAGTAATACTATCTGGTGAGATTGATGTTTCATTTACTGCATTAGCTGCTTTGACCGGGTATATAACAACCAGAATATTCATTATATTAAATTATGAGGGGCCGGTAATTGTACCATTCATAGTAGCTGCGATATTCGGTTTTGTTTTTGGGTCTTTAAACGGTTTTCTTATTTCAAAGTACAGGATTTCTGCTCTAATTGTTACTCTGGGCACAGCAAGCTTATTCAGAGGGATAATGATGGGAGCATTAAGAGCTATAGAATATCCTATTATCCCGGAGCCCCTTGATGCTCTAGGGGAGGCCAGTCTCTTTATTGCAAAGAATCCAAAATCCGGATTAACTTCAAAGATGCCTGTAACTGTGTTTATTCTAATTGGAATGTTTATCATTGTGTTCTTTATTATGAAATATACAATGTGGGGACGTGGTATATACGCCATCGGCGGAAATGAGAATTCTGCCATAACTGCAGGATTTAGAGTAAAAAGAATAAAGTTTTTCATCTACAGTTTCGTAGGAGTAATTTCTGGTATTGCAGGTCTTACACGTGTGGTTATGATGGAAAGACTCCATCCCACAAATTTGTTGGGTATGGAATTAACAATTATAGCGGCTGTCGTATTGGGAGGTACCAGGATTACCGGTGGTGTCGGTACACTTACAGGTACATTTCTTGGTATTTCTCTTTTTTATATACTTGAAAATAGTCTCATACTAATAGGAATTCCCAGTTTCTGGCAGCAATTTTTTGTGGGATTTTTAATAATAGTAGGTACAGGCATTTCCTCAATGAGGACAACTAGAGAGACACTTTAATATATAGCTGTAGATTTTGAATTTAAAGATAGCAGATGGGTGTATCCACAGTTAAAATATTAATGTTATAAAACTGTATTTTTTACATTGGGAAAAAATAAGCTGCCTGAATGACTGAAATAAAGTTTTATTGACAGGGGTATAATTCTATTTTAAAGATATGTCTTTATAATTATAATTTCGTAACGGAATTACGTTGAATTAGATTCACATCAAGAGTCACTTTGCGGTTTTCATTGAAGTCTTTTCCTCTTAGGAGATCGAGTAAACGTTGTGCTGCCAGTTCTCCCATTTTTATGGTTGGGCCTTCAACTACAGTGATACCCGGTTTAACCAATCGTGCTAGAAGGTGGTCGTCGAAACCAACAAGAGAAATGTCTTCACCTATTTTTAAGCCGAGATCATTCAGAGCAAGTATACATCCTTCAGAAATCAGATTATTACCCGCTATTATTGCAGTGGGAGGATCACTTAGAGAGAGCAATTCTTTCGTCTGCGAGTAACCTGTAGATTGATACAATGCACCACGACGTATGTACTCTTCACGAATTTTTATTGAATTATCCTTTAAGGCCTGCTTGTATCCGTTAAGACGACCCTGACCAACGCATAGACGCGTGGACCCAGCAATAATAGCAATTTTTTTGTGGTTTGCAGCAATCAGTATTGAGCATAGCTTGTATATGCCGCCGAAGTTATCAACAACCACGGCGTCAAATTCACTCCGGGCAATATCGCGGTCAGTAATAACACAGGGTTTGTTCCACTTTTTATATTCAAAATGGTCAAAAAAATTATCACTGCAAGGAATAATTATTAACCCATCAATAAAGGCATTTAATTTTAAACGTAATAACTCGTAATCAACATCACCATTTTCCCCGGTTGAATAAACCATTGCAGAGAAACCGTTCTGCTTTAAATGATATTCAATTCCCTGAATTACACTTGAAAAAAAATGATTTATAAAGTCAGGAACAAGTACAAGAATTATGTTTGTATGTCCTGTGATCATTGCGGTAGCTACAGGATTTTTGAAATAATTTAGCTCTCTTATTGCCTTTTTGATCTTTCTTTTCGTTTTTGGATTAACCCGGTCTAAACCATTTAACACTCTTGAGACAGTTGATATTGATACATTTGCCCGATTAGCTACATCCTTTATTGTAAAATTTTTATTCTTTAACATTTTATCCCCTCATAAAAACCCTGGCTAAAAATTATATCATGCAATAATACACAGCTCAAGGTACATAGGATAGAAATTTGGGCTCAGATAAATAGTTGAATCGTCCCGTAACTTTATTTATGCTGTCCAATGTAAAATGTAAATTTATTGAGGATATCTTTTTTCCTTTTTTTATCTGTATCATACATTTCTGCGTAAGACTATTTGTGACATTAATTCGTACTTTTTTTTAAACAAAAATAAGGATATACAGAGTAAATGAGCATTTATCTTAGGTTCTGATCTGAAGTTAAATATATTGACAATTAAATAGTAGTGCTATAGAATTAAGCACTAAGATGTCATAACGTTTTGACAATTTATGACCTTATTTAGTTGAATAATTTGAAGTATATTTATATTAATTTAAAGACATTATTTTATAATTAAGTAAAATGTATTTCATTATAAGGGAATGAAAGTAGAATTCTTGCTGAGGACGATGATAGTACTATCAGGAAAACCAAAATTGAAGGAAAATTTACTTAGTTACTAAACCCAACATTCCAGCCATTATAGATTTTTAGAAATACTTGACTATAATAAGTTAAAGAAATTGTAAAATAAGTAATAAAAAAAATATTAAATAGAGGATAAAAAATTGAAGATTGGAATACGTCCAATAATAGATGGACGTGAAGGTAAACAGGGTGTAAGAGAAGGCTTAGAAGAGCAGACGATGAACATGGCAAAGTCTGTGGCATCCTTTATATCTTCCAGCTTGAATGATAGATATGGCCACACGGTTGAGTGTGTAATATCGGACAGTACTATCGGTGGTGTCTATGAAGCCTCAAAGTGTGCTGAAAAGTTTCAGAGGGAAGGTGTTTGTGCAACACTCTCAGTTACACGATGCTGGTGTTATGGTTCTGAGACGATGGATATGGATCCACTAATACCAAAGGCGATATGGGGCTTTAACGGCACAGAAAAACCCGGTGCAGTATATCTTGCTGCTGTACTTGCAGCACATACACAAAAAGGATTGCCTGCATTTTCAATTTACGGTCGTGATGTACAGGATGCAGATGATAATACTATTCCTGACGATGTTCGGGAAAAGATACTGCGATTTGCCAGAGCAGCTGTTGCGGTCGGGGAAATGAAAGGAAAAAGCTATTTATCAAGCGGCGGTGTATCAATGGGTATCGCAGGCTCAATTATTGAAACAGGATTTTTTGAAAACTATCTCGGCATGCGATGTGAATATGTTGATATGACCGAATACATACGGCGTATCGAAGAAGGAATATACGATAAAGATGAATTTGAAAAGGCAATTGCCTGGACCAGGGAAAAGTGCAGGGAAGGCGATGACCGGAATGAACAGCCAAGCGACAGAGTACGTAAAGACTGGGAGTGGGATTTCACAGTCAAGAGTGCGCTGATTGCAAAAGACCTTATGCAGGGAAACCCCAGGCTAGAAGAACTTGGCTATGGTGAAGAAAGCATGGGTCATAATGCGATTTTGGGAGGGTTCCAGGGTCAGAGGCAGTGGACGGATCATTTTCCTAACACAGATTTTATGGAAACAATACTTAACAGTTCATTTGACTGGAATGGCAGAAGGGCGCCGTATGTCTTTGCAACTGAGAATGATGCTCTCAATGGTATATCTATGCTATTTGGCAACCTTCTTACTAACACTGCACAGATATTCAGTGATGTTAGAACCTTATGGAGCCCGGAATCACTAAAAAGGGTGATGGGTAAGGATTTACCCGTGGATACAAAAAATGGCATTATTCACCTGAAAAACTCGGGTGCGACGTGCCTTGATGGGGCGGGGCAGCAGGAGAAAGACGGGAAGCCAGCAATTAAACCGTTCTGGGAGATTACTGACGAAGAGATAGAAAAATGCCTGCGAGCGACGGAATGGTGCCCGGCTTCTAAAAGCTATTTTCGCGGCGGCGGTTTCTCCAGCAAATTAAAAACACGTGGCGGAATGCCAGTAACGATGTGTCGCATGAATCTGGTTAAAGGACAGGGCCCGGTGTTCCAGATCGCAGAAGGTTGGACAGTTGATTTGCCCGGTGATCAGATAATTGATGAGCGCACTGACCCGACATGGCCAACGACATGGTTTACTCCTAGATTGACAGGTAAAGGTGCGTTCACGGATGTATACAGTGTGATGGCAAATTGGGGTGCAAACCACGGAGCAATCAGCTATGGACATATCGGCACTGATTTAATCACACTTTGTGCAATGTTAAGAATTCCAGTGAATATGCATAATGTTGAGGATAAAGATATTTTCAGACCTTCAGCATGGAACGTATTTGGTACGGACAACAAGGAAAGCGCGGATTATATGGCATGCAGAAACTTTGGTCCTCTATATGGTAAATAGTAACAGAGTAGAGTGCATCAATATATCAAAAAAAGAGCCGCCTTTCACATTATTGGCATGATGATAATTTTGACAAAAAGAGAAACAGTGGTAAATCTTTATTTAAAATGGCTTTCTGTTTGTATGTAAGAGGATGACCATCTAATTGCTTGATTCAGAATATTTTAATTTGGTGTTATGTTTATATATCCTTAATGCATGTGTACCAGATCCATTTACGTATATTGTGTTGAGATTATTAAAATCTAAAATATTAAATAGATATAAAATATAAATCAAAATAAGTAACATAGTACTTTTAAAAATCTAAAGTTGTAACAAAAAGTGAAACAGCAATTTGCATAAATATTATAATAAGAAAGGTGACATCTGATATGGGCAAATATTCAGTGGGGATTGATTATGGCACAACTTCGGCCCGAGCGCTGTTGGTCGATTTGAATACCGGGGAAGAGATTGCAGTAGCGGTAAAAGAATATCCGCATGGCGTGATGGATACCTGTCTACCAGATGGCAGGACAAAACTTGGTGCGGATTGGGCATTACAGCATCCGCAGGATTATTTAGATGTGCTCAAAGAGACTATCCCAGAGATTATTAAAAAAGCCGGAATAAAGCCGAAAGAGATCATTGGTGTGGGTATTGATTTCACTGCCTGTACTATGATGCTTGTTGATGAGACATATACCCCTCTATGTATTAGAGAGGAATTTGAAAATAATCCACATGCGTATGTCAAGCTGTGGAAGCATCATTCGGCACAGGAGAAAGCTGATATCATTACTGCGAAGGCGGAGGAGATGGGTTATACAAAGATGCTCAGACGTTTTGGCGGAAGGGTATCTTCCGAATACCTATTACCTAAGATATGGCAGGTGCTTGATGAAGCTCCCGATATATACGAACAAACATACAAATTCATTGAAGCTGCTGACTGGATCATATATCAGCTGACCGGGCAGGAAAGAAGAAGTGTCTGTTGCGCAGGATATAAAGGAATGTGGTCCAAAGAAGACGGATATCCCGCAAAAGCACTGCTAAAAGAACTCGACCCAAGGCTCGAAAACCTGGTAGAGGAAAAGCTTAGTAAATATGTGTACCCGCTGGGATATAAAGCAGGAGGGGTTAATGACCGGGCAGCCAGGCTAACCGGTCTGGAAAAGGGTACTGCAGTTGCTGTGTCAACGATCGACGCGCATGCAGCGGTTCCAGCTGCGGGTATAGTCAGGCCAGGCAAGATGCTAATGGTCATAGGTACGTCGACTTGTCACATGCTGCTGGGTGAGGAAGAGCGTATTGTACCCGGAATGTGCGGTGTAGTTGCGGATGGCATAATACCGGGATATTATGGCTTTGAAGCCGGTCAGGCCTGCGTAGGAGACCACTTTGATTGGGCTATAAAAAAATGCATACCCTCTGAATATAACAAGGAAGCACAGACAAAAGGTATCAATCTGCACCAGTTGCTAACAGAAAAGGCACAAACGCAAAGGGTAGGAGAGCACGGGCTATTGGCTCTGGATTGGTGGAACGGTAATCGGTCTATACTGATGGACGCGAGCCTTTCGGGGATGCTGATCGGATTTTCTCTAACAACCAAACCTGAGGATATTTACAGGGCCCTGATTGAAGCGACTGCCTTTGGCACGAGGATAATCATTGAGGCGTTTGAAAATAGCGGTATACACATTAGTGAGATCATCGCGTGCGGCGGTATAGTTGAAAAGAACCCATTTTTAATGCAGATATATACGGATATCACCGGGAGAGAAATTAAGATACTGGATTCTTTACAGGCCCCGGCGCTTGGTTCTGCAATGTTTGGAGCGGTTGCTGCAGGCAAACACGAAGGCGGTTTTGACAGTATCGTAGAAGCCGCGGGCCGTATGGCGAAGGTCAAAGATACTGCATATAAACCAGATAGTAGAAATACTAAAGTATATGATATGATTTATTACGAATACAAAAAACTATATAATTATTTCGGAAAAGAAAACATTGTTATGAAAGTCCTAAAAGATATGAAGTAAAACAAAATGGCATATATTTAAAATACAATTATACATTTAATGTTGATATCTGGTCTTTTAAACCAATGAATTCTTGTGATGGATAGATGTGTAAATAATACATATATATCATTACCTTTATATCTATATTAGTTTTGTGTATTATTACATTCCTGCTCCTGGTATCAATACCGGTTGCACTGCAAAGAGGAGTGTAATTTAAAACTATCTTATTTTAAAAATAATATAAAAATATTTCTTCTATTAATAACCTTATGTGATATT
>Ga0307430_1002362_pt1 | contig 12641 bp, 8 predicted proteins | sample SalMarWE160130MG_FD_202159 | JGI IMG/M metagenome (GOLD analysis project Ga0307430, IMG submission 202159) | Salt marsh sediment microbial communities from the Plum Island Ecosystem LTER, Massachusetts, United States - WE1603-130 | ecosystem: Environmental > Aquatic > Marine > Intertidal zone >... | reverse complement strand
CAAATATACGTGATTGATTTGTCAAAATAATTTACATTAATTCTAAAAATATTTTTTCAAAGAGCGAAATGTAAGTTTTAAGGCCATATTTGAAGCAAAATTTAAACGTTTTAACTGTAATATCAATAAGATGATATGGCCCGACCCCCATTCGATAAATCTTTTTCAAACTCATCGATCGTCTGCCCATCTATGCCAGCGGCACCCCGATTAACCTTCACCCGTTTGTACGCTTCCCAAACCTCTCGCTTAGCAATCGAAAACGGCTTTGTTTTACCCAAAAGATTCCTCCCAGTTCTGGTTGATCCATCGAATAAAACCAGACGATGCAGCCCCTTCGCTCCAGTTCCATTACAGAACTTTCATCACTACTACAAGCTGCTCCGCCCCCGTGCCCTGCATCGGTACTCTCACTCTCGTGGGTCCTCCACTTGAGCTTCTCCCTTTACATCAGGACGACAGGTTCCCACGTTCCCCACAGGAGCCTTAATCAGAGTCACGCCACCTTTATGCCGGACGCCACCCAGGCAGTAAGCAGGTTTCCCCTGGGCTTATCCTGGCGTACAGATAGCCACCAGTTTTGACGTCATCCTTAATTTTCGACACCTCATCAGTGGTTCGCTTACGCTCGTCTCTCTGATCCACAACTGACATACTTCTTGGCATGCCTTTTCCTCAACGCTCACCACAATGGCTCTTTACCAATGCAGCTTGAGGTGTTTTGGAGCCTGCTCCTGCAAGCCGACTCCGAGGTACCAACATACCCTCATCTCCTGTGCAGTTACGCACACTCTATATTTAAAGTGCGCTCGTGGCGCACTATCTGCAATAAATGACAGGTTTTTGAAGGCTTAAAATTCGTGTGATATCGTTTTTCAAAAAGGGCAAATCCGTTTTCGGGGTTTGCCTTTTTTGATTCAGAGACTTTCCTAAATTGATCAACGAGCAATGGCGATACCGATACATAAAGGCTAAGTCCTTCTTCGATATTTTTTGATTTCCAGTTGATTAAGTTACCCCCATCTTTCCGGAACGTCACTCATTGTTATGTTTTTAATTTTATTTAATTTTTTGATAAAGAAAATTGACAGTGTCACAATGTGGCATTACTATCAATAATAAGGCTACAATGTAGGCTTATTATTGTTTTAATAAATCACCAATTGGTGGGGATATGAGGCTACAAACGTCTCACTTCTACTAAAATAAAAGGAGGTGATTGTATGAGCGATCATATAAAATCAGAAAATACCGATACTAGGGATCGAAATGCCTCTGAATCCTGTTGTTATATAATCGATCCTTGTTGCTGCCGCGTAGTTGATCCCTGCGGTTGTTACGTTGATCCTTGTTGTTATGTCGATCTTTGCTGTCGTTAAATATAAATAGTATTCAAGGGGATCGGGAATAAATCCTGGTCCCTTTTTTGTAATTTTAGAGATTCACATTTGCTTTTACAAAGTGGTTTATCTGAAGCCCTCGGCAGCTTCATATACTCGGAAGGTGTAAATTCTGTCATAGGCCGGTCCGGTCCGCCGGAGGCAGAACAGAAAAAGGGACTAAAGTTCATTGCAAAAAGAATAAGAAAGGAGGCCGTATGAAACGTTTTGAATATGAGATTACCCAGCATTTGGCCGATACCTTTGACAAGATCGTCTATTTTTGTTCTAAGTCCGGCCAATGCAGTATTGATGAAGTCTCGAAATATCAGACAAAAATTTTGACTAATATTCTGAACAACCGTGGAAAGGAGGGCTGGGAGCTTGTCCAAGTTTCTTTCGGCAAAGATGGCATTATGGCCTATTGGAAACGTAGAATTAAAGACAAGGAGAAATAGCCTCCTGGAAAGAAGTGAAGAGTCAAGTCCATAAGGAAAAAAGAATTGCAAAAATAATATTCTGGTGTTTTACGCCTTTTTTCTTCATAGCATTTATGCGTTTCTTTTTTATGATTTTCAATTTCATATATGGGACGATTCTACGCCTTATAATTGGGAAAAAATATGGTGATATAATCACAGTAATTGCTATCATAACTGCATTGTTTTTCACAGTCGCTGTTTGCTCAATGTTGTGGAAGCAATATAAAAAGCATATCTTGGAAAGTTGATTGTGTTTGAAATATTTAATTCCGATTGATTTTATCGATTGTGGTCATTATTATCTTATTAAAAATTCATCATATTCGTTTTTGGGCTGGTTGATATTAGTGTTTAGATGAAGACATAAGTCGAAACTAATTCAAGTACTAAGAAAGGTTAGTTATGCCATTTGTTAAGATGCCCGGTTTAAGGGGAAAAGTTTATGTTCCCGAAAACCAGCAGGGAAGTCCCCAAAAACATCCGTGCAAGGATTGCTATTTTTGCCAGATGTGCAATGACGATAGGTGCAGATTGTGTCTTAGCCCAAAAAACCGCAAATGCCAGAAACCTTCTGAGAAATAAACGCCTTCTTTAAAAACAGTAAGATACAGACCTTTAAAACTCATAAAGCCAATTATCATTTTGTTGCGTACAACGATACGAATTATTGAATGATGCGATGTTGTGCTTTCTGCAATTGAATGCAACAATCTAAATTTGTTTGATGTCAAAACAGTATCTTAGCAACCATTTTATTTTTCACGCCAACAGGATAATCGCCGCACGACACAATATATAGCATCATCACCGATTCTAAATTTTTCAGCGGTGATATCGTTTTTTCAATAAGGGGCAAATCCTTTTTCGGGGGTTTGTCCTTTTTGACTTTTTTGTGGACTTATGCGATATATGTAATCGGAGTTGATCAACCTTGGGTTGCTGTTCTGGCAAGATATCTTATAACAGATCCTTTCGTTCTCTCCATCAATCTGCCCACGCTGATAATACCACAACATAATATGTGTCTATTGGGAGTATTTCATGAATAATATAAATGGTAATATACTTTTTATGTATTTTTCCCCACAATTACATAGTTTTTTTCCATCTGGCAAATCCATTAATTACGACTCCGTTCGGAATCATATCATTCACCCCTGTTTTCCAATACTTGTTTAATTCATGTTCAAATATAGATAGCAATTATTCAAAAATTAAACAGTCCTACTGTTTAGCTTTTTAACAGTTTAACAGTTGGATGACAAAAAAAATTTAAATTTGAGCTTCAATTCCACACTGTTTTATTCAACAACTGGCAATAGGTGACGAGCAGGCATCATTCAATCTTACTTGGCATAATTATTGCTTAATAATTATTAAACCGACAGGACTCAAACGGATAGGAGGGTTACCATGATCAAGCAATTCTCTTAACAGATCGTCCTAAAGAATGTGACACCTAAATATCAGCTTTAAGATACTGATTCCCAAATCTAATATCCATATTCAGCCCAAGCGTACAGCAGAATTCAACGTGCGGCCTTCCCTTTGTAACAACAGTCCATACCCGATACGACTGGTATCCGAACAGCATTGATTCCTTAAACCTTTTGTGTAGGCGGAATTATATAAATCGTGCAAGGAAATAGGTCTTCACCTTCGGTCTTGCCTTAAATGAAAGGAGGTGAGTTAGAAATGAAAAATTAGTCTATGTCTTTATATTCGTAGGTGTGATGGAGAAGTAATATTTATTTAACAAACTCAAAGAAGGACAATTTGTCGGGAGGCAACAAGATGGAAATAATAAAAAAATATAAGTTTCTGGTGATTATTTTAATTGCTCTGATTATCTCCGGTTTAACTCCAGCGGAAAAGGTTTACGGCAAGCTCCAAATTGTACCCGAAGGCAAGGACCAGATGACCATTCAAAAATTAATCGACAACTTCAATGATTACAACATTTATTGTTCAGACTGTTATGCCGGATACAGCACAAATTCACCTCGGGGAATCCTGTTCGATCCGAAAAATAATGATACAGTAATAGTGGGGAATCGGTGGAAAAAGGTCAAAAATCAAAAAGACCTGATAGAGATGACACATTGGATTTATCCGACTACTTGTAATGAACCCTTCCTCAACAAAATTTTTGGGCCGGATGGCCAGTTCTATGGATATCTTTATTATTCATGTGGATGTGTAAACTGTAAAATGGTTGGGGATAACAAAATGTATTTATTTAGCGTGGAGAGAGCGTCTAATGAGGGAGGCGACCAATGAATAATTGCTTCAAAATTTAATAAAAAGATATTTCAAACGAGCAGGGTCATCAATGGTCCTGCTTTTTATTTGTGCTGATGGCAGATAACTGCAATGTATCTTTCTGCTTTGAAATGGCTTCAGTGGTTGTGATATCGATTTTTTATCGTGTCAGATTGTCGCCGATTATGTTTCAATAACCCTTAATATGACCAAAAAATCGCGCAAAATCACTGAAACATATTCGTTTACAAAATCCCCATATTTCCCCATTATCCATAATCATTCCATAACCTTCCGACCCACAAACCCACAGCCCTCTGATGTCGCCGTTTCTCCTCCCCCCCCTTTCCTTTAAAAATCAAATTCATTCCCGTTCTTTGGGAACGTTGTTGGCGATGTTGACTCAATCCCTTTTTGTTTGTTTGGAATGCAGGGTGGCCAGTTCACCGGCCCAGTCGATGGACGTTTGAAGGGCCGCCTTGATCTTATTGCCGTCGAGGTTTAACTGATGAATCATTTTTTCGGCTTCTGCCCATTTGGCTTCTTCGAAATATTGCGCCAGATGAAGCAGGGGCAAATACTCATTGTTCGGCTCCCGGCACAACGCCGCCTTGAGCCGGTTTTCCAGGGGCAAATACCCCACGATCTCGGTCATGGGAATACCGAGCAGGGCGTCCAGCAGAGAAAATATTCCCAGTAAATTCAAGCTGTCCGGATCGAATCCCCAAAAATCATGGTCCCGGGCGATGAGCTCTAAAAATTTTCCCCGCTGTGCGGAGAGCAACACCAGCTCAGGGGCATCTTTGCTGTGGCTCATGTCCGTCAACAGAACCACCCGAAGCCAGTTCTTCATTTTTTGCCACCCCAAAAGCAAAATGGCCTGGTGGATGGACTTTATCTTTTGGCGTAGACCAAAGGCCGTTGAATTGAGATATGCCAGGAGGCGAAAGCTGATGGAGACATCCCCCTGGATGGTTGCCGCGAGGTGATCAAGGTCAGGCTCGTCTGATTCAATGAGTTGTAGGAGGTTGAACCGCGACACCTCGATGGAGGACAGTTTCCGGACGGTGATCTTGTCCGGCGATTTGAAAAACGGGCCGTGAAACAGTGTAAACCCCAATTCCTTGCACATCTTGAAACGGGCCGGATCCTCCACCTGGCCGGCCAGAAGCAAGGCCGTGTAGGATCGGGCGATGTCGAGTAAGGCCCCAAGCGCGTCCTTTTGTCTGGTGGAGACGTCCGTGCCGATGATATCGGCCAAACCATACAGCGGCCCGAAAGCAGGATTTCCAGTAAATCCCCCGACGGCAATCAGATACCCGTCGGATTTTAATCGTTTCAACACGTCCGGAACATGGGGCTGTGTGTATATGTCCTCGGCCACCTTAACAGCGGCGAGAATCGGCGGAAACGCATAGGGGAGATCGTCCAGCATACTTTTTTCATTAAAATTGACAATTATTTTTTTTCCTCTGTCCAGAATCTGCTGCAAGCCGATGTAGGCGCTGGATGCCACGTTCAAAGCGACGTTCTCGTGTTCCGGGAAACCGGAACGGGTGGTTTCATCGCTTCCCACACAGAAAAGTTCATAGCCCCAGAGCTGGCCCTTTTCATCGAACACGGGCTGTCGGGCAATGGATACGGAAACCGGATGTTCATTTTGGGTCTTTTTTTCGGTCACAGGCTTTATCTCCTCTTGTCCTTAAATGCTTGGGGCATCAAACGGATCATTCAACCGGCTGTAAGTTCCAGATGTCTCTTGCATAATCCAATATGGACCGGTCGCTGGAAAACTTGCCCATGTGGGCGGTGTTGAGAATGGATCGGCGCGTCCATTGGTCCGGATCCAAAAATACCCGGCTCACTTCTTCCTGGGCGGTCACATAGGGCCGGTAATCGGCCAGCAACATGTAGTAATCGCCCTGGTCGAGAAGCGCCCTGACAATGGGTGCAAACAGCACCGGTTCCGTGGGAGAAAAAAATCCGGAACCGATCATTTCCAGTACCTTTTGAAGCTCCGGATCATTTCCGTAATAGTGCCCGGGATCGTAGCCGCCGGCGCGCAAGGCCATGACGTCTTCGGCGTTCAAGCCGAAAATAAAGATGTTTTTCGGGCCCACCTCGCTCATGATTTCCACATTGGCGCCGTCTAAGGTTCCGATGGTCAAGGCGCCGTTGAGTGCCATTTTCATGTTCCCTGTTCCGGACGCTTCCATGCCTGCCGTAGAGATTTGCTCGGACAGGTCCGCGGCCGGAATGATTTTTTCGGCCTGGGACACACAGTAATTGGGCAAAAAAAGCACCCGGAGCCTTCCCTGGACGTCCGGGTCGTTGTTGACAACATCCGCCACGGCATTGATCAGCTTGATGATGATTTTGGCCTGGTGGTAAGCAGGGGCGGCCTTTCCGGCAAAAAGGACGGTCCGAGGAACAACGGTTGCTTCGGGATTTTCCTTGATGCGGTTGTACAGGGTAACCACGTGCAACACATTGAGGAGCTGGCGCTTGTATTCGTGCAACCGCTTGACATGGACATCGAACAGGGTGTTCGGGTTTACCCCCAACCCGATTTTGCGCAAAATATATCGGGCAAGCCGTTTTTTGTTTTCCTGTTTCGTTTCTATCCAGGCCGCGCGAAATTCCGGATCATCGGCATAGGGAACCAATTTTTTAAGCCGGCCGAGGTCAACGATCCAGTCCGGACCGATGACCGACGTAATGAGCCGTGAAAGCGAAGGATTCGCCTGATACAGCCAGCGACGCGGGGTGATGCCGTTGGTGACGTTTTTGATTCGGCCCGGGAAAATTTCATCGAAATCCCTGAACAGGCCGCTTTTTAAAATGCGGGTGTGAAGGTCGGCAACCCCATTGACCGAATGACTCCCCACGATAGCCAGATGAGCCATACGCACCTGTCGAACGTCGCCTTCCTGAATGATGGAAAGTTTTGCCGGCAGTTCCGGATGGTCCGGATATCGTTTTCTTAAATCCTCTAAAAAACGGTGATTGATTTCAAAAATAATTTCCATATGTCTGGGCAAAAGCCGCGCGATCAGGTCCTGTGGCCAGGTTTCAAGGGCTTCGGGCATCACCGTATGGTTGGTGTATGCAAACGTTTTTTCACAAATGGCCCAGGCGTCGTCCCACTCCAGCCCTTCATCATCCATTAAAAGGCGCATGAGTTCGGGAATGGCAATGGACGGATGGGTGTCGTTCAATTGAATGGCAACAAAGTTCGAAAACTCTTCAAAGGACCGGTTCTGCTTTTTATATCGCCGGATGATGTCGAGCAGTGTGGCGGCAACAAAGAAGTACTGCTGTTTGAGTCTGAGTTCCTTGCCCGGCTCGGCCTCGTCGCTGGGATAGAGCACTTTTGAAATGTTTTCGGTCAAAACCTTGGACTCCACAGCACCGATATAATCTCCCCGGTTGAAGTGTGTAAGGTTGAATTCCCGGCCGGATTTGGCGGCCCACAGCCGCATGTTGGTGACATAATCATCGCCATACCCGGGAATGAGAATGTCGCAGGCCATGGCCATCACCACCTCTGTGTCCATCCAGCGGTATCGGCGCCGTCCCTGGCCGTCCACGTACGACTCCGATCGACCGTAGAACCGGATCGGCATCAGATGGTCCCGGCGCTGGATTTCCCAGGGATTTCCCCGCCTTCGCCAGTTGTCGCACTGCTCACGCTGGTAACCGTTGTCCAGGGTCTGAAAAAAAATTCCATAGTCATACCGGATGCCGTATCCGTATCCGGGCAGATTCCGGCAGGCCATAGAATCCATATAGCACGACGCCAGTCTCCCAAGACCGCCGTTCCCCAGACCGGCATCCCATTCTTCTTCTTCGAGTTCGTCGAGATCGAATCCCATTTCCTGAACGGTGTTGCGGGCTTCTTCGACCATATTTAGGCTGACGATGTAGTTCTTCAAAAATCGACCCGGCAAGAATTCAAGGGAAAGAAAATAGACCCGCTTGGCCAAGGTGTCGTAAAGCGAACGCTGGGTTTTAATCCACCGTTCGATGAGCCGATCCCGCACGCTGTAGGCGAGCCCCATAAAACAGGCATACTTGTCCGGCCTGTAGGTATCTTTGCCCAGGGTGAAGCGGATGTGGCGGAGGATATCGTTTTTCAAAGCGGCCGTTTCCCGGGAAGCGGAGTCAGGGGTGTCTCCAGGGAGTTGTTGGTTTTTATCCATGAGAGCATCCTCCATAGGGTTCAGTGTTCTTGGATACGTTGATGCTGAACGTGTTTTAAACCCTCATCAATAATCCGGGACGTATTCCGGAATGATTATGTAATTATGCGTTTTTCTGTCTCGAATATTCTGAAAACAATTAATCCACAATCCGAAAATACTCAATAAATATTACCCTAAATGAGCGAAAGTCGAGGATGCCCCAGATTCGAGGCATCAAGGGTGAAGCCCCGCTGATAAACCGGGATAAACCTCCGTCGTCTACTGCGAGCCCTTGATAACGAAGAAGATGGGGTATCATCGGCTTTCCCAACGGGTAAACAAAATGGGATTTTTGAATTAATTTATATCTCATTTATAGAAGAGTTATGAAAATGCATCTGAATCCACAAAAATACATAATAAATCAAACAGATCTAATATGTTAACCGTTTTGTTTACGCTCAATTAGGGTATTATATTCCCGTGATAGTAGGTTTGATTGTAAGTGTTTGACCGTCCGTGGACATGGATACGGCGCCGTTACCGGCGGTGCCCAGTATGCGGCATCCCTTCTCCTTATACCTTTTTAAAACCAATGGGTGTGGAAATCCAAATCTGCTTTTCCATCCGGATGAAATAATGATGACTTCAGGATTGACCTTTTCTATGAACATCTCCGTACTCGATGTTTTGCTGCCGTGGTGCGGTGCTAAAAGGACGGTGCTTTTTAGTTTGTCACCGGCAATTGCCGCCAATTCATATTCCGCCCGAGTCTGGATATCCCCGGGGAACAGGAAGGATTTCGCTCCGAAAGACGCTTTCAGAACCAGGGAATTATTGTTTAAATTACGCCATGTTTCCTTTTTTCTTTTCTCAATGAAATCCGGCGGCGGATAAAATATGTTTAAACATACGCCGTTAATGAGGTGGATGCCGGCGATTTCTTTGTATTCGGGCATATGAATTTTGTTTTTTTTAATGGCTTCCATGAATTTTTTATATCCCAAAGTGCTTGCTGCTTCATTATTTGTCCATACATTTTTTACATTAAAGTGTTCGGCTATATATATGAGCCCGTTTAAGTGATCACTATTGGGATGGGAAAGCACAAGGGTGTCGACGGTTTTGATTTTTTTTTGCCATAAAAACGGGGCAATAATCCTGGCACCTGTATCAAAAATACTGTTATCGGAAAACCCGCCGCCATCTATGAGAATGTTGTATCCTTCCGGAAGTTCCATAAGTGCCGCATTGCCATGCCCGACGTCTATCATTGTCACCCGGAGATCATCATGCCAGAAGCGGTTATAGAGCCAGTAGCAGCCATCGACGCTCAAAGCCGCAATAACCAGCAGTACAGCGATTGCTTCCGGTTTTTGTATAAAATTTTTGCCCGGCGCGTTGTTTTCCCCGCCCGGGACGTTATCTTTTTCTGCCGCCGTTTTTGATGAAACATATCTTAAATTTAAAATAGCCCAAAACAGGATATAAAAACAGCAAATCTCAAAATAACTGGGGGTTACGGTTTTTAAAGCCGCAAAAGGCAGGTCAGCAAAAAAATTAACCAAACCCATGGCCTGTGCCAGAACAAAAGCACCTGCCTTGAGGCACCCTAAAGCCACTGAACCGGTCAGCGGATATAAAAACACGGCCAGCAAACCCAGAGGAACCACCACAAAACCAATCACGGGGACAAAAATAAAGTTTGCAAGAAGTCCGACCAGGGAAATCTGGTTAAAGTAAAACATAACAATGGGCATGGTGCCGAGGATAGCAAAAAAAGAAGTCATGAAAAAGTAAAACAGATTTGTTTTAACGGTAAATCTTTTTGACTTTTTAATCCCGATTGAATCAGACCGCCATGGAATTTGCACTTGAGACAATCCGTACAGTATTGCAAGAACAGCGGTAAACGAAAGCTGGAATGAAATTGAAAAAAGCGACGGCGGATGAATAATAAGGATCAGCAGTGCCGCCACGGCAAGGGTGTTCATGGGGTCATGTTCTCTTTCAAATAAAAATGCCGCCAAAAACACGGTAACCATGATAACCGCTCTCTGGGTGGAAGGCGACATCCCTGAAAGCAGGCCGTATATAAATACGGGAATAACAGATAAGATTACCGCCCCCTTTTTCGTCCATGCATGCCACAACAAAAATTTAATATGAGAAAGGAGATACTTGAAAAATAAAAATGCACCGGTGGCCACAATACCGATATGAAGTCCTGAAATGGCCAGAAGATGACCGATCCCTGCGCGGTTAAATGCTTGTTTTAAATCGTTTGAAATTGAATTTCTGTCCCCGACGATCAATGCTTTTAATACATCCTGCTCCGTTCCCTGCCCTGTTTTGTCGATGAGATCAGAAATTTTCCTGCGGGTGTCTGCGATAATCATGCCGATCCCTGTCTCTGAATTTCTTTTGATCAGGGTAAGCTTTTTTGCTGAGACGTAGGCAGTTCCATATACTTTTCTAAAAGCCATATATCTCTTATAATCAAACCCTCCGGGGTTATTGAAATTTCTGATGGATTTTATCCTGCCGAAAAAAACAATCCGATCTCCAATTAAGAGTTTAGGGCCGTTCCCTGAAACAGTCAAGCGAATCCTTCCGCACACAGGAAAAGGCTTATTATTCCCATCAAGAGTCTCGGTACGCAGAATGAATTTTTGTCGATGGGAATATGTTGCAACAGGAGTGTCAATAACACCGGAAATTTTCCATGAATGAACATCCTTAAAGTGGATAATGTGATGGGAAGGAAATTTTGGAGCCATCCAGGATTGTATGGAGAGGTATCCCAGGGCAAAAAAAAGGACGATGGGGATAAAAATAACGTTCCTGTTTTTGTATAGGCAATAAAGGATCAAGCATAAAGATACAAAAGCGACAAGACAAGCGCAAACACCATGACCCGAAAATTGGGAACCTGCAGCAATGCCTGATATCATCGAAAACAGCAGGGGAACAACGGGGCGAAAGTAAATTTTATCTGTCATGTAACATTTTAGAGTAGGGTTTCAGCGAATGTCATCATCGCCTATGATCAGGTTCTGAGCGGTCATTTCCACGGGCATATCCAGCCCCAGCAAAGACAGAACTGTCGGCGCGATATCCGAAAGCTTGCCACGATCGAGAAGCTGCTTGCCCGGTGAATCGCCGGCCACGTATATCAACTCGACAGGATTGAGGGTATGGCTGGTCTTGGTTATGCTGGTCTGATAATCGATCATTTCCTCGGAGTTGCCGTGGTCGGCGGTGATAAGGATATGCGCATCAAGCTCGAGCAGATAATCGACAATCTTACCCACGCATTGGTCCACGATTTCGATTGCTTTAATCGCCGCATTCATGTCCCCGGTATGGCCAACCATGTCACCGTTAGCGTAATTTACAACAATAAACCGGTAAGGATTGTTCCGGAGACGACTCAGGAGTTCTTCTGTCACATTGTACGCCTCCATCTCCGGGTGACTGGCAAAGGTGGCCGGGTCAAAGCGGCTCGGAACTTCAACCTGGTCCTCGTTCCGGTATGGCGTTGTTGCTTTACCGTTAAAAAAGCTGGTTACGTGCCGGAACTTCTGCGTCTCGGCAATGCGCAGTTGACGCATGCCGGCATTTGAGATGACCTCGCCAAGCAGGTTCTCCATACCACCGCCTTCGTCCATGGCCCCCAGCATATAATCTGTAAATTCGTCCCAATAACGGGTCAGCCCCACGTAAGTCACCGCCCGCTTTGTTTTGAGTTTGCCCGGATAATTTGGATCGACAAATGCCATAGAGAGCTGGATGGCACGATCCTGGCGGTAATTCGTGTGCAGAATGGAATCGCCGTCCCTGATACCGTCATAGTCACCGATCACATAGCAAGGAATATATTCGTCGAACATCTCAACACCGTCCGGAGTTTTGTCCTCGTAATATGACTCTCTAACCGCAGTTTCTGCATCGGTGGATTTGCGACCTTCACAGGCAACAATACAATGATAGGCCATGTCGGTAAGTTTCCAGTTCCTGGAACGGTCCATGCCATAGTACCGGCCCATTACCGTACCAATGGAGCAGCCGCCAAGTTCCTCCATCACAATTTTAAGCTTTGCCAGGTATTCCATGCAGCTGCGGGGCGGGGTGTCGCGCCCGTCTAAAAAAGGATGAATGATGATTGGGCCTTTGGGATATTCTTGCCGCGCCCTGCGCATAATTTTGAAGAGATGTTCCTGGTGGGCGTGTACCCCCTCGTCCTGCAGCAGGCCAAAAAGGTGAAGACGGCTCTTGTGCTCCGTCCAATTGGCAACCAGCTTCTTCCAGTGCGCAACTTCAAAAAGCTCACC
>Ga0307430_1002360_pt1 | contig 12652 bp, 7 predicted proteins | sample SalMarWE160130MG_FD_202159 | JGI IMG/M metagenome (GOLD analysis project Ga0307430, IMG submission 202159) | Salt marsh sediment microbial communities from the Plum Island Ecosystem LTER, Massachusetts, United States - WE1603-130 | ecosystem: Environmental > Aquatic > Marine > Intertidal zone >... | reverse complement strand
CCTTGCTTTTGGAAGAATAAAAATAAAGGAGAAAGGAGGGGATGGGGGACACAAAGGTGTAAGATCAATAATAGATGCCTTTGGCGGAGGTGGTTTTACGCGTCTGCGTATTGGCGTCGGGCGACCCGAGGCCGGGGTTAGTGCTGCTGATTATGTTCTGGGAAAATTTACTATAAAAGAAAAAAAAGTTCTACACCGGATCATTACAGAGGCTCGGGATGCTGTAGTTACAATCCTTTGTAAAGGTGCAAAGGAGGGGATGGACAGGTTCAACGATAAAAGCATTGTAATTTCAAGTTAACTATTCAGATGGAGGGAATAATGGAAGCTGTATTGAACAATTTACCGTTGTTTTGCACGCTGGTTGGTGCTTTTGGAGTGCTTTTTGCGATTTCTCTGGCCACAGTTGTCAAAAAAGCGCCTGCCGGAGATGAAAAGATGCAAGAGATTGCCCGCGCTATTCAAGAAGGCGCTATTGCATATCTGAACCGCCAGCTCAAAAGTATGGGTACTGCCGGTATCATTATTTTCATTATAATCTTTGCCACCCTTGGCATAAAAACCGCCATTGGATTTCTGGTCGGCGCAGTCGCATCATTCATGGCAGGATATATCGGAATGCGGGTATCGGTTCTCGCCAATGTAAGAACCGCAGAAGCCGCCAAAAAAGGCCTTGCTCCTGCTCTGGCTCTGGCCTTCAAGGGCGGTTCAGTTACCGGAATGATAGTGGCCGGTCTGGCTTTAACCGCCATATCCGGGTATTATACCGTAACCCATGATGTTATTGCCCTGGTGGCCTTAGGGTTTGGCGGAAGCCTGATTTCGATTTTCGCACGGCTGGGCGGCGGGATCTTCACCAAGGGAGCTGATGTGGGAGCTGACCTGGTCGGCAAAGTCGAGGCCGGCATCCCTGAAGATGACCCCAGAAACCCGGCGACCATTGCCGACAATGTGGGTGACAATGTGGGGGACTGTGCGGGTATGGCAGCCGACCTTTTTGAGACATACGCGGTTACGGCCGTAGCCGCCATGCTTATCGGTAGTCTTCTTTTTCCCAAAAACCAAATGGTGGTCGAATTCCCGCTGGTGCTCGGCGCTATCTCAATCGTCGCTTCTGCGATCGCTGTTTTCTTTGTAAGACTCGGAAAAAGTGAATACATCATGGGCGCCCTGTACAAAGGGATGTTCGGTGCCGCCATACTGGCGGCCGTTGCATTCTACTACGCCTGCAACAAGTTCATGGGCAACTTGGAAGGTATTTCCGCCATGAACATTTACTATTGCACGCTTATCGGACTTATTCTTACCGTTGTCATTGTTATCATTACCGAATTTTACACAGGCATTTACGGACCGGTTAAACAGATTGCGCATGCATCTACAACCGGCCACGGCACAAATATAATCGCCGGTCTGGGCGTGAGTATGCAGTCCACGGCGGCTCCGGTTCTTACCATCTGCCTGGCAATTTATCTGTCATATCACTTTGCGGGCCTTTACGGCATTGCCATGGCAGCCATGTCCATGCTTTCCATGACCGGTATGGTTATTGCCATTGACGCTTACGGTCCGATTACCGATAATGCCGGCGGAATTGCTGAAATGGCTGAAATGGATGAAAGCGTCCGGGCGATCACAGATCCTCTGGATGCGGTTGGAAACACCACCAAAGCGGTTACCAAAGGGTATGCCATCGGTTCTGCCGGTCTGGCGGCTCTGGTTCTGTTTGCGGCCTATGTACAGGAATTTGCCATACACGGCAAAGAAAGCGCTGCTGCCATTAAATTCGACCTGTCCGATGTAAATGTTATCATAGGTCTTTTTATCGGCGGTCTTTTGCCGTACCTGTTTGCTTCCATTGCCATGAAAGCGGTGGGCAATGCCGGCGGGGCAGTGGTTGAAGAGGTTCGCCGCCAGTTCCGCGAAATTCCGGGCATCATGGAAGGTACTGCCAAACCCGATTATGGCGCCTGTGTTGACATTGTCACCAAGTTTGCTCTAAGTGAAATGATTGTTCCGGCACTTTTGCCGGTGGTTGCACCACTTATTGTCGGTTTCTTGCTTGGCAAGGTCGCTCTGGGCGGGCTTCTGATCGGAAGTATCGTTACCGGTGTTTTTGTTGCCATTTCCATGACCACCGGTGGAGCTGCCTGGGACAATGCCAAAAAATACATTGAAGACGGTCATCTGGGCGGCAAAGGAAGCGATGCGGCAGTTACCGGTGATACGGTTGGCGATCCTTACAAGGATACCGCAGGACCGGCCATTAACCCGATGATCAAAATACTGAATGTTGTTGCATTACTGATGGTACCATTTTTGCTGTAATAAAACATTCATAAAACTTGTTTAAATAAAAAAGGATCGGCGTAATCTGCGTCGGTCCTTTTTTATTGATTGTTCGTTGATTATATGGTATAAGATCATCTGTTGATTATTGGTTGACAATCGACCAATGACAAAAAGACCTTTTAAAAATGTTCAATTTTGTTCAAGGCCAAGGAAGGCGAAAATTTTAACCACAGGAATAAATTGAGCATTTTGAGGATTAACCCACCAAAGTTCGGTGGCGGGTTAAAATTTGAGCCTGTTGACAAATCCCGCTCAGCGGGGACGCCAGGATTGGGCAAAAGGGGACATTTTGCAAAGGTCTCACAAATATACAAGCAGATGGACCGGTGTTAAAATGAGTATGAAAAAGGATAACGAAAAAACAAAAGCATCTCAGCAAAAAGTGCGGGAATTTAAAGCCGGGGATCTTGCGGTTTACCCGGCACATGGTGTTGGGAAAATTAATTCTATCGAGAGCAAGATTGTTAACGGTGAGGAACATGATTTTTATATGATGAAAATTCTCGAAAACCAAATGACGATCATGATTCCCACATGGAATGTTGAACAGGTCGGTCTGAGGGATGTCATCGACGAAAAAGACATCTCTAAAGTATACGAGGTCATGAAAAAAAGAGAGGAGTTTCCTGGTGAGACCCAGACCTGGAATCGCAGGTACAGGGAATACATGGAAAAGATCAAGACCGGTTCGCTTTATGATGTGGCCGAAGTTTACAGGGACCTTTCTCTGCTTAAATTAACAAAAGATCTTTCCTTTGGTGAACGTAAGCTTTATGATACGGCCCAAACACTTTTGGTAACGGAACTTTCCACGGCCAGAAATACCGATGAACAAACGATTATTTCAGAAATGGAGTCGCTTTTCCCTCCTAAAAAACCCGAAAGTACAAATAATTCCGATAAGTTCGAATAACAACTCTCCTTTTTAAGATATGCACGACCCAAGTGTCTTTACAATCCTTGTGGATGCATCTGATTCGGGAAAACGCCTCGATCTATTAGTCGCCTCCCGCATTTCCGGCTGTTCCCGTTCTGTTGCGGCAAGCCTGATCCGAAATGGAAAAATTCGGGTTCAGGGAGATGCAAAAAAGCCTGGGTATCGGGCAAGGACAGGTGATGAAATTTGTGGCACCATTCCATCCCCTGAACCTGTGTTGTTTAAACCCGAGCCTATTCCCATAGACATCCTGTATGAAGACAATGACATTATCGTGATAAACAAACCACCGGGAATTGTAGTTCACCCTGCGCCGGGCCACTATAGCGGCACTTTAGTGAATGCACTTCTTTATCATTGCCCGGGGCTTGAAGGGATCGGCGGAGAAATAAGGCCGGGGATTGTTCACAGACTGGATAAGGACACATCCGGTGTGATGGTGGTTGCTAAAAATTCTGCGGCACATCATGACCTGGCCCTGCAGTTTAAATCGAGAAGCATTAAAAAGAAGTACCTGGCCCTTGTTTATGGCAGGATGGAATCTGATTCAGGCAGGGTTTCACTTCCCATCGGACGGCATCCTGTTGATAGAAAAAAGATGTCGACACATAGCCGAAAAAGTCGCATGGCCGAAACAACATGGCGGGTCAGGAAACGTTTCGCCCAGGCGACCCTGGTCGAGCTTAGTCTCGAAACAGGGCGAACTCACCAGATCAGAGTCCACTGTGCCGCCATAAAACATCCGGTTGTCGGTGATTCGGTCTACGGTGGTCGTAAGGCTGGAAAAAGCACCGCATATGATTTGTTTAGATCCGTTCCAAGGCAGATGCTCCATGCCTGGCGGCTCGAATTCACCCACCCGGCAAAACAAAAGACCCTTTGTTTTGAAGCTCCCGTCCCCCGTGACATAGAGGACATTCTTGAAAAATTATAACTGAAATTATCCTTTAATTTCAAAGAAGGCTTTTATCTTTTCAACCACATATGCCATCTGGTCATCCGAAAGCTCAGGATATATCGGAAGGGCTAAGGTATGCAAAGCCGCATACTCGGCCACGGGAAAATCACCCTTTTTGTAGCTTAGAGCCAAAAAACATTCCTGAAGATGCATGGGAATCGGATAGTAAATTTCAGTCCCTACTCCGGCATCATTTAAAAACATTCTAAGATCGTCTCTTTTATCCTTTACGCATATTACAAACTGATTGTATATGTGACGGTCTTCCTTTTCAACCGGAAGCTTAATCACGTCATCTATTCCCGCATTTGCAAAAAGTTCTCTGTATTTACGTGCGTTCTCCCGGCGGGATTGGGTCCATTTGTCAAGGTATTTCAGTTTTACGGAAACAACCGCGGCTTGGAGCGCGTCCAGTCTGAAGTTACCGCCGACCAATTTATGATAATACTTTGGATGGGAACCATGAACCCGAAGAACACGCAATTTATCATACAGTTCATCTGAACCGGTTATTACCATGCCTCCGTCTCCAAAAGCACCCAGGTTTTTAGATGGGAAAAAAGAGAAGCAGCCAAAATCGCCCATTGATCCTGCCCGTCGCCCTCGGTATTCCGCTCCCATGGCCTGTGCGGCATCCTCAATAACAAAAAGATTGTGTTCCTTAGCAATTTTTAAGATCGGATCCATATCGGCACATTGACCATACAGATGAACGGGTATGACAGCCTTAAGGCTTGCCAGCTCTTTGTCTGTCATGGAAGCGATTACACGTTCCAGGCTTTCGGGTGACATATTATACGTGTCAGGGTCAATATCTACAAAGATTGGACTGGCGCCGGTACGAAATATGGACCCTGCAGTAGCGAAAAAGGTATACGGAGTTGTGGTAACCGTCTGTTGAGCGTCGATATCCGCTGCCATCAGCGAAATCAAAAGTGCGTCGGTTCCGGATGAAACTCCCAAGGCATGCTTTGAAGAACAGTAACCGGCAATATCCTTTTCAAGGGCCTCGACCCTTGGGCCCAGAATAAAATACTGGCTTTCAAAAATTTCTTCAGCAACCTTTAACATCTCTTCCTTAATAGATTTATACTGTTCTTTTAAATCAAGCAGGGGTACTTTCATGGTGAATTATGTCTCCAGACCTTTGAAAAATCTTCCATTTTGTGCTTTTTATGGCAAAAATTTTTTGCCACCAAGACACCACGACACGAAGATGAATTTTAACAAACCGTTTCCCTTTGTGTCTTTGTGCTTTGGTGGCAATTTCTTCCGGCTTGTCGGGGTTAGGTTTTAACCGACGCCACGGCAGGCTTGCAAGCTGTTTCTACAGCATTATAACCAAGAAATTGATTAACCTCACGGGTCAACGGCAGACCGGCTCTTAATTTTATAGAGTTAGACAGTGCAATAATCGTCTCTGCTTTATCAGGGTTCAGCAGGTGAATATATGCACGGCAGGAACCCGGGTGTCTTTTAAAAATCTCCTTTAATTTAACAAGTAACTCTCTTTGTATGCGGGTTATGTCCAGATTAAAATGGACACTTGCAGTCCATGTTTCTTCAGCCTTCTCAATCGGTATGATTGTGTCTGCCAATATCTTTACCGAGTTTTCGTCCTTTTGCAGCTGTCCCTGGATAAGGATTGGACGGTCATCGCTTAAAAGGTCATGAACTTTTGTATACAGTGAAGAAAAGACGGTGGCTTCAACAGATCCATGCAGGTCTTCCAGGGTAGCAAAGGCCATCAAACTCCCCTTTTTCTTGGTTTTTATGGTCTTTATCTTTCTTATTATTCCACCGATTCTTACGGTAGCACCATCTTTTCTCTCTTTGATCATAGCTGAGTCGGCATTGGTAAACTTCTCCAGAATATCTTCATGGCCGCTCAAAGGATGCCCGGTGATATAGAAACCCAGAGATTCCTTTTCAAGTGCTAAAAGCTGTTTTTCGCTCCATTCATCGATTTCGGGTAGGGTGGGCAAGTTAATGGCCGGACTGCTTCCCGGCATGTCAAACAAACCCATCTGTGGATCCGATCTTTCTCTCTGAACCCGTTGTCCATAATCAAGGATGTCCTCCACGGATGCCGTCATCCGGGAGCGGTAATCTCCGGTGGAATCGAAAGCGCCGCATTTAATAAGGCTCTCTACAACACGTTTGTTAACCTTTTTCAGATCCACGCGTTCACAGAATTCAAAAAGTGAAGAAAATTTTCCCCCTTTATTTCTGGCCTCGACGATAGATTCGATGGCGTTTTCACCGACGTTCTTAACCGCGACAAGTCCGAATCTTATTTTGGATCCGCTTACGGTAAATTCTTTGTCGCTTTCGTTGATATCCGGAGGGAGAATTTCAATACCGTGGCTTTTGCATTCGGCAATATATTTTACAACACCATCGGTGGAATGCATTTCACTGGTAAGCAATGACGCCATAAACTCCAACGGGAAATGAGCTTTTAGAAAAGCGGTCTGATATGCTATCATTGAATATGCGGCGCTGTGAGACTTGTTAAATCCATATCCCCCGAATTTTTCCATTAAATAAAATATTTTTCCGGCTTTATCATAAGGAATACCGTTGTCCGCAGCTCCCTGCATGAAACGCTCCCTGTGTTTGGCCAGAATCTCGGGAATTTTCTTACCCATGGCCTTTCGGAGATCATCAGCTTCGGCCATGGAATAATTTGCCAGATCCCCGGCGATCTTCATCACCTGCTCCTGATAGACGACAACCCCGTAAGTTTCTTTCAGAATCGGTTCGAGCTGTGGTACCAGGTACTCAACCTTTTTTTTGCCGTGTTTTCTGTCCACAAAATCATCCACCATTCCGCTGTCAAGGGGACCGGGACGGTAAAGTGCAACCAGTGCGATGATATCATCAAAGCTTTCCGGCTTTAATTTTACCAGCAGATCTTTCATGCCCGAGCTTTCCAACTGGAATACGCCGGTGGTTTCGCCAGATTCAAGCAGACGATACGTGGCGGGATCCTTTAAATCGAGGTTTATGAGATCAGGCGGTGTGCCGCCCTGTGCTGCGATTAGCTTAAGCGTATTTGCGATGACCGTCAGGTTGCGAAGTCCCAGAAAGTCAAACTTAACCAGTCCGATTTTCTCTACACACTTCATATCAAACTGGGTAACAACTTCACCCTTTTTACCTTTGTATAGCGGTAAATATTCCACCAGAGGCTTGTCCGCGATGACAACGCCGGCAGCATGCGTTGAGGCATGCCGCGGGAGTCCTTCCAGTATACGGCAGATGTTGATAAGATCGGCGACCTCCGGTTTCTTTTTAGCCAGATCCTTAAGCCGAGGTTCCTGTTCAAGCGCAGCGTCAAGACTTATGTTCAAGACATCGGGCACCATTTTGGCAATAGCGTCCACCTCGTAAAGGGGTATATCTAACGCCCGGCCCACATCACGAATTACGGCCCTGGTTTTCAGTTTTCCGAATGTGATAATCTGGGCAACAAAATCGCCGCCGCCGTATTTTTCCACCACATACTTGAAGACTTCTTCCCTGCCGTTTATACAAAAGTCAACATCAATGTCCGGCATGCTTTTGCGAGCCGGATTTAAAAAGCGTTCAAAGATAAGACCGTGCTCAATCGGGTCAAGGTCTGTGATTCCAAGGGAATAAGCAACAAGGCTCCCTGCCGCAGATCCTCTTCCGGGTCCCACAGGAATATTGTTTTCTTTGGCATATCGGATAAAATCAGCAACAACTAAAAAATACCCTGGAAACCCCATGGAATTGATGACGGCAATCTCCCTTTCGATACGGTCAACATAAAGCTTTTTATCAACATCGGGATTTCTTGTCTTTATTCGCTTGAATATGGACTTAAACCCATCCCTTACCTTTTGTTCAAAAAGCTCATCTACTGTCTGCATGGATGAGGTTTCAAATTTCGGGAAGTGATACGAGTTATAGTCGAATTCTATATTACAGCGCCTGGCGATATCCACGGTATTTTCAAGAGCACCCGGATATTCTTTGAACGCTGAATACATTTCGGTTTTTGATTTTAAATAGAGCTGATCGGTTCTAAATTGTAGTCTGTCCGTGTCATGAACGGTCTTTCCTGTCTGGATGCACAAAAGCACATCATGAGCACGAACATCTTCTTTATCGAGGTAATGACAATCGTTGCTGGCGACCAGAGGAATGGAAAGCCTCTTGCTCATATCCAAAAGGGCCTGGTTCACTTTTTCCTGTATATCTATACCGTTATTTTGAACTTCCAGGAAAAAATTCCCCTCGCCGAAGACGTCAAGGTAAAAGCGGGCGGCCTCATCAGCCTTATCTATTCGGTTTTCCTGAATCAGTCTGGGGATTTCACCGCGCAAACATCCTGAAAAGCCGATAAGCCCTTTGATGTATTGTTTTAGAACTTCTTTGTCGATGCGGGGTTTGTAATAAAATCCCTGAAGCTGGGCAATGGTGGCCAGTTTGCAAAGATTCCGGTATCCTTCCTGATTTTCAGCCAGAAGGATCAAATGGGAAAGGCCCCTTTTATCGAGCGAGGTTTTCTCCGTAAGACGTCGCGGGGCCAGATAGCATTCGCACCCGATAATCGGTTTTATTCCGGCCTTATTCGCCTTTTCATAAAACGTCATGGCCCCGAACATGGTCCCATGATCGGTGATCGCCACGGCGTCCATGTCAAAATCTGCGACACGCTTTAAAAGCGGATCGATCCTTATGGCTCCGTCAAGAAGACTGTACTGGGTATGAACATGAAGGTGTACAAAATTAGATGCGGTCTCTGTCATTGTTTAATTCGCATAATTGCTAACCCGAATATTTCATGAAAATTTTCGAGAGGCCTCTTTATTAGTAATGAAAACCGTTTGTTATTTACAATTTTGCTTCTAGTTGTCAGGTGACAGTTTGTAGCGAAAATTTTCTTGTTCAATTTCTCAAAAATTTTCACCCTACGGGCGAGTCCGAGGCGCCCATTTCCCCGCTATTCGCGGGATCTGCGAGCCGCGTTAATTAAGAATACGGAGTTTTATCCCGCTTTATCAAGCGGGGCTGCGCCCTTGAATGCCTTGTTGGAGCGAAGCGGAAATCCCGCTATCGGGGCAAATGAACGCCTCGCACTCGTGAAATATCCGGGCTAAGGGTCTAATCAAGACGATAATTAGGCGCCTCTTTGGTAATAATCACGTCATGGACATGGCTTTCACGCATGCCTGCCGCACTGATCTTTACGAAGCGTGCTTTTTCCCTGAGTTCATCCAGAGTCCGGCATCCCACATATCCCATTCCCGCCTTTAGCCCTCCAATAAGCTGGAAAATATTATCGGAAAGGCTTCCTCTATAGGGCACACGGCCCACAATACCCTCAGGAACCAGTTTATCGCCGTAGACATCTTCGCCCTGATAGTACCTGTCTTTGCTCCCTTTTCGCATGGCTTCTATGGACCCCATTCCCCGGTAAGCCTTATAGCTGCGGCCCTGGTAAATAACCAACTCACCCGGACTCTCCTCGGTTCCTGCAAGAAGACCGCCAATCATTATCACATGAGCACCTGCGGCCACGGCTTTTGTAATATCACCTGAAAATTTAATGCCGCCGTCAGCAATCAAGGGAACACCCGTTTTGTTAAATACCGACTTGCAGTTCATGATTGCGGTGATCTGAGGTACCCCAACACCTGCAACAACACGAGTTGTACAGATGGAGCCGGGTCCAAGCCCGATCTTAACTCCGTCAACACCTGCCTTAACAAGGGCTTCAGCTCCCTTCGCCGTACCGACATTTCCGGCGATCAGTTCAATTTTCTTGAAATTATTTTTTAAAATTTCTACAGCATCAAGTACGTTTTTTGAATGTCCGTGAGAGGTATCGATTAGGATAATATCAGCTCCCGCCTTTAGGAGTGCATCTGCACGTTCTTCCATATCAGAGCCGACGCCTATGGCTGCTCCCACTCTGAGTCTGCCCATATTGTCCTTACAGGCATTCGGGTATTTTTTTATCTTTTCAATATCTTTTATGGTTATCATTCCGATCAGCATCCCCTCTGAATCGACAACAAGAAGCTTTTCTATCCTGTGTTCATGCAGCAGTTTCTTTGAGTCTTTTAGTGTAATTCCTTCTGAAACAGTGATCAGATTTTCTTTGGTCATGACTTCAAAGACACTCTTTTCAAGATTTGTTTCAAATCTTAAATCCCTGTTTGTCACAATGCCTACCAGTCGATTTCCTATTGTAACCGGAACTCCGGAAATGCGATATTTTTCCATCAGCTTCAACACTTCATGAACAGGCTGATCAGGATGAATCGTAACCGGATCGACGATCATGCCGCTTTCCGATTTTTTAACCCGGTCAACCTCAACAACCTGGCTTTTTATACTCATGTTGCGGTGTATAAAACCGATACCGCCTTCACGTGCCATACTTATGGCGGTGTCAGCCTCTGTTACCGTATCCATGGCAGCACTGACAATGGGAATGCTCAGTGTAATGTTTCTTGTCAACGGGGTACGGGTATCAACATCTCTCGGCAGAACATCCGAAAAGCCCGGCAGCAATAAAACATCGTCAAAAGAAAAAGCTTCTTCAAGTTGTTCTTTTATCATAAGTTCCTCCAGGAAGGATTCTGTCGATTTATAAGGTTCATCCAAAACTCAGAAGACGATCCATGGGAACATATTTCTGAGAATCCCTCTCGTATTTTTTAAAAACCGAATAACAAATGGAAGTGTGTTTTGCAATCTTTATTCGTCTGGATTTTTCACAGGGTAAACGCATTTGAATCCCAATACAGGGAGAACGCTCCACGCCGTCGCTACGCTGCATCGAAATCAAATGCGTTTACCCTGGGGTTTTTCATAAGTCGCCTTGACATTACGTTAATACCCGTAATAGATAACTGTGATGCTCATTAAAATAAACCCCAAAAATCCTCAGAAACGTCTTATCACAAAGGTTGTAGATGTCCTTAAAAAAGGAGGTATTATCGCTTATCCAACCGACACCTATTACGGAATCGGATGCGATATTATGAATAAAAAGGCGATTGAAAAGATTTACCAGTTAAAACAGCGGAATAGAATAAAACCATTTAGTTTTATCTGCTCGGGACTCAAAAATATCAGCCATTATGCCAAGGTTTCAAATTATGCATATAAAACCATGAAACGGCTTTTGCCGGGTCCTTATACATTCGTTCTGGAAGGATCCAAACTGGTTCCCAAAATCATGCTTACCCAGCGGAAAACCGCCGGAATACGTGTGCCGGACCATCCGATTTCCCTTGAACTGGTTGAAACGCTGGGGAATCCGATCATCACCACAAGTGCCACAATGCCTGATGGTACCAATTTTTTTGACCCGTCCCTCATTCATGATTTTTTTCACCCCAGAATAGATGTGGTGATTGACGGTGGACCTGTCCCGGGGCACCCTTCAAGTGTTATATCTCTGATTAACGATATGCCTGAGGTTATCCGCAAAGGGCGGGGGGACATAACTGTTTTTGAATAACAAATGAGGTTCGAGGTTCAATAAATAATGGTTAATAGTCAATGGTTAACAATTAATAATTAACAATTAATTATTGATTATTAGATCGGGTTAAAGGCCTTTTTCCGGCAAATATAGATAATCTGCAGACAAAGATGGATCTGTGATTCGATTTAATAACGCTTTAGCAGATGAGTCCGAAATATAATTTATAAGTGAAAATTTTTTCTCCCGGGCATAAACCGTAGAAATTTTTCCTTTAATACCACCCAAACGGCCGGCCCATTCAATGGCATCTTCCAAATTTCCGATCCGGTCTACCAGACCCAGTTCTTTTGATTCTTCTCCGGTAAAGATACGTCCATCAGCAAGCAATTTCACCTTGGCCTTATCCATCTTCCTGCCTTCAACAATATCTTGAATAAATTGCCTGTGAATTTTTCTCGCAAAATCCTTAAGCATTCTCTTTTCTTCAGGCTTCATCTCTCGAACCGGAGATCCCATATCCTTGTATTCGCCACTTTTGATCACAATGGGAACCAATCCGATTTTACTGAGCAACTCCTGATAATTCGTAAACCCCATGATAACGCCGATGCTGCCCGTTATTGTCCCTGGATTGGCAACAATTCCGTCTGTCCCTGCAGCAATGTAATATCCTCCGGAAGCAGCTATTGAACCCATGGAAGCCACAACTTTCTTTGATTTTGAAGTCTTTCTGATCTCCCTGAAAATTTCCTGTGAAGGACCAACGGCGCCCCCCGGGGAATCGATACGGATCACGATCGCTTTGATAGAGTTATCCTCCCGGAAGCGCTTTAGGCTATGGAGTGCTTTTTTAGAATCTATAATAATACCTTTGATCTCTATGATTCCGACTTTCTCTCCGAATTCAAATTCAGCATCCCTTGTGCCAAGG
>Ga0307430_1002359_pt1 | contig 12653 bp, 15 predicted proteins | sample SalMarWE160130MG_FD_202159 | JGI IMG/M metagenome (GOLD analysis project Ga0307430, IMG submission 202159) | Salt marsh sediment microbial communities from the Plum Island Ecosystem LTER, Massachusetts, United States - WE1603-130 | ecosystem: Environmental > Aquatic > Marine > Intertidal zone >... | reverse complement strand
GTTAAGGTTTTGATGTGATTAGACTGAATTATCGTACTTGATGTTTGACTCCCAGCCATATCATATAAAGGGCATAAATTGCACTGAAAATTGCGCCGGGAAGAGAGGTGGTTTCATCAAATAGGGTCAGGGCAATGGCTGCTGCAAATCCGGAGTTTTTAATGGTCCCCAAGAGTATCATTGAGGTCCGATCTTTTTGATTTATTCCTATTTTTTTTAAAATGGTATTTAATAGAATAAATCCCAGAAAAGTGGTGGTAAAAGCAATCAATGATACTTTAATTAAGACATTCGGTTGTTCCAAGAAGGTTTTTTGATTTAATCCGATCACGGTAAAGATAACCACAAAGAAACCCCAATTAGTGATGGTTCCTTTCCAGGAAATAATTGATTGATAGAAATTTCTAAAGAGCAGTAGACGGGAAAATAGGATAGGTAAAATAATCAGTTCGATCAAAATGAGAATCAGCTTTGAGAAAGGAAATACTTTAGCACCGGTTAGTAACAAGATTAAGCTCGGCATAATAAAAATAGACGATAGATAGGCACCAAAAGTGGCAAATAGAGATAAAATTGAATTACCCGCTAATAAAGAGGTAAAAGGGATTACTGCTACCCCCGGGGGTGCCGAGGCGACCAGAATCATTCCGATTCTTATAGGCTCTTGAAAAATAAACCATTGATTTAATATAAGAAGCAGTGAACCTAAAAATAGATAACTGAAAAGTATTCCGATAGCAAGGGGTTGGACCAAGCTTTGCCATTTTAACATTTGCCGGGTGGGAATTTGGACAATGGAGACGGTCATTACCAATGCCAGAGCGGGAATAGTCAATGATTTAGTCCATTGAGCCAGTTGAGGGCAAGTTAAACCCAGAACAAAGGCCAGTGGTAAGATAAAATTTCGATGACCAATAAATTTAAACATCTTGGTTTCCTAAAATTTCATTTTTATTACCCTATAATTTATATTTTAATAATCATCCAAATGATTAAATTCTGCATTTTCAATCCATGTCTCGGGCCTGGAAACAAATTCAACTAAGTTTTCCAGTAAGAACATATGCTTTTTTTCTTCTCCTGCTAACTTTAAAAATATTTTCTTTTGTGATTCGATTTCAACCTTATCACTCATTTCCATATAAAACTTATAACTTTTTTCTTCCATTTCCTGGGCTTTGCGATAGAAATTTATCTGTGGCAGGTCAAAGTCAAATACTAGTTTTTTTCCTTTAATTTTAATAAAGATATTCTTAGCATTCTCTAATATATCTGTTTCTGCTAATTCTGCACTTACATCGGTTTTCATCATCTGTTCAATTATATGATAATGTTTAACTTCGTCATTTGCTAACATTTTTAATATATTCTGGAGCCCTACATCGTCTGTTTTTTTAGCAAGTTCAAGATAATAATTTTCACTATCCTTTTCCATCTTCATGGCGTATTTATAAATATTCATTTTCATACCTCCTTTTATATATATGACAAGTTTCGAGGTTATGTTTCACTGTTTAAAATGTCTTTTTATCATTTATTTTGATTTCCTTGACATTTTCATAACCCATGTTTATACTTTTTTTATTCTATCATTATTTTATGAAATTGGGAAGGCCCTGTGTCTTTCCTAAGAGCATCTCAAAATCATCTTTAATCATACAAAGGGCAAAAATAGGATGAATATCCGGTGTTAAAAAAACATTCAAGGGCCAACCTCCGCTTCCATTTTGTGCAGTGATAAAATGCATTAAAAAAAGGAGAACTTGATACATCAAGATTATTTCTTTGTATATCTAACACAGTAATTCCCCTTTTCGACCTATAGTACTTTCCCAACAGGTGCCATATAAATGGTAAATTCTTCATCACCGTCGATTCCAAGCACATTGTCGGCAAATTCCTGGTCATAAGCTGCAATGGCACAGGTTCCGGCGCCAATGGCTTCACAGGCCAGGTAGAGATTTTGACAAACATGACCGGCATCAATAGCTATCACTTTATAAGATGCCTTGCCATATCGCCATTCCATGCGCGCTGGTATGGTTGTCCAAATGAAAGTCACTGCACTTTTACCCACAAAAGATTGACCTAATGCCGCCCGGCTTATCAAGTCCTCAAGATGTTCATGTTTTTTAAATTCAACCAGCTGATGGCTCATGGGTAAATAACGATAAATTGCCTTCGGTATTCCTTCCACACGGAAAATCGCAACATAAGTCTCCAGTGCATGCCTGCATCCAGCCGATGGAACGGTTCTGAAATTTCTAATAGCAGATTTTTTTCCCCGAAGACCTTGAGTTGCCCATAGAAGAAAAGAAAGCTCTTCGAATTTTATTGCATCTTCCTTATAAGACCTTCTCGATTTCCTTTTGGCAATCGCAGTTTCAACACTTATCACATGAATTGATTTCCATTCACCCGGCTTAATAAGTGTAATTTTTTTGTCTTCAGGATTACACGGCTTTTCTGTTGGCGGTGGCTTGATGCCTCTGCTCTGGTCTGTGGTCGAAAAATCAATGGTTTTCCGAATACTATCCTTTAGAAAGTTTCTATAATTTTCAATCATGGAAAATCCTCCTTCAGATAACAGTTAAGATTTCGATAATTAATAAAATCACACTATCGATATTTTTGTTCTTTATTTTATATTACGACATATTCTACTCGAATCCTTTTTTATAAAAAATAAATGCAACAAAAGATCGACCCCTGTCGTGCAATGTCCCCTATTGCACGACAAAGGATCAATCCTCTGCCCTGTCGTTAACATGCTGTGAAAATGAGTATTAATGAATTTGGCTTATTATTCGAAAAGCTTCATGTATTGACCATATCCTTCTTTTTCTAAATCTTCTTTGGGTATAAAACGTAGGGCAGCTGAATTCATACAATAGCGAAGGCCTGTGGGTGCAGGTCCATCATCAAATACATGACCGAGATGAGAATCTGCATTTTTGCTTCTTACTTCCGTTCTGCTGCTAAATAAACTTTTATCTTCTTTCTCTAAAATATTCTGCGGGTCCAGTGGTTTCGTAAAGCTGGGCCAGCCTGTTCCCGAATCAAACTTATTAAGAGAACTAAAAAGCGGTTCACCGGATACAATATCCACATAAATACCTTCTTTCTTGTTATCCCAATATTCATTGTCAAAGGCCCTTTCTGTGCCGTCATCTTGCGTGACCTTATATTGTAGGGGAGTTAAACTATTTTTCAGTTCTTCATCTGTGGGCTTCTTGAATGGACTATTATTCGTCGTATCTTCCCAGGTCGATTGAAGATAGGCTTCACGTCCTGAACCAGCACGATATAATTTATATCTGATGGGGGCTTTCTGATAATAATCCTGATGATAATCCTCCGCCACATAGAATATGGATGCCGGTATTATTTCTGTAACAATATCCACTTGAAACTTGCCTGATCCTTGTAATCTTTCTTTTGACTCTTCTGCCAGCCGTTTTTGTTCATCACTGTGATAAAAGACAGCAGTCTTATATTGTTCCCCTCTATCTGCAAACTGACCCCTGATATCGGTAGGATTTATCTGCCGCCAGAAAACATCAAGTAACTCGGCATAAGTAATGATTGAAGGGTCAAAGGTAATTTGTATAGCTTCAAAATGACCGGTCTTTCCGGTGGTGACCTCTTCATAGGTTGGATTCTCTTTCTGCCCGCCGGTGTATCCTGCTAAAACTTCTTTAACGCCATCTAATTCTTGAAAAGGAGATTCCATACACCAAAAACAACCGCCTGCAAAGGTAGCTTTTTCCATTTTACTTTCCTCCTCGTTTTTTATTATAGTATTATCTTGTCCATTTACCAAAACGACAAAACAGATGCAAACCAGACTTATAATAAATATTTTCACTAAATTTTTTACTTTTACTTTCATTTTAAAATCCTCCTTTAACTATAGTTATCCTACACATTTTCTAATTTATTTATATCGTTCTAAATAATTGATAATTTAATTCTATTTGCTTTTGTAGGCTAATTATATTATTATCAGGGAAGAAAGTATGTAACCAATGTTACCAAATTATTCTTTTTTTGGAAGGTTGTATATGGAAGAATTATCAGATTTCCTGAAGCAGTGCATTTTATTTAAGGATATGAATTATGTGGATATTGATAATTTTCTGAAGGTATCTAATTTTACAATTAAAAAATATCTTAAGGGAAATTTGGTTGTTCTCGAAGATAGTAAATGTGAAGAATTGGGAATTCTGCGAAAGGGCTTATTGGAAGTGCAATCCCTCTATTCTTCGGGTAAATCACTGACCCTAAACCGATTAAAACCAGCCGAAATATTTGGAGAAATCATCCTTTTTTCTAAATCAAATATATTTCCTTCTACTATTAAAGCAATTGAGGACTCAGAAATAATGTTTATAAAGAAAGCAAATCTGATGAACTGTTTATCCAATTGTCATCGGTTCATGGAAAATTTTCTAACACTGCTTTCTGACAGACTATTCATGTTAAATAAAAAGATTAAAATGCTTACCATGGAAAATATCAGGCAAAAAATCGGTGATTTTTTAAGGGAAGAATATAAAAAACAGAAGACCCTTATTATAAAAGTGCCTCTCTCCAGACAGGAGATGGCTGAGCATATGGGGATTCAAAGACCTTCACTATCCAGAGAATTAAGCAGAATGAGAGAAGAAGGTATCATTGAATTTGACAAAGAGTTTATTGTGGTTAAAGATTTAGATGATTTAAATAATCTTTAACCACTTTTTTTAAAATTGTTCTTCTTTTTATTTTATATTTTCGACAAATTGAATTTTTATTCCATTTGGGTCGAGTATATACATAAATTTAATATTAGGGTTTGGTTGGAATGGTCCTGAATGTATCGGGATATTTTTTTTCTTCAATATCTCACTCATTCGTTCAATTGAATCAACCACAAAACCCAGAGAAATATCTTTTCCAACAGCAATATTCTCAATTTTTGTATTGTGAATTAATTCTATTTGTGTTTCCCTAGATCCCAGAAAAATAATTTCCATATCAGAGTTTGGCTTCATTCTCCTACTAATATTAAAACCAATGATCTCTTGATAAAAATGCAATGATTTTTCCATGTCTTTTACATTTATAGTTACCCAACAAAATTTCATTTATGCCTCCTTAAAATATAGATATTCATAATATTGCATTGCACATAATGTTTCAGGATATCTAATGTTCGATATCCTGAGTTTCGCACAACTTAAAATAGCCGGATTACTTTGTTTATGCGTTCAACTTGATATGTTTTAAAGTGCTTTATTTCAATATAATATAATTTTTCTATATTTATTATACTACAAATCCTTTATAAATCCTTTTTAAAATAAAAAAGCCCTTTCACAAAATGCAAAGGACTATAAATGTCTGGCTCAGGCCTCACAAATTCACATGCTTTCCAAAAGAAATATTTTTTTGTCTATTTTTATCCCAAAAAAATAGGTGTCTATCCTCCCTCTAAAAGTGCTTGACAAAGTCATAGTGTTTTTTCTTGACCTTCATTTTTTTAATTCCTCCTTTTATTTTTTATTGGAATAGAAGCTAATGAAGCACTTCGGTTGGTTTATATCTTATTACGATACGATGAAGTAAAAATCCTTTTTTATTTATAATTTATTTATAAAAAATATTCAAAGAGAACATTGATAGAAATTTTTAGAAAATTGAAAATATTTTGTGGAGCGAATGTAAAAATTCAATGATATAAAATTTTATGCCGCCTTAAGAAAATGGGACCTATTGCCCCCTGCTACCTATATGAAAGAAACCGGTTCTTTTTTAATCAGAATAAAAAAACAGAATTGTTCCCTTTTATCAATGATATTATCCGTTAAAGGTTATCGATACTTTTTTAATATCATGTAAGGATTCAATCTTTTCCATAATCTCTTCCTTGATTGCGTTGGCAAATTGATGATTTTCCGGCAAGTCAACATCTATTTTGGCTACCCCTTCTTTTAGTTCTATTTTTTTAATTAAATTGGTGCCTACCAAATCGAGACCACTCAAGGGATTCATGACTTTCCTTAATCTTTTCTCGATTGTTTCGATGGTAGTGGGGGTTTTATCTGTTACCAGACCGTGCTTTTCCTCGTAATTTCTGATGGCTGAACGTAAACCCTCAACCGCTAATACAGAGCAGTGGGTCTTTATGGCAGGAAGACCACCCAATTCATCTGATGCCTGTTTCCAGCTGATTTTTTTTGCTTCTTCCAAAGTCTTTCCTTTGGCCAATTCGGTAATAATCGAACCGGTGGCAATATTTGAAGCACAACCGTAGGATTCGAATTTGATATCCTGAATTCGCTTTGTTTTTTCATTCACCTTAATTTGAACCGATACCATATCTCCGCAAGCAGGACTTCCTTCCATGGCTTTTCCATCTGCATCTTCAATTTTTCCAACATTACGGGGATGCCGAAAATGTTCTAATACTTTTTCGTTATAGGGAAATTTCATTAAATTAAACCTCCTTTTAATCTTTGCCCAAAGGACTGATTTTTCTTAATTCGCCAATGACCTCTTTTAGCGTCTTTATTAATTCATCTATCTCCTTCAGATTATTATATCGTCCCAGGGTAAAACGAATGGAGCCATGTGCCCTTTCGTGGTCCCCGCCGATACCTAAAATAACATGGCTTGCTTCCAGTGAACGGCTAAAGCAAGCCGAACCGGTGCTTACCGCAAAACCATGCATATCTAAATGCAGGGTAATGGATTCCCCTTCTATAAAATGAAAGGTAATATTTGCATTTTGAGGTGTTCTCCTTTCAGGATGTCCATTTAAAGTAGTTTGGGAAATTTCTGCTAAAATATGACTGATTAAATGGTCTCTGAGAGAAATCAATTGTTCATTCTCTTTGGCAGTGACCAATTCAACCGCTCGCGCAAAACCTATGGCACCGGGAATATTTTCCAAACCTGCTCTTCGGTTAAATTCTTGAAAACCCCCGTCCATCCATTTGGTTAAAGGCGTGCCTTTGCGAATATAAAGGCCGCCAATCCCTTTGGGACCATGAATGGTATGAGCAGCTACTGAAATTAAATCTACCGGTATCTTTTTTACATCAATTGGCATTCGCGTAAAAGTACAGGTTGCATCGGTATGAAATAATATCTTCTTCTTTTTACAAATTTGGCTTATGGCTTCAATGTTTTGAATGGTCCCGATTTCTTGATTGGCATGCTGAATGGATATCAGGGCGGTATCTTTCGATATTGAACCTTTAAGCTGTTCTAAATCAACAAAACCATATTTATCTACATTCAAATAAGTTACTTTTATTCCCTGTTTTTCCAAGTTTTTTGCACTATATAGTATCGGAAAGTCTTCTATTTTGGAAATAATCAAGTGATTTTTATTTTGCTTTTGGAGTGCCATCATCACACCCTTAATTGCCATATTGCTGGATTCGGTACTTCCGGAAGTAAAAACAAATTCCTCGGGAGCTGTATTAAGCCTTGAAGCAATTACTTCGCGGGCTTTCTGCAATGCTTCTCTGGCTTCTATGCCCTGAGAATATCCAAACTCCGAAGTAGCTACTGCATAAGTATCAAAAAAATAGGGTTGCATTGACTCTAAAACACGCTCATCCAGTCGGGTTGCAGAAGCATTGTCCAAATAAATCATTTTTTCATCAAACATAAATATCTCTCCTTAAATAAAAAGATTAATGGTAGATTTTCTTGCCTCCTGAATATAAGTTCCTACCGCTCCGTATTCAGTAATTAAATCTTCTCTTAAATCTTCTTTTTTTATTCCCATGATTTCCATGGTCATTTCACAGGCAATGATCTTTCCGCCCAATTCCTTGAAATCTTGCATCAATCGCTCCAATGATGAGACATTAGCTTTATTCATGCGCTGCTTAATCATCGATTTTCCTATGCCCAACATATGCATTTTTGAAAGAGGCCCTTTTCCCAGTCCTCCCCTTTGCAGCCGTTGTAGTCCCCAGAAAGTAAAGAAAAGTGAAGCTTCCATTCCCATGGAAAGAGCACCATTAGCAATAATCAAGGCACTATAAATCTTGTCCATATCTCCGCTATGAACCACAATGGTTAATTTCTCTGTCACCTTTTCATTCCTCCTATTTTTGTATGGTAATTACCCATTCCCCTCCCTCTTCTTTTACATCAACCAGTTTCAAACCCAATGCCTTTACAGCCATGGGTATTTCCTTTTTAGATGCCTGGTGAGTGCCTCTTACTTCGATAATGTCTCCGAAAGAAGCTTTACGAATTGCCTTTCTGGTTTCTATTAAAGGAATGGGACAAGTTTCTCCGCAACAGTCAACTTTTATTTTTGACATATCTTTTACCTCCTATAATAAAAATAGGGTCTATACCTTGTCTATTTATTTTTAATAAACTACTTCAAATTCTTCGCAAACCACAAGTATGTCTTCAGAAAATTTTTTACTATATTCTTTCAATTCCAGTGTAAAGAATTTCCGGTGTACTTTTCGCCAAAAGGATAAAGTTTTGTCTCCTTCTCCCTCTTTGGCTGCAAATTCTTCCGTTACTTCTTCAAAGAGGATTATATCAACATTTGTTATTTGAATAATACATTGGGCTATCCCTGCCCAATTGATAATGATAATGTAATCACCCACTTCAGGAATCGGCTCATTTTCTATTTCATATAGGCAGTGTAAGGAAGCGGTTGCTTTCTTTATCCCTTTTTTTACCAGTCCTGCCAATTCATTGGCATCTTCTTCATTGTTACAAAAATACCAGGATTCATAATTTTTACCGGTATTATTTATGTTTTCTCCAATCGTAGATAGATATTTTTTCCACATTGCTTTTACTGTTTTATGTTCTTTTGCCACTTTTAATCATTCCATTTCAGTAGACATTTTTTTATTATACTTTTTTGAAAAACAACAGATATCTATTTGCCAACTTTCCTCTTGGGGCTTCGCTGTTCCTATATTTTAGCACATTCGAGCTGGGAGGGACAAATAACCTGTCTCCTTGTCTCCCTTTTCGTCTTTGCATAAACAATGACAAAAAAATAAGTGCCTGTGCCTATTTTAATTATAAATAAGAAAATAAGACTTACACTTGCAAATATCATTGTTTTATTTTTGGTAATTCTTTTTTTAATGTTTTCGTCACAAGCATTTACTCATCCGGCCAGTAAAGTAACCCTGTTAGTAGAAGGAAAAGTGCTTCATGTAACTGTCAATCATAATGTCAGTAATCCTGAAAATCATTATACTGAAGAAATATTGGTTTTTTTGAATGATAAAGAGATTATTAGACAAATATTTTTTATGCAAACAGGTGATATGCAAAAGGTTTCCTATACGATACCCTCTTTGAAAGCGGGAGACAAGGTTACCGTAAAAACGAATTGTAGCAGAGGTGGTAAACGTTCAGGAACAATAACAGTTGAACCTGCTTCTTAAATGCAAGTTACCGGGGTCCAAGTTACCAGGGTCAAATCTTTATTCTTGACAAATAATTTAATTAACTGTCAAGGATAAAGATTTGAACGCTATTATTACCTCCGTTAGTCTTCTCCTATCTTTTCGATCGAATAGCCTTTATTACCCTTCCCATCAGTTTAAACGGTTTCGTCTTCGATTCCGTTTGATTGATAGAACCTGCCATGTACACGTCAAAATCTTCTGAATAATACAGGAAGGACCCGCTAGAGCCCGAATGACCCCATAAAGGCGGGACATTCATCACTGTTTTCATAAACCAGAGAAGCTTGAAGTACATTGTTCCGTAGCCATATTGAAGCGGAAATTGCAATTTGTGCCAGCTGTGCATCAACTTCAGCGTGTCTGCACGAACAATTCGCCCTTCCTTGAGGGCTTTGAGAAAAATGATACATTCTTCTGCTGTCGAAACAATCCCTCCATCAGCCCAGTATGATCCATTTGAGCGAATAACGCTAATGTTCTTATCATTATAAAATACATCCGCTGGAACAGCCAATGGCGTGGACTGTGGTTCGGAGCGGCCGACCAACCAGGTATGCTTAAGTTCCAGAGGGCGAAAGAAAAAATCCTCAAATACGACATGAAGCGGCTTATTGGCTACGGCTTCGATAACCTTTCCCAATAACTGGAAATTGGTATCCGAATAGGAGGTATCCGTACCTGGTGGAAAATTAGGTTCCAGCTTGTTTCGTGCCCATTCGATCGTCTCATCGACTGTCCATGATCGTTCCGGCTCTTCCAGGAACAATGCAAAGAGGCTCTTCCCCCCTTTCGGTTTCTCGGTATAGTAATCTGCTATGCCCGAAGTATGCGATAACAATTGTTTTATGGTAATCTCGTGAGAATAATCCTTCCCTTGATATATATGAATGCCTTGTATCAGCTCTTTTGGAAGGTATTTCGACATGGGCTCATCTAAGGAGAGTCCCCCTTTTTCATATAATCGCATGATGGCCGTGGCCGTATAGAGCTTCGTGATACTTGCGATATAGATAGGAGTATCTTTGGTCATTGGCGTCTGACCCTTCTGGCTTGCGATTCCGGCTGCGCCCGACCACGAGAACGAGCCATCACCTTTCATCACAGACAGCACGCAATTCCTTACTGATTTGTCTTTCGCTACCAAATCGGAAACCAAAAATTGCATTTCCTGATTCAAATCATCAAACGATGAGGTTGATTGTTTCCATTGTGTTATGAACAATCCCGCTGCCATAATAATTAAGAATAATGTGATTGTAATGATTATCCGTTTCATGTTGAGAATAGCCCTCCTATGATATTTTGAAAGTTCATCATAAGGAAAATAATAGAAATAATAGGGACAGACACCTATTTATCAAATTTCTTCTTAGGTCTTCTTTCCGGCCTTAGCTTAAAAACCTCTTAAACCTCTCTTCAAATCTTTCTACCAAATAAGTTACTTAATTATTGAGCATACATCAAACAAAGAACCGTCCCCTTGTTTTCCATGTCATATAATTTGTTTCTCTTTAATTTTAACAATTCATCGTATTGTGTTGCATCACATACATTGAATTCAATGCAATCTAAAAATGCTTGTCTTCTTTTAGTCGCCAATTGAATCATCTTTTTACTATAATCAAAAGCAACAATTTTAGCACCCTTTTGCGCCAAATATTCTGAATAATTCCCATTTCCACAAGCAATATCTAAAATGAAATCTCCCTTTTTAATATCAAGAAGCTTCGTTACATTTGGCCGAATAAGGTTTCTATGAAAACAATTCGATTTATCTCCCATATAATCATCCCAAAATTCGGCATTTTTTTCCCACGCCGTTAATCCTTTATCCATTTATCTTGTCTCTTCAAATTTTAATTCTTTCATACACTAAATCCACCATAACATTATTTGTTTCTGTCTGTTCCCTTTCCTTCCTTTACTTGTTCACTAACAAGAATTCCCCGGGCAAAATCTTTTGCGTTTTCCAAATCCTCCTTGTTGGGCCTCCCTTTGCTTATTCCGCCAATCTGCTTTAGCGGTCCGGCCGTGTCAAATCCTCTGCAAGAAAACTCTCCTATAATCTTGATACCCCTATTTTTTAACTCTCTTCTGAGATGCACATGGAAATGAGAAACCAGATGTCGAATATTATGTAAAAAATTCCCTGCATTACTTGTTCCGGAAGTGGAAAAAAGAAATGCTTTATTACCGCTTAATTCAATAAGTTGGTCAACTATTTTAAAGATACCGGGGTGATGCTTGCCCCAGTATATTCCTGACCCAAAACCAATGAGGTCACATTTTCCCACTTCTTCAATATCAACTTCTGAAGGTTTCTTGATCTCCGCATCTAATACTTCTGCCATCGCTTCGGCAATTTTTTTGGTATTGTTATGATGTACCGATTTGCATATGATCAGCACCTTTTTTTTGGACATTTTCACTTGCTCCTTCTAAAAAAGGGAATAATTCCCTGTTTTACTGTTCTGCTTTTTCGGTTTTTTTTCGTCCGGTTCCCGGGGAATAATAATCCCGGGATGATATAAGCCAGGATGCCCGGAGATATTAGGCAGTTAAGCACCACAAGACACGGAGTAGATTGGAATCAAAACGGATTATTTTTATCTATTATAAGATAAAACTGCCTAATTTACGAATAACGATTTCCAATTCATAGTATCATGATTATTTACTTAATAATTGATGATATCCTGGTGTCCTTTTTTTTGTGCCCTATCCAAGGCTGATTGACCGCTACTGTCTTTCAAAGTTGGGTCAGCTCCAAATTCCAGTAATAATTTAACAATGGCTAAATTTCCTTTATAAGATGCGTTCATAAGCGGTGTCTTACCGTTTTTATCGGCCAGATTGGGATTGGCGCCCTTTTCCAGAAAAAGGCGTATGATATTATAATCAATTTCATCCTGAGTCTGTAAAGCCTGGTTGGTTATTTTATACAATGCTGTATAGTTAATCTTTCCTTCGCTTCCGACACTGGAGTTTGGATTAATCCCAATATTGAGTAGCATAGGTACCATTTCCCTGTAATGGCCAAAATTACCTACTGCCTTGGTTAAGGCATTATTTCCGTAGATATCCTGGTAGTTGATATCCGGGTGATAGTCCAGGACCAATGAGACCATATCCGCTGTTCCGCTGGCACAGGCGGACATTAACATTGAATCTGTAGCGAAGACGATAAGGCTGGCA
>Ga0307430_1002356_pt1 | contig 12672 bp, 7 predicted proteins | sample SalMarWE160130MG_FD_202159 | JGI IMG/M metagenome (GOLD analysis project Ga0307430, IMG submission 202159) | Salt marsh sediment microbial communities from the Plum Island Ecosystem LTER, Massachusetts, United States - WE1603-130 | ecosystem: Environmental > Aquatic > Marine > Intertidal zone >... | reverse complement strand
GCACAGATCGTGCGTCATCGCCTGCAGATAGAATGTGGGTACACCCCACTCGCTCATCATACGCCAGGGGCTCATGCCGGTGCCGCCGCCCGCGCCGTCGATGGTCAGCAGGTCGAGCTTGGCGTCAGAGGCCCACTTGATGGCCATGGCCAGTTCGCGCATGGGGTACGCGCCGGTCTTGAGCGTGACGCGCTTGGCACCCAGGCCGCGTAGCCGCTCGACCTCGTGCATGAAGCCTTCCTGGTCGATGAATCCCAGCCGCGAGTGGCGCTCGAACTCGTGCAGCGCGCCGTCCTCGTAGGCGGCCTGGACGTCGTGCGCGGTGGGGTCGGGGGTGACCAGGTAGCCGCGCTCCTTGAGCTGCAGCGCCCGCTCCATCGAGGGCAGCTTGACCTCGCCGCCGATGCACTTGGCGCCCTGGCCCCACTTGAGCTCGATGGTCTCGACGCCCAGCTTGTCGATGACGTACTCGGCCACGCCCAGGCGGGTATCCTCGACGTTCATCTGCACGATGATGTCGCCGTAGCCGTTGTGGTAGCGGCGGTACTGCTCCACGCGGCGGCGCATGTCGGGCGATTCGGCGATCGTGCCGTTTTTGAACGTGAGATCGGGGTCCATGCCGCACACGTTCTCGCCGCAGACGACGGTCACGCCGGAGATGGCGGCGCCCACGGCAAAGTGCTCCCAGTTGTTGCGGGCCACGTCAGTGGAGCCCAAAGCCCCGGTAAAGACCGGCATCATCATCTTGACCTTGTTCTGGACCCCGTACTCGGTCTCGGTATCCACCATGGGGAACAGGGTGTTGTCGGGGCCGCCGATCTGGCCTTCGGGCAGTCCCTCTGCGCCCAGGGCGTACCCGCAGATGTTCAGGTGGGAGTAGTCGACGGGGTACTCTTTGTCGGTGCCGGCGGTGAGGGTGCCGAACGGGCTGGGGTAGAGCAGCTCGCGGCCGCGCATGGTAGCCTGAAAGATCTCGCAGTTCCCCTTGCACCCGTCGACGCAGCGCGTGCAGATGCCGGAGCTCGGCACGACTGTCCTGGCGCGATTGTTCGTTTGCGTATGATCGCCTGAATTGGGTTGCTGTAGGTTCATCGTATATTCTCCTTTTCTTGATTTTGAAAATGGTCTTCAAGCAAGCGCTTTGGAGTCAAGCTCTGCAGGCAGCGTGTTATTGTTGCTTGCCAGTACCGCCGCTCAAACGGTTTTCGAGTAACGTAAAATGCTGCGTCAGAATTTCCCGTCCTCTCTCGTACTGCCCTGTATTGATGGCCTCGGCGATCGCGCCATGGTTGACCCACATCTTCTCATAGTAGCTCAGGTCAAAGTAGCGATGCAATCCCACAGCCTCGTATGCATCCCAGTAGGCCCTCAGCAGCCCCTGCACGAACTTGTTGTCCAGCCTGCGAAAGATGAGCAGGTGAAAGTCGCGGTGCCCCTTGTGGGGAATCTCGACCGGCGTCCCCCTGAGCTTGCGCTCCGATTGCTCCAGGATCCGTGCGAGTCCTTTACGATCCTCCTCAACAAGGTTCTGTACAGCTTCCTCCCAGAAGGTAATTTCGAGCTGCACCCGCAGCCGGTAGAGGTGGTCAAAGTTCTGCCAGTCGTAGGCGGTGCCGTAGAGGACGAGGGTGCGGATGGCAGTGTAAAAATCAAAGGGGCGGACGTAGGTGCCATCGCCGGGGCGCATCTCGACCGCGCCATAGGCCTGGGCGACGACCATCTCCTCGCGCAGCTTGCCACGGCTGATGCCCATCTCCTCGGCAAGTTCGTCCATGGGAGGCAGCTTGACCTCCTCGCCCTCGCTCATCTGGAGGTCGTTATCGATGATGTATTGGAGAATGGAGTAGGGAATGATACCTCGAAGCATTGTCGCTGTCCTGGATTATATGTATGCTAAACATTGTATCTTTAGTATAATTATGCTATATTATATCTATTGTGAGAAAACTGTCAAGACGCTTCGAGAGGTTTCTCGTTGTGAATTGGGTCGAGTTATTGTATACTCAGTCGTGGAAAGGTGGCAGATGGACGAGGCCGGCTTGATACGCAGTGGAATAGAGCGGCTGGACGAGATCATACAGGGGTTCCGGCTGGGGGATAACGTCGTCTGGAAAGTCGAGAGCCTGCAGGACTATGTGGCCTTTGCGGAGCCGTTTGTCGAGCAGGCGATCGAGGATGGGCGACGATGCGTCTACATGCGGTTCGCGCCGCACGAGCCGATCCTTGAGCCTCGGGATGGCCTGGAGATCATCCACATCGACCTCAGTGAGGGGTTCGATGCCTTCAGCGGCCAGGTGCACCGCATCATCGAGGAGCGAGGGCGGGAGGTGTTCTACGTGTTCGACAACCTCTCCGCTCTGGTGGTCAAGTGGGCCACCGACGAGCTGCTGGCTAACTTTTTCCAGGTGACGTGCCCCTATCTTTTCGAGCTGGACACGGTGGCCTACTTTGCCCTCACCCGAGGCCAGCACGCCCATCACGCCGTGGCCAGGATCCGGGAGACCACACAGGTGCTGGTTGCGGTGTACAACGTGAAGGGCAAAAAGTACGTGCACCCGCTAAAGGTCTGGGATCGATACTCGCCGCAGATGTTCTTGCCGCATCTCGTCGCAGAGGATGGGTGGTCGCCGGTGTTTAGCAGCGGGGATGCCGCCGAGGTCGCGGCGCTGGCCAGCCAAAAGCCGCTGGGCGTCCGGGCCGGCGTATCTGCCCCGTGGGAGAGCGTCTATCACAAGCTGGCTCAGTATCGCGAAGCACCTTGCACCCTGCCCGAGACGGCTCCCGAGATCGCCGCGCTGAAGCAAGAGTTCGTGCGCATGATGATCGGCGGTCATCCCGAGTTCAGGCGTCTGGCCGAGGGATACTTTGACCTGGATGACCTGTTTCGCATTCGCGACCGGCTTATCGGCTCCGGTCGCATCGGGGGCAAGGCAGCCGGTATGCTGCTGGCGAGACGCATCCTGGCGCAATACGAGGGTGAGGTCGATTTCAAGACGGTGCTTGAGGATTGCGACGACTTTTACGTCGGGTCCGATGTGTTCTTCACCTTCCTGGTCAACAACAACCTCTTTCGCCTGCGGTTGCAACTCATGGATAATCCCCAGCTTTCATGGGAAGAGTTTGAGGAGGTCGAGCGGCGCTTTCTGGCGGGCGAGTTCCCACCCGAGGTCGTGGCCCAGTTCCGCAACATGCTGGATTACTACGGCCAGGCACCCATCATCGTGCGCTCCAGCAGCTTGCTGGAGGATAGCTTCGGCAGCGCCTTTGCAGGCAAGTACCGCAGCGAATTCTGCGCCAACCAGGGCCACCCAGATCAGAGGCTGGCCGCCTTTCTACATGCGGTGAAGCGCGTCTATGCCAGCACGCTGAACCCCGACGTGCTCTCCTACAAGCGCAAGCGGGGCTTGGCGGGCCACGACGAGCAGATGGCGGTCCTGGTGCAGCGCGTGTCTGGCTGGGTCTTGGGTGACTTCTTTTTCCCCGCGCTGGCGGGTGTGGCGATGAGCCGGAACCTGTACGTGTGGACGAACCGGATCGACCCGCACCGGGGAGCCATCCGCCTGGTCTTTGGGCTGGGGACCCGCGCCGTCGACCGCGTGGGCTACGACTACCCTCGCATGATTCCCATAAGCCATCCCCGTCTGAGGCCCGAGGTGGGCATGAAGGTGGTCAAGTACTCGCAGCGCCAACTCGATCTCATCGACCTGCGGGCCAATCGCTTCGACACGCGGTCGTTTAGAGAAGTCGTTGAGAGCATTGACTATCCTAACCTTCACCTGTTGGTCTCAGAGATCAAGGAGGGTGGGCTGTACGACCCTATCGCACGATACGTCCAGGCCCCGGCCGGCAACCTCGTCCTCACGTTCAACAACCTGATCGATAGAACGCCTTTCGTATCGCTCGTGGGCGAGATGGTGGCCGAGCTGGAGCGGGTGTACGGCCATCCGGTCGAGATCGAGTTCACGGCTTCTATCGGGGCGGAGGGCCGCGTCAGGATCAACCTGCTCCAGTGCCGGCCGATGGCGATTCCGGGCCTCTCGCAGCAGGTGAGCTTGCCTGACGGCGTGGAGCCGGAGCGGGTGCTTTTCCGGTCGAGCAGGTTCATCGGCGGTGGCGTGGTCGACCGGATACGGCATGTCGTGTACATCCCCGCCGCGCTCTACGCGGCCATCGCCTCACCGGACGTGAAAAAATCCCTGGGCCGGGTGGTGGGCCAGGTCAATGCCCGCCTGCGTTCGATAGAGGGCCGGGAGCTGATCATGGGGCCCGGGCGGTTCGGCAGCAGCAATATCGATCTAGGGGTCAACGTGACCTACGCCGACATCGAGAACGCCGCTGTCCTGGTCGAGGTCGCCCGCGAGGAGGCGGGCCAGATGCCGGAGGTATCGTACGGCACGCACTTTTTCCTGGACTTGGTCGAGTCGGAGACGATCTACCTGGCCATCTACCCTGCCGACCGGGGAGCCGAGTTCAACAAGCGCTTTTTCGAGGAAGCACCCAACGTGCTCTGCGATTTGGTTCCGGGCGTGAAAGAGTTCGCGGACCTGGTGCGCGTCATCGACGTCTGCGCGGTCACGGGGGGCAGGCACGCGCAGGTCGTGGCCGATCCCAACAGCCAGCAGGCGATCTGTTTCTTGGTATAAACAGACCACCGGTAGGGGCGGTTCGCGAACCGCCCCTACCGGTGGGGTTTGTAAGCCTGCGGGAGGTTTAGATTCGCTACACCCAGCCTCTGAGTTTACACGCCTCGGCGACGCGGCTCACTGCCACGACGTAGGCGCCCATGCGGTTGTCGATCTCGTACTTCTGGGCCGTCTCGTGCACGGCGTGGAAGGCGGCCGTCATCTTGGCGTCCAGCCGCTGGTGGACGGTTTCCAGCTCCCAGTAGTAGTCGTAGGCGTTCTGCACCTGCTCGAAATAGGAGACGGTGACGCCGCCGGCGTTGCACAAAAAGTCGGGGATGACGTAGACGCCGTTCTGATGCAGCACCTCGTCGGCCTCGGGCGTCGTGGGGCCGTTGGCCAGTTCGGCGACGATGCGGGCCTTGACGTTGCCGGCGTTGGTAGCCGTGATCTGGTTCTCCAGCGCGGAGGGCAACAGGACGACTACGTCCAGTTCCAACAGTTCGGCGTTGGTGATGGATTGCGCGCCAGGGAAGCCAACCACCGAGCCGGTCTCTTGCTTGTGGGCGATGACGGCTTGTGCATCCAGCCCGTCGGGATTGTAGATGCCGCCCTTGGAATCGGACACGGCGACGACCTTGAGTCCCAGCAGTTCCTCGCCCAGGCTGTGGGCAAACTGGCCGGCGTTACCATATCCTTGGATGGCGGCGGTGGCTCCTTGCAGCTCGATCCCCAACACCTTGCCCGCCTCGCGCACACAGAACATCCCGCCACGGGCGGTGGCGTCGCCGCGCCCTTGAGAGCCGCCCAGGGGGATGGGCTTGCCGGTGATGACGCCGGGAACGTTATACCCGCGGATGAAGGAATATTCGTCCATCATCCAGGCCATGATCTGCGGTGTGGTGTAGACGTCGGGGGCGGGCACGTCCACTTCCTCGCCGATGATGCGGCCCACCTGGCGGATGTAAGCACGGCTGAGGCGCTCCAGCTCCCGCTCCGACATCTCCTTGGGGTTACAGATGATGCCGCCCTTCCCGCCGCCCAGGGGGATGTCCATCACGGCCGTCTTCCACGTCATCCAGGCCGCCAGTGCGCGGACGGTGTCGGTGGTCTCCTCGGGATGGTAGCGGATGCCGCCCTTCGTCGCTCCGCGGGAGTCGTTGTACTGCACGCGGAAGCCGTGAAAGACCTTGACGCTGCCGTCGTCCATCCGCACCGGGAGCGTCACGTGCAGCTCGCGCAGCGGCCAGCGCAGGAGTTCGTGCGTCGCCGGGTCCAGGCCCATGATCTCGGCGGCCTGGTCCAACTGCTTTTGCGCGATGGCAAAGGGGTTGAGTTCTTCTGTCATGTCATTCCTCCAGATAGTTAGATTAAAGAGTGTCTGTCTCGCCCCCACCTAGCCTCCCCCACCGGGGGGGAGGGGGCGCGCGGGTACGCGCGAGAGGGGAGCGCGCCGTCAGCGCTTGCCTTGCAAGCGATCTCCAAGCAGGGTAAAGTGGTGGGCGAGAACATCTTTGCCGTCCTCGTAGCGGCCTTCCACGATGGCCTCTACCATCTTTCTGTGGCTATCCCACATGGACTCGTAGTAGCTCAGGTCGAAGTAGCGATGCAGGCCCACGGCCTCGTAGGCATCCCAGTATGCCCTGAGGAAGCCTGAGGCGAACTCGTTTTCCAGCTTGCTGAAAATGATCGTGTGGAACTCGCGGTGTTCGTCGTGGGGAATCTCTACGGGTGTGCCGTGCAGCTTTTTCTCGGCGCGCTCGATGATGCGCTGGAGCGTGTCGATGTCCTCCTGGGTGAGGCTACGCGCTGCCCTCTCCCAAAAGGCAAACTCTAGCTGGATTCTGACTTCGTAGAGTTGATCGAAATGCCTGCGGTCGCACTCGATGGCGTAGAGGGCCAGCGTCTTGGTGACCGTGTAGAAATCAAAGGGGCGCACATAGGTACCGTCGCCGGGACGCATCTCGGCGATGCCGTAGGCTTGAATGGCGATCAGCTCCTCCCTCAGCTTGCCCCGGCTGACGCCCAGGATCTCGGCCAGCTCATCCATGGGGGGAAGCTTGAGCTCTTTGCCTTGTTCTCGTGCGGTACGTCCTTCTTCGATGATGTATTCGAAGATAGAGTAGGGTAATGCAGTTTGCACCATTCGTAGCCTCCCCTGGAAAGATTGTACCTTTGGCAAAAATAAAACGCTGGGCTGAATTATATTCTTTTGATAAATTTTGTCAAGGTCGATCTATGCCATCTTTCTAATCAGTATCAAAAAGGCGCCTGCCGCAGTGACAGACGCCTCTCTGGTCGATTTCGGGTTTTGTTCTATCTAGAGTCTATGTCGCCCGCGTAATGCAGCGCCTCTTTACCGCGCTCACCGGTGCGGACGCGGATCACGTCGTCCACGGGGTAGACAAAGATGATCCCGTCGCCCGGCTCACCAGTCCCGGCGGACTCGCAGATGGTGGCGATGGCCTTTTCCACGTTGTGGTCGCTGAGGACGATGTTGAGCTGCATCTTGGGCAGCATGTCGACCTGGTAGGTACCCGTGCGCCCCGTCAGTGTGATGCCTCCCTGGCGGCCGTGGCCCTGGATCTCGAACGCGTTCATGCCGACGATGCCGATCTCGTGCAGGGCGCTCTTCACGTCCTCCAGTTTTTCCTCGCGAATGATGGCTTCGATTTTCTTGGTCATTTGTTTTATCTCCCGTTATCCTTGCGAAGGTTGTGAATAACCTTCGCTTGAGTGTTTGCAAACCTTCGCAAGGATTCTTTTACGCATACGCCCTTTCGGCGTGCTCGCTGACGTCGAGGCCGACTAGCTCTTCGCTGTCCGAGACGCGCAGGCCCATGGTGGCGTTGAGCACCTTGGCCAGCACAAAGGTCACGCCGAACGAGACGGCGATGGCTAACAGCGCCGCCCAGAGCTGGGCCAAAAACTGGCCGGGGTTGCCGTAGAACAGCCCGTCCACACCGCCGACCGACGAGGCGGCGAACAGCCCCGTCGCCAGCGCGCCCCATAGGCCGCCCAGGCCGTGGCAGGCGAACACGTCCAGCGACTCGTCCACCACGTTGCGCCCCTTGATGAATTTGATGGCATAGTAGCTGATGGGCGCGGCCAGTGCGCCGATGGCCATCGCGCCCAGCGGCGTGACGAATCCCGCACCCGGCGTCACGGCCACCAGTCCGACCACCGCGCCGGTGACGATGCCCAACACGCTGGGCTTGTTGTCGATCCAGCTCAGGATCATCCACACCAGGCCCGCCGCGGCGGCGGCGGTGTTGGTGGTGAACAGGGCGTGCACCGCCGTGCCATCCGCGGCCAGCGCGCTACCGCCGTTAAAGCCGAACCAGCCCATCCACAGCAGGCCAGCGCCTAACACGCTGAAGGGGATGTTGCTGGGCTCGAACGACGTCTTGCCAAACCCCTTGCGCGGCCCGATGGCCAGTGCGAATGCCAGCGCGCTAAAGCCCGCAGTAATGTGAACGACCGTCCCACCGGCAAAGTCGAGCGCGCCCAGGCCGTCGGCGCCCAGGATGCCGCCCGCTCCCCACACCCAGTGGCACACCGGGTCATAGATCAGGGTAGCCCACAGCAGGCTAAAGACTATGAACGTCTTGAAGCGCACGCGCTCCACGAATGCGCCGGTGATGAGGGCCGGCGTGATGATGGCGAACATCATTTGGAACGCGGCGAACAGCATGTGGGGGATGGTCATGCCTTCCAGCGGTTCTGCGCCAACGCCCTGAAAGCCAAGGAAGTTCAATCCGCCGATGATGCCTCCGACGTCAGTGCCAAAGGCCAGGCTGTAGCCGTAGAGCAGCCATTGGACGCTGATCAGGCACATCATGATGAAACTGAGATTGAGCGTCGAGAGAATGTTCTTCTTCCGCACCATGCCGCCGTAGAAAAAGGCCAGCGCGGGCGTCATCACCAGCACCAGGGCCGATGAGACGAGGATCCAGGTGGTATCGCCAGAGTCTATCATTCTAATTCCTCCTTGTGTGATTTTGGCATATGACCATCTGCGCCTGATGGCCTTTTTGCACGTGCTTACCTAGATTATAGCGGGGCAGGGGGTGAGAATCTAGTACCCAAGCGGGGCATTTTGGGATGACGGTCGAGGCGGATTTGGGCGGCGTTGGACGGGCTAGACGCGGCAAGGGTACCCACATGGGTCAGGCCCTTGAGGTTTCCGCAACCTCAAGGGCCTTGATGCTTGCTCGATCCGCGGGATAGTCTCTAGCCGAGCATCGTCAGCGTCGCGCCGTCGAGGCCAAAGGGCACCAGGATGTAGTCGTCGGTCCAGCGGTTCTTGTCGCGGAACTCTTTTGGCCCCGTCCGGGCCAGGTCGCCGCCGTTGAGGTGATGCGGCCCCAGCAGGTTGCGCAGCGTGCCCACCAGCTCGATTTCGACGACGTTCTCGCCCGCCTTCAAGGCCTCGGTGACGTCCACCTGGTGGGGCTGCCAGGCGACGGTACCCACCTGCTGCTCGTTCACGCGCACGTGGGCGAGGGCGGCGCGCAGGTTGCGCAGCTCCAGCAGCGTGCGCCCGTCCAGCGGCGGCAGGGTGACCGTCTGGCGCAACGTGGCCCGCCCGGCGAAAAATGCCAACCCCTGCGCGGTCAGATCGATGGTCACCGCCTGCCCGCCTTTGGCTTGCGCGCCGGTGGGCGGTGCGGTCAGGCGAAAGTCGGGCGCGTAGCGGTCAAAGATCTGGCCGTTGCAGCGGTTTTCCTCCCGCAGCCGGCGCCCGTCCACGCCAAAATCGCCGACGAGGTACACGCTTTCCAGCTCCGTATCCCGCGTAAAGACGCCGCTCAACACGACCTCGTTGCGGCCGCCGCGTGCGGCGGCGCTGATATCCAGCTTGCGGAAGGAGATATCCGTCCACCAACCCACGTCTTGGCTGGCGACAGGCTGCCCGTTGACGGCGATCTCGAACCGCTCGGGGGATTCCACCGCCAGGTGGACGGGAGGCGGAGGCTGAACGTCTGCGTCGAAGGTGAAGCGCAGTGCAAAGGGCGTGCCGACGCCCGCGTGGGCCACCACGCCGTGGGCATCCAACACGTGCAGAGGCTTGCCCCATTTTCCATCCCCAAGGCGTACCTGGGCCGTGTCTAGCGTCAGAGCATTGGGGCCGTGCAGCGCCAGGTTCCAGCGATCCGGGAGTGCGATCTGTGACACAATCTGCTCAGAGGTTTGACGGACGAGGACCGGAGCCTGGCGGGGGTGCAAGACCAGTAGGTGCGATCCGACCGCGGGAAAATCAAGCGTGACGCGGGTGACTCCGTCCTGCTGCTGGCAGGGTAGCTGGCGAACGTCGCCTGTGACCGGGTCCCACTCCTCCAGCCGGCCGGTGCTCCGCAGCTCGACCGTGGCGGTCCCGCCGTGGTCGCGGTCGATGTTGGCCAGGTAGTAGACCTCGGCCTCGCCGACACGACGATGGTGAGCCCAGATCGTGGGGCGGCCGGGCACGCGGACGTCGAACGGCAGCACCTCATCGAGCGCCTGCGGCAAGGAGGCCAGGTCAACGGTGCGCGCCGTTTCCGGCAGCACCGGTTCGTCGACCGAACGACCGTCGATCAGCGAGGGCTTTGGCTCCAGTGCCAGCACCGGGCCGCCCGCCGCGGCGAACTCGCGCAGCAGCCGCGCGGTGTTCTGCGCCAGCGTCGTCCCTGGGGGCACGACGACCACGCGATAGGCCATCTGCCCCACGTGCAGCTCCGGCCCAGCCTCGCCTGCCACCACGCGGGCCTCGCACGGCGCGCCGGGCGCCATCGACATCTCGTCACCCAGGTGAAAGTCGCGCTGGTTCTGCATCAGCGCCATCAGCAGGTCGTCCAGCGCCCGGTCAAGTTGGCCGATCTCGTAGGTGTGACCGGGGCGGTAGAGCGTCCACGCGCTGCCGATGGGGTGGACCACCAACACGTCCACCACACGCTGGCCCTGGCTGAGGGCGTAGCTGAGGCGGGTAAAGTAATCGGCGATGAGGTTGTTCTCAGGCCACCAGGGCTGCTGGTAAAAGATGTTCTGCGGATAGTCGCGCTTGCGCTCGCCCCGCATACTGTAGAGCGAGAGATGCGGGTTGTTGAGCGTGATGCCCAGCACGTAGGCCCAGTCGCCGATCCACTTACGCCCGGTGTGGGCGAAATCCTGCCCGCTGCAACCATAGTTTTCGCACAGCGCGCGCGGCTTGCCGGCCTGGCACACCACGCTATCGAGCTGCTTGACCGTGAGCACAGTGCCCCAGTCCACGTTGATCTGCCGCCCCAGTTTATCGATGCCGGGGACGTGCATATACGGATAGTGGATCATCGCCGCGCCGAGGTTGTCGGTCTGGCTACGTAGCGAGTCCTCGGAGTTGTAGTGGCCGGTGTAGGCCAGGCCGTGCGCCTCGCACCAGTCGAATATCTGCCGCGTATAGTTCTCCAAGAATAGCTCGGCGGCCGTGCGCCAATAATCGTAGCGCACTGCGTGGAACTCGCCCGTATCGAAAAAGAGCGCGGGCAACTGAGGCAGCAGGTCGTAACCGCGACGGGCCTGGAAAATGGCGGCAAAGTCCGCGGTCCAGGGAACGACCAATGGCTCGCTCGGCAGCCGGAACTGGGGCTCGTCGGTAAAGATGCCGGGCACCGCCTTGCCAAACTCGTCCCCGACGGCCCGGGCATACGCCTCGTGGGTCGATTCCACGAACGCCCGCACGGCGTCTCCGTTCATCACATCCAGGTGGCAAAAGCCCTGGTACCAAGCCTGTCCCAGCGCCATCGTCTGGGGGTAGAACTGGATCACGCGGTCGGCGCTATCGGCCAGGGCGGGAGCATCGTCCGGGCGAATGTCGGTGAGCTGTCCCTTGACCTCGCGGGCAGCAAAGGTGGCGATGCGCTCCGCCACCAGCGCGGGCCGGTTGGTCACGTTGCACACCAGCCACTGGGTGCGATAGCCGGGGTTGGCGGCCACGCTTAGGCCCCCGGCGAACCCGCTGGGCCACTTGTCCTCATCGTAGAGCCAGGCGTCCATCCCACGCTTGCCGGCCTCCTCGACACAGGCGCGGATGCACGCCATCCACTGAGGACCCAAGTAGGGTGTCACCAGTCCCACGCGCGAGTGCATAAAGAAACCACCCCAACCGGCCTCGTCCATCAGGCCGATCTGGCGCACCAGCTCCTCCGGGTCGAGGTCATCGTTCCATGACCAGAAGGGAGCCTCGCGGTAGGTCTTGGGTGGGTTTTGAAATTGATCCAGGTCCATTTGTCAGTTTCCTGCGCAAGACCAGTCCCTGCGCATTTCAGCCTTCAGCCGGATACAGCCAGTCGACTTGATCCCTGAGCCAGTTCTCTGTGAACCGCACGTACTTGATGCACTGCCGGCCACGATAGGAATAGACGACGTGGATCAAGCCATCGCGGGTCTGCACGATGCTGGGGTAAGAACAGCGGCGGTTGAGAGAGCGGTTCTGCTCCCCGGCAAAGTTGTCGCCGGTGTCGACGTGGCGCATGATGGGCCAGCTTTGGCCGCCATCCTCCGAGAGCGCCACAGTAACCGGGTAACGCGCGCGCGGCCAGACGACTCGATTGGGATCGTCGCCGCCGCTGGCATGATTGAACACGATGGCGATGCTGCCGCTGGCGAGCTTGATGGCTTGCACTGCCGAGTTGTTGTTGGGCAGCACGGTGCGCTCCGGCTGGGTCCACGTTCGCCCATAGTCTGTCGAATGGCTCACATAGATGTTATCGGCAGCGTGGCTGCGGAAAAAGGCGATCAGCCGCCCGGGATCGAGCTCGAGTACAAAGGCCTGGATGCGTCTCCCGCTATTGGGCACAGGGAACTCTGTCCAGGTGCGCCCCGCGTCCTCCGAAATCTGCACCGTGCTATAGTCGCCTGTATCGGCAGTGGCGCGGTCATCCAGACTGTAGTAAATCGGAAACAGCCAGTCGCCGTTGCTCAACACGACTATTGGATTACGGCAGAAGGAGCCCGGTTTGTCCATAAAGGTCTCCACCGGTCCCCAGGTGTGCCCGCCATCGCTGGAGAGGCGACGGCGCATGACCGCCGTCCA
>Ga0307430_1002352_pt1 | contig 12681 bp, 7 predicted proteins | sample SalMarWE160130MG_FD_202159 | JGI IMG/M metagenome (GOLD analysis project Ga0307430, IMG submission 202159) | Salt marsh sediment microbial communities from the Plum Island Ecosystem LTER, Massachusetts, United States - WE1603-130 | ecosystem: Environmental > Aquatic > Marine > Intertidal zone >... | reverse complement strand
TGAACGGTCCGGCCTCGCCGGCGCCGGCCGCCCAGGACGGACGGCTGGCCGAAAGCAACAAGCTCGCTCGCTACCAGCGGAAGTATCAAGAGCAAGCCGGCAAGGCCTCCGGATATGGTCTGCCGACGAACCCGAAACCCGCGTCGGACAATCCCGCCGCCGGCAATTCCTCGACGAACGCTTTTGACGCCTCGACGAACGCGTTTGGCCTGGCCGCAAGCCCTGCACCACGAGGCGAGACGGCCGCCGCCGAGGAGCACGGCCTCGCACCCGCCGCCCAGCCGCCCGTGACCCCCTCGGGCCTGGCCAGCCTGAGCGTCGAACTGCCTTCGCCCGACAAGGGCTCCTTCTGCACCTACCGCTTCACCACGCCTCGCGGCGACGTGAAAATCACCGCGCGAGCAACCTCGATCGAGATGCTCCGCACGACTCGCAACGTACTGATTGTGCTGGCCGCCTTCGCCCTCCTTCTCGCGCTCAGCCGAACCCGCTTCGTGCGATGGTTCGCCACGTGGCCGGGCGGCCTCGCGCTGGTGGTGCTCGGGGCACTCTTGACCATCAGTTGTCTCCTGCCGGTAGTCGGCATCGTGCTGGTGGGCGTCGGAGTCGTCGTCCTCGTAATAACCCCGAGAAAAAGGGGACTGGCTCCGTCGCCCCGATAAACGCCTGACCCGCAAAAACGGCCTCCGGCGACGGTGCCTGTCCCCTTTGGCGCCGCGCGGCAATAGGGGGACAGGCACCGTGGCGGTGACCTCATTCTACAGGGCCGCGTCGACTTGCGCCACGGAGCCAGTCCCCCCTTTTTCAACCGGCCGCCGGCGTGCTATAATCGCTGCTCGAAAAAGGGGACTGGCTCCGTCGCCCCGATAAACGCCTGACCCGCAAAAACGGCCTCCGGCGACGGTGCCTGTCCCCTTTGGCAATTCGTGACGGCTCTCTGAAATCCAACTCGGGAGTAGTGGATGGCTAGCGAAATAACCGACAAGGCCGTGATTCTTGCTCGGGGGCTTGGTACCCGCATGAAAAAACAAGACGACGCGGCGTCGCTGGACGACCGGCAGGCGGCCGTGGCCGACGCGGGCGTCAAGGCGATGATCCCCATCGGTCGGCCGTTTCTCGACTACGTGCTTTCGGCCCTGGCCGACGCGGGCTACCGGCGGATGTGCCTGGTCATTGGGCCCAACCACGACGCCATCCGGCGTTACTACGGCCAAGAGGTCACTCCCGAGCGGATCTCGATCGATTTCGCCGTTCAGGCCGAGCCACTGGGAACGGCCAACGCCGTGCTCGCGGCCGAGGCGTTCGCCGACGGCGACCCGGTGGCGGTGGTCAACTCGGACAACTACTATCCGGTCGCCGCGCTGGCGCCGCTTCGACGGCAGGGCGGCTCGGGCGTCGCGCTGTTCGACTGGAAAAGCATGACGGCCGGAAGCGATCTGCCGGAAGAACGACTACGAGCCTTCGCCGTCGGGCAAATCGAGGACGGCTGCCTGACGGGTATTCTCGAAAAACCCGACGAGGCGACCTGGCAAGCCCTGCCCCGACCAATTTGGCTGAGCATGAACTGCTGGCAATTTCGCGCGACGATCTTCGATGCGTGCCGCGCAATCAAGCCCTCGCCACGCGGCGAGCTCGAGCTGCCCAGCGCCGTCGGGCATTTGATCAACGATCTGGACGAGCGGATTCAGGTCATTACCGTGTCCGAACCCGTGCTGGACATCACCAGCCGTCGCGACATCGCCAGTGTGGCCGAAAAGCTCGCCGGCGTCGACGTGCGACTTTGAAGCGCCACGGGCAAAAGGGGACTGGCTCCGTCGCCCCGATCATTGTCTCGCTTACCCAAAGAGCGTCCGGCGACGGTGCCTGTCCCCTTTTGTGACCCCACCGCGGAAAAAGGGGGACAGGCACCGTGGCGGCGATCTCTTTTTCAACACCGCGTCAACTTGCGCCACGGAGCCAGTCCCCCTTTTTCCGCTCGGTTTTGCCGACGTGCCCCCGGCCAGCAAAGCGGGGGTGGTCGCCGCCCGGGAGAAACCTATAGTATTGAATGGGAACAAGTTAGGGCACGAGAGCCGATTCGGCTGTCCGTCTCGGGGCTCGTGCCAAGAGAAATCCCCGTAAGATGTTGCCATAAAATCACTTGTGCCGACCCGACGCAAGCCCGAGCAAAGAATACGCAGAGTTTATGATCCACAACGCCCCCTCGCCCGAGGGTCTCTACGATCCGACCTACGAGCACGACGCCTGCGGCATCGGCGCCATCGTGAGCATCTCGGGCCGCCGCGAGCACGCGATCGTCCGCCAGGGGCTCGAGGTGTTGCTCAACCTGGAGCACCGCGGCGCGGCCGGGGCCGACGAGTCGACCGGCGACGGTGCCGGCATCCTTGTGCAACTCCCCCACGATTTCCTCGCGGCCGAAGCCGGCGCGCTGGGCTTCGCCCTGCCCAAGCCATCCGCCTACGGCGTGGCCATGGTCTTCTGGCCCCGTGACTCCGAGGTCCGGCGCCGCGCGGAGGAAATCCTCGTCGAGACGATTCAGCAGGGAGAACTCGAAGTGCTCGGCCGGCGCGACGTGCCGACCGACGACGACTGCCTGGGCGAGTTGGCTCGGGCGTCCGAGCCGGCGATCAGCCAATGGTTTCTCAATGGCCGCGGTCTGTCCGACGAAGCGCTCGAACGACGGCTGTTCGTCGTCCGCAAACGTGCCGAGCATCGAGTGCGCGCCGCCCTCGGCCCGCCGGCCGCCGACTTCTATATCTGCTCGATGTCGTGCCGAACAATCATCTACAAGGGCATGTTTCTGGCCCCGCAGTTGGCCGCGTATTACCCGGATCTCTCCGACACGCGCGTCACCACGTCCTTGGCGATCGTCCACCAGCGCTACAGCACCAACACGCTGCCGAGTTGGCGCCTGGCCCAGCCGTTTCGCATGATCGCCCACAACGGCGAGATTAACACGCTACGGGGCAACGCCCAGTGGCTCGAGGACTACGAAAAGAGGATGCGCTGTCCGGCATTGGCCGACGATTTGAGCGATCTGTTTCCGATGATCGAGCCTGGGGCGAGCGACTCGGCCAGTTTCGACAACGTCATGGAACTGCTCGTCCGCGCAGGCCGCAGCGCCCCCCATGCCTTGATGATGATGATTCCCGAGGCTTTTGGGCCTCGCTACCACATCGGCACCGACAAGCGGGCATTCTACGAATATCACGCGGCCATCATGGAGCCGTGGGACGGACCGGCGGCCATGCTCTTTACCGACGGGCGTCTGGTGGGTGGGACGCTCGACCGCAACGGCCTGCGACCCTGCCGCTACGCAATCACCGACGACGATCTGGTCGTCATGGCCAGCGAGGCGGGCGTGATCGACCTGCCGCCCGAGCGAGTGCGCCGCAAGGGCCGCCTGCAGCCGGGACGGATGTTCCTGGTCGACACGGTCGAGGGGCGCATCGTGGTCGACAATGAAATCAAGGCGAAAATCGCGCGGCAAAAACCCTATCGCCGCTGGCTCGATGAGAACCGCATCGAGTTGCGGGGCCTATTTCAGCCGTCCCACGCCGTCCATTACGATCCCGAGACGCTCGTGGCCCGGCTTCGCATGTTCGGCTACACCCGCGACGAGCTGCAGACGGTCATCCTGCCGATGGCCGCCAACGGCCAGGAACCCATCGGATCGATGGGCACCGACACGCCGCTGGCGGTACTCTCGAATCGGCCGAAGCTGGTGTTCGACTACTTCAAGCAGCTCTTTGCCCAGGTGACCAATCCGCCGATCGACCCGCTGCGCGAAGGGCTCGTCATGTCGTTGATGACCTTCACGGGCAAGCAGCGAAATCTCCTGGAGGAAACGCCCGAACACTGCCGCCAGTTGAAACTGCCGCATCCCATTTTGACCAACGAGGACGTCGAGCGGCTGCGGAGCGTCGAGCGGCCCGATTTTCGCGTGGCGACGCTCGCCAGTCTGTTCGACGTCGAGGGGCCGTCGCCGGGCGAGTCGCTCCGCGCGGCGCTCGACACGCTGGTCGAGTCGGCCGAGCGCGCCATACTGGATGGCGCGAACATGCTCATCGTCAGCGACCGCGGCGCCGGGCCCAAGAAGGCGCCCATCCCCAGCCTGCTGGCCACCGCGGCGCTGCACCACGGGCTGCTGCGCCGCCGGCTGCGCAACGAGGTCGGCTTCGTCATCGAAAGCGGCGAGCCGCGCGAGGTGATGCACTTCTGCCTGCTGTGCGGCTACGGGGCCAAGGCGATCAATCCCTACCTGGCCTTCGAGGCCATCCAGAAACTGCACGTCGACGGCATGTTGCCCCACGAGGTCGAACTCGAACAGTTGACCGACCAATACATCACGGCCATCAAGAAGGGCATCCTCAAGGTCATGTCGAAGATGGGCATCTCGACGCTGCGGAGCTATCACTCGGCCCAGCAGTTCGAGGCCGTGGGGCTCGACCGCGAAGTGGTCGACGCCTATTTCACGGGTACCTCGTCGCGGATCGGCGGCGCCAATCTCGACGTGCTGGCCCGCGAGGCACTGGCCCGACACCGCGACGCACTGGCCCGACGGACGCCCGGCACGCTCGAATTGGGTTTCGCCGGCGAGTATCAATATCGCGACGACGGCGAGAAGCACCTCTGGAATCCGACGACGATCACGCGGCTCCAACAGGCGGTCCGCCGCAACGACGCCGAAGAGTATGCCCGGTTTGCCAACGAAGTGAACCAGCAGGAGCGTGACCTGGGGACGCTCCGCGGCCTGTTCGACCTGGTGCCCAGGCGGCCGGTCCCGCTCGCGGAAGTCGAACCGGCCAGCGAGATTGTCCGGCGGTTCTACACGGGCGCGATGTCGCTGGGGTCGATCAGCAAGGAAGCCCACGAAACAATCGCCGTCGCGATGAACCGGCTGGGCGGGATGTCCAACACGGGCGAAGGGGGCGAAGACCCGGCGCGCCACCAGTCGCGTCCGGACGGCGACTCGGCCAACTGCGCCATCAAGCAGGTGGCCAGCGGCCGGTTCGGCGTGACGATCGACTACCTGGCGGCGGCCAAGATGCTCCAGATCAAGATGGCCCAAGGGGCCAAGCCAGGCGAGGGCGGCCAGTTGCCCGCCCACAAAGTAACCGACGAGATTGCCCGATTGCGCCACGCGACGCCCGGCGTGTCGCTCATTTCGCCACCGCCGCACCACGACATTTACTCGATCGAGGATCTCGCGCAGTTGATCTACGATTTGAAGTGCGCCAACCCCGGTGCTGCGGTCTCGGTCAAATTGGTCTCGGAGGTCGGTGTGGGTACGATTGCCGCGGGCGTGGCCAAGGCAAACGCCGACGAAGTACTCATCAGCGGCCACGACGGAGGGACCGGCGCCAGCCCGCTCTCGTCGATCCGCGGGGCCGGTGTCCCCTGGGAACTCGGCCTGGCCGAAACCCAGCAAACCCTGTTGCGCAACGGTCTGCGCAACCGCATCCTTGTGCAGGTCGACGGCCAGCTCCGCACGGGGCGCGACGTGGTGATCGGCGCGCTGTTGGGGGCCGAACGATTCGGGTTCGGCACGGCCGCGCTGGTGTCGCTCGGGTGCGTGCTGATGCGCAAGTGCCACCTGGGCACCTGTCCCGTCGGCATCGCAACCCAAGAGGGGAAACTACGAAGTTGCTTTGCCGGCAAGCCCGAACACCTGGTGCGCTACTTGACGTTCGTCGCCGAGGAGGTCCGGCGGATCATGGCCGAACTCGGCTTTCGCCGGTTCGACGACATGGTCGGCGCCGTCGAGCACCTCAGTCCGCGGCGAGCGATTGACCATTGGAAAGCCGACGGGCTGGACTTATCGACGATCCTGGCGCCGCCAGTCGCGCGGGCCGGAACCGCGCGCCGCTGCGTACGGCCCCCGACCGACACGCACCGCGATCACCTCGACTGGCGGATTCTCGATCGGATCGGCGAAAACGTCGAAAACAGCAACCCGGTCGAGCTGGACATTCCTATTCGCAACGTTCACCGCGCGGTCGGCACGATTCTGAGCAACCGCGTGGTGACCCGGCACGGCGCCGAGGGGCTGGCAGACGGGACGATCACGATCACCTGCCGCGGAACGGCCGGCCAAAGCTTCGGCGCGTTTCTTGCCCAGGGCATTACGCTGCGGCTGGTGGGCGAGGCCAACGACTACGTCGGCAAGGGGCTTTCCGGCGGGCGGATCATCGTCCGCGCGCCCGAAGATGCCGCGTTCGAGGCGGCCCACAACGTGATCGTCGGCAACACGCTGCTCTACGGCGCGACCCGTGGAGAGGTTTTCATCAACGGCCTGGCCGGCGAGCGTTTCGCGGTGCGCAACAGCGGCGCGGTGGCCGTGGTCGAGGGCGTCGGCGACCACGGCTGCGAATACATGACCGGCGGCGTGGTTGTCGTGCTGGGGCGTACCGGGCGCAACTTCGCCTCGGGCATGAGCGGCGGGGTGGCCTACGTCCTCGACGAGCACCAACTCTTCGACACGCTGTGCAACCTTGACATGGTCGATCTCGAATCAATCTGGCACGAGCGTGACCACAAGTTGCTGCGCGAGTTGATCGGCCGCCACTGGGAATATACGGGCAGCCCGCAGGCCCGGCGAATCCTCGACGCCTGGGCGGAAATGGCCGGGCAGTTTGTCAAGGTGATGCCGATCGACTATCGCCGCGCGCTGGAGCGGCTCCGCCAGCGCGAACAGGTCGGCGGCGACCAGACGCCCGCCACCGAGGAGGTGTTCCATGGCTGATTCCCGAAAAAGGGGACTGGCTCCGTCGCCACGCAAATCGTCGCGCATGCTACAACGGCCTCCGGCGACGGTGCCTGTCCCCTCTTGAACGCATAACCAACGGCTCCAAACATGGCTGATCCGCAGGGTTTTTTGAAATATCCGCGCGTCGAAGCCGAGCACCGCCCGGTCGACCAACGGATCAAGGACTGGTACGAGATCGACCAGCCGCTGGCCGAGGAAACGATCGGCCGCCAGGTTGCCCGCTGCATGGACTGCGGCGTGCCATTCTGCCACGCGGTCGGCTGCCCGCTGGGCAATCGGATTCCCGAGTTCAACGACCTGGTTTATCGTGGTCGCTGGCGCGAGGCGGCCGAGAACCTCCACGCGACGAACAACTTCCCCGAGATCACCGGCCGCGTTTGCCCGGCGCCGTGCGAAGCCGCTTGCACGCTGCGGATCAACGCCCAGCCGGTCACAATCCGCCAAATTGAATGTCAGATTGTCGAGCGGGCGTTTAGCGAGGGCTGGATCGCCCCGGCTCGCATCACCGCCCGCTCCGGCCGCCGGGTGGCAGTGGTCGGCTCCGGGCCGGCGGGACTGGCCGCCGCCCAGCAGTTGGCCCGCGCGGGGCACAAAGTGGTCGTGTTCGAGAAGAGTGACCGCGTCGGCGGCATGCTCCGCTACGGCATTCCCGACTTCAAGATGGAGAAACGAATTCTCGACCGGCGGCTCGATCAGCTCGCCGCCGAAGGCGTCAAGTTCGAGACCGACATCGCCGTGGGCGTCGACCTCTCGACTCGATACCTCCAAAAATCGTTCGACGCCATCTGTCTGGCAATGGGCGCGGGCCGGCCACGACTGCTCGACGTGCCGGGTGCGGACCTCGAGGGCATCTTTCTGGCCATGGATTTCCTGTCGCGGCAAAACCGGCGAGTGGCCGGCGACGGCGAAGAATATCTGGGCCAACCGATTTTCAGTGCCCGGGGCAAGCACGTCGTCGTGCTCGGCGGCGGCGACACAGGGAGCGACTGCGTCGGCACGGCCATCCGCCAAGGCGCGCTATCGGTTACCCAACTCGAAATCCTCCCACAGCCGCCCGAGGACACCAATCCCGAAACACCCTGGCCCGAGTGGCCCAAGATCATGCGCACCTCGAGCTCCCAAGAGGAAGGCTGCCAACGGCAATGGTCCGTCCTGACCAAGGCACTTTCGGGACAAGGCGGCCACCTGACGCAACTCCACGGGTGCGAAGTCGATTGGGTCCGCGGCGAGCGCGGCTGGGAAACCCGCGAGCGCTCCGGCACCGACTTCACGCTGCCGGCCGACATGATTCTGCTGGCGATGGGCTTCTTGCACGTCGAGCACTCGGGCCTGCCGAGCGCCATGGGCCTGGCACTCGACGAGCGGGGCAACATCGCCCAGCGCGACCAGATGACCAGCGTCGAGGGTGTCTTCGCCGCCGGCGACGCGGTCCGTGGGGCGTCGCTGGTCGTCCACGCCATTCACTCCGGCCGCCAGTCCGCCGCGGCCATCGACCGCTGGCTCCGCGCGTAGGGTGGACACCGCCCACCGGAAGAGTTGAGAGTTGAGAGTTGAGAGTTGAGGGTTGAGGGCGTGACGGGTGGCGTTCAACAACCGCGAAGCGGTTGAATAACATAGCCCAGGGTTGCCGCGCAGCGGCTACCCTGGGTCAGCGACCAACAGCCCCATGAACCCTGAAAGGGTTCCGTAGCAGAACCAGCCCGCGCCGCCGCCCGGCTCACCCAATCGTCCGGCCGCCGTCGACCGGCAGGCACACGCCGGTGACATAGTCGTTTTCGACAAGAAACACGACCGCGTGGGCGACGTGCTCCGGCGAGCCCTCGCGCCGCAGCAGCGTGCCGGCCACCGCCTCGGCATGTTCGTCCGGCGGCAGATCGGCCGGCAGCATCACCGGCCCGGGCAGGATGCAGTTGACGCGAACCTTGGGATTCCGCCGAGCCAACTCAACGGCCGAGTCATCGCGGGAATGGCCCCTTTCGACGGGAAATAGGCCGCGTAGTCGACGTAGGGCCGCGCGATGGCCCAATCGCCGATGGTGACAATCGCCCCGCCGTCGGGCTGCCCGACCATCACCAGCCCGACCCGCTGACAACAGAGAAACGTTCCCAGCGTGTTGACCTCGAAATGCCGCCATAGGTCGTCGGCCGTGACGTCCTCAAGCCGCCGGGCCTCCCACACAGCGGCACAGGTGACCAACACGTCGATCCGCTCGAACACCTTAAGCGTTTTGCCAACCAACCGCTCGACCTGACGCTCATCGGCGAGATCGGCTTGCAGTGCGACGGCCTTCGCGCCCAGCGCCGCCAGCTCGCCCACCGTCTCCCCCGCCTCGTCGGCCGAGCGATTGTAGTGAACGGCGATCGAATAGCCCCGCTCGGCCAACCGCCGGGCGACGGCATTGCCCACACGACGCTTGCCGGCGCCGGTGACCAGGGCAACCTTGGGATCGGATGAATGCATCGGCCGAATACCTCCCCTTGCTGGCGGTCAATGATCGTTGGTTGCAGATCTGTACTACCTACTACCGCTACCAGTCTATGCAAGAACTGGCTCTTGGGGTAGGATACCGACCAAGATTTGAAGGGTACCGCGTCCTCATCCATGGTTCCGGGAGCAATATCATGCCCGAGGCAACGCTTCCTCCTCGTCGGCGGCCGAGTCAGACCAAGATCGTGGCGACCGTGGGACCGGCCTGCGAAAAAACCGAACAGCTTGTCGAACTGATTCTCTCCGGCGTCGACGTTTTTCGCGTCAACACGGCCCACGGCAGTCCCGAGGAACACCAACGGCACGTCGACGACATACGCCGGGCGAGCCGCGAGGCGAACCAGCCGGTGGCCATCCTGGTCGATCTGGCCGGCCCGAAAATCCGGCTGGGCGAGTTGCCCGGCGGCAAGTTGCGCTGCGCGGTGGGCGAGCGGGTGCGATTCGTCCGCGGCCACGAGGTGACCCGGCCGGGCGACCTGGTGACGACCTACGAACCGCTGGTCGACGAGCTGGCCGTCGGCGATCGGGTGCTTCTGGCCGACGGACTGGTCGCGCTGCTGGTCGAGCACGTTGAGCCCGACGCGGTGACCTGCCGCGTGATTCAGTCGGGCCAGTTGCGGAGCCGCCAGGGGGTCAACCTGCCGGGCGTCAAGCTGAGCGTGCCCACGCTCGCCGAACAGGACCGCGAAAACGCCGCCTGGGCGGCCCGGGCCGGGGTCGACTTCATCGGGCTGAGCTTTGTCCGCTCGGCCGACGACGTCCGACAGTTGAAATCGATCATCGAGGGCGAAAAAGCCCCGGCCCAGGTCGTCGCCAAGATCGAAAAGCCCGAGGCCGTCGACGCGCTCGAAGAAATCGTCCAGGCTGCCGACGCCGTGATGGTCGCCCGGGGCGACTTGGGTGTCGAGATCGACATCGCCCAGGTGCCCGTGGTGCAGAAGCGAATCATTCAGGTCTCGCACCGGTTTCACAAGCCGGTAATCATCGCCACGCAGATGCTCGACAGTATGCAACATTCGCGGCTTCCGACCCGGGCCGAGGCGACCGACGTGGCCAACGCGATCCTGGACGGCACCGACGCGTGCATGCTCTCGGGCGAGACGGCCATCGGCGAATACCCACGCGAGGCGGTCGAAATGATGCACCGCATCGCACTGGCCACCGAGCCGCTGGTCCGGCGCCACCAGCAGTCCTTGGACGTCACCAAACTCGACACGGCCGACGAAGACCCAATCACCGAAGCCACCGCCCAGGCCGCCGGCCGGCTGGCCGAGACGCTCGGCGCCCGCATGGTGCTGGTGGCCACGGCCAGCGGGCGCACGGCGCTACGACTGTCGAAAGACCGGCTTTTCGTGCCGACCGTCGGCGTGAGCGATTCGGACGTGGCCTTGCGGCGGATGTGTCTCTATTGGGGTGTCATTCCGCTGGCCGGCGCGCCGACCGGGAATCCGACTGAATTGATGGAATACGTCGTCCGCCAGGCGCGCGCGGCGGGCTACGTGGCCTCGGGCGACCGCGTCGTGCTTTTGGCCGGCTCGGGTCTTCGCGTCGCCGAACACAACATGGTGGTTGTGCATGAGTTGGAATGACCGAAAAAAGGGGACTGGCTCCGTCGCCTCGATAACCGTTACGCTACCCCAAAGATCGCCGGCGACGGTGCCTGTCCCCTTTTTTCTGCCCACCGACTACCGCTCGTCCCACTCGACCTCGGGATGCAGTGCCGTAGGTCAGGCTGTGCCTGACGGTTACACGAACCCGGTTCATGCTTCTGTCGCGATAGTTGCGCGCAAGGTAATCATCGGTGGGCGATGCCCGCCCTACTCGTCCGCCCAACCCACTTCCGGATGCAGCACGCGGGCAAGATGCTCGACCAGCAGGATGAACCGCGGTCCCGGCACTCGCGCGTAGTTCTCCGTGACCAGGTACACGCGATCATTCTTCACGGCGTCGATCTGCTCCAGCCGGCGCCAACTCTCGAGGCACGCCGCCGCGTTTCGGCCCGGCACCTCGGCCAACGAGGCCAGATCGATGATCACCTCGGGATTCGTCTTCAAAATGGCCTCGCGCGAGACGACCGGCGATGCCTCGCCCACGTCTTCAAAGACGTTCTGGCCCCCGGCCCAGCGGATAATCGGGTTGAAGTACCGGCTGCTGCCCGCCACGTAGACGTCCTCGATCCGCCCGCCCGTGGAACTGTGGTCCATTGCCAGCAACACCCGGGGCCGCGGCAGGCCCGCTGTCTTTTCGGTCACTCGGTGCAGTCTCGCTCGCAACTCATCAGCCAAAGCGGCCGCGTCCTGCTCGACGCCGCACGCCCGACCAATCACCGTGATCGAGTCGAACAGCCCCTCAGGGTCGCGATGGTCCAAAACGAGCGTGCTCAGCCCCAGCTTCTTGAACCCTTGCAGCGACTCGGCCCCAGGCGTGGGGAAGATCACCAGGTCCGGCTCCAGCGCCAGGATGGCCTCCATGTTCGGATCGAAGAAACCACCCACCCTCGGCAGGTCGCACGCCTCGGGCGGAAACTTGCAATAGCGCGACACGCCAACCACCCGATCGCCTAATCCCAATTGAAACAGGGTCTCCGTAACGCTCGGGGCCAACGAAACGATCCGCCGGCACTCGGTCGGCGGTGCGGGAACATCCTCGTTCGACACAAGCCGACCCCGCAGCCACGCACTGCCGGCAAAAACTACCGCGATGATCACTCCCAGCACCACCGCTCCGGACGAGACACGACGGAAGCATGCCGGCCCTGGGTCTCCCGAGCAACGATCGGTGGCATGGTTCTCGGCGTCCATGAGTGTTTATCCCGCGAGAAAATCGGACAGGAAGACCTTAATCCCAATCAGTATCAAGACCACCCCGCCGGCAATCTGCGACCAGAAACTCCACCGCGACCCAAGGCGAGCCCCAAACGTGATCCCCACCGCGCTGAGCGCCGCCGCGACGACCCCAATGACCACGGCGGGCAGCCAGACCGTGTCCCGCTCGAGCAGTGCCATGCTCACGCCGACGGCCAAGGCGTCGATGCTCGTGGCGATCGAAAGGGTCACGAGCATCCAACCCCGCGTGGGGTCGCTGCGGTTGTTGACGTTCGTTTCACGTCCGGCTTCAAAAAGCATCTTGCCACCGATCAGCGCCAACAGTCCAAAGGCAGCCCAATGGTCGTAGTCGGCCACCACGCCAGCCAACTGGCGGCCGGCCGCCCAACCAAGCACTGGCATGAGGAACTGAAACAGCCCAAAGTGGAAGGCGACGCGAAACGTGTGGCGCGGCGTTACCCGGGCCACGGTCATCCCGGCAACGATCGCCACGGCCAGGGCGTCCATCGCCAATCCCACGGCCATGCCCAGCAGATTGAGCCAACTCAAAGGTATCTCCCGCGACCAGAAGCAGCGACACGGACTCGGGCTTGCCCTGGC
>Ga0307430_1002349_pt1 | contig 12682 bp, 7 predicted proteins | sample SalMarWE160130MG_FD_202159 | JGI IMG/M metagenome (GOLD analysis project Ga0307430, IMG submission 202159) | Salt marsh sediment microbial communities from the Plum Island Ecosystem LTER, Massachusetts, United States - WE1603-130 | ecosystem: Environmental > Aquatic > Marine > Intertidal zone >... | reverse complement strand
GCTACCGAGGGATTTCTCTGCCAGTTGGCATCAGCAGCTATTGCGATTCCGTAAGGGCTAACGACATTACCGTTTCGCTGGACAAGTGTGCCGTAAATATCGTCAACGCTTGGTCCACCGCGTTCATCCGCCCATACAACGAGAAAGTTCGTGCCGTCAAAAGCAACGGAAGGAAATCGCTGCCTACCTGTCGCGGTGGAAATGGCGATTCCTGGCGGATCGAGAACATTTCCGGATGTACTAACACGTGCACCGAAAATATCGTATCCTGAGCCGCTTCGGTTATCCTGCCATACAACTAAATAAATCGAGTCGTTATCGAAAGCAACAGCAGGATATTCCTGACTTCCGGAAACCGTGGAAATCGGAATCGCGTCCGCGTCAAGTTCGTTTCCGGAGGGATCTATACGCATTCCGTAAATGTCGAAGGGTGGGCCGCCACCTCTGTCTTCCTGCCAGACTACAAGATAATTTGTACCATCGAACGCGACCGCCGGTTTACCCTGCGTTTGGGCGGAAGCTGAAATCAGAATACCGGATGGGTCCGTTACCGTGCCTGATGCGCTTATACGTGAACCGTAAATATCGTTATAGTTCCCATTACGAGCATCTCTCCATACCACCAGCCATTGACCGTTGTAGGAGATTACTGTAGGTGTTATTTGTGTTACATCGATATTAGAAATAGGAATACCAGATGGTTCCTGTACCACTCCTGATTGATTTACCCTGGCTCCGAATATGTCGTAATTTGAGCCGTCTCGATGGTCATACCATGCCACGAGATAGTTTGTGCCGTCAAAACTTACGGAAGGAATGGACTGATCATTTCCTGCGGTTGATATTGCGATTCCTGTAGGATTAAGAATCGTTCCACTTGTATTGAGGAGTGTACCGTAAATATCGTAGTCGGAGCCTGTACGATTATCATACCAGACAACAAAATAATTAGTCCCGTCGAAGTCAATGGAAGGGTATTGTTGGTCATTAGCAGCAGTCGAAATCTGAATTCCTGCGGGATCAAGAACAACGCCGTTTTGGGCTACACGTGAAGCATATATATCGAATGTGTCATTACGCTGGTCCTGCCATACTACCATGTAGTTTGTGCCGTCAAAAGATACGTCTGGGAAATATTGAGAATTGGAGGCAATCGAGATGGCAATTCCTGCGGGATTTAGTACATTACCGTTTGGAGCAACTCTCGTACAGTAAATATCCATCACTCCGCTTCTGCTGTCGTACCAGACCACAAGATAATTAGTTCCATCAAATGCAACTGCCGGGCTTTGTTGATGGCTTGTTGCGTCACTTATTATAAATGGCTCAGCATCAAGAAGAATTCCTTGTTTAGAAACTCTTGCGCCATAAATATCATATGGTCCGGTTGTCTCCTTATAATGCCATACGACGAGGTAATTTGTGCCGTCGAAAGCGATATCCGGGTAAGGATCATCGTTGCCGCAGTGTGCAATTAAGATACCGGCGGGATCGAGAAGACTGCCGTCTTCGTCGACTCGAGCTCCGTAGATATCATACGAAGTGCCGGCACGCCTATCGTACCAGACAATAAACGCGGTAGTATCATCAGTGGCAATACGAGGCGAGGCCTGGTCACTCGCGGCCGGAACATATACGACATTCGTATCGATCAGAAATTCGCCTGCCCTGAGTCCTCTTGATTGCGCGTATAAGTTTGCCGTTATGAAAAAAGTGAATAAAAAAACAATAACAACAATTGATTTTTTGCCCATTAAAACCTCCTTTTATTTTTAAACTCAATTTATAAAGATAATATTATTGTACTGCTATTTGGTTGTTAGTCAAGAGTTTTGTTAGTCATGAGTCGTGCGTCAATTTTAGGATTAGTAGATAAGTAGGAAGGTGAGTGAGGATTCAAGAAAACAACCTAATAATTCAAAGCAGAATATAGAATAGTGCGGGAAATAAAGTAAAATCCAGAATTAAGAAATAAATAAGAAAAAGACGGGTTTCCCCGCCTTTTTTTATTTACATTATAACAGTATTTATTTCAACAATACTGTCTTTTGGGTTTCTTTAAGGTTGTTTGATGATATATTTATAAAATATGCCCCATTCGGAAAGTCACTCATGTCGAGGTTCAAATCATAAGAACCCGCGCTGGTTCCGACTGTACTTTTATGCAATAGTCTTCCTGCCGCATTGAAAAGTTTAAGCTTAACGGGTGCTTCTGTTGATTGTGTGAATGTAATATTGCAGATTCCTTTAGTTATATTGGGGGATACCTTCAGGTCGAATTTACCATTTTCTGCCGTAATATCATCATTTTCCTCGATACCCGCGGACGGATAGAGATTACCCCAGATGCGCATAGTATTCGCGGGGTTACCGTTTATGGAGTCCGCCCAATCGGGAAAAGCAATTAGTATTTGATTGCCTGGACCTCTTGCAGCTGCAGGATTTGGTAGATATTGATCTATGCTGAAAGGTGAAAGGGTGGATATGTCTGATACCGTACCGGATGTGCTCACCGTTGCTCCGAGAATATTTTGAACGGAATCACTTTGATAATTTTCACACCCCACAAGATAATTTGTACCATCAAAGGCAATAAAAGGATATTGCTGTGTACCTGTGAATGCTATAATAGCAGTTCCTGAAGCATCAAGAATAGTACCGGTCGGGCTAACGCGGGTACCGAAAATGTCATCGGAATTACTAATTCGTCTGTCAAACCATACTACCAGGTAATTTGTGCCGTCAAAATCGACTACAGGAAACCACTGTCCGTTTGCGGCTGTTGAAATCGCAAAACTGCTCGCGTCAACGGGGTATCCGGATTGGTTAACTCTTACACCGTATATATCCTCATCCCAGGTACCTGAACCGTAATCTCCCCATACTACAAGATAATTCGTTCCGTCAAAGGCTACCGAGGGATTTCTCTGCCAGTTGGCATCATCAGCTATTGCGATTCCGGAGGGGCTAATAACGTTACCGTTTCGCTGGACAAGTGTACCGTAAATATCATCAACGCTTGATCCGCCGCGTTCGTCTGCCCATACAGCAAGGAAATTTGTACCATCAAAAGCAACGGAAGGGAATCTCTGTCTGCCGGTTGCGGTGGAAATGGCAATTCCGGGCGGATCGAGAACATTTCCGGATGTAGTAACGCGGGCGCCAAAAATATCGTCTCCTCCTGAACCGCTTCGGTCATCCTGCCATACAACTAAATAAATCGAATCATTATCGAAAGCAACAGCAGGATATTCCTGACTTCCGGAAACCGTGGAAATTGGAATTGGGTCTGTATCGAGGTAATAGCCTCCCGGGGTTATACGCATGCCGTAAATATCGAAGGGTGGACCGCCGCCTCTGTCCTCCTGCCATACTACGAGGTAGTTCGTTCCGTCGAATGCAGCCGCGGGTTTACCCTGCATTTGAGCCGAAGCTGAAATTAGAATTCCATCCTCGTCCGTTACCGTACCCGACGCGCTTATGCGTGAACCATAAATATCGGCATAGTTACCGTTTCGGTTATCTTTCCATACTACCAGCCATTGACCGCTGTAAGATATTACTGCAGGTGATGTTTGTTGTGCATCTATATTGGAGATATGGATACCCGATGGGTCCTGAACAACTCCTGAATGATTTACTCTGGCTCCGAATATGTCGTTATTAGAACCATCTCGCCTATCATACCATATTATTATAAAATCTGTACCGCCAAAACTCACGGAAGGCAGTCTCTGAGCGTCTGCGGCGGTTGATATTGGGATCCCTGACGTATTAAGAACCGATCCGTCTGTGCCGAGAAGTGTGCCGTAAATATCGTAACCGGTTCCTGTGCGGTTATCAAACCAGGCGACAAAATAATTTGTACCGTCGAAATCGATAGAAGGGTAGTATTGTTCGTCGGTAGCTCCGGAAATTTTAATACCTGAAGGGTCAAGGACAATGCCGTTCTGGTCTACCCGGGAGCCATATATGTCGAAGGTATCGCTTCTTTCATCCTGCCATACTACCATGTAATTGGTACCATCAAAAGATATATCGGGGAAATACTGGTTCTCGGCGGCTGTTGAGATGGCAATTCCCGAGGAATTGAGTACAGTACCATCTTGAGCAACTCTGGTGCCATAGATATCATACGTCCCCCCTCTGCTGTCATACCAAACGACGAGATAATTTGTGCCATCGAAGGCGACTTGCGGGGACATCTGAGCCCCGGTCGCTTCGCTGATTGCAAACGGTTCGGTATCAAGGATAATTCCTTGTTTAGAAACTCTTGTTCCATAAATATCATATGTCACAGATCCTGTGGCTCTATAGCCCCAAACTACAAGATAGTTAGTTCCGTCGAATCCAATCGAAGGGTAAGGATCAAAACTGTTACCACGGGCAATTAAAATGCCTGCCGGATCGAGAAGACTGCCGTCTTTGTCGACTCGAGCTCCGTAGATATCGTACGTGGTTCCGTTACGCCTATCGTGCCAGACAATAAATGCAGTAGTATCATCAGTGGCAATACGAGGCGAAGACTGGTTGTACGCAGCCGGGACATATACAACATTCGTATCGATTAGAAATTCACCTGCTCTAAGATTTCTCGATTGCGCGTAGATGTTTGTGGTTATGAAAAAAGTTAATACAAATATAATGACAACGATAAATTTTTTGACCATTAAAACCTCCTTTTTGTTTTTAACTCAATTTATAAATATAATATTATTGTACTGTTTTTTTGTTGTTAGTCAAGGTATTTTTAATGGTTAGTGCGTTGATGAGTAGATGCGTTAATGCGTAGGTGTGTTAGTCTGTTTTTTACGCACCAACACACCCACCGACCCACTGACTAACTGGGGTGTATTTTGTGTTTGGGGAAAATGGGGTTGACACTAAAATATAATACGATAAAATCACAATGTCAGGTTAGTATACAATGAATTTTTGTATAAGCTTTAAAGAAAGGAAAAAGGAGGGGAAATGGCAATATTAAAAAAGATTTTGATCGTACTTGGTTCTCTGATTGTTTTGATGGTAATTATCGCCGGGATTTATTTGCTGATTCATCGTCAGGGTGTTGCGGATTCTTTTGAAGTGGGTTCTGCCGATATGAGCAAGAAGATTCTGATTGCTTCTCAAGGAAGCAAATATAAGAATCTTATGGTAGATACTCTTACTTCCAGATTGAAAGGAGAGGATGTATATATTAGTGTAATAGATATATCCGGATTAAATGAAATCAATCAGGAAGATTGGGATGCGGAGATTGTAATTCATACTACGGAAGCTTACAAATTGCCGGTACCTGTTAAAGAATATCTTGATAGAATAGAGAATCCCGATGAAGTTATGCTTTTGATTACTTCGGGAAACGGAGAATGGAAACCGAAAGATTGTAAGGTTGATGTTCTTACTTCTGCTTCGAAGGTTAATGATATACCTGAATTAGCCGGTAGCGTCATGATTAAAGTAAATTCGCTTCTGGAGGAATAAATCTAAATAAAATTTTATTTCTTTTTTAGAGCTCCGCCGATCGCACCGCCTATTAGACCAAGTATTCCGAAGTAAAGCGAAGCTATAATAATAACACCGCCTGAGAAGGCTCCTAAGATAGCACCAAGAACTGCGCCAGGGGGTCCTCCCAGTAGTCCTCCCCATACACCGCCGATACCTGTAAAAATTACAGTAGCAAGAACTCCGACTATCGTTCCGCTAAGAAATCCGGCTAAAGCACCTTTACCGGGACCTTTGGCGATAATACCCGCAAGGAATCCTGCGAGGATCGTTCCTATTACCGGAATATTGCTGAGAACTGCCATGGCTATTGCCCCTACAAAAACAGCCAGTAAAAACATTACAACCTCCTTAAGTTGTTTGACGGTAATTTTATCTGTTTTCTCTCTAATGTCAAGACTTTTTAGGTATCAGAGCTTAGGTATTAGGGATAAAACTAACCGATGACGGCGGACGGACGACCGAAAGACATAAAAAATTTGTGCTATTTGTGTGAAATTTAGTTTATTGAGTTCATAGAGTTCATTGGGTTTGTTGGGTTGTAATAAAAAAAACAATAAAAATTTGGTGTTGTGCGATGGGTCTTAAAAAAACAAAATGAAAAGGGGTGTGGTGTGGCTCCGTGCTCTCTGTGTGTTTTTTTTCTCTGTGTACTCTGTGGTAAAATTAGTTTTTTTTGTTTTTGTGTCTTCGTGGCTATCTTAAAATTGATTGAGATTAATTCTGGTGCCAACGTTTACGTCGTGTTCTTCGAACCATCCCCCTATCATCTCCAGGGCATATTTTATTGTTGTTGATTGCGAGAGATATTTTTTTAAAGAGTCAAGAGGAGTGTCAAGAGGTTCTTTTTCCATTGTTATTATTTCGGAAATTATGCCGTTTGATTCTATGTATGCGAGGTCGATATCAAATTTACAGCCTATCATATGGAAAACTTTTCTGCTTTCGTCGGGAAAAACAAATAGCATCCCATGGTTTTCCGCAAGCGTATCTCTAAATGCCAGTCCGTTTACTCTTTCTATGGGTGTGTCTGCGATTTCTACTTGTACTATTTGGTTTCCTACTTCTATGGTTCTTGTATTTTCTTGACCGTTTCCTTCTGAAAGATTACATCCTGTAATAAATAAAACTATAAAAAAAAATATTAAAGTTTTATTCTGTCTTAATAATTGTCTCATAACAACGCCATCCTTTTTGTAAAACGGTTAAATATTATCCACATCTATTGATAAGGCAGTTGATACGCCGACTTCTTCCATGGTTATTCCGTAGATAAAATCAGATCTTTCCATTGTCGCTCTGTTGTGTGTAACGATCAATATCTGGGAAGTTTCGGAAAATTCACGCATTATATCGTTAAACCTCTCGATGTTATTTTCATCGAGGGGAGCGTCGATCTCGTCCATAATGTATATAGGAGATTGTCTTTTTCTCATAATTGAAAGAAGAAGCGCAACAGCGGCAAGGGTTTTTTCTCCGGTAGAGAATAATTCCATACTCTTAAGTCTTTTTCCTTTGGGTCGTACGAGAATTTCTATATCGGATTCGAGAATATTTGTACTGGGTAATCTTATATCGGCTTCTCCTCCGGGTGAGAGCTTGGTATAGATAGATTTAAAGTCTTCTTTAATACTTAAAATTGTTTCTTTGAATTCTCTTGTCGCTTTTGTATCTATTTCTTCTATGGTTTCTTCTATGTCCTGTTTGGATGAGATTAAATCAGAGCGTTCCGCTTCAATTTTATCCAGTTCTGCCTGTCTTTCTTCGTATTGGGTTAATGCGAGCGGGTTTATAGGATATAGAGTTTCTATCTTCCTCTTTATTTTTTCTATATGCTCGAAAATGTTTTCTGCTATTTCTACTTCTTCTCCGTTTATTTCCACTCCGAATTCTTTGAATATTCCGCCTTGAAGACTGTCTTTTTTATAATTTTCTTCCGAAACTGCCATTTTTAACTCGGAGATTTCCTTTTCCAGTTTGTTCTTTTCTTCCTGCATGGATGTGTATTTCGATTTTTTATCACTAAGTATTTCTTCTGCTTTTTGTATCTTGTCATTTAATGCTGAATTCTTTTTCTTTAGTTCTTCAAATTTTTCCGTTCCCTTTTTAATGGTAACCGTTAGTTCCTTAATTTCTTTTTCAAGGATAGCTTTTCTCTGTATTAGTCTTAACCCTTCTTTTAGTTTGCCTATTTCTTCTCTGGTTTCGCTTTCCCTGTCCGTTATCTTTTCTTTCTTTTTTTCTACTTTTGCAAGTTCTTTTTCTGCTTCTTCTTTTTTATTTTTAATTTCTGCCTGGTTTTTATAGTTAAGGGAAAGTGTCTTTTTTACATTTTCCTTTTCTTTATCTTCTTCCGCGATTGTTTTCTTTATATTTTGGATTTCCTTTTTTGCGTCATTTATATTATTGTTAATCGATTCTATTTTCAGTTCTACCCGGCTGATCTCAAATTCGAATTTAGCTTTCTCTGCTGTAATTTTTTCCCTTTCTACATTTTCCTTTTTTAGTTTGATTTCAAGCTGATTGAGAATGTTTATAATTCCATTTCTCTTTTCTTCGAGTTTTTTAATTTGTATTTCGTATTCTTTTTCTTTAAGGGTGAGTTCCTTTTCTTTTGCTCTCCGGATTAGTACGCCTTCTTTATTTTTTGAGAGTATGATGAAATTGTCCATCAGTATATCTCCGTTTCTTGTAACCCAGAATCCGCCTTTCTCTTTTGCGTTTTTTATTGCTTCTTCGAGAGTTTCGGCAAAGTTGTATTGGGAGAGTTCTCTTTTGAGGAGATGAGCAAATTTTCCCGATACAACCCCCGCAAGACCACTATCTTTACCACCAGATTCTTCTTTGTCTTTTATTGCGAATATTCCGCCTTTTAATGATTCTTTTTTGATGAATTTTAACACTTCTTGTATTTCATTGGATTTTCCGACCGAACTTTTTACTCTTTCCTCGAATATGGCTTCTATCGCGGCTTCATAACCTTTTTTTACTTCTAGATTGTCCGAAAGTGAGGGTAAGTTGAATCTTTCGTTGATCTTTTTCATTTCTTTCGATATTTCAATGTCTTTATTCTTGTAAAACTCAATTTCTTTTTTTGTTTTTTCGTTTTCGGATGTTACTGATGTTAATTTTCGAAGGATAGCGGTCTTCTCGTTTTCAGACTTTTCAATTGATTTGGCAAGGAAGTTAATTGTTTTTGTATTTTCTTTTAATTTTTTCTCTATTTCTTCTATAGTCGAATTGAGCTCTTTTATTTTTATATCTTCTTTATCGATTTCTTTTTTATATTCTTTTTGATTTTCTTCAAGCGAAAGCATGCGTTGGCTCTGCTCTTCTTTTTTTACGGTCAAGGAAAGGTCTTTTTCTTTTAATGTTTCGATTACAGAGGTAATATGCGAATATTCTTTTTCGATTAATCCTATTTTTTCCTTATGGATTTGTATTTGGGCGTTTAACTTTTCTTCTGTTCCTTCGATATCATCCATTTCTTTCTGTAATTCTTCTATTATGGAAGGGATGTCTTCCGGCAGGTCTTTAGTGAAGTTATCTATATGTTTAAGTTCGCCGGCATTTCCCGCTTTTTTTTCTCTTAAGTTCGATGTATTTTCTTGAATATCCTGTATTTCGTTTCCTCTTTCTCTGTATTCTTCTCTTTTCTCTCTTAGTTCTTCTTCGCCTATTTTTATTTCGCTTTCCCATTTGCTGATTATGTTCTGCGTTTCATTGATTTTTTTACTCTGTTCACCGATTTTGTTTTCTCTTTCTTTTAATGTGTTTTCTATTTCAAATAAACGGTGTTTAGCTACGATAATTGATTTTTCTTTTAATTCTTCTTTGAATTGATGATATCTTTTTGCTCTGTTTGCTTCGTTCTTAAGGGAACGAGCAATACTTCTCTTTTCGTTCAGGATGATTTCCACTTTTTCAAGAGAGTTGGATACGGAGTTTAGTTTGTTTTGCGCTTCTTTTCTGTCGCCTCGATATCTTTTTATGCCTGATATTGATTCAAAAATTTCTCTTCTAAGTTCCGAATCCGAGATTAGAAAATCTTCGACCAATCCCTGGTTTAAGATAGCGGATTTTAAACCGGTATTCGCGAACAGGTCCTGGATGTCGCGAAGACGGCAGGGAGTGTTGTTAATAAGGAATTCTCCCTCTCCCGAACGAAAAAATCGTCTTTTTATTTCTACTTCATCGTAGTCCGTAGGTATTCCGCCGTTGTTTTCAAAAATCAAGACAACTTCTGCCATTCCTACAGGCGGACGTGTTTCTGTACCCGTAAAGATAAGGTCTTCCATTCCCTCTGCTCGCAGGGATTTAGCACTCATCTCTCCGAGGGTCCATTTTATAGCATCTATTATGTTGCTCTTTCCGCAGCCGTTAGGACCGACGAATGAGGTAATGCCTTCTTTTAAATCAAAACACGTTTTCTTCGGGAAGGATTTGAATCCTGATAATCTAATTTCCTTTAAGCGCATATCGATTTTAATTTATAAGAACGGGTAAAATAGTCAAGAGGATTAAAACCCATAATCCCCAAAATTAATCTCACCGCAGAGACGCAGAGAACGCAGAGCCCTACCCACTACCACCGATAATGGGACGCAGATGAACTCAGATTTACAGGATTTATATCTGTAGTTTAAAAACTCAACCCACAGCCCCGATATTTAGACAGGATAAAGACAGGATTTGCAGGATATTTTGTTTGTTTTTCTGACCAGTGACCAGAGGCTAACGACAAGTGACGATATCCTCCTTTTCAAAGAAGGTCTGACCCTGTTTATGTGTTTATGTGTAGAGATTGTAGTTTTTATTGTTTTGACTGGCGATTGTCGACTAATGACTGGAGACTGTGTTTCCCCTAACATTTTTTAAAGAAGGTCAAACCTAAAAGCATAAAGATTTATTGACTTTTTTTCTTTTTTTATTATGATTTACATTATGATAATTTTAATTTTCTTAATTGGAGGTTTATTTTCGTCTTCAAAGGATACTACGGGTATAAGTTTTTTAAGGGAATATGATCCCGAATATCTTTCCTATCATCATCTTTCTGTTGGTCTGAATGAATATGGATATCTCAGTAGTAATTCATATAATTCGGTAGACGTATATGGCGATTTTTATTATTACAGGAGAGTTTATTCCAGAAGCAAAGATTTTTATTTTTGGGTTCAACCATATCAATATTTCTATTTTTACGAGGGTGACTTTTCTTCGTCTTCCAGGGGATATATGAGAGGTACTTTTCAATGGTATCCTCTTTCCCTTCCTCTTTTTACCCTGATTCAGGGAGATCTGCATGGCGATTATTCGAAAAGGAGGGGGACCGATATTTTAAAAAGCGGAATGGCAGAAGTTGAGGTGGGTTTAGGTTTTGGTAGAATTATTCCTCTTTATGATGCTTATAAAACACTCAAAATAGAAGAAGAATTGATTGATTTGGGAGAACTTTCCGGAAAATTTGACAGGAGAGAGCTTGAGGAGATTTCCGAACAGATTATAAGAAAGGGAAAATACCTGGATGAACGTAATTTTTGGAGGGATTTAGATTCTATTGTAACAGAAACGGAAAATTTTAAAAATGATAGATTGAACGCGGTTTCTGCCATTAGGATAAATAGAATATTAGGAACTAATTTGAAAACGAGGTTGAGCGGTTTTTCTTATCTGTCCGGAGTTGATAGAGGATATGAAACGGGTCTTTATTTGGGCTGCCATTACCGTTATTACCGACATATTGATGAGAGTGAAGATGAAGATTACACGAATAAAGAAAAAGAGATATACACCGGAGTCAGATATGATGTTGCTCACCCTATCTCAGTAAAACTTCATCTATATGGACATTCCAGTGGCGAGGCGTATCTTTCTGATTCCCTGGGATTCAAAGAGATTAATCTTAAGGTAGGATTAAACTACGAGATTTTTAATAGTTTCCTTTCCGATTTCAGTATTGAATATATAAGCAGTAAGAGTAGATATTCGACCTGGAGTAGTAGAGACCAGGAGAACATTGGTTTTAATTGGAGGAATATTTATTATATCGATTATAAACTGTCAATTTCTGTTAATGGTTCTTTTTCCTATCTTCTTAGAAGAAGAGATGACAATACTGATCTTTTTAGGGGTTCGCTTTCTACTTCCTTCGATTACCATTTTTTCTAAAATAATTTAATATAACCCTGGTCTTTTTAACCCACGAACTACGAACAACGAACTAAGAAATCGAAAAACAAGACCAGGCCCCTCTGTTCGGGCCACTCTGTTCGAGTCTTTAGTCATTAGTCAAAACTAAAAAAATTACCACAGAGAACACAGAGAAAAAATAATTATGTTGTTTAAAACACACCAACCCACCCACACACTAACCCACTAACTTTATCAAAAAGAACAGTTAAAACTTTGAATGGGGTGGAGGTATGATTTTAAAAATTGTCAAGTGTTGAGATTTGACCCCAGAAACATATCGGGAGCAAGTATGCTGCGAACAACTGATGGAGAGCAATGCACTTTAGTGGGTTATTATGACGGCTCTACTTTAAATATTCCGGCAAGGTCGATTACGACGATTTCGACTCTGGAAATCATTCCGGGAAGTGATGGGGTAGAAGAGGAAAATGATAATGACTTAAGTGTTGATTGTTCATTGGCTCAAAACTATCCCAATCCTTTTAATACGGCGACAACCGTTGAGTATTCTATATCCCGGGAAGGTTTTGTTAAACTGGCGATTTATGATATTTCGGGTCGAGAGGTAAAGACACCGGTTGAAAGGATAATGCCAGCCGGGAAACATACCGTTAATATTGAAGCAAACGACTTATCTTCGGGGATTTATTTTTATCAATTGGAAACAGGCGGAAAGAACATACAGGAGAAGATGATTTTGATTAAATGAGATTGATATCACGAATAGCACGAATAGTTTTTTAATAAATTCTAAATCCCAAATCCTAACCCCTAATATTAACACCGAGAACACAGAGATTTTTTGTTGTTTTCCTTCCTAACCCTCTAACGCTCTAACACTCTAACTTAAAAAATCTTTTCACAATTCAAGAAATATAATGAAAAGTGTCTTTACCTCCCCCCGGAAGTGGGTTACAATTGAGAAAAAAGGAGGTTTAGTATGCTTTATCTTGGATGTGACGTACATAAGAATTACACAACA
>Ga0307430_1002348_pt1 | contig 12687 bp, 12 predicted proteins | sample SalMarWE160130MG_FD_202159 | JGI IMG/M metagenome (GOLD analysis project Ga0307430, IMG submission 202159) | Salt marsh sediment microbial communities from the Plum Island Ecosystem LTER, Massachusetts, United States - WE1603-130 | ecosystem: Environmental > Aquatic > Marine > Intertidal zone >... | reverse complement strand
GCGTCCTTTTTGGACGAAATTATCTGTTTGGAAATATTCCTTAGTTTTTTTCAAACACATTTTTACATTTTGAGTCTCAGCTATAGCGTTTCAGCCACCTCAAAACTTACATACTTTATAAATTCAAGCGAACTGACAACCGCTAACTGTTCCTTCAAAGGCGCATAACCCGATCGCTTTTGTAAGCGAAAATAGTCTCTTATGCGATACTCGGTTGTTTTATCGGCGCTGTCCCAAATCTGCTCAAGGCCCCATAACAACTGTCCATCTCTGAGGTCAATAAGCCTCAGGCGAAGTCCAATAATCATATGAGGATAAGGTCTGAATTCGGTAATAGTTCCGAGCAATACTGCATTGCACTTTAACGTCTCACGGATTGCCGATAACTGGTCAAGGGTATATTTCGAGTCCAGGTCCAACTGCAAACTTCGCCACGAAGGGTCATTCTGATGGACAACTGTTAAACCGAAAATCTGCTTCTTTTGCACTGCCTGGTAAAGTTTTTCGGTTACATCAGCGGAGATTTTGTGATAACTCGAATTGTTGTCCAGCTCAACAATAGCAACCCTTCCAACCGTAGTTAAGCTCTTATTCGGATTCAGATAATAGTAGTCGGCTGGTGCAGAAGCTTTATAATAAGTGATGCAGCCTGATAAAAGAGCTGCCGGCAATAACAATATTGTGACTCGTGAGATGTAACTCAAACTACAAGCCCGTGCTTCTGCAGGGGCAACCCCCGCTTTCGCGGGGGTGACGTCATTCCTGCGAAAGCAGGAATTGTCCCCGCGAAAGCGGGGAAGCGACGAGCAACGAGCTACCAGATATGATAATACCGTTCTTGAGCTATTCATTCGATTCACCTGATGTCATTGTTTTCTAATTTTCAGACTGGTCGGGTTTACTTAACGATGCGACGGTGTTCGAGCTTGAATCCTGGCCCTGGGCCGATTTCGTCTTGACTTCTCCGCCGAGAACTTTAAGTATCTTAAGAAGCGCTTCCAATTGGGCTGTTTCGGCGTCACGCATTTCATTGCGGAAACCGAGGATATCGACTTTCCAATTATTCAACTCGATACGCATTGTCATTAAAAGGTCATTTGCTTCGGTTAACTCTTTTTGTGTCTGCTGTAATTGAAGCTGAATAGCTACAACTTGGTCCTCAAGCTGCTGTTTTTGAACAATAAGGTCCCGGTTTTCCTGCCGTAGTACAGCCGTTTCTTCAGAGAGTTTGGCATGCTTTTGCGACAATTCCATCGCAGACTCTATGAGAGTCGGCTCTTGTGGAGCAGATTCCTGAAATCTTTCTGCTACAGAAGCACTCTGATGTTTTTCAATAGAGTCGGATCGGACATCAACCTCTGTCGGCTTCTGGGCAAGTGAGCAGCTCAATAGCAGAGATATTGGCACTAATGAAATCAGTAAAAGGATTGTTTTTTTGTTAGTTTGCATTGTACTTTTCTCCATTTATTTCGTTTGGCCAGGTACTTCAGGCGCACCATTTTGCTTTTGGGAGACCTCCGGCGCTTTGGCACCGGCATATTCACATCTTAAATATATTCCTGTACCGCAGGAACAGGTTATTTCTATAACAGCGAATTCAGGCTGGTTTTCCACGATACGCACCTGTGGCTCAGCTAAAGCTGTGCCCGGCTGCTTCGGCCGGCCCGGTTCAGGCTGCACAATATCGAGAGTGAACTGGCCTTCAAGTTTTACGTCGCTTCCCTTTAAAATCCGACCTGCTGTTTTTCCCATTTATTATCTTATCCCTTTTTTAATTTATTATCTATGAGCGATGATTGATTATCTTTCATCGTCAATCGTCCATTTCTTAGTCAAGCGCAGTAATCAATCCCGGTATCGTTGGAATTCCGGTTGCTCTTGTTTTCAGTCTGCTCCTTTAGTGAATCGGCTTGGCCTTGGGGGGATTCATTAACCGACTCGTTCAACTGTTGTTCTCCTTCTTCCTCGTTTTCCTGGTTTAACTGCCGGCGGTGTTTTCTTTCTTCACGTCGCTTTGCGGGAGTCAAACCAGTGATACTTTGCAAACCTTCGACCGGTTTTATCATATTAGAATCATAATCTGCCATCTTTCCATTGCCTCAATTTTACAGACAAGTTAAATATAGCACTTGCGTGCAGTTGGCTGACACGCGATTCGGTAATTTCAAAAATCTCAGCGATTTGCTTCATCGTCAGGTGTTGTTGGTAGTAAAGCAGGATGAGCTGCCGCTGTCTCTCGGACAACTGTTTTATCACCTCGGCTAAGTTATCTATAAGCTCTGCTCGTTCGATTTGCTCATCCGGAGTGCTCGTATGGGTTGCGGCCAAAAGGTTACTCAGTGCAGGCGAATCCTCTCCAAAACCATCGAGTGAGACAAAATACTGTGCACGAGCGTTTTCGAATGTTTCATAAAGCTCATCGATAGTTATTCCAAGTTTTTCGGCTAATTCGGCATCAGTAGGAGCTGTGCCTGTCTGCTCAAGAATCTTGCGGCTGAGCTGCCGGGCGCTGCGAATCCGCTTGTTGAGATTTGCAGGCAGCAAAGATGAGCCTCTTAGCTCATCAAGAACGGCTCCTTTGATCCTAATATAGGCATAGGTTTTGAACTCAGTATGGTGGGACGGGTCAAAATCGCGGGCAGCTTTAACCAATCCAACAGCTCCTGCAGAAACCATATCTTCAAATGATAACGGAGGCTTCAGGTACGTTACCACCTGCCTGACTATTCTGTGAACCATAGGCAAAAGCTCGGCTATCTGCTCATCTTCGACTCGGCCTTTGGCGGACCTTTTTTGGCCTGAGTATGCGCGCAGGGCAACACTATTTAAATGGTTTCGGCTATCTTCAGGAGTTACCAAAGCCGATAAATCAGTTTTGGTATCGCTAATGAACTGGTCTTCAGAGATGTTTTTAGTCTCTATCGCCACTGTTCTTTTCCTTTTGTTGATTCATTTGATTTGTAATCATCGCACTTATCAAAATAGCGTTTATGGCTTTTACCGCCCAAGCTCCTGCTATATAGGCAAGCACCGCGCCAGCCAGTGCCCTTTTGCAACAGGTAAACGGCGAAAGGCCGCTAAACCAACCGATTAGGCTCAAGCCGAAAAAACATATCACGGCAATACTTACTGCAATCGACCTAACGTGTAACGGCATAATTCGTATCCCTTGTCTATTGACTATTTTCTATTGACTATTGACTATTAGTTTGGAGTCCGAGATTGAAGAAAACACTGGATGCTCGATGCCGGATGCTCAATGCTCGTCGAGAATCGAGGATCGAGAAACGACTATTTTCTCTCAATAGTCAATATTCAATTGTCAATAATCAATCACTTATCACATTGCCGCCCCTGCTAAAGCAGGGGTAAGCTGTCCTTGTTCTTCGGGCGCTGTCATCTCAGTTTGCTGGATGGATATGGTTTCTATCGGTTCTATTTCGGTTCCAAGCACAATTTCGTCATAAGCTATGACCGGCAAGAGTGAGACTGTTCTTGATAACATTGCCGCCAGGGGTAAGCGTAACCTTGAATCAGATAACAAAACCACCTTGTCCCTGCCTTTGTCCATTGCCGCCTTCCAGGCTTGTGCGCTTTTTCTACTTATATCCATTGCCATTTCGGTGGGTAAAGCGAGGTTTATACCATCGGCTTCCTGGCGCAAGGTTGAGACCATTTGATGTTCGAGCGCTGGTTCAATTATTATAACCGAAATTTTACCGGCCTCGTTTTTATACAGCTCGGTAATGGTTCTGTTTAGGCATTTACGAACCATCTCTGTTAAAACATCGGTGTTTTTGGTTTTTGAAGCGTTCTCTCCCAAGGATTCAAGTATGACAGTCAGCTCACGAATCGGTATTGCATCTGTCAAAAGGTTCTTAAGCACTCGCTGAAGTAATCCAATAGATACTCCTCCATCGGCACCAATAACCTCTCCGACCAAAGAGGGCTGAGTTTTGCGAAGCCGGTCAACAAGAAGCTGAACGTCTTCGCGGGTTAGCAATTCGTCTGCGTGTTTTTTCAGCGTTTCAGATAAATGAGTAATGAAAACGGATTCGGGGTCGATTACAGTATATCCGTTTAGTCCAGCCTTTTCTTTGTCGGCCGGCGCAATCCACAAAGCAGGCAATCCATAAACAGGTTCGGTGGTTTCTATGCCTTCTACTTTTGTCTGAACATTACCGGCATCCATTGCGAGGAACATATTTGGTTCTAATTGCCCCCTTGCTACTATATGGTCGAGAATCCTAATCTCGTAAGTAGATGGTTCAAGGTTTATATTGTCCCGCAGCCGAACCAGAGGAATAACAATGCCAAGCTCCTGAGCAAATTTTCTCCGCAGGGCACCGATGCGGTCGAAAATAGTACTGTCTTTGCGAGGGTCCACCATAGTAATCAATCGGACACCGACCTGCACAGAAACCCTGTCAATATCCAGCAAGTCTTCAACCGGTTGTTTGTCGGCTTTTGTCGGTTGCTCCGAGCCTTCGAGCTTTCCGGGACGGGATTTTTCAGACCTAACCACAGTTCGTCCAGTTAAAGCAGTACCTGCAGCCAACAACAGAAAAGGTATTTTAGGCAGGCCTGGCACAAGGGCCAACGCAGCAATGACGAAAGCTGCTATCGTCAGTGGCTCGCTTGTCTTAAGAAATTGTCTGCTAAGGTCCTGGCCCACACTATGCTTCGAGGAAATTTTGGTTACGAGAAAACCTGAACTTATGGAGATTATCATCGATGGTAACTGGCTGACAAGTCCGTCTCCAATGGAAAGAATCGAATAGGTCCTTATGGCACCGGCAATCGTCATACCGCGTGAGTATCCCATAGCTATGCCGCCGATGATATTAATAGCAGTGATTATGATCCCTGCCTTGGCATCGCCGCGAATGAATTTACTGGCACCATCCATAGCACCGTAGAATTCACTTTCTTTGACAATTTTTATTCTGCGTTCGTTGGCCTGTGTTTCGGTAATCATCCCTGCGTTAAGGTCCGCATCAATCGCCATCTGCTTACCCGGCATAGCATCAAGGGTAAAACGAGCAGCTACTTCACTTATTCTCTCAGCACCTTTTGTAATTACTATGAATTGGATAACGACAAGAATTAAGAAAATTACTAAGCCTACGACGAAACTTCCGCCGGCAACAAAACCACCGAAAGTCTGTATAATTTTCCCGGCATTGCCCTGTAAAAGTATTAATCTGGTTGATGCCACGTTAAGAGAGAGCCGAAACAGGGTTACGAAAAGAAGCAGCGAAGGGAAGGTAGATAATTCGAGTGCCTCTTTTGACGAAAGTGTAATTATTAGCACAGCCACAGCCAATGAAATACTACAAGCCAGAAGTATATCCAGCAAGGGTGTTGGCAGTGGAATTAGAAGGGTGGCAAGAACCGTTACCAGCCCAACAGCCAAAATAATATTGCTGTGGGCCGTGAAAGGCGTATTGAGGGTGTTCTGGCCTGGTGCTCCCGGTGTATTTGATTGTGCAGAACCTGCCATCAGAATTCCTTCTCAAGTTTGTCCCCCGGCGGCAACATCACCCAGGCCGAGAATCTGTTTTATCTTTACGGCGAACCGGCCGTCCACGACCACAACACTTCCCGTGGCGAACCTGGTGTCCCTGAGGTATAAATCTGCCGGTTCATCAATAGATTTATCAAGCTCTAATACTGAGCCAGGTCCAAGCTGCAAAAGCCGACGGACGGGTATCTCTGTTTGTCCAATAGCAACAGTAACAGCTATATTCACATCCAGTAAGAGGTCGATACTACCGCCGGCACCTGCATCACCAGTGGCAGTAGCTTCGGAAAATTCGACAGATTGCGCCTCCGTTTTAGAATCTGCCTGCTCGGCTTCTGTTGTCTCTGCCATATTTTGATTTCCTTAACAATTGGTTATTGGTTAATTGGTTATTGGTTAATTGGTTAATTAACTACTCACTACTTACCACTCACCAGTCACCATTTATCCTGTATCACAAAACAGTTCTGTAATTACCACTGCGTGCTTGCCGGCTGATTTTGCAGGCCGACCGAGAAGAGCCGTTCGACCGCTTGTTATCAATTCGATAGGATCATTAACCTTTTTATCAAGTAACAATATGTCACCCACCTCAAGACTCATTATCTCTTCAAGAGTAAGCACCGTAGAAGCCAGTTGAGCCGTAATACAAACGGGCATTTGCTGCATATGGCCAAGGATTGCTTTTGAAATATCGTCGGCAGAGAATTCACCAACAGTCTGTTCGGCTTTGCCCACGGCAGATTCCAGTTCGCTGCAGAGGATTAAAATGTAAGCTTCAGAGCCTTTTTCCTGGTCGCCTTTCTTGACGTCAAAAGTAATTTTGCAAAGTTCTTCTGTGCCTTCCAGTTCGAAAGGAAAGAGTCCTCGGACAATATTCTTTGCCGGCTGGAAGTCCCAAATTTTCTGAGAAAACGCCTCAATAAGGGCAGAGAGCAGGTCCGACAAAAGCGATTCTTCCAATTGCGACAAATCTCTACCTGAATTTTTTTCGGATTCAGGGTCACCAAGCAATTGTGTCGCCCAGATAAATGCAGTCTGAGTAGGTATGCTAATGAGTCCACAGGGATGGTCCTGGTCCGTGCCGAAAGCAAGATAATAATCATTCTGCCCGCTCTCCATTGCCTGGTCAACAAGCTCAGCAGCAAAGTGCTGCATTGTCGAAACAACTGAGACATCGAACTCGCTGTGGCAAAAGTCGGCGAATTTTACAGTCATCGCTCTGGCTACCTTTTTTATTAAATCGTCGAGTTTATTGAGCTGCTTGCGGTCAAAATAGTGAGGCTGGTTCCAATTGTACTCCGTAGCCTTTATACCTGTAGTATCTTCCATTGGGCCGGAGCCAACGACACTGAGGAGCTGGTTTATTTTTCCGTTGCTTAAATTGTTAGCTGCTCTGCTCATTGTACAGCGAATTCCTTAAATAGAATGCGCTTGATTTTGAGCTTGGAATCAGGAAAAAGCTTTTCGTTAAAACCATCGAGTACCTGCGATTGGATACGCTTGAGGTTATTCTCGCCTCTGATATCATCAAGACTTAAACTCGCAAGGTAAACAGTAAGCCAGTTTGTCAAGATGGGTTTTTTCTCATCAAGAAAAGCTGTGCCTTTCTTTTCATCCACCTCAGAACTTACCTCAAGTGTTAAAGAGGCCCGGACATAGCGTGTTACGTCGGCCACATCGAGATTTGCCACAATGGGCTCCAAATGATAATACCAGCTTTTTTGAGAACCATCTGCCGAACCCTTCGCTTCCAATTTCTCTACCTGAGCGGACTGGTCCTGTTCGGAAGCTCCGGGCGTTTGAGGTGTGCGAGAACCGGCAAACAATCGACCGAGAGTGAAGCCGGCACCGGCGAAAATCACCACTACAACAGCTACTATTATCTTCGGCAGGAACCGACCTATCAAAGACTTCTTATCACCCGCTTCGGTCTTTGTGGATTCTTGCTTTTCCTGTTTTTCCTGCTGTTTTGTTTCATCTTCATCTGCCATTTCTTTCTTTCCTTTCCTCCACACATTTACATGTGTGGTATCCTTCTATTTCCCCACACGTAAGTATGGGGTCCTAAGCCAACTGGAGGCAACCCTGTCTGCGATAGCGATGTATTCTGTCCCGCAATGTTCGATCACTAATGCCCAAGACCTTTGCGGCCTTGGTTTGATTGCCTCCTGTCTGTCGTAAAGTATCCAAAATTGCTCGCCTTTCCACCTGTTCAAGCGATACTCCCCCCAGGCTTGTTTTCGTCTCTCGTTTCTTGTCTCTCGTCTCTTGTTCGACGGATGACGGGCGACGGACGACGGACGACGGACTCTCCTGTGGAAGTGGCTGTAATTCATCAAAGAGCCAGGAGACATCAGCAAGTGACAGCGTCTGTCCAACTCCCAAAATCAGCGATGTTCGTACAACATTTCGCAATTGGCGGACATTTCCAGGCCAGTGGTATTTGGCAAAAATGTCTATCATGGCAGGGTCAAGCCTAGTGATACGACGCTGTACTTCGCGAGTGTAAAGGTTGACAAAATACCATACAAGGTCATATAAATCATCTTTGCGTTCTCTGAGAGGACAGACCACTAATCTTACGCCGCTTAATCGATAATAAAGGTCCTGACGGAACCGTCCCTGCTGAACTTCCTGTAATAAGTCCTTATTGGTAGTACTTACTATTCGAACATCGACTCTGACACTTTCATTTCCGCCAACCCGTTCAAAATCCTGCTGCTCGAGCACTCGCAACAGCTTGGCCTGAAACCTTATGGGCGTTTCGGTAATCTCATCCAGGAGTAAAGTTCCACCATGAGCCATTTCGAACCGGCCTTTGCGCCGAGCGTAGGCACCGGTGAAGGCACCTTTTTCATGACCGAACAGCTCGCTTTCGAGGAGCGAATCACTTAATGCGGCACAATTGATTTTGATATACGAACCTTGGGCCCTTTTGCTTTTTTGATGGATGAGATAAGAGAGCAGCTCCTTGCCTGTCCCGCTTTCACCACTTATTAAAACCGGCGCTGAGGTGGGAGCGATTCTTTTAGCCAAATCGACAGTTTGAATGAGTTTCGTACTTCTGCCCACAATTCGATATAGGCAACGTGTGTCTTCGTGAGCCGAAGCTACCGTTAAGACGCTGTGGTTAGGCAGGAAAGTATCCAGCAGGGTTTCTATTTTTTCACAGTCAAGGGGCTTGATTAGGAAATCACAACAGCCCTGGCGAATGGCCCTGACTGCCGTTTCAATAGTTCGCTGCTGGTTTTGCGGGCTTCGGTTTTTAGCCTTTGCCATCATAATCACCGGTAGTTCCGGCCAATTTACCCTGATTTTCTCAAGCAGCTCAAAGCCATCCTGCGGTCGGCTGGACAAGTTTGCCCGCCGGTTTATTCTGTCACCGGTAAATACAAGGTCGCAACTACCTTTGTTAATAAAGTCAATCGCACTGTCTTTATCGCTGGCAAGATATCCGCGTATTCCTTTGCGAGCCAATATCTCAAGCATAAACCGAGCCAGCTCAGAGTCGTTATCAGCTATCAATACATTGGCGATATCTTCTTGTCTATCATTGCTGATGTTGTTTATTTCGGCCTTACTCACTTGAAGCATACTCCATTTCAATTGATTATTGACTATTGACTATTGTCCCAATAATCTATAGTTTATGTTCTGCAATCAACTTGTGCGGTTCGTCCTTCTGGTACCAATCGAGCAATTTTCTCCGGGCTTCGGCTAATTCCTTCCACGGCGAATTGGGGTACTCTATAATTAGTTGTCCGTACATCTTTATTGCCGTGGACGGGTCGTCATTCCGCAGGCAGTTGCCTATCTGAAATAAGGTCCAGGCTCTGTCCCGAACTGAGCCGACGTCATCCGGACCTTTACGTTTAAGAGCTTCCCGATAAAATATTACAGCTTCCTTTAGATTTCCGCTGAGAAACAAGGTCTCTCCCAGCTCAAAAGAGTTGCGCAGATTGTCAAGATGCTGCGAGAGGTTCTTGAGTATTTGTAAAGTTTGTTCGGTTATCGGCTCGTATGGCAGTTTGGGTTCGATTTCCTTTTTCTCCTGTTCTTTCGTATCGGATAAAGCTTCATTAGGCTCATCTATCGGTACCACCTCGGGGACGACTATAGGCTCAAATGTCTCCTTCTGGGTCTCAAATTTAATAGAGCGAATTTGCTCTATCATCCGCTTAAGCTCATCCTTTGTTCTTTTATCCTTTTCGCCTTTAGCAATACTGAGCTCAGCCCGCCACAATTGTCGTCTGAAGTTACTATTTGGGTCTGGCAGGATAGTAAGACCGCTCTGCGGCGATTTTTGGCCAACCGCAGCAGCGGAGTAAGTCAGAGAACAGAAGACAGAAAACAGAAGACAGAGGACAAAAAACATATGACTTCTGACTTTTGACATCTGACATCTGACATCTGACTTCTGACATCTGAATTCCAATAACCAATAACCGATAGACTTCTTATTTTTCATTATCATTACCATCGACCAAAAAGAGCCAATGCTGCATCGTCAAACTTTTTCTGTCGGTTATAAGCGGCTGCCAGCACCTTTAAGGCTTTTTGCTTTATCCGGGCTGATACTGCTGAATCCAAAAGCTGCAAACAAACAAAGACGGTTTGAGAGTTTTGACCAAGTTTCAAACAAACCTCAGCTAATTCGAGAGCTATTTCGTGCGCTAAAGGTCCGGGGGCGGCGCTAATAAGAATTTCCGCTAACTTCTTGTGGGCAAATTCCAAATCTCCTTTAGCGATATAGCAGTTTACTAACTCAAAAAATACTCTGGTTTTCAACTGGGAGTCAGGCAAATATTCAGCAACGTCCCCAAGTGCGGCGATAGCTTCATCGGGCAAGCCCATAAAACGAAGAACTTTGCCCTTGAGCAGTAATATCTCGATAGATTCCTTCTTCGAGAACTGCCAGGTGTGTATGCTCTCCAACAATGTAAGAGCCTCGACGAAATGCTCCAGTTGTATCTGTGTTTCAACTAAAGCCGAGACAGTCTCCACATATTTTTCTCTGGTAAGACACCCTGCCGGTCCGCTTAGGGCGAATTGAAAAGCAAGGGATGCCTGCTGCGGCTTTCCTAATGCCAGGTTGGTCTTGCCCAGGAGAAAGTAGGCAAAGTAGAAGTCTGCACCTGTGCGGTCTTTAGCAAGTTTGAGGTATTGAGTCAGCCATTTGACGGCAGTTTCGTAGTCCTGTGTTTCGTAGGAACATCTGCCTGCCCCGAGGGCAGAGGCAATCTGCAACTCCAAAGACAAACCAAGATTGTAAACTTTGCGATAGAGCCGTTCAGCTTCGTTCAAAAGCCCGGCTTTCCTTGTTGCATCAGCAAGATTCAAACAAGCCTGGCCGTAAAATTCGGTATCAGGATACTGCTCAACAAGCTGTGTCAAATCCTCTCGTGCACCGGCATAGTCACGGAGATTAGCTTTGAGTTTGCTCGAATTTAGCAGTGCATACGGTGCCAAAGATGTTTGTGAAAAGCGATTGGCCACTAACTTGTACTCCGCAATAGCGTTGGTGAGCTGGCCATCCTGAGCGTGCAAGAGTCCCAGAGCAAAATGAGCGTTCGGAATACGTTGGTCGTTATGGAATGTAAGTAAAAATTTTCTCCAAAGTGAAATAGTGTCCTGTATAAGCAAAGATACGTGTTCTGATAATGACGAATAGTCAGCCGGGTTGGAAATTTTTACGAGCCCTTTTTCATCGAGACGTGCCAATAAGCCCACGTGCCCGGCAGCCACTTCGACGGCCTGCTGGGCGGTTGCAGTCGGCAGATACAAACTCACCGGCCTTTTGCGAACAGCATTCCTTGCTGGTTCTTCGGCTGGTGTCTTGTGGTGGACCCAGGAAATATCAAGGTCTGCATTTGCAGCGAATCTTGTCAGCAATTCTTCAACCGAAGCACCATAAGCAACGACAGACCAACGAGGTGGAACACCTTGATGTTCAAGCTTCTGAATCTGTGGGCTGAGCAACCCTTCTGTTAATTGCTTTGAGCCGGAATTCAAAAGGGCCCGCAATTGTGCCTCGTTTAGGTTGGTGAAAGGGTCAACATCGCCAGGGCTGCTCCACAATCGGCCGGGAAGATCTGTGTCGGCATCGCAAAGCGAAAGGATATTTCTGGTCATCGACTCAGCGACCAGGAAATGACAATCACGCTGCAAGACAGAAGCCCAATCCTTGTCGAGGGACCCCGCCTTGCGGGAACCCAAATCCACTGCCCTGACCATAGCAATCATCTGATAAGCCCTGGTTCGCGCTTTGAGGTACTGCTTTTTCTGCACTTGGAGCAAACTAAGGTTGTAATTTGCAACCATCCTTACGACAGGTGAGCGACTTTGTGAAAGTGTTCTGAATAAACGGTTGGCCTGGTCGGAATTGCCAGCCTTTTTCAAACAAAAAGTCATTTTTAGCTGAAGGAAATCCCTCAGCAGTTCTTCTTTAGCACCGGCTGGAAGACTCTGGTGAAGCTGGTTATAAGCAGCATAAGCCTTACCGTACTCCTTTTGCAGATAGAATTTCCGAGCAACTTCCAAAGACAGAGGTTGTGTTGGTGGAAACAAAGGCTCCGGCTTTTGGATTTGCTCCTGTACTACCTGAGTGGAATCTCCAGCCGGCAGCTTGGAAGGACGCATTTGTTGAGCGGTAGCTGTTGGAATCTTGTTAGTGGGCCACAGTAAAGGTTTCAACAGAACGTACAGCAACATTGCCCCAATGGTAATAATGCCGGTAACAAGCACTTTCTGAAGGGTCGAAAAAGACTTATGCCGAATCGATCCCCGCGTGGAGTGCCGTGCGCGGGTCCGTGCACCAGTCGGGCTGGTGACGGATTGAACTGCAGCAGTGGGTGTGGAATTCTCCAAAAGTCTGTAAAAATCTTCGTCTCCAACAAACACATCACGCTCCGAGAGTTCTCTGTGAACTTCGCCTGTAAATAACTCACTGTCCGATGGCACCTCGGAAGTATCTTGTTGGAGAACATTTCTTTGTTCTTCTGCTGCCATATCTTCCAACTTAGCGCCCATTGCTCCCGCCGTTTGCCGTGGCACGGCCATCTTGGCCGTGTTTTCACGGGCTGGAAGCCCGTGCCACCTCTGGGACAAACCGGTGGAGGCGCATATCACAACCTCATTTCTAAGAAAGTAGCAATAACTGT
>Ga0307430_1002342_pt1 | contig 12712 bp, 9 predicted proteins | sample SalMarWE160130MG_FD_202159 | JGI IMG/M metagenome (GOLD analysis project Ga0307430, IMG submission 202159) | Salt marsh sediment microbial communities from the Plum Island Ecosystem LTER, Massachusetts, United States - WE1603-130 | ecosystem: Environmental > Aquatic > Marine > Intertidal zone >... | reverse complement strand
TCGAGAACCCGCGCTGGTTCCGAGAGGCCGAGGAGCAACTGGCCCTGCTCCAGCGCAAGCGCGCCCGTCACAGACGAGGCAGCCGCCGCTACCGGGAGCTGAGCCGCCAGATCAGGCGACTGCACGAGCGAGTGGCCAACAAACGCCGGGACTTCCAACACCAGCTGTCCACCCGCCTGGTGCGAGAGTATGGCATCATCGTCGTCGAGGATTTGAACGTCAAGGGGCTGTGTCGCAGCCACGTGAGCAAGAGCATGGGAGACGCCGCTTGGGCGCAATTCCTGCATATGTTGGAGTACAAAGCCGCGAACGCTGGTACTCTGTTTATGCCGGTTGACCCGAACGGTACGACCCGGGATTGCTCTGGTTGTGGTCGTCCTGTTCCCAAGACGCTCTCTGAACGCCAGCATATTTGTCCTCACTGCGGGTTCACGGCTCCTCGGGACGTGAACGCCGCTCTAAACATCCTAGACCGAGGCAGGGGCCGGACTGGCCCTCCGCGTAAAGGGTTCCTCAGACCAGAACGGGCTGAGGTCGCGGGATGCTCCCCGCTTTAGCGGGGAGAGGAAGTCACTTATTCTCCAGATACGTTTGCGAGAAGGTCGACAGTACCGGGCTTCTGTTCCAGCGCTGCCTCCTCTACTATATTGATGCCGAGCAACTCTGCCAACTCCACCTCCGTCTCCTTCTCAAAGCGCATCAGCGCCCGGCAGCGGCAGATGGCCCACTGCCACTCGATCGAACCGGCCCGGTGCAGCGCTTCCAGCAGACTGTACCACTCGCCGCCGTGATCGACCGCGCACTCCCACACCAGCGCCACGTCGAGGTCGGTGTCCTCGGGATCGGAGGGGCGCAGCAGCCAGCCAGGCGCAGCATCCAGGGCACGGAACTTGGCGCATCCATCGGGATCGCCACCGGCGTAGGCCGCGTCGGCCGCGTCGAGCAGCGCCAACAGCGCCTCGGCCGCCTGGCGAAGCACCGCCCGTGCGCGAGGCACGTCGCGGGTCAGTAGAAGATACTGTGCGGGCAGCACCTCCCCCGTCGCCGGGACGCAGGCCCGCAGCTCGGGGCACAAGCCGGAGGCGATGGCGCCGTCGAGCAAGGTTTCGAGATGGCGAGCGGTGGCAAGGTCAACCATCTATCCGCTCGTAATAGCTAAAGCTCTTGCTAGAGCGCTTCAGACGGTACGGCAGGACCGTGTGATGCAGTACCCGCTCACGTCCCGTGCGAATGGATTTACCGCTGTAGACGCTGGCCTTCTCAAACGTCAAGCTGGTGTCGCAGTCGTCAAGTTGTTGGACGATGCCATCGGCCGGGAAGGAATCGGTCGAGCCACTGATGGTGATGAAATCGCCGGGAAGCGTCTCGGCGAAAGTTGGCGGGGCCAGCAGCTGAACGAAGCCCCCGCGTTTTCCCAGATAGTTGATCTGGAGTAGCCAGTCCACCAGTTGGCGTTCTTCCCTGGAAACCTCGCCCAACGCCAATCCCAACGGGCCGCCCAGGTAGACGTACTCCCGGTAGCAGATGGTCTTGCCAAGGGGACCGGCATGTTGTGAGCCCGGCGGAGGCGGTGTGCGATTGGGCTTGAGGATACGGGTAAACAGATTCGTCACTACCGCATGCTCCGGCAGGCGCAGCGCCACCACCAAGTCCCGCACCTGAGGCCACGTCTCTTCGGCAACGACTACGCCGGAGGTGCGACAGGCCGCGTCCAAGATCGCCATCTTGACCGCGTAGGGCGTGGGGACGAGGAGGCTCTTGCCACCCGATGAGGTGGCCCACGCTGGCTTCAAACTGAAGAGCGCGGTGGATTGATATTCTGCCAAAAGCCAGGCCACGTCACGCCTCCTGATAGGTCAAGGTATATGGCACGGTCGTCTCGATCACCTTTGCCATCACGTCGCTGAACTGGGCCAGCGAGTCGAAAGCGTGGAGATCGACTGCGCCAGGGCGCACCCGGTCCAACGCGGCCTTGACGCCCTCTATCTGCTCCCGGTAGTGGCTGTTGATTGGGCTGACTGTCGGTGCAGGCACGAGGCCACTGCTGAGAGAGATCGTTCCCGCCAGGTCGACGATGTGGGGGTTTTGCGTGGCGCGCATGGCTCCGTTGGGCTCGATGAAGGCATACAGCACGCTTTCCAGCAGTGCCCTGTAACGCGCGACGCGCTGGGACTCGTCTATGGCATAAACCTGGGTGATGTCGTTGAATCCGATGCGGGCCATCTCGAAATTGGCCACGATAGCGTAGACGCCACTGGACGCCGGCCGGTGAAAGATGGCCTGTCCCAGGTTAGCCTTGCGCTGTTCCTCTTCCTTCTCGGCATCCCGGGCCTCTTTACTGCGTTCGCTGGCATACTTGACGTGAAAGTAGCTGTCGGTGGTGGTCAGCTCAGGCAGGCCCACCACCCAGCCGAACTCGGCCACACTCTTGCGCGGCAGCGAGCGGTTGCCCGCGGTGATCAAGTTGCCGGCCATATCGTCTATCGCACAGCACTCCAGCATCAGGGTAATCGCCTCGGCATCCGACTTGCCAGCGATGGCCTGCTCGTAGTCAGCGTCGGCGCTGATGCGGTTGGCGTTGAACTCGCGGCAGGCGGCGCACAAGGGAACATCCTCCTCCTCGGAGAGCAGCCGGAAGAGATGCTCGACCTGGATGTGCTTCAGCATGTCGCCGCTGATGGCGTTGACGTTGTGCAGGCGCCCATCCTCCCCGACGATGTTCACCATGCGGGTGGTGATCTGGTTGCCCTCGCCCCCCTCGTTGTTCAGGCTGTGCATGTCGAGCGTGGCACGAGCAGAGATGGACAGTGAATAAACGGACGTTTTCTCGGTCATTTGATTTTTCCTCCTCAATAGAGATTGGAACCGGAGACTAGACGCTCAGTCTTCGTCTTCCGATTGGTCATCCGGCGGCTCTTTCTCAGTGTCATCCGCGTCTTCGTAGGGCACACGGGCATAACCGTAGGCCACCAGCAGGTTGCAGATCAAGCGCGAGTCGCCGAACTCGTCGACGAGAGCCACGATGTCGTCGATGTCGCTGGTCTTGACGCTCTTGCGATAGGGGCCGGGACGATTCTCCATCACCTGGGCGTTCTCGGCGTTGTATTTGGCCAAAAAGTCGGCCAACTCGGCCAGGAACTCCTGGGGATAGGCCGCCTTGCGGGCCAACTGCTGGCCCAACCCGTACCGCACGTCGTACTTCCGGTCACCCTGCTGCTTCCGGTACTGGGCCGTGACCGTCGCCTGCCGGATGGCGTAGGCGATGTTCTGAAAGCCCGGCGTCTCCAGAATCTTGGTCAAACGGGGTTCTGCGTTCATAATCAACCTCCTTAAATTGGTCGTCGTGAACTGGCGAGCGCGGCCCCCGGACCGCTCCCGCCGGCCAATGAGATACCCGCTGTACGCGGTCGTAAACTCAAAAAACGGGCGTAGGTCGTCTCCAGAGATAAAGTCGCGATAGTCGAGCAGCAAGTCGTACTCATCGCTGTGGCTCTCGTCGAACTGGCGCACGACGCGCTCGTGCTCGCCCAGCACGTCGAGAGCAGCCTCGACATCGGCGTCGCTCTCTACCCTGATCCACTCCGGCAGGCCGATGAAGGCCAGATTCATGGTCGCCGTGGCGTTGCCCAGGTCCTTGTAGAAAGCGCTGTGGAAGCCGGAGACCACGCGCGAAGGGCGTTTGCGGGCGAACAAGCGCGCCTTCAGGTCGGCTGCCTCCCGCTCCCGGCTGAATTCGAGCAGCGCCTGGGTGTAGCGCAGCGCGGCCAGCACGTCGGAACGGATGGCCGGCTCGGTGCGCGCCATGCGCCCACGAAAAGCCTGCATGATCTTATCGCTGTTACCCAGATCAAGCTCAACCGGAGCCAGGACGTAGGTCTTGCGGTCACGGACGCCGCGCAGTTGCTTGGTCAACGCGGCGTGGTAAAAGCCCACCGCCTTGAGCCACTCCACCAGCCAGAAGTTCTTGACGTTTCCCATACTCAACTTATCGGCCTTGGCCCGGTTTTGTCCCTTTCCCTGACTGGGATTGTATATCTGGGCTGCCGTCCGCTCTCGTTGAGTATCCCAATCATAGGCCTCGGCCAAATCCTTCCACGCCGCCAACGCCGCATCCACGTCATTGGGCGTTCGGGCAAATAGGTCACGCAAGAGTGCCAGCACCTCGGGCAGCGCCTCCTGCACCGTCCACCAGTAGGTCATCAGGCGATTGTAGCCGATGAGGGCGGCGGGGTTGATCGCTCGGAAGACGTCCCAGTACTCGTGAGGTTCTTTGCCGTGCAAGGCCGCCAGCGCCGGGTGATGTTGCCCTCTGGCCAGGGCAACCTGGGCTTCCTTGGGCAGGCCCTTGCGGATCTCAAAGAACTCGGTCCGTTTATCCCGCTCAAACTCATAGTCCACTACCGCCTGAGGGGGCAAGTTCTCCGGCAACCGCTCGGCGTTCTTGCGGGTTTGGAGGAACCAGGCCGGGGAGTACGGTGTCTGCATCTGTTGAAGCCGGTCGTCATCCAGCGGCTGATCATAGCTCAACAAATAGTACGCCCCCTGGTCTCTAATGTGTACCGCGTGCTGGGGCTGCCCATTCGTGCGGCCCAGGACATCCTGCACCACCACGGCCAGGCCAAAGGCCACGAGCTGATCGGCGAACGTGCCGGTGGATTTGTCTACGAACAACTGTTGGGTCACATTAGCACCTCCTCCTTTTAATTACACACGCTTCTGGCGCGCGGTGTCACGCAACGCCTGCAGGTTCACGATCTCGGCCACCTCGTAGCGCGGTGGCAGGCTATCTTCGATAGGCCGCGTGCGGACGACGGCCGGGAAGTAGCCCAGACGCCCGTGAAGCTCGGCCAGCAGTGCCACGGCGCTAAAGTTGAGCGCCGGCGGGTTGACCAGCAGCGGCAGCATCTGCCACTCGGCGGGCGAAAGGCCGCACGCATCGACCATCTCGACCACCTGTGGCGACAGGGGCTGCTGGGCGTCGATCTGGCTATGCACCTCGACCACGCGCTCGATGTGCTGGCCTGTGAGGGCCTCCACCTGGGCCAGGTGGTCGTCGGTGAGGGGGTGGGAGAAGTTGAGGAGGATCATCCCCGGTTCTCCCTGCCGTCTTTGTCGATCAACGACAATCCTCGCTTGTCTTCGCTCGCCAGATCCAGGGTTACAGAGTCAATCCGCTTCTTGTTCCCAACAAACCATTCGTAGTTCTTGCCCTCGGGGTCAGGTTTTGGATCGGTCCGAGGGTAATGCACCTGCAATCCATCAGGCGGCTCGCTGAGTAGCCCGCACAGATCACCCAGCACCTTGCTAAACTCACCGTCGTACAGAGCGCGCATCGCATGAAGGAACTTGTCCTTGAGATCAACAATCTGTTCAGGATCAGTAGCCTGCCAGCCCGCGTCTGCCTCCAACGATTGAAGCCGTGTAGGCCAATCCACCATTTCTACCTCGTCGATGGTCACTTTTATCGAGCCGAAGCCCAGCGGCTTGGCGTAGCCCAGGCGGTGAACCAGATCGTCCTCCAGTTCCAGCGCGTAGAGTAGCGCGCCCAGTTCCACCGGGGCCAGGTTCTCGAAATTCACAGTGAAGGCGAACTTTGCGCCGGGCTTGAGCGCGTCCCGCACGGTGCGGTTTTGGTTATCCTTTTGGGGCTCATCCATAGGAGCACGGGTATACTCTTGAGGAGAGGCTTCGCCGTGATGACGATAGAATTTGCGACCTCGGAGTCGGGCGCTTTCGTCATCGTAGTCTACGTCCGGGCCTGGTTCTCCATTGGAGTTCAAGAGGTAGAATTCCGTTGTCGTTGGCTTGGGAGTGGAAAGGATGGCTAAGGGTTTCGGATCCTCATAGCCTAGTGTTCTCTCCTCCGCCTCGCCGTGGGAGAAACGAACCCGGCCGGCATAGGCAGTGACTTTGTCTTGAGGTATTTCTTCGCCCTTTTCCTTCTGATACACCCAACCGAAGACACGGCAAGCAGGGCAGAGAGCATCATAATTCGTGCAGTGATGGAGGAAATCAGGCAAGAGTTCGCCAATAGTGTGTCTGTAAGGTATGCGGGGTACCTGAACTCGCACGATTCGCTTTGTTCGCCTATGCTTTCCCTTTCCTTCAGTTTCCACCCAAACGAGATTACCTTTGGAGAGTTTTGATGATTGTGGAGACGCAGGGAGTTCCTCGTGCTCTCGTTGGCCGGCGAGGACGGAATTGTACTCCTTCATCTCCTTTGTGCCAAATGAGACAATTCCTAGACAACCGTGCTTATCTGGATTTAGGAAGAGAAACTCGCTCCTTTTGGTAGTACCTTCGTCCTTCCCGGTAATCTTGAGCCGTCCTTCAATGTATTTTTCGCCGTCGCCCAAAGGTTGAAGTCTATCTTTGGCTGTGGACAACTCACGCACAACATATCCCTGCCGAAGGGATTTCGCGCGCGCGACGGCCCAGTCGCCGCATTCCCACGATTGGCCATCGGGTTTCCGGCCGAGGACGTTTTTCCATTGATCATCTCCCTCATAATACGCGCCGACTTTTGCAATGTGGCAGAGAACAATCTCCCCTTCATTATCTGAATCGGGAAGCTCGTTGACAATCCCAGCTCCGTCCTTCACTTTGTTGCCATATTCAGGCCTCTCTCGAAACTCCAATCGACGATCGTCGAACACCGCAAAGCACGAATTCGTCGCCGCCTCGTAGACCGAGCGGACCATCCCGCGCAGGCTGCTGGCCGGCAGGGCCGGTTTGCCGCCGTACCGGAAGAAGCGGTAAGTCTTGTGTCCGTTTTCATCCCCAATGGCGTGTGAATCGGAAATGAAGAGCGGCGTGATCGTCTTCACTTTGCAGGTAATGCGCCCGCTCAGGCCCACGTAGCGATCGTGTGGCGGCGGGGGACAGCGCCACATCAACAGTTTCTCCGGGGAGTCAGCGGTTGGCTCTGGCGTTGGATTGTCCAGGTAGCGCACGAAGTTGTAGGGATTGAGAAAGCAATAGCCCATTTGTTTTGGCTCAGTTGGAGTCTGCTCCTGATGAACGATGGCCTTCACCCACTTGGTTTGAAGACCTTGAGAAGTCCTTCGAGCCTCATATTCCACGCGCATACCCACGCTAACTTGGGTCTTCGGTACTCCTTCAACCCAATAGGTTCTGAAGTAGACGTCATCATCACCTTCATCTTGCTTGATGAAACCAAAATCATATTCCTTGTCAGGAATAATACGATCTACCGTTCCCTTAGCCATCGTTCTCCTCCTTCCACTCCTGCAACCCGGTCAGCCAGACGAACTCGACCTGGCCCGCGCGGCTGTAGACTTTGTACTTCACCTCAACCCGTTCCGCGCCGTCCATCTCCGGGTAGTCCAACTTGGCCACCGCCACGCGGTCATCGTGCCAGCGCTTGTCTGTGCGCTCGCCCCACAGCAGCGCCTTCTCCTCGTAGCAGTGGAACGCTGCGCCAGGATGCTGCGCCCAGAAGTCGTTTTCCCCGGCGTCATAGCCCTCCGGCGGGCGTACGTCGGGAGCGCCGATGAAGCGCCAGCGAAACGTGCCGCCGTCGCGCCGCAGGTCCAGGTCGCCGCCTGCACCGAAGAGCCGGCCGCGCTCCAGCAAGGCCACGTTAGGGAGTGGTGTGTTTTTGTCAAAATCGATCCGGTCGGTGGCTTCCCAGATGCGGTAGCGCATCTGCTCCAACGGCCACCCTTCGATGAAGCGGACCAGCTTATCTTCGGCACACGTTCCGCCCCAAATCGCCAGATCTTCTTGGCCGACTTGGGGTTCACGAACTTGATTGACGAGATCCTCAAACTTTCTCTCTTTGCGATTCATAGCGTCACCTCACTTGGATACAACACGGTCAGATCCGGCTCCTGACCGAAGTAACTGTCTGCTTTCAGGTCGGGTAAGCGGTCACCGCCTCGATGAAACTTGCTGACTTCTTTCAGAAACTGCTCAACCCAAGGCTGGGCCTGCTCCAGGGAGAAAGGCATCTCGGTGTAAACGGTCTTTTCCTTGTCCCGCTCCCCAATTGCTTCCAATCCCAGGTCTTGGACATCCTCTGGGCTGAGGTAACCCAGCGTGCATCGGAGATTCTCCAGTTCCACCCGCCCGAAGCCCTTGGCGGCGCCGAAGCCGATGGTGAGCCAGCCCTCTTGCAGGTCGCGCAACACCAGCGCCAGCCAGCCCAGTTCCCACGGCGCGGGGTTCTCCAGGTACAGGCACAGTTTGAAGGCCGGTTTCCACAACGCCAGCGCGTCGAACTTGGCGCCCTCCGCCCCGCCGCCGGTGAAGCGGTCGATGGCCAGGAAGTCCAGCATTTTGAGCACCGGTTTGGGCTGCGTTTCGGTCGGTTGATAGGGTGCATCCTCCACCAGCAAGCGGCTGCCGCGCCGCGTGCTGCCGAAGAGGCGACAGGTCAGACAGAGGTGGTCGTCGCTCACCTCGTCGTTCGTCGAGATCTTCCCGCGCAGCAAGGTATCGCAACTTGCCAGCGGCGCATTGGCCCGGCTTTCCACCGGGCTGCAGGCTGGGCAGTGGCCTTTGAACCACTCAAACGAGTTTTTTTCCTCGGGAACGTTATGCGTCGCCAGCGTGCGGACGATGCGCTCGGCGTGAGAGCGAAGCACACCCCGCAGCCCCGACCCGGCCAGCACGGGGTGTTGCCAATCCCCCATCTGAGCCAGCAGCGGCGCGTGATCGAAGCCGGTCTGTCCGGAGATGGTGGTATCGTTGGTCAGCAGCGGGCCTTGGGCTCGCAGCGTTCCTTCGATGGTGACCCAGCGCCGGGCGATAGGAAAACTTTCATCTGGCACTGGTGTAATCTCCACCGATTTCACCCGGTCTTCTAGCCAGTCCGCCTGGGGATCGGCCTTTTGCCACGGCTCGTCCTCTTTGAGGAACGTCAGCAAGTCGTTGGCGCTGTCCAGCGCAAGCGTTTTGTATTCCACGCCGCACAACTCAAAGCCGCCCAGGCCCCGGGCCACGTTGCCGCCCAGCCAGACGCGACCCGCTTTCCATTCGGCCAGCACGGCGGCCAATAGTTGCTTGTCGTCCTTGTCCACATCCCGCAACTCCAGGCGCAACGCGAACTCGGTGTCGGCGGGCAACACCTCCAGGTCGAACTTGACCCCGCCGGCTCGCGCCGCCGCGCCAGTGGCGCGATTGATGCCCACGCCGTCGCGGATGAAGGGCTGCGGTGCGTCGTCCTTCAGGCGGGCGTTGAAGACCAGGATGCGCGAGGCCTCGGACTTGGCGTCCTCGGCATCGGAAGGGTTGATGTCGCCGAAGAGGTGGCAGACGGCGCAGTCACACGAAGCCCGTGAGTCGCGATTATCTGGGTCTTTCAATGCCGCGCATATCTCGCTCCTCAGTCGTGGCGCCAGGCGCGTGGCCAGTGCCCGCAGTGCGCCGGCGATGGCCGTGCCGGGGATGATGGGCCGCCCGGCGGCGTCGCGCCGGAGCAGCGCGTCGGTCAGGTCGCCGCTTGCGCCGCTGCCTACGTGGAGGGCGGTGCGCGCTTCGAGGGTCGCGGTGATCACTTGGTAGGTCATTTTCACTCCTCCTTCTCGGTCTCGACGGCCGCAGCGATGCGCTCGGCCAGCATCTGGATGCCCAGGGGCCAGAAACAACGATACTCTTCGAGTTTCTCAAGTTCCGTGAGCATCTCACCCACCCGCTTGATCCCACCGTGCTTGGCAAGTTGGTCCTCTTTCGGCTTGAATGTATGCCGTTTGCCGTACTCGTCTTCGCCGCCGAGCAGTTCAATCGCTTCCTCGGGCAGTTCCCCGAGTGAAGCCAGTTGTGCTTTCAGGTCTTGTGGCGAGCGACGCCGATTGGCGTGCAGCCAGCGGGCCACGGCGCGGAAGCGTTCGTCTTGGCGCCTCTCCTCCCAGGGCTGGTCATTCAAAGTACTCATCCATATTTCTCGGAAACGTTCCTCGTTGCTGGTCGATGTCGATGTGAGTTTTAGTGCCTGGGGAAACTCAAGATCGGACGTGATACCTTGGCAGCGGCGATACACCGGGTGATTGAAAGCCACGCGTCCAAACCCCTCGTTGCGGCGTAGGCCGATGGACTGTTGCTCCAGTCGGCGTAGAAGATCCAGATCGGGTACATTCGACAGTTGGACTCGCACCGTGGAGCCGGCCGATAGCGCGATGTCGCGCCAGCGCGGTAAGCCCAGTTCGGCGTCGAAGCCATCCACGGTGTGCGTGCCGGCCGCCGCCCTCGAAACTTCCACCTCTTGTCCCAGAATCTCGCTCAGCCAGCCACTCTCGAAGCCGCTGGCGAAGCGCCCCCAGCGGTCGGCGATGATGGTATCGGTTAACAGCGTCAACCGGAGGTCTGGCTGTTCCGCATTCACCCGGTCTTTCAACGGTTCACGGATCCAAACGTCCTCCGGTTCATCTTTGTCAACCTGGAACCAGGCGGTGACCTTGCCGTATCCCCGGCGACGGGCTTTGCCCAATCGAAGCACGAAAGGCCGGTCCGGCTCGATGTGGGCCAGCGCCTGAAGCCGCTTCCAGGCCGCTTCGTCGGCGCACATCAGATCACCGACAAAGTATTGACCCGCATCCAGCGCCACGTAGCCGAAGAGGTCGCCCTCGCTCACCCGCCCTTTCTCCTGGTCGATGCGGATGTGCATCTCGCTGCTGCGTTTCAGTCCGTCGTAAGCAGGGCCGCGAGGCCACGTGTATTCCGACAACGTGATGAAATCCCTCACTTCGGTGAACGCCTTTGAGTCGCATTCACACTTTTCAGGCACATCCTCCGTCGCAAACCAGAATCCGTGATCGAAACCGCCTACTTTGCAGGTTAACAGGTCTCGGGGAGCAGGGATAGTCGGTCGCAGAGCAGACGTCACAAACTCCGCCGGGTAGAGATCGGGAAAAAGCGCGTCATCCCGCAAAAACGTGCGCACAAAGGCTGTGTAGGTCTCGCTTCCCCGATCGCTCAGGTCGTAGCGGCGGGCCGCGCGCCAGGCCAACGCGCCGCGTATCACCTGCCCGGTGATGATGGGAAGGCTCTCAAATTGATTGCCTGCTTCGGCCCGTTTAGCGATGAGCAAGGGCTCGTCGGTGCGCACAAACAAACGTACTCGCACAAGAGAACCGCCGCTTGGCTCGTCGGGCACCGCCAGAGACGCAGTTGGTTTGCTCGAAGGCGCCGGTTCATCTTCTATCCAGTGTTTAGCAAACCGATCCAGCAGCGGCGTTTGCCAATCCTCCTCGCCGGCGTCGGTTCCCACCGGCGTGATAGCGTTGGTTCCCTCCACCTTGACCAGCGTGAAGAGACATTCACCTTGCCCACGCCGTCGGGAGCGACCCAGTTGGCGCACGTTACGGGCGGCCGCCGTCAGCAACGCTGCTTCGTCCAGATTACCCGCGTCATCCGTCGGCCAGGTGACGGTGAACTGGAACGTCCACTGACCGTCGCCTTCTTCCTGGGAGAAGAGTTTGCGCGGCTCGGCGCGCCGGGTGCGCGGGCTGATGCGCGCTCGCGCCACGGTCTGCCCCTCCGGTTGATGTTTTCCAGTTACAGGCTCTTGCACCGCCTCTGGACGCGCCGAACTGACCTGCCAGGCTTTGGGCCTGCGTGGCGTGCCAAAGAGACGGCAGAGAGGGCACAGGTCGGGATCAGGTTCGGTGGCGTATTGTCCACAGTAACGTTCTTCGCCGTGAATGTCACGCACTTTTTCTTTCAGCGGCTTCGCTTTCAGCAAACGCCACAGGCCATCGCGCAAGAGGCCGGTCAGCGTCGTGCCCCGGATCACAGACATACCATCGCCATCCCGCAAGAGCGCTGAGTCGATCAGCGCGCCCTTGCCGTGCCCGGCGCTGATGTGATAATCGCTTTGCAGCGTGATATTGAATGTCAGTTTCAGACTCATCGCTTTACTCCTCATATTCCGTTCGCGGGCGTTTCAGGTCAAAGGCAAAGTCCCAGGCGTTCAGTAAGTCGGGCAGGGCGTGTCCGTACCGCCAGTCGTTGCGATCGGTCGTCCGCGCCACGCGATAGAGATCCCGCCCGCCCAGATCCGCCAATGCAGACTCGGCAGCCTCTCGTTGCTCATCGGGGAATCGGGCTAGCAGTTGATCAAGCCTCTGCAACCAGGCGTCGAATTCCTCGCCCCTTATGTCCGTCAACGCATCAAAGTGCCCCCGCAGTTGGGCCAACCGGCGGCGGGGAAGTACCCGCAGAGCATAGCATTGCTCCACCAGATGCTCGATGTCAAGTCCCCAATTATCTACGTCGCCGCCGATCCAGTACGGTCCCAAAGTGGGGCGGTATTGTTCCGTCCGTTCGGCCCCGCCCAGGCGACTGCCCAGGATGACCTCGAAACTGACGATGGAGCGCGGGGGATCCTTATTCTCCTTCTCCACAGCCCAGCGCTTGGTGACTCGTTTCGCCTGCTTGAGCAACTCTTCGCCTCGCTGGTGAGCCAGATAGTAGGGATACTTGGCCTTGCAGATGACCACGGACACCGCGATAGTGGGCGGATCGACGTCCTGGATCTCTTGCTCTTCGATCAAACGTCCCATTTCCTCTTCGTAGGCTTTCGCAAAGCGACGAGCAAAATCCAGCGCCCAGGGCGCAGGCAGCAGGATAAACAGATCGTCGCCGCCGGCGATCAGCGGCAGGACGGGGAGGAAGCGAGAGAGTCGCGTTTGTTCTTCTTCATCTTCGGCGCGCTTGAGCAAGTGCTTGATGGGCCTTGCCAGGCTGGCAT
>Ga0307430_1002341_pt1 | contig 12714 bp, 10 predicted proteins | sample SalMarWE160130MG_FD_202159 | JGI IMG/M metagenome (GOLD analysis project Ga0307430, IMG submission 202159) | Salt marsh sediment microbial communities from the Plum Island Ecosystem LTER, Massachusetts, United States - WE1603-130 | ecosystem: Environmental > Aquatic > Marine > Intertidal zone >... | reverse complement strand
GGCTCACTTGTCTTAGTTACATCGTCACGAAAGACCAAACAGAACGCCACTAACAGAACCACGGATATGACTGTGGTAATGGCCCAAATGGTATTCCAGTCATAGACCTTCTGAGCGACCCCATCTACGATCGTTTCGGTCATGTAATGGGAGATCAGTTTGCCGTTAAAGAAGTTCCCTACAAGCATTCCTATGCCGTAACAGATTAGAACAATAAGCCCCTGAGCCTGTGCTCGAATCTCCTTAGGAGCTTTCTTGTCAACATAGACCTGGCCTCCGACAAAGAAGAATCCAAAGATAATCCCATGTACAAGGATCGCTACAAAATACAACCATGTGTAATCAAACAAACCGCCGCTCAGAAAAGCCACAAAGCGCACTAATGTCGCAACGAGTCCAACTACCATGGTCCACTTGATACCTTTCCGTGCGATTGCGAGCGGCACCAGCAGCATAAAGAACATCTCACCGAACTGGCCCCAGTTCATGGTAATCGTAATGAACTCAAATCCCTTATCCTGGAGAAACTCCGAGCAATAGGTCCAATAGATTGTAAAGGGAATCATCATAAGCATTGAGATGATACAGAACAATGCAAAGTTGAAATCCTTCAGAAGAACAAGTGCCCGCAAGCCAAATGCATCAATAATCGACGCTTCCTTCCCTTTGCCGGGTGGAGGAGTGTTAGGTAACGTCAGGTTGAAGATGGCCGTGACAAGAGCCATCCCTGCACCGCATAAAAGTGGAGTCGCTGTCCCATCAATCTTCGTTCCATATATCTTAAAAGCCACAAGGCTGAACACACCTGAGGCAACCCATCCGATCGAGCCGAACACTCGAATCTGTGGGAACTTCTCCGATGGACTGTTGGTCATGGCTATCGCATTTGTTAAGCTCCAGGTGGGCATATAACAGAACATTGCGAACAATAACAGGACAAACAGGAGCATCGCATTGTCCTGTTTTGCTGCCAGGAAGAGCAGCACTGCACACAAGAGGTTCAGAACCGTCAGGACCTTCTGACTCGCAAAGTGACGGTCGGCAATCATACCGATGATGGGCGCCGCCAGACAGCCCAGCCCGACGGAGCTCAAGATAGTAGCCTTGTACAGCCCTTCTATGCCAATATTGACAAGATATGCCGCCAGTGGCTGCCACCATACAGCAAACATCATGTATTGCAGAAACATCATTATGCTCAGGCGAATCCGTATGCTCATCGACATCCCATTCATTTCATAGCTCCTTTCTCAAAAGGCGTTCCCCAGCACCGGAGACGCCACAACCACCTTTTCCGCTCGAAAATCCTATCCTAATTCATATGTAGGCACTCACGTACGATCGCGAGCTCTCACGGAACCTTGGAAATGATACCATAATGAATAAGAGTCGGCCAAGATAAACATGTACAAAACACTCGCCTGTACAGACCTCAAGAGTCCTGAAGGTCTCGTCAAGGCTTTGGACCGCTGCCTCGAAGAAATAGCATTTTGCAGATTCACATCTTGACCAGGTCTTCCTGATTATGGTATCATTACTGGTAGTTTTTCGAGAGTTGGCAATTGTACGTAAACCCTTGTTAATAAACAAGGACGAAATTTTCAATAGGGACAGGAAGATATTCTTGTTAAGCCTGCCCTTAATTAGCCGTAGCCCTGAGCGTAGTCGAAGGGGTAGTCGAATGGGATGGCATCTGGGCCAGCAAGATAATTAATCAGTTTTTTGGAGTCCTGAGTAATGTGTTGTCAAAAGTGGATATCGGCCATGGTAGTTGTGGTGTCGGCGCTCTCTGGCCCCAGCAATGCTGGGTTTAGATCAAGACCCGCCGTTGGCGGGCTTAACGCATCACAAACTACCGAACAGCAGGGTCTTGAAAAGTCAGTGGTTTTAATCCGAAGCGTCAAGCAGGATTTCGACTACGTTACCCCCTGGAAACAGAAAGCGATGAGGCAGGTCATTGGTTCAGGGTTTCTCATATCGGGCCAAAAAATCATTACCAATGCCCACAACGTCAGCAACTGTAAATACGTTGAATTAAAAAAGGAAAATATTGCTAAACGCTACCCGGCCAGGGTTACCTTTATCGGCCATGATTGCGATCTGGCAATATTAACCATTGACGATGAAAGTTTTTTTGATGGTACTATTCCTTTGGAGCTGGCAGGAATCCCGAAGGTAAATAGCACTGTATCGACATACGGCTTTCCAGTGGGCGGCAATCGCATTTCCGTTACGGAGGGAGTAGTCTCGCGCATAGAGACAGACACTTATGTCCACAGTGGGGCCGATGGGCACTTAGCCATACAAACCGACGCGGCAATTAATCCCGGCAACAGCGGTGGGCCGGTTATGCAAAACGGCAAAGCTGTCGGAGTGGCTTTTCAGGGTCTGCTGATGGCTGAAAATATAGGCTATATGATTCCCACAACTGTCATCAGGCACTTTCTCGTTGATATCGAAGACGGCAAATACGATGGTTTTGGTTCGTTGGGTGTCCTATTGTATCCGGGTCTCCACAGTGCCAGCTACAAGGATTACCTTAAGGTCCCGGCCAATGAGGATGGTATCATAGTAGTCGCTACGATAATGCACAGTTCAGTAGAATCGATACTGCAGCCGAATGATGTGGTCACACGAATCGATAATTATAACGTTGATAATGATGGAATGGTGCGAATATATGGTCTTAGATTGCATATGTCCGAGGTCATCGAAACTAAGCACATCGGCCAGCTCTCAGAACTTACTTTCTATCGTAGTGGCAAATTAATAAAAGAAACCGCTACCTTAGCGTTGAATAGACCAATTTTCGAGCAGGCGCGCCAATACGATCGCCCGCCACGGTATGTTTGCTTTGCGGGATTGACCTTTGTCCCTGCAACACGAAACTTCCTCGAAACCTGGGGACGTGATTGGCAAACAGAGATACCGCACTACATACGCTACCTTTTTATACATTCGATGCAGCTCAACATTGACCGGCAGCGCAAAGAGTACGTGGTCCTTGCGGAAATCATGCCCGATGAGGTCAACTCTTACGCCGGCGACTTTAGGAGTCAGCCGGTCGAGAGCATCAATGGCATTACCATTTGGGGCCTTGATGACGTTTACAAAGCCTTTAAGCAGGCCGTCGATGATTTCTACACAATAAAGTTTATGGGCAACAATCGGACATTGCTCATTGATGCCAAAAAGGCTCGACTCAGGCACCAGCTCATACTGAACAGATACCACATACCCGCCGAAGCTCGCTCAGAGGAGAACTTATGAAAAACCACGCAGCTTTCATATTCATTATATTCGGTGCTGTTATCACACTGTGTTCACAGCTAACTGTCGCCGAAAACCGCCAGGCCGATTTGACCGAAGTAATGAAACAATCCATTGTTTACTTGGAAACGTCCTTTTACGGTTACGAGCAGACTCAGCCTTGGAGGCATAAAGGCCTCTCGGAAAACTGGGCATGTGCTTGTGCCGTTGGTGAATATGAGGTGCTTACGACGGCCTGGAACGTCGCAAATTTAGCCTTCGTGAAAGCTCTAAGATATGGCCAAAACGAATTTGTCGGTGCTAAGATCAAAGTTGTCGATTACGAAAGCAATCTTTGTCTAATCGAACTCGACCCTAATGAGGTGAGCGAGCCTTTGAAGCCGCTTGTATTTACCGAGGACTACCGAAAAGGAGATGAGGTAGATTTCTACTGGCTTTCATCAGACAACCATTTATATAACGGACGAGGTTATCTTGACCGCGCAAGAGTTCAAAAGACAAATACTTCGTATGAAAAACGCCTCCATTACATCGTTGCTAACACATCCCATCGTACTGGGGCAGGACAGGTTTACTGTGTCGGCTCAGAACCAATCGGTATAGCCTCCTGGTCTAACGAGAACAAAGAAGCAAGCCTTATCCCGGCAGAGATAATCAATAGTTTCTTAGCTGCTGTAGCCGACGACGCTTACGAGGGCTTTGGGGCGATTGGCTTTGCTACCTTTGAGCTTTTGGACCCGGCTATACGGTCCTTTCTGAAGATGCCAACATCTCTCAAAACCGGTGCCTACGTAACCGACGTCTATAATCTTGGCACCGGCTGTGATGTGCTCAAAAAAGCTGACGTCATATTAGCAATTGATGGAAACCCTCTCAATTCTTACGGCCAATTCATGCACCCAAAATACGAATGGCTTGATTTCCATCATTTGATTACAAGTAAAACTGTCGATGAGACAGTTTTGTTCGAGCTTTGGCGAGATGGCGAGAAAATACAAGTCCAGGCTGAGATTAAGAACTTCAAGGCATCAGAGATGCTCGTACCATATCATGAATATGATCAACAGCCGGAATACATCATCACCGGCGGATTCATCCTGCAAAAGCTTACCCGTGAGTACCTGACCCGCTGGGGCAGTGATTGGACTGGTAAGGTCCCGTCACATTTATATCATTATTATCGTGACTTTGCCTTCAAACCCACCTCCGAACGCAATAACATCGTTATACTAAGTTACGTCCTCCCGGCTAATATCAACCTTGGCTACAATGACCTTGGCCAAATTGTTGTCAAAAAGTTTAACGGCATGACCATACGTTCAATCGCAGACATCCTGACAGCCCAGAAATTGAATCCCGAATCCAGGTATGATGTAATCGAGTTTGAGCTGGATAATCCGGTGATAGTTATCCCTCGTGAGCAATTGCCAGCGGCAGATATGTTCATCCGCAAGAACTACGGTATACAAAAACTTCTAAATATTAACCTATGATATGATTAGGGCCTTACTACCAGGTTAAGCAGCAAAAGAGAGGGGATGTCACCAAGTGTCACCGATAAAAAGAAAACACGGTTGGGTGGACGATTTTAGAACTGCTGTATCCGTCTATCCCGTTACCTTTAATCTACAAATAACACCGTAAGTCCTTTGTTATCTTAAACTTCAAAGGGCAATTATAGTGAGGAGAACTGCTGGTGTCAAGTCCAATAGATTATTCATCGTTGTCATCAGGCTCATCAACGGGTTCCTTTGCCTGCCAATCATACCAGCATTCTCTGGGTTCTTCCTTTGTACCTTCTGGCCAATGGCGGTATTTTTCACACGATTTACACTTTTTCTCGTCAATGCGCTCACGACTTTCAGAGCAGAAACGGATGTTCCGGTTTCTTCCAGGCACCGTCCGCCCAGATAGTCTGGGGATGCGCCTTTTAAATAGAAAGCCTCGTTTTCTCCGACTACTACCGCCTCCTCTATGAGGTGGCTTTCGCAGGGGTCGCCTGTGATGGGCTGTACTGGCGGACGGATCTTGCAAATCAGGTAGTGGTGAAGTCTGGTCCTTTGTAGTCTCAGGGGGTTCCTGGCCCTCTAACGATGATGATGCTTCCGAAGTGGATTCATCAGCTACCAAACTGAGCTCATCTCCATCCATAGCTGTTTCAGGCTCAGGAAATAGCAGCGGGGTATTCTCAATACTTGCTTCAAGTTTGTCTAGCTGCTTAGCTAAATCATCCATCAATTGCTCACCATGCTCGGCCAGCGGATCAACAAAACCGGGCGGGTTTTCAATGCTGCGTTCAAGAGCATCAAGCATTGGGTCATCTAATGGATCCTGATTATCCAAAGGATTCGGTGGCTGTTCCATAGTTTGGTCCTTTATTTATGGGTTCTATTGTATCTCACTGCCATTTCCATATTACCAATCAACCTATTACAACAATAGTTGAGCCTGGAAAGGCAATCCATTCGAAGAAGCTACACCGTGCTTAATTGTCGGGCTCTTCTTTTTGAGTTTCCTGAACACGATTGACCAACACACCGGCCCAATCAAACTCCTCTGCCAGACACCGACCTGCATCCAGTAACCTTATTGACTCCTGGCAAGCCTTGGTCGAATATTCGAGATTCTTTTTCAATGCCTCATCGAGTGCTTTCCTGGTTCGGTTGTCAGGCGTAACGGCTGTCACCAGGTCAATACCAGGGATTCTCGCCTCGAATAAAATATTCTCTGCGTCGTATTTGAGATTGCTACAGCACACTTCGACAATGATTCGCTGGCCATCCGGTCCCATCACAAGAAGGTCCGGCTGCAGGCCCTGGTCACGCCCGACTGAACTGTTCCTTTGAAGGCGCCACTTTGGGCCAATAAGACCAATGCGTTTTTCAACCTGGCACAGAAGGTACTCGTGGACGATGCCGGATTTGAACTTCTTGATGCGAATATTGCGCTTCTCTGCCCAGGCAGCTCCCTTGTCCGTAGGCTGGAAGAATTTGACCTTTCCCCCGATAGTTTGTTTGACCTGTTTAATCAGGCCTCGCGTGTCCAACTCAGCTCGCGCCCGAAATTCTCTTGCCCGATCCATCCGCAACACCTCACAGCGCTGCTCGATCGGCTCGGCAGGAGCTTCGCAGATTCTCACCATCACCAGCAGTGCATCTCCAGCAAGGTCATCCGGGGCCAACATTTTTGCGGCAGGGCCAGTTGTTTCTCGACGATTACTCTCGCGCTCACTCCACCGGGTCGTTGAAAGCAAACCCTCTGCCTGCCGGCGCAGTTCCGGTTCTTCTGGCTTTGCCGGAAAGCTTATTTGCGGCACCTCGATTGCGAAAGGATGAGACTGTAGTGTATATTGGACCACAGCTCTACGTTGCTCCATCGTCGCGATAGCTTCGGCCTGCCTTCGGTCCAAGCCCATAGAGCTTTGTACGGACCAGATACATCGGGCATTGACCAGACGCATCACAATACGACAGGCCAAGTTACCCAGAATAGCTGGTGGCAGTTCACTGGGCACCTGATCGCACAATATAAGCGCAATACCGCGTTTACGCGCCGTCCGGAACATCCTGCAAAGAACACTCTCGCCGATATCCTGACGAGCCTTCTCACTGGCAAGCATATGAGCTTCTTCTATGATTACAACGTGGGGCTTGTCATTGGACACGCCTTCTCTGAATCTGGCCAACCACAAAAGCAAGAAACTCACCAGAAACTGCAGCGGTATGCCTGTCAAGCCGTGCAGCCGAAAAATAACCGACTGCTGGGACAAGCTCGAAAGCATATCGCTATTCGTGACTTGGGCCGTTTGGTCGAAAATGACAGATAGTGTGATAAGCCTGTTGAGAAGACTCTCTATGAAGCCTGCGCTGCGTGACTTGGGCCCAAAGCTCATCCCCTGGAAATACTCGATTACCTCAAGCAGAGATGGCCAATCTGTTCCACCGGTGGTTATGCCTTTACGCTCCAGCAGCTTCGCCATGCCCATACGGAAGATGTTGAGGCTTCCATCCCGCAGGAAGGTCCCGCCTCGCAGCAAAAGACTCAATTCGTCCAGCCATTTAGCTGGTGAGATCCACTCTCCCGGCGGCTGAAATAGGTTAAGACGCAGCTGCTCAGGTTCCAAGCCCACCAATGTCCCGTCTGGCAGTGCCGGGCTCAATCGGGAGTATTCATCCTCGATATCAAAGATCCATACCTTTAGATCCTTCTGAATCGCCTGCTTGGCCAGGTGCATGGCCAGGTAAGTTTTGCCCGTGCCGTTGTGGCCAAATATGCCGAGATGCTGGGTGATGATCTCTCCGGGCAGCGCAAGTTGTGGTCCGGACATTGCCCCTTGTACAACTTGGCCTACGGACAGGATTCCTGGGTCAAGGTCACGAACCGGCCAGAAGACAGGGGGATCATCAGGGTCAAACCCGGCCCGCACACAGCGTCGTTTCAAAAGGTTGCGAACGGTCTCTCTCATTTTGGGGTCGCGAATATATGCCTTCAGCAGCCGCCGGATGGCAGGGTCTTCACGACCCAGGAAATTTGCCATAAGTTCTATGTCTTCAGGAAGAATGTTCATCTTTACCATCCCTTTCTATTTGTCGCAGTAAAGCCGGACCGGCCCGGCTTGCTGCTATTGATACAATCAGCGCAGACATTAAGGGCAACCCGGGAACTGAACATCCAAGTTTAGATATTACAAATGATGCCCAGAAAAAGCCAAATGCTGCCCCACCAAATACCGAAATCAAAAAAGCCCAGTGCCTGCCGACCCAGCGTCGAAGTGGGCCAAGCAGCAGAACAATAACAACAATTGCCAATACCCATTTCATTTCAGTCAAGCCTCCAAAACATCCGCCAATAATGGACCCATTTGTGGTGCCGACAGTAACTCTTATCGCCATAGGTGGAGCCATGAACACGGCAGACTACAGCACCGCAGTGAGCACATTGAAACATACAGCCTTCTGTAGAGCATAAGACCTCACCTCCGAGCTCACAGATACCTGCTACGCGAACCTTATCATCGATAGTGTGTCCGAACGAACACGTACCTGTCTGGATCACATCAACAATGCGGGGATCATCACGCTCATCCTCAAACTGGAAATGTTCTTTGTGGAACGGCGCCCCATCTTTGTCCATTTTGCCACTAAGCACTCTTAATGTAGTATGTCGCGAGCCACCGCCTTTTCGACGAAACTCGCCACGCAGCCGGTTTATATTAGATCGTTTTGCCATATCGTATTCCTTTCCGGATGAGTAGAGACGGCTTATCGCAGAAATCTTGCAATAAATTGAATATTTTTTTGGGGAAGCTGGCTTTTGCCTGATTCTGCGCAAGGTTTATAAACCTATCGCGCCCATATATTATTATATGTACACGGCAGCTCCAGATGTTCAGATCGGGACATATTCAGACCTCTGGCGAAAGGAGCGTTATCGCGTTGAGTTGACTGCCGAACTGCCTTACGATACAGTGGATGTGGATGCTGCCCTCCAACAGCTCGGTTACGATATTGCGGATGCTGACCAGTGGGGCCGAACCTACCGTCACAACCAAGACCACAACCGGACTGTCGAACTGGATGAATTAGAAGGCCAGGCAGAATATATAAAACTGGTCCTTTGCAACAGTGACCTCGATGAGGTGGATATTGACAAGTCTGAGGACGAGTTGGGCTCGCTATATGCCAGATTATACCAGATGTGTCAGAGCCAGTATGAGGATGATGGTTACAATCCCTTGTATCATTCGGTGGATCTTGAGAGCGACCAATACCGCAGTCCTGATATAGAACAATTGCAGAATAGTAAATTGACTTATGGCGTCGTATAGCGCATACTTTTAGGGGCTACTTTTACGTAATTTTGGCAATTACTAAAATTTTTTTAAATTTTCGGCAAGAAACGTTCCGGATAGCTACTCTATTTCGGGTAGATAAAGGAAAATGTCCGGAGCTATCTTATGCCAATTAACCAGGTAGTCAGTAATGAATCGATAAAACAGGTATGCAGGCCTGGGGAACAGCTGCCAAAACCATCGCAGCCTGTAAAAGGGAGTTCACATATGGCCAAGGCATCTATTTTCTGTCAGCATCCAGAAGACCCTGATGGCTGTCGCCAGTCACTCACCCAGGCCTGGCGCGAAGGTTCCATAGGCGAATACTGCATAATGGAAGGACTTCGGACAAATTTGCATCAGTGCCGACGAATATTACTGGAAGGCCTTTATGACAAGACCTCGCCACGCAAGGGCCCGGCTGACAAAGTGACCGGGACAGTGAGGCAAAAGAAGGACTTTGATGAGGCCTGTAAAGCAGTGGTTTTTCTTGGCTACCCGTTAGAAATTAAGGCAATACCTGAAGTCTTTCACGAGGCCTATTACAGGTTAGTACGCACTGTTATACGCAACTTCGGTACTACCAATAAGGATCGGTCTTCAGCTGACGATGTATTTCAGAATGTTTTTTTAGCGTTGCACGAACACTTTCGGAAAGGGGCTTCCGTGAGAGGCCCCCTTGCCATATATGTAACGAGGGTAACAATCAACAAGTGCTTTGAATGCCTAAGAAAGGCAGCCGGACATATCAGTTTGCCGGAGGACGCAGTGCAGATTGAAACATCCCTTTCGACTACTCTTTTGCCGCCTTCGGTAGTTGAGTGCTGGGAGGATCTGGACCAACGGCTGTTTCGCTCGGAGCAGGGTAATCTGATAAACAGGATCATCTTTGCTCAGCAGTGTCTGGAAGCCTGTAACACGGGTAAAAAGCCTTCTGCTAAGCAACTTATGGCAGACTGGCAAATCTTATCGCAAATGCCCGGGAGGGATGTGGCCTCGCTGCACGAGAGAGCTGTTATGCATGTTATGCGTTCTTCGGCAAGAGATGTGGTACATATAGCGGCAGATCTAATTAACGCAGGTCTTGCGGCCTCCTACCAGATGGCCATAGTTTTCGCCGCCAGCATGGGGATGGACCTGAAGCAAACAGAGGAGTTGCTCGAACAGATTACCAGCCTCTCAGCCACGGCCGTTCATACCCGCATTTGCCGCATCTACATGGTCTTGAAGCCACCGGGAATGGAGGAGCAATAATGATGGAACTCAGTAAACTTCTTACACTGACCAGAGGAGTATGTAAATGAACACGCAAAAGTGTATATCCGATGCTGATCTTGCCCGTCTGTGGGAAGATGACGTCACGCCGCAAGAGAAACAGGCCCTGCAGCAACATATCGAAATCTGTCCAGACTGCAGAACTCGCTGGCAGCAGATGTCAGCCGGAGCCCAACATGTGGAGACCCTCTTGTTTGAAACCGCCAGGAAAGCACGAATGAAAGGTGAATGTCTTTCTGATGACTTACTTACCGGGTTCATCGATGAGACCTTAGGCCCGGAAAAGAGACATATGGTGGAAGATCATCTGGCTAAATGCTCGCTCTGCAGGGAGGCTTTGGCTGACAAGTTCACAGATGCCTATACAAAAGAGGGCGATACCTGGTGGTCCCAATACGTGGCTCACCAGATACTGGGTTTGTTTGTTCAGATACCTGACCAGATCGACCGTTTTCTTGAGGCCCTGAACGTTACCACAGGTTCGCCCGTGCAGTCAGAAGCGATTGTCAAAGTACAGATGCTGGAGCCGGCCCAAAGCGAGGCCAGACGTCTTGCCGCGGCGACGGGGGAGGCGTTCTTTGTGCAAACCCTCCGGCAGGAGAAGCCTGCGTTTGAATTCGAGCTTGTCCAGTTTGGGGAACAAGTGCAAATAAACGCCAGGTCATTTGGCGATGATTCACCTTACAAGAACTGTCTGGCCAGGCTTGAGCTATTCGAGGGAGATCTCTGTCGATGCTCACGGATCATTCTCATCGACAAAGGAGAGGGTGAGTGTGTACTTGAGCCTGAGGAGGCTCGCGGAGTGAGACCTCAGCAGGAGAATCTTGCCATGAAATTGGTGCCTATCGTAACCTTGGACCAGCTTGCCTCAGCAGGCAACGAAGCATATATGCCTATCTTAGGCAAGCTCTTGAGGCATGAAGAGCCGAAAATACGATGTGCTACCGTGGAGGTAATAGCTCGCATCTGTGGACCTCAGGCTCAATCGCTGATTAAACCGCTGGCTGACGATGAGGATGAGACGGTTCGCCAGACAGTTAAGAAAGCCTTGAACCAGTTCCCACAACCTTAAGGACAAGAGCAAACCGAATATGTGAGAATGAATGATTCTGCCGACAAGCTCAAAGAATTTTCCGATCTTATCGAAGAGCACAGGCCGCGCGAGGCGTTCGTCCTTTTCCTTAAACACGTAGAGGACAAGTCATGGCGGGAACTGAAGAAACCAGCCTTGGCCATGCTGGATACGCTCTGTCAACGTGCTCTGCCGGAACTGCGGGAACACTATACGCTTTGGATGGTCAATCATCCTGATCGACTTCGGAGGATGCTGGAACTGCTCACAGAGGCATTGGCCGTTAATTACCGCCATGCCGCTACGGTCGATCATATCGCCTGGCTCCGCTGCCTGTTGGCGATAGCAGAAGCGATGGCCGGAAGGGTCGATCGCGTGCACCAGGAGTTTTGCCTGGTCCGCAGTGACCAAAAAATAGAGTCCATCCCCCGGCTTAATGGTACATTTCACAGGCAAATAAGGAGTATCGAGCCGGCGGAAGGAACAAGGGCAGAGTTCCTGGAGCAGCTGTTCGCCGCTTACATGGAATTCCTCAAGAGAGTTGGGCAATATGACCTGTCCTACTATCTGGAGAACCGCATCGGCAAGCTCCTGGGCTACATTGCCCGCGATGAGAAACGTCCTGGTGTTGTTCAGGCCCTGTTCTATGATAAGAACAAGCTGGTTGGTCACTCCGGCTTTGTCCATGTGTCGATTGAACATCAAGGAGATAATACAGGTGAATCACCTCCTGGAGAAGCGATTGAATATACCGCCAGCAAACAAGGTGCTATTGATGGGTACATGCAAGAGGCAGCTGCCTGTGCGCACCGGGTGGTTGACGCCTATCTGAAACGGACCAGCTATCCCGATGGCCTGGCCGAGCGACTGGTTCGCTGGGAGATCGCAACCGTCCAGGGCGACGTGACAGGCCTCAAGCAGGAATTTCAAGGAGGGTCTATCGCTTTGCCTCTGGCTGTGGCGGTCATCTCAAAATATCTGGGCAGGCCCGTAGCCAACGACATCGCCTCGACCGGTGCCTTCACGGTGGTATCCGTTGCCGACGGCAGTGTCCTGCCGGTGGATGGTGTGCCCGAGAAAGTAAAGCACGCGGTTCTTTCAGGATGCCGGCTAATATTCGTTCCGACCGAGAATCTCCTCGAACTAAAAGGCAAACCTGCTCTGCAAAACCTTATCAGTGAACATGATGCCCAGATTGTCCCTGCGGAGTCCCTCGATAAGGTCTGCGAACAGCTCTTTCCTCCCGAAGGCAGTGGCCGATTAAAGG
>Ga0307430_1002338_pt1 | contig 12730 bp, 12 predicted proteins | sample SalMarWE160130MG_FD_202159 | JGI IMG/M metagenome (GOLD analysis project Ga0307430, IMG submission 202159) | Salt marsh sediment microbial communities from the Plum Island Ecosystem LTER, Massachusetts, United States - WE1603-130 | ecosystem: Environmental > Aquatic > Marine > Intertidal zone >... | reverse complement strand
AGTCGATTTCCAGCTTGAAACCGAATCGCCTAGCTAAGTCAGCAAGTTTTTCAGCTTCATCTGTTGCCTCAACCAAAACCGCTTCCGTTCCCCGGGTCACAGCTTGCTGATACAGTTTAAGGTCGCGTGTAAGCAGAACCCGTTTCTCAGATTTTGCCATTTCAACAAGCTTTTCATCATCAGCAGACCGGTAATAATTGACATCGTGCCCCAGCATACGAAGCCAACGGGTTAATTTGCCAAGCATACCATCAGTTATGAACCTCAAAACCAACAACCAAAGACTACTAGCAACGATATACAATTTAACAGTGACCATAAACTCAACGAGCCACAGAGAATTCATTAGAGTATCCACTAAGTATCCGCACCTTTTCCAATCACTTTAAAACAAGTGCAGCTACGAGACAATTCAGACAGTCTTTCATAAATGACATACTCGTATAATATTCCAATTGCAGCATATTTTGAATGCCTGTTCTTTGAAAGAAGTTTTTTCCTCTGTTTCTTTGAAAGGTGTCTCAATGCTTTAGCTATAATACCTGTTGACGGTTGAAATGAACTCAATTCATGAGAAATTGATTCGCTAATACTTTTGTTCATATGATGAACCTCGTTTGAATTCGAAAACAAAAAATGGGAAATTAATAAACACTAGAAGACTCTTCGTTACAGTAACCTGTTAGCACTTTTTTGCTATTCCTTTTCTGCTCGTTCTTCCCAATCATCTGAACGTTCGTCATACCCACGACTCTGCCAGTATTCATCATTATTGTGATTCATCGAATCTGATCGCTGATCATTAGAAGATCGACTTCCACCTTTTCCCATTTGTTCACCTCCAGTCATCATTTACTAATACTATTGGTCAATAGTATTGATTAAAACTTTTAAAAACTTTGCTGATATAAAAACGAGAACAAATGCAAGACCCTGCCTTCCTCAAATACATCGAATATTTCAAACGCAAACCAATGGCACGACAATATTACTACTGGGTAGGAAAGAACGGGGCTAGTGCAAAAGAAGTTTCTAAAAAAATAAAACGCTCCATCCAAACAGTTACAAACGCTCTAAAGGATTTAGAAAGAATCGGATTGCTAAAAAGTGAAAAAAAGGGAAGAACCAGAGTCTACAAACTAAAGGATCCTCGTCTGTTCAAGGGTTTAACTTCACACTATTATCGCCATGCTGAGAGAACCACCAAACGAATTAAAGATGATTCAATAGCTACAAACACGTTAAACCAGAACTTGAAAAAATGGTACAGATACCTAGCCGACATAATAGACGGAACATTTTACACAGATCAAAGCTTTCATACAAATGTTCTTAATCCAGTTGCTGTTGACTATGTAATTGAAAACAAAAACGGGCAAAACCTAATCATGATTTTTATCTTAGACAATGAAATAACAGTTGAAGCTGCAGCGGGTAAACTCTTTTCATTAATTAGTTCACATAACATAAACCCAAATCTGAAAATGATTTATTCATTAATACTCATAAACGAAAAAACTAAAGAGAACATAATTGAGGCCTCAGATTTCCCTAATTTAGTGAACAACACTTTACATGGGATTGAAAATGTGGCGTGGAAAAACTTTGATGTTCATGTGTCACACCTAATCGAAAAAGTCAAACCAGAAGATATGCCAAAGGCTGACTTTGCCGAAAAATTGAGCCTGAAAACTGCTGAATTTTTCCCCGTTTACCCACAAGATGCACTACCAAGTGAAGATTGGCTCGGGGATGTATCAGCAAGGCGGGAGCGAGCCATGAAAGCAATTCAGAACAAACTCAATCCAAAGAAGGGGACAACCTTGTTTGTTCCAACAATGAGAGAGATTCTTCCTCGGGACGCAGAACTAAGCAAAATATTGGACCCGGAGGTTTTGATTCTGTCATTTGGACTGAAAGAGGGAGATACTTTCGTAGATGTGAGCTGTTCTGAAGGTTTGTTTACAATTCCAGCAGCTAAAATAGTAGGTGAAAAAGGTAAGGTCTATGGGATAGAGTTTTCTACATCTGCTCTAGAGAAAATAGAGGAGTATGTTGCTCAGAACAATATGCATAATATACAGTTGATTAATGATTTCCCAGAAAAAGTTGAACTGAAAGATAATTTGGCCGATTTCGTATTCTATGGCAATGTATTATCTGAGATGTACAATCCAATAAAATCTCTAAAAAACGTAGATTCAATGCTAAAAGATACTGGCAAGCTAATTGTGCTCGAATGGAAAGAGGGCGACACAGGAGCGGGCCCAACACCATACGCAAAACTTGGAAAGAAACGAGTAACTGCATTTCTGGAAGCTGCAGGGTTCACAATAGAAACAATCAAAGATGAGGGCGAGCACCTCTATGCGCTCATCGCTACAAAAAGTAAACTGTGAAGCCTCTTCGTGAAAAATTACTGAAGCGCATTCAAAGGGTTATTCATCATCTTAATTACTGTTTAGTTAGTTCATGTTTAACCCAAAAATAAGGCGGGTTACGACCAGCACACCAGCCCTCAATGTGTGCAGAAAATGTTCTATCCATATCCTTTTTAGTTTTGAAATTAATTTGTTATTTGTGAGGTGGTTTTTGTGGGTGAAGTTTACAGGCCCGAAGATATTGTTAGCAGAAAGAAAAGGTCATCTGATTTGTCACCTAATCTAAATGGAGTTGCCCCTACAGCATTGCAGGACGTAATGAGCGAAGTCAGATTGCTCAGAGCAGAAGTTAACAAAATTAAACAGGTGTTACGGACCAATGGTATAGCCATCGACTGACTTTTCTGTCGTAAACAATTGACTAACAAATAAGAATCAATTGTATGAAAGCTGATAGAATTGGACGCTGAAAATAAGCGAGAAAATAAAAGGTAAAGGGCGGCGTTGACGTATGCCAAATGATGAAACGCCAAACAAAGTTGAGGCGAAAAAGGAGCGAGCATTTAACTTTTGTCCGAAGTGTGGGTCAACAGATGTCTTTTGGGCGCAGGGTATGCCGCAGTTCTGGTCGCTGTGGCAGTGCAGAAAATGTGGTTACCGTGGAGCATTCATCTTGGAAAATGGAAATCTCGCCTTGAAACTTCAGGAACAATGGAAAAAAAGGGTTTTTATCAAGAAACCTTGACCAATTCACATCGGTTTTCTCTGTTTTGGTTAGTTAAATAAAACTTTAAAAAAGGGTTCTACTTTGAGAGAAAATACGGCTGAAAGAAGGCTAGAATTGCTAAAGCACGAAGAAAACGGCTTATTGAAGTCTGAAGTTGTGAAGGTCCTGGCAGATAAATACGGTGTTTCGGCAGTTCTGCGAAGAGTCTAAGGGGTCTTTTTGCATGTATATGTCTAAAACAAGATATATCTGATTGACTCCTCTATTATTCTTGGTTAGAATGCGGAAGAACCTAATCGTGAATCTTCCGAAATGCGAGGTCTGCGGCAGAACATTTGAGCAGGGAGAAACAGTTTATGTGCGGCTGCGTAGTGGCAGAGTCGTGAGACAAAGAAAACGGGGAAACAAGGCACTTATCGCGCAGGGCAAACGGACCTATCGCTGCAAAGACTGTTATCAAAAACTGTTTCATTAGCCTACAAAGAGTCTTCTAAGGTATCTATGCTCTGATTATTTATGTTCTGGACTGTAACTATCCGCTGATAGTCAGGTTATTGTGTGACAGAATTACAGCCGGATATGATAGGACAGATTTTTTAATAGTTTGATGCTTGTTGCAAAGTTAAATTTAAATAGATATAACGGTGTTATGTTCCTGAGTGTCACAAAATGAGAGTTTACATGGACTACGCCGCAACCACACCCGTTGACCCCAGAGTTCTCAAAACCATGAAGCCTTACTTCAGCGCGCGCGACCAGCCATCTTCCAGCTTTTTCTAGGGTTGGCGACTTCGGCTCCACAGTGGCATATGCCGTTGCTAATTCATGCGTTCCTAGAATGGTTACTAAATCAGAACACGAAGCGGTATAGATTACTGATTAACAAATTGATAGAAGTTTTTGAGCAGATACAATATGACGAAAAAGAGAAAAATGTTGAGGCGATTGCCAAACTAATCTGCGATAGATAGCGCCGTATCTAGGATTTTGCAATATAATCGAGTATTTTGTTCTTGAAATTTATTGTGATCTTACTTACCCCCGGTCTAGGACATATTACAACATGGTTCTCTGGAAATTGCTTGATCAAGGAAAATAAAGAAGATGATCCGAATATGAAAACCGCAACTTTTAGGGAGGTTCTAATGAGGAAATCGAGAACTGCTTCCTTTCCTGATAATATCCTAATTAGATTTCCTTTCGATAAGGAAATGATGATTAGATTATATTTTATACTGTTTGTTTTTTGCTCAATTATTTTTCGGATTCCTGTAGTGACGTCTTTTTCAACTCTTTGTTGTTTTTCATTAAAACGAATATCGCCATTTGAAATTGTGAGCAAGTCAATATTTGATTTTTTTTCAGCCATTATTTCTTTCTTCAAATGATCTATTGATCGAAATGTTGGACTACTAGGGTCATCTGCAATTATTAAGATGTTAAATGACATCATTCATCAAAACCAATTCTCAAGAGAACTAAATGAGGGTTCATTTTCTTGGGGTTTTTTAGCAAGGGTTTTCAGAGATATTATTGGTTCACGAGATAAAAATCGATACAAGAGATCAAGGTTAATCTGATTTCCCAATACAATTTCAAACAATTTCGCATCAAGGTTGAATCTGACTCCAGCTCGATTATAGGCTTCCTTGAATTGTTGGGGTAATGTGGGGAAAACTTTTCGAGACATTTGATTATAAAGTGTGATTATTTGGTCAACTTTTTCTTTATTCAGCTGAGTAACGTCCAAGATCGGCACCAAGTTTAAAGGTTCTTTTTTCAAGCCTATCCAACCACCCCTTGTATCTTGTCGGAAAGAAAGAAGACCCAGAAGACCGAGGGAACTGTTTAGCCATAGTGCTTGAATTTTTTCATGTTCTTCTCTGGAAACACTAGCTCTGTCTTTCGTTTTTTCCTTCCTTAGCTGAAGAGGCCACCATACATTTGACAGCACTTTTGTCGATATAAAAACTGCCACGAGTTTATTTGCATTGAGCCACAAACCTTCAGCAACTAAGAGACGACCACTTCCAGAGTTCCAAAGTTTTTGTGCGGATTTTTGTTTTCCGGGTTTGGGTTTGAGATTTACATTTGGTTCTAGAGCAATCCTGTTAATGTAATTGGATTTATGTCCCCAAAACGCTGGGTAGGGAGTTCTAGAGGTTGTTTTTGAAAATGAATGATGTACTTGACTCCTATCTGGACCGCATGTCTCGAGAATAGTACCCAGGGGTTTAATTGGAAAGAATGCTGAGGTCGGGGAAGAGGGAATACTTAGTACTCCAGAGCTGATAAATTCGAATGATATAGAATTGAGGAATGATTGAGCAAACGGAGATATAGCGCCCCACGTGGAAATATATTCCTCTAGTAAATTTTTACTGACAACATAAGCTTCCCCAAATTTTTTTCTTCCTGCCTTTATTTCATGAAAAGATGCATTTGGGTTCTCCAAGAAATCATAAATATCTGTTGAAGAAGCTTTGCTAATTGCGATCATCGATTTTGATAAGATGGTTGACTCAACTTGATTGGAAGGTTTAGTCCAGAAATTTATTATCACGGTCTTTTTTTCTTTTTTTTCTTCTGTCTTTTTCCGAGCTACGAGTAAACATTCACTTAAATCAGTGTTTTCGCTGAAGTTCCAATCATTAGGAGGTTGATGACTGGTTAGTATAAATTCTATGTCATAATTATCTACTAATAATTGTCGAATTTTGTGCCAAGAAACTCCCGAAAGAAGACTTCTGGGTGCAACCAGAGCAAGTCTTCCTCCCGCCATCAAGTATTTATCTCCAAGAACTATGAAATCAGCTCCGAGACCAGCTTGGCCTATACCCGATATTTTTTGTTTTTTGTGTAAATCTTTGAGTTCATTTTGGAGTTTGTTTCTTTCGCTCTTAGGCAGATCTCCAAAAAGCAGATTTCCACCAACGCTTCGGGTAAAAGGAGGGTTCATTATGATTAGTTGAAATTTCGGAACCTTGACAACAGCTTTCCTTGTTGATTTTATACCTTTTCTTTCTGCTGCTATTCTTTCTTGTGTAAGAGTGGTTAATATCGAAAGCTCATTTGTGCTTAGAAGGTCCAAGCTGCCCATCCTTTTTTCTTTGCCTATAATTCCAAGAGGAAGGACAAAGATATTTGCATCATCAAAGGTTGATTCAGTATTATGGAGAGCAAGTGTTGTAACTGTTAAATGTGCAGCATAACTAAGAACATCAAATCCCCACAGGGTATTCTCCATTAGTTTTGAATGCAGTTCCTTGACATCTGGGTCTTGTTCCTTAGAAGCAGAACTTATGACATGTTTATCAACTATAGTTGTATATGCTGCTGAAAGCAAAGTTCCAGAGCCACAAGCCAAATCGCAAATCCTAAACTTGGAAATATCTACTGGATTAGACCAATCAATCATCCATGAAGGATTATCATTTTCTAAAGAAAGTCGTGCCAACAAACTTGCCGCAGGAATACTCGTATAATATGTTGCATAATACTTAGCAATGTTCCCAAGCAGAAGTGTATGGTAGATTCTTCCCATCAAATCATGGCGAAGTAAAGTCCTTGATGACGCAATTTTTTCGGCCTGATTAATGATTATTTCGAGCCCATCTTCAAGAGGCTGACTAGCTGGTAAGTTAGAGAGTAATCTGTAAGCAAGATCAAATATTGGCTCGTAATCGATTTCTAATATTTGTTTCCATGCATCTTCTAACGATTTCTTGATTGGTCGTCTAGATCTAATCCCTGATAATGATGGTATCCCCACATTTGCTCGAGCCAGCACTTCATGATAGATCGAAGCATCTATCAGAGTCAAACCTGCCATCTTTAAGATTCTAGAAGTTTTGCGACTGTTTTCTGGCATTCTACTTTTTTTTCTCCCTTAACTCCAGAATCTGTTTCGCCCTTTCTGCCATTGTTTTAGTAGGCTCTTGACCCAGAGTTGCAATAATTTCGAACCACTGATCTAAAGTATTGTTCAACTCTTCAACTGCCCTATCCACAATATTGTTCGATATCGCTTTTGTGAAGGCTACCCTTATCATTTTGACGAGTTCATTCAGATTAGTATCTTCTTGCCAACCTGAATCCCAATCCAACCAATATATTCTTGCGGAAAGTTTCATACTCTCTAGAGTTAAATCCAAACGGCTTTCTTCATATGGAGGCTTTTGATATTCGACAGCTATTGCTATGTCGCAAAGTCCATTTTCTATCCTTTCTTGACATTGCTTTTCAACAACATTTCTTTGGCCTTCAAATTTACCTTCTAAAATGATTTTCACGGTATTCAAAACAATTAGAACATCAGGTTTCTTTAACTTCTTTCCTTTATGGATTTTTACCTCTCCTAAAGCACGTAATCCCCTTTTTAGCAGTAAATAGGAGAGCGTCACATTCAATGCAGGTTCAGTTGGCTGAGCTATAAAGGAATCCAGTTGCAAGTAATCTCCTCTGATTTAATTAATACTTTTTTAGCATTTATTATTATTCCTTCTTTATTGTAGATGCAAGGACTTGAAATATGGCTCCCTATTAAAAAAATCCAACACACAACGCGAAAATATGAGCGTTAATTATTGCAATTTAGAAATATTTGTTTTACCTCGAATTTTTCTCCTAATTTGTTTATTCGCTTTTGGTGAGGAAAAAATAATTTGAACTTGCACTATTTAATTGTGTGAGTTTTTTGGTTTAAAGTATTTTAAATTTGGTTTTGTGATAAAGGGGAGTATGTATAAAGGTGGAGGAAGAAGAGAGATAAGGTTAAACTTAAATAGTTTATAACGGCGTTATGTTGCTGTGTGACCGAAAAATGGAAGTTTACATGGACTACGCCGCAACCACACCCGTTGACCCCAGAGTTCTCAAAACCATGAAGCCCTACTTCAGCGAAAAATATGGAAACAGCGTGTCCCTACACAAACAGGGCAGAGAAGCAAAAGAGGCACTAGAACAATGCAGAAAAACAATCGCAGCAATGATGAACGCCGAACCTAACGAACTCATATTCATGGGTAGCGCCACCGAATCCACCAACATGGCACTGAAGGGAATAGCCTTCGCCAACAGAAAAAAGGGAAAACACATAGTGGTATCCTCGATAGAGCATCACTGTGTCCTCGAACCTGCCCGATGGTTGGAAAAACAAGGATTCGAAATCACTCGTCTCCCAGTAGACAATTTTGGATTCATCGATTTAACCCAGTTAGAAAACGCGATAAGAAAAGATACAATCTTAGTCTCGATAATGCACGCCAACAACGAGATAGGCACCATAGAAGACATCGAAAAAATAGGAAAAATATGCAAAGAAAAAGGCGTATACTTTCACTCCGACGCTGCCCAAAGTTTCGGCAAGATCCCCATTGACATAAAGAAAATGAACATAGATTTGTTATCCATCAGCTCCCACAAGATGTACGGCCCCAAAGGAGTGGGCGGACTCTACATAAAGAAAGGAACAAAAATTGAGCCACTTCTGCACGGAGGAGGACACGAATTCAAAAACAGATCGTCAACAGTAAACGTTGCCGGAATTGTTGGCTTCGCCGAAGCAACCAGAATCCAAAAAAAGGAAATGGCTTCTGACGCCAAAAAACAGACTATCCTCAGAGACAAGCTGATAAATGGACTTTTGAACATAGACGATACACATCTAACTGGGCACTTAACAAAAAGGCTGCCCAACAACACCAGTTTCTGGTTCGCTTACATCGAAGGAGAATCCCTGCTCATGCAACTAGACATGAACAGTGTATCCGCTTCCACAGGTTCAGCGTGCTCTTCTGCCTCCCTAGAAGCAAGCCACGTCTTGCTCGCCATCGGACTGAAACCCCAACAAGCTCACGGATCCCTAAGGCTATCTTTAGGAAAATACACTACAAACGAAGACGTGAATTACGTTCTGGAAGTAGTGCCAAAATCGGTTGAACGATTAAGGAAGATTTCACCCTTCAAGAAAGGATGGAAACAATAAACATACCCAAAATTTCTGAGAAGCTATGAAAGCAGCTCCAGTTGACAACCATAACCTTAAAGACTGAAAAAACGTTTTAGTGCTAACAAAGGGCGATGCAAATAATGACGCTTGATTTCTCTGAGATTCTTGTAACCGGAGGCGCAGGATTCATAGGCAGCCACATCGTGGACCAGCTGCTCGATGAAGGATTCAAAGTTAGAGTTCTTGACAATCTCTCTACAGGAGAAAAAAAGAATATAGCTCAACACCAAAACAATAAATCATTCCAGTTCATAGAAGGCGATATCCGAAACTTCGATCTGGTAAAGAATACAGTTAAAGGCGTCGACGCTGTTTTTCACGAAGCAGCATTAGTAAGCGTCACCCGTTCCGTGGAAGACCCTATTCTTTCAAACGAAGTGAACATCACAGGAACAGTGAACCTGCTTAAAGCCTGCGTAGACGCGCACGTAAAACGGTTTGTTTATGCTTCCTCTTGTGCTGTATACGGAGATACCGAAACTCTACCCAACCATGAGAACTTGGCACCCAAGCCCCTTTCACCTTACGCCGTCGACAAGTTGGCTGCTGAAAAATATGCAAAAGTTTTTCACAATGTGTACGGTCTTGAAACGGTCAGTTTACGCTACTTCAATGTTTACGGTCCCAGACAAAAATATGGTCCTTACAGCGGCGTAATCTCCATCTTCATAAATCGCCTCTTGGAAAATAAGCCTCCAATAATTTGCGGAGATGGAGAGCAGACACGGGACTTCATTAATGTCAAAGATGTGGTAGAAGCTAACATGCTCGCCTTATCAAAACGGAAGGCTGTAGGAGAAGTTTTCAACATCAGCACAGGCGAAGCCACCACCATAAACAAGCTTACAGAAACTATTCAGAAGATTATGGGTAAGACATCTCTTAAACCAGTTCACGCCGAACCGAGACCCGGAGACATAACGCACAGTTACGGCGACATCACTAAGGCCAGAAGAAACTTGGAATACAATCCGAAGGTCCAGCTTGAAAAGGGGCTAAACGAACTAATCAAATGGTACTCGAAGCAATAATGAAACAAAAAGCATCCGAAAAACAACTTTTTTGCATTTTTTATTTTTACAGGTCAAAGACGCAAGCGCTAAACGGTGTCACGCTTATTCTTCAGTCCAATTTTACTGAATGCACTGTCTGCAACTTCTAACACTTGAAGCGCCTCCTGAGTGTTACAAAGTGGGTCTAAAACCTCGTTCCTTTTAACAGAGTCAATGAAACACTGCAATTCCATCAATAAAGGTTCACTTGCTGAGACAGGTATCTCTTCTTCAACATGTCTAGACAGCCACAAGATGTCATTCCAGCTTCCGTGCTCAATTTTTGCTTCGGGTGGAGCTCTATAAGATTTCAGTTTTTGTTGCGCATAATTTAAGGTGTAAAAACTTTCGTTTCCGTATAGGTGAATGAGACGCAGTTTATAGTTTGGAAGCCAACTCGCCTCGATGTGACTGTGTATGTGACCATATTTCAATGAAATATACGCGTAATCTTCAAACCTGTTGTCTGATCTGCTGGAAAAATGCGTGTAGAGAACTTCTGGCTGGGTTTTGGTGAGATAATTTAATATGTCGATTTCATGGGACGCTAAATCTAAAAACACGCCGCTGTATTTCGTTCTTGGCGGAAACGGACCAAAACGCATAGAAACCGTGGAATAAATTTGAGAAAAATCTACAACTTCCCTTAACTTTCTAACAGCCGAGTTAAATCGTTCAATATACCCTACAGCCAACAACCTGTCCATTGTCGCCGCTTTTTTCACCATCTCTTCACCATGGTTTAAACTATCAGCAAAGGGCTTTTCAACCAAAACATGCTTGCCCTTTTCCAAAGCAGCTATGACAACGTCTCTGTGCATGGAAGTTGGGGTACAGACACTCACCGCATCCAAATTCTCCCCAAGAAACTCTTCAGAATCTTCAAAAAATTTGCAATTGTACGCTTTGGCTAGGTGCTTTTTATCTGAATTGCTATCGCAAATACCGACCAATTCACACTCCTTCAGTTTGTTGTAAACCCTAGCATGAGCAGAGCCCATGAACCCAAGTCCGACGACACCAACTTTTACTTTCATTTTAATCTCCTGAATGGCTAGGCAACCGCTCGCTAATTTTGATTAATACTGCTAATAAGTGTTAATCACGAGTTTACAATTGTTACACCTTTAATTGAATTAAGTGCACAGTAGATAAACCATTTTTTACAGTGCTACAACTTAAGGCTCTAGACCCTTGTGATTCGTAACTAGCAAACACGAAATTTGAAAACCAGTCTAGTAACAATAAAATCAGAAAGAAAAAATTCTAATCTCTCTTCGCAGGTTGACGGATTTTTGTTGATACAATTTTACTGATTCATAATGCACACGCACATCGCAGATCTACATAGTGATTATGCGAATACTTTGCGGTTCCAATACAAGTGCATTGTCGGTAACTATGTGAATCAATATTATAAACAGAATAGTTGCCTCATTTTTCGGTGGGGATGCTGAAATATTGTTTTACGGTATAGTTGGCGAAACCTAGCCGTTTTAATCTTCTCTGGAACTTGCCCACTCATTGTTGATGCTGTGGTTCCATTTGCGGGAGAAAACGTGTAAACTTCTACCCAATCGAATTTCACGGCGTTAGTGAGCTGCTTTGTTATTTGGAAATCTTCGTTTGTTTCGGTAGGAAAACCAACCATCAATTGGGTACTCAAGAAAATGTTTGGATATTCCTTGTTAAGTATTCGGAAGCATTTAATGTACTCCTGAATTGTATATTGTCTCCGCATAAGCTTCAAAATTCTGTTGCTTCCTGATTCCGCAGCAGAAGACAAGAACCAAATTTTTCCACTTGCAAAAAATGGTCTCAATTGTTCAAACATATCGTTCAAATGATAGGGATTAATGTTCCTTAAACCAATCTTGTAGTCGCCTTTTTCCTTTGTTAGTTCAGTAAGCAAGTCAACAAGATTATGTCCAATGTCTTTTCCATATGCACCTAAGTCAGTCGCCAATAACCCGAAGTACCGAAAGCCTTTGTTCAAGCCATCTCGAAATTCAGAAACATTTTTATCAATACTTTTACTGCGCACTACGCCTCTGGATATGTGAACAGCACAGAAACTGCAGTTATCAAGGGAAAGCCACAACACTATTCACTGGTTATTAATTGTGCATAGATGTTCTCCACTCCTAAATCCCTCCTGATTGGAGCGGATAAGAATCACATCGTGGAAACAAGTTTCAGGTAGCCGTGTATAATGTTTCTCAATTATATAAACTATGAAGAAACCATTTTCTAGAGTTTAATTCTATAGGATAAATCTATAAAAATCAGATAAGTTTTATAGTGAAAAGTTCTAAGCGAGTCATTATCACCTTAAAATGAACCTATTTCGAACTATTTGTCCAGTTCCGGACTCTGCAACTATCTCTCCTTCATCCATAACCAATCGCCCATTAACAAAAGTCTTCACCGTCTTACCTTTAACGTGCATCCCATCAAAAGGAGAATATTTGGCTTTCGAGAAGAAAACTGAAGAGTCAATCTCATGTTCTCGTTTCATATCCACCACCACAAGATCAGCCCAATTTCCCTCCTCTAAAAA
>Ga0307430_1002335_pt1 | contig 12746 bp, 10 predicted proteins | sample SalMarWE160130MG_FD_202159 | JGI IMG/M metagenome (GOLD analysis project Ga0307430, IMG submission 202159) | Salt marsh sediment microbial communities from the Plum Island Ecosystem LTER, Massachusetts, United States - WE1603-130 | ecosystem: Environmental > Aquatic > Marine > Intertidal zone >... | reverse complement strand
TCAGCGCGGTTATCAAGTTTATATGCCGCATGATTCGATCCAGGAGCCCGTACGGGTTTCCTGATCCGGAAGGCTTGACAAAGAAAGTCTGCGTTCGCTTCTGCGAAGCTCACTCCGCTCAGGATGATTTCTGGTGTTTAGCTGCTGCGCAACGCACGCCGCTCAGGATGATGTCGGTAAATGGGCTGACGAAACAGTAGTATTTGGGAGAGCAGCAAATATATAAGCTGTTGAAGCGAATCGTTACGCCAAGAGACTGAATACATTCTCTCGCGTCAGCAGCTCCACTTCCTCGGAGCGCTCCAAGAACGGCGCTACGTCCTCTCGCACAGCATCCCAAGCAACCCCTTCCAGGCACTCTCGCAGGAGTGCTTGCCAGTTTCGCTCCGTGACCGCAGGGCCATCCCAATCAGTCTGCTCAAGGGTGTTGTTGAGCATAAAAAGATTTGGATCAGGCCACTTAGGGTCGCTCAGGTACCAGAGCAAATCGTACAGATCGCGCCCCTTGGTGAAGGGGCGCTGCAGTACGGCGTGGATCTTCCCAGCCAGCAGCGAGGCCGGGTCGTGATGTTGAAGCTGCAGCGTTACGTATCGCCGTACAACGGTAGTCGCCAGGCCGGCGCCAGCCGGCGGGTCCGTGTCGATCTCGATCTTCAAGCTGAAGACTTCTTGCCTCTGGTTGTAAAGTCCCAGTTCATGGAGCAGCCCACGGAAGCGGATCCAGGCGTTGTGAACGACGCGATCTTGCGTCCGCTTGATTTCGAGCTCGTAACCCTCCCGATAGAACTCGGCTTCGATGACGCGGATATATCGCTCGAAATAGTAAGTTGCCGGATCCCCTTCCAGAGCAAAATCGAGGTCCTCAGAGTGTCGAGGCAGATCGTAGAGAAAGCGCAACGCCGTGCCGCCGTGGAAGGCGAGTGGAATCATAGCCCCTTCCCGCTGCAGGCACGCCAGGACTCGCGCCTGGAGGTACTCGCGCATGCGGTTGCGGGCTTCGAGTGCAGAAGCGCTCTCTCGAACGAGGCGTGCAAGTACATCCTTCATTCTCCCACCTCTGCCAAACGTGCTTCTCGAGCGAGCGATTCCAGAACATCTGCCGAGCGCCTCAACTTCGGCTTGCCAAAAGTCTCTGCGGTTTGCAGGAGTTTTTGCAAATCCAGGTTCTCCCAGTTCTGCAGCCGCAGCGAACGCAGATATGCTTCCAAATCGCCGCCGGGTGTGAGGTAGATCAGATCGAGTAGGGATTTCTCCGGCGTGGCGATATGTGCCTGCTGGCCCGCGCCCAATTCGAGTAACCGGATTCCAAACACGTACTTTCGATGAATGTGGCGGAAACGAAAGCTGCCCAACGGTGTCTCCCAGCTTCCGGGCCGGCAGGCGCACACGCTGATCACCGTGGGTGCGTATTCCGGGATGAGACCAAAGTGAGCCAGCGCCGACTGGCAGCTCACATACGAGCCAGGCACCATGCGGTTGGCGATGGCGAAAGGGTGTGGCTTGACTCTCCGATACGGCGGCGCCAGGGCGTAGAGCCCACGCCGAAGCTGATGGATCTTCCCAGACTTCACCCAGCGCGTGAGCTGCCGGCGGATGTGATTGGCATCCACATCCCCTGCCAGCAACAACCCGGTTTCGAAAACCGGCTCGTCCTTCGCGATTTCGACCAAACGCTCAAATTCCATGGCAGTATTTTGCCATTAATGGCAAATTGTTGCAATAGAATATCTCATAAGGGCACGATACGGAGCTCGTAGGTTGGTTTGAGGAATGATATACGACGCTTTCGCATCCGATGTTTTGTTCTTCTCGAATCCCGCACCGGCCTTGCAGGAAATCGTGCCCTGCTGCCTATACCTCCCCATAATCCCTTGACAAAGCGACCCATGAAATAGCCTTCAAACACGCAGTAGGCATAGGCCGCGGAATGATCCGTCCTTCGACTGCGTTCGCTGCTTTACATCACCCTCCGCTCAGGTTGATGTCTGGAAATAGTTTGCCAAAGCACTGTTGAATCAATGCTTACTTTGATGCGTTTGCCCTAAATCATCTCAAAGACGGAGCGGAACGGAGGCCATGAAGTATTGCAGTAATTTTATTCTCCAGGCCGTAGTGGAGAGACTCCGCGCAGCGCACCCGAAGGGTGTTTCCGAGGGGATGCGGGGGACGAGATATGGTTCCCCGCAGCCCGCCCCACACCCCCGGCAAAGCGGCCTATGATTTTATCTTCAAACATGTGGTTGGTATGGGCCGCGGAATCATCCGTCCTTCGACTTATGACCTATAGTCGAAAGCGCAACACCAATACTCATTACCTGTACGCTTTATCTCTTCGCACTACATCCAGGATAAGCACTACAACAACATCGTCTTCAACTGCATAGAGGATTCTCCAATCCCCCTCTCTTACCCGATAGGTATTTTTATGTTTTGAAGCTTTAAGTTCCTTGCATCCGCCTGGGCGGGGAATCTTCGAAAGAGATTTTATGCTCTTTTCAATCCTCTCAAACAAGCCCTTGTCTTTCACAAGCCGTTTGAGACTCCTTTGCGCTTGCGTGGTTATTATAACTTCATATTTCCCACTTTTCCTAGACATGCTCCTCTCCAGCGCTGGTTAAACCAGCGCTAAACTCGTCATAGGGTATAGCAGCCTCTTTATCCGCCAGGTACTCGTCATAAGCATCGTCAGCAATTCGTGATAGGCGCAGATCTTCAAGTTCTTCCCGAATTTCAATGTAATCGTCTGCAGGAATAATCGCTGCGATTTGTTTACCATTTCGCAGGATCATAACATCGCTGTCTCCGGTCATCACATTGTCGAGAAGATCTCGAAATTTCATTCTTGCTTCCGAGCTTTTGATTTCTCGTATCGGCATGGAATATATTTCCCTTCTTTTCCAAGTTGTTCTTTGTATATTTTGTACAATGTATACACATTATACTTGTGGTACAGCTTTTGTCAATTCACCCGTTTGATCTTGTGATGTGCTGTTTAAATCCCCATGGGGGCAGTGAGCAGTCCACCCCCACACCCCCTGACAAAGCAGCCCGTGAGCTAGGCTCCTAACACGTAGTTGAAATGGGCCGCGGAATGACCCGTCCTTCGACTTCGTGCGCTGCTCAGGATGACAGTTAAATAAAACTCTACTCTGGTTCCCTGCGGATCCAGGCTTGGTGATCGAGAATATCGCGGTCGAAGAACGCCCTTAATAAAAACACACGCCGTCTGTCCAGACCCGTCTGCGGCAGCGGCCGATGGTTGGCTTCGATGCGTTTGATCAACGTAATTATCAACACGACGGCGCTGGTCGGCAAGATCAAACTCGGGCCATCCATGAAGTGGGAGAATACCGGCAGCGAGACGATTCCCGCCAGCGCGAAGGGCGCCGAGTCCCCCAAAATCCAGCCCAGCGCCAGGAAAGCCAGCATCCAGGGAAAGGACCAGGGGAAAAACACCAGCCACATTCCCAGGAACGTACTCAAGCCTCGCCCGCCTGTGAAGCGCAGGTAAATGGGCCAGTTGTGCCCCACTGCGGCGGCCAGACCGGCGATTGCGGCACTGGTCTCCCCCAATCCGAATTGGAGTCCCAGCCAGGTGGGAATCGTGGCTTTGAACAAGTCGAACAAGCCCACAGGCACCACAGCCCATCGGGCAACATGCTCGTAGACCATGGAGCCGCTGACGGTACCACTGCCGTATTGGCGCAAATCAACCCCCTTGAGCCACTTCCCGGTGAGGTAGGCGCTGGGCACGGATCCCAATAAATAACCGAAGAGAATCAACCCTATTGAAGCAATGATCTGATCGGTCATTTTCCCTCCTCGCCTCCCGAGGCTTCGAACGGATCGGCAATCTCACCCGGTCCGGCGTGCACGCTCGTGGTGACTGCACGAAATACTTCGACACGCTGCGCGTCTACCGTATCTAACCCCCGGCGATGTGAACGGTGACGTTGGCGAGTCTACAAGAACACACGATGAAAACGGTGCGAAGAGGATAACCAAATTTCCCAATCGGGGTTAACGATATTGAGTATGGAAATACAACCGATATTGTGCGAAAATGATACTAACGTTTACTACAGCCCCTGCTGTAATAAATATCGCATTGTCAGATAACCTGCGAAAAGAGGTTAACGAATGAGTACAACACAGCGCGTTCGAGTGGTTACAGACATGGCCTGCTCCTTCCGGCCGGGAGACCCAGAGGTGGAAGATTTCGACATTTCACTCCTACCGCTTCAACTTTCCATCCTCGAAGGCGGCGAGTGGAAAACAAAACAAGAGACGGACCTCCAGCCGGGCGAGTTCTACAGCATCATGCAGCGCATGCTGGCTGAAAACGGTCAGCTTCCCAAGACATCGGGACTGAGCCCGGGAATCGCCCACGATCTCTACCTCGATCTGTTCAGAAGAGAAGAGGTGGACGGTATATTTTCCATCCACGTCACCAAAGCCCATTCGCAAGCCATGAATTTTGCGTTTATCGGCGCCGAAGAGGCGAAAAAGACGGCTGGCCTGGACCTCCCCATCACCGTGATGGATTCAAAGTCGTTATCCCTCGGGCAATATTGGATCGCCAAGCACGCCGCCTGGCTGGCGCAAAAAGGCGCTGATTTGAAGGCCATCATCGACGAAGTATCCCAGATGATCCCCAAGATCGAAGTCCTCGTCGTGTTAGAGACATTCGAGAACCTCAGGAAAGGTGGGCGTGCAGATCAGATCAAAGGTATGCTGGCATCCATGTTCTCGGCAATTTCGATTCATCCCATCTTGTCGGTGAAAGATGGAAAATTAAACATGTTTAGTCGAGCACGCAGTGCGAGCAAAGCAAGGAAGAAAATCGCCCAGATGGTTGGCGACATGGGCGAAATGATCAAGATGGGTGTGATCCACACCAACGCGCCTGCGTTGGCGGAAGAGGTGAAGAATTCGGTCGGCAACTTCTTCAAGGATAGAATCCCCATCGTTGATGCGGGACCGGCACTGGCCACCCACGCCGGAGAGAAAGCAGTCGCCGTCATCGCCCAGAAGAAGTAAATCCGGTCGAGGTACTTGATTCGACGGCCACAAACGCAGTGAACAGTAACACAATCGCAGCGCACCGCAAAGGAAAATTGTGTGCGCTGTTTTTTTCCCAAGGCTATTCCGCAGTTGAGAGAAATCCTCTATCCCAAGACCACATCAATCCAGTTTCAACCACCGAAGCTGACGTTCGATGAGAACTACTCTCCTTCATCTCGAGAAGCAGATGATTCACCCGGCTGCATGTAGGTATAATGCAGAGAAATAAAAGGTAGTACAATCCTGTTGGTCTGGTTGTAGAGAAGTTATGGAGTCTGCAAGGACCATGGCAAGGAGTGAATAAATGAGCGTCATCGAAATCAACAAGCTGACGAAGTATTACGGCAAAGCCAGGGGCATCATCGATGTATCCTTGAACATCGAAGAAGGTGAGATATTTGGTTTCATCGGCCCGAACGGCGCAGGGAAGTCCACGACGATCCGCTTGCTGTGTTCGTTGATTTATCCGACGAGCGGTGACGCCAGGATCTTTGGCAAGGATTGCATCAAGCATGGCCCTGAGATCCGACAGGAAATCGGGTATTTGCCCTCAGAGGTCTTCTATTACGACCGCATGAAGGTCATCGATCTGCTCAAGTATTCAGCGAGTTTCTACCCCAAGGATTGCGATCAACGCATCCAGGAATTGGCCGAGATCATGGAACTCGACCTGAGCCGCAGGATCGACGACCTCTCCTACGGCAACAAGAAGAAAGTGGGCATCGTTCAGGGTCTCCTGCATCAACCCAAGGTGATCTTTCTGGACGAACCAACAGCTGGTCTCGATCCCCTCATCCAGAATAAATTCTTCAATCTCATCCGGGAGGAGAATAAAAAGGGCGCGACGATATTCTTCTCGTCGCACATTCTTTCTGTTGTGCAGAAAATCTGCAACCAGGTGGCGATCATCCGAGAGGGGAAAATCGTCGAAATCCAGGATATCAAAACCCTGCAAAGGGAAAATTACAAGAAGATCACCATCGTCGCCGATGGCATCGATGGAAAAGCCTTCGACATGCCAGGCGTGACCCATCTGAAGACGGAAAACAGCAGCGTAAGTTTCTTCTACAAAGGTGATATCAACGTGCTGACGAAAAAGATTGGTGCGATCACGCTGACCGATGTGGCCATTGAAGAGCCCACGCTTGAAGAAATCTTCATGCATTACTACGAGTAGGTGCAGGTATGAATATCTTTATGCATGAATTCAAAGCGAACATCCGATCCGTAATCACTTGGTCCATCGCGCTCACCTTGCTGATCTGGCTCTTCATGTCGATATTCTCCGGCTTCGCCGTGGAAGCCGAACTTCTAAACCAGACCCTAGAGAAATTCCCCAAAGAATTCCTGATGGCGTTCGGAATGGACGGCATCGATCTGTCCACCGTACTCGGTTTCTTCAGCTTCGCCATTTTGTTCTGCCAGCTCTGCGTCTCGATCCAGGCGGCAAATTACGGTTTTTCCCTGGTCTCGATTGAAGAGCGTGAGATGACGGCGGACTTCCTGCTGACCAAACCCATCGGGCGGGCGAAGATCATGACCAGCAAATTACTCGCCGCCATCGCCAGTCTGGCCATAACCAGCCTGGTTTTATGGATGAGCAGCTATGTCTTCATCAACGTCTACCGGGATGGAAGACCTTACGATAGCAAAATCTTGCTCCTTTTACTTATGACGATTACTTTTCTACAGCTTTTCTTTCTCACGGTCGGGATGCTGATTTCCTTGCTGCCGAGGAAGATCCGCAGCGTTACGCCGTACTCTATGGGCATGGTCTTTGGGCTGTACGTTTTGAACGCATTTGGGGACATGCTTGGTGAGGATATCCTCTCGTACATCACACCCTTCCGGCATTTCGATGCGAACAACATCATCCGCAACGGAAGTTACGATACATTGGCGCTGATCAGTGCATCCCTGATTGTGCTCTCGATCGCGGGCAGTTATTGGTTGTACACGAAAAGAGACATTCACACGGCGGTGTGAGGAGAATGGCCATGAATATTTTTCTTCGAGAGTTGAAAGCCAATCTTCGGTCCCTGCTGATCTGGGCTGTGATCATTGTGTTGTTCATCTGGATCGCCATGACCAAATTTTCCGCCTACGCGGACAACCCTGAGATGCTGGAAATCATGGACAACATGCCCCCGGCACTGTTGGAAGCCTTTCAGATGAACGCCTTCAATCTGACCACCGTGGAGGGTTTCTTCGGGGTTTGCTTCACCTACTTTGCCTTGCTTAGCACGGTTTTCGCCGCCATGTTGGGCAGCGACATCATTTCCAAGGAAGAGCGGGACAAGACCGTCGAATTCACCCTCACGTTGCCCGTCTCCCGCAGGAAATTGGTGACCGCCAAAATCCTCGCTGCGGTCGTGCACAGCATCGCGTTCCTGCTGATCATCTGGGGTATCACCTTGATCAGCGTGATCCCCTATGAACCCGATCGTGATTTCTACAATTTCGTCGCCCTATGCATGGTGGCGCTGGTGATCATGCAGTTTACATTCCTTGCTGTTGGAATCCTCCTGGGCTGCGCGTTGAAGCAATACAAACGCGCCGGATCGATTGCCGTGTCGCTACTGCTGGGGACTTACTTCCTGTCCGTGATATCGGGCTTGAACGAAAAACTGGATTTTCTGAAATACTTCTCACCCTTCAAGTACTTCAATCCAGCCATGCTGCTGCATGAGATGCGTTTGGATATAACCTTTGTGTGGATTTCGCTTGGTATCATCGCAGTCTGCATCGCCGCTGGCTATGTTACCTATAGCCGGCGGGATTTGTATATTTGATTCTGCGGGCACGTCCTTCAATTCAGGATTAACTAAGGGCGACCCATCGGGTCGCCCTTACACACTAATCCCTACGATCTATTGGGCGGACACATGGGCCCGCCCCTACACGGCATCTCATTGGATTGGTTGTTGGTTTTCTGCATCTCATTGCGAATTGTATGTTGTATGCGCTGCCCCCCATAGTTGCCCCAGGTCGCAGGAAATCTCCCCACCAGATCAGTATGGTCGACCTTGTACGGGCAGGTTTTTAGCCTGCCCCTACCTGCAGGATCGCTGGCCCGAAACTCGCGCGGTTAAAGAGCAAATATACTTCAGCGTTTTCTTTTGATGTAAAACAATAACCCCCTTCTCATTTGTAGATTCTGTCACAAAATACCTCTATAATGCGTTAGGGAATATGAAGCGAGTCACTCCGAACCCTTTGCATCGATTCGGTTGTGCAAACCCGCTTCCTTCAGCCGTACCGAAGGGGGAGAAAAGGTATTAACAGTTACCGGGGCAACTACATCATTGGGAGGGACCAGAATGAAACCCCATCCGAACAGCCTTGTCACACACGCAGTATTGTTATTGGCTATCGTGGGCATATTTGCCTTCCCACCACCTGCAGAAGCCAGCATTTTTGTGGTCAATACGACCGACGATCTCGATGACGGACAGTGTGACGTCTCACACTGTTCGCTGCGCGAAGCGATCAACGCCGCCAATACCAACAGCGGCCCTGATTTGATCCACTTCGATCTGCCCGGCAGCGGCGGATCGACGAACACGATCAACCTCGATTCACAACTTCCAGCCCTGACCGACGATGGCACGACCATCGAAGGCACCACGGAGCCGGATTACGCCGGCTCACCAGTTGTCTTCATTCACAAAGCGACAGGCACGATGGAAATCGAAGTCGGGCTTGTGCTCGACTCCAACAACAATGAAATCCTCGGCCTGGGATTGGTGGGGTTTGGCATCTGGCTCGACCCCAATCCTGTTTACCCTAACGATCTGGCCGGCGGCGCCATCGTGGTGACCGGAAGCGGCAACCTGATCCAGAACAACACCATCGGCCAGGGTGCCTGGTGGAACGCCATCGGCGTTCGCCTTAACGGTCCGGGTAACAGCGTGATCGGGAACGTGATCTCCGGTAACGGCGGTGGGATCATCGCCGACCAACCCAATAATGTGATCCAGGGCAACCTGATCGGCCCGGCGTCGGACGGCGTCACACCCGTGCACAACAACTTTGGCATCCTGCTCGACTACGGAGCGGACGGGACCCTCCTCGGCGGCGCCGGTTCCGGCGAAGGGAACACGATCTCCGCCAACCAGGGGAGTGGGTTAATGCTTAACGCCGACAATTGTGAGGTATACGGGAACCACATTGGGGTGAATGCTGCCGGCGACGCCGCGCTGCCCAATGATGGTAATGGCGTCGTACTTTATGGGAATTACACCCAGTTCGGAGGACCTCAACCCGGCCAGGGAAATATCGTCTCTGGAAATCAACATAACGGCCTCTGGATCAGCATAAGTTGTGAGTTCTGTGTCGTCCAGGGCAACAAGATCGGGACTGACGTCAGTGGTACGCTGCTCATTCCCAACGGGTCCAGCGGCATCGAATCCGAAGCCGAGCATTTGATCGTAGGTGGGGCTTCGCCCGGCATGGAAAACCTGATCATGGGAAATGGATGGCACGGTCTCTTCATCGACGACCTGGCCGGATCGAACTTCGTGGCGCGCAACACCATCGCCCAAAATGGTGGCGACGGTATCGCACTCAGCCAGGGCGTCCACGAGAACACTTTCACCCAGAACAGCATCTATGATAACAGCGTCTTAGGTATTAATTTAAACGGCAATGAAAATAACGACGGCATCGATTACCCGCAGCTTGATTCGGCCATCGGCTCGACGATCAGCGGCACGGCCTGCCCGAACTGCTTGGTCGAATTCTTCATCGCCGATCCCGATCCCAGCGGATATGGCGAAGGCAAGACGTACCTCGAATATGTTTTCGCGGGTTCGAACGGATCCTTCAGCGCCCAGCTGAACGGCATCGGATTCTGTACGCCAATCACCACCACAGCCATGGATAACGATGGCAACACATCCGAATTCTCAGACAATATCCATGCCAATTGTTGGCAAATCGATCCAATATACCTCTACCCCATCTGGATCTTCATCATCACTGTTTTCGGTGTTATCGGGTGGGGTATTCGGCGCAGAATCCCCAACATGCCGCCGACCAGCCCACTCGTATTCGCCCTCGGCGGCGGCGCCCTCTTCCTGATTCTCGCCCTGACCCTGCCCTTCGTGGACCCGGAATTCACCCCGAAGACCCAGAAATGCGGCAACGGCGTGGTCGATTCTGGAGAGACCTGCGACGGCGACGATCTCTCGTTGTGCCTCTCCGGCCAGGTTTGCCAGAACTGCCAGTGCATAACAGAGATGGAGTGGCCCAGATGCGGCGACGGAGACGTAGATGAAGGTGAACAGTGCGACGGCGACGACCTGACCATGTGCCTCTCCGGCCAGGTCTGCGAGAACTGCAAGTGCATCACCTATCTGGATTTATGCGGCAATGGAGTCGTCGATGACGGTGAACAATGCGATGGGGACGATCTGAGCATGTGCCTCTCCGGCCAGGTCTGTGAGAACTGTAAATGCATCACCCATATCGAGGCTGAACCGGAAATCTGCGTCTATGAAGCGCTGCAGAACACGAACTGCCGCTTAAGTGATTACCCCGAATCAGAACTGGTCGAGACTCTAACGGAAGGGGACTACGCCGATCTGATCGCCCTCAACCCCGAGTACACCCACGGGCTGTTCGAGCTCGAAAATGGGGAACAGTGCTGGATCTGGCTGGGCTTGATGAGCGGGGACGAGAATCCCTTCGGCAACTGCCCTGTGGAGATTGTCGATCCGCCGGAAGCGCCGCGCGAGGGCGCCTGCACCAGGGATATGGACCAGCGCACCTGCATCGCCGCCGGCGGAGAATGGATCGTCGGCGCAGCTCCGCACTGCGTTTGCCCGGAGTGAGTAATTCTGCGTCATAGAGGCTTGCCTTGAATTGAATAAAAAAACGTCTGTCCCGATTATAGGAGAAGAGCGATGAAACGCAACGAACTACTACCGCTATTTTTTGGTTTCCTGGCAATCGTATTGACCGGCTGCAATTGCACCTCGCAGCAAACTTATAATAGCTTCCCAATTCCCATCGCACCGATCGATCTGGCTGTGGTCGACGACCTTCGTCCCGAGTTGATATGGGATTGGAAAATCTGTACCCCAGAACAATACGAAGTTCAATTATTTTCAAAAGCGACCAACGAATCGCGAGTCGATACCGGACTTGGGGGATTGACTGGGTCAAGCGATCAACACTGGACTCCGTCTGTTGATCTTACCCTGGGCACTCACTACATATGGAGGGTGGCTGCCAAGGCAGAGGGGGCTGACCCGGGCGGGTCCACAATCGGAGAGTTCGTCGTTGGACCCACGTGTGAGTCTCCAGCGCTTAACGCACCCGATCCGGTGTACCCCGTCGACAGAATCGAATACCAGTACTGGTTCGTGTGGGATTATACCGATCCGACTTGTACACCAGAAGGTTATGCTTTCCAACTTTCAAAAAATCCCGAGTTCACGAATCTGGTGATCAACACACGTGAAACCAATCCCATCAAGGGATGGTATGACTACGTAATACTTAATAACGCTGGTGTTTTAAATGATATATGCACGACGTATTACTGGCGTGTGGCCGCTATCGACGGCCCACAGGATGGCCCCTGGTCAGATATTTCATCCTACTACATCGATAAAAATGGTGAGTGCGGCCTGTTAGTGGACGTAGAATCCAACATCCCAGAACTCGCTCCGTTCTGCGGAGATGGAGAGGTCAATGGCGACGAACAGTGCGACGGCGACAACATGACCATGTGCCTCTCGACCCAGGTCTGCAAGAACTGCCAGTGCATTTTCGAGATGGAGGAAACCGAATTTTGCGAATACCGACCGCTGCAGAACACCAACTGCCGGCAGAGCGATTATAAGGAATCGGAATTGACGAGGTCCTTATCGGAAGAGGATATAGGCACTTTAGTAGCCTTGAATCCTGAATACACGCACGGGCTGTTTGAGTTCGAGACTGGTGAGCAGTGCTGGATCTGGCTGGTCTTGATGGATGGTGAAGAAAATCCCTTCGGCAACTGCCCGGTGGAGATTATCGATCCGCCGGAAGCGCCGCGCGAGGGCACCTGCAGTGCGGATTTGAACCAAAGGGAATGCATCGCCGCGGGAGGGGAATGGAAAGAGGGAATGGCGGCGCCATACTGTGCCTGCCCGGAGGAATGAAATCCGCAAACATCTTTGGCTGATCTGCATCGTCGCCTTTGCCTTCAGCGCGGGAGCCCGGCTGTTCGAACTCCCGCGCTGGGATGTCGCCGATTTACAGGTCGACGGCGAACGGCTGCTGGCGACTAACGACGCTTACTTCTGGGTGGCCGGCGCCGAAGGAATCAACCCCGCTGCCCAATCTCATCCGATGGCCGTGCTGCTGGACGGCTTGTCCCGGATCGTTCCCGCCCCGCTCGCCGACATCGCTTTCTGGGCTTCGATCCTACTGGCCGCGTTGGTCGCCATACCACTCGCGTTGTGGTGTGATTTCCTGCAGCTGCCGAAGGCGGCGCTCGTCGGGCCGCTGTTGGTCAGCCTGACGCCGGCCTTCTACAACCGCACGCGCTTGGGGTTTTACGACTCAGATTGGGCCACGCTGTTCTTCCCGCTTCTGATCGGCTGGCTGCTGAGCGTCTGGATTCAAGCCAACTTGCAGAAGCCAAAGCAATCCGAGAACGACGAAACCAATCGCAACGCAGATCGCACGAT
>Ga0307430_1002332_pt1 | contig 12763 bp, 10 predicted proteins | sample SalMarWE160130MG_FD_202159 | JGI IMG/M metagenome (GOLD analysis project Ga0307430, IMG submission 202159) | Salt marsh sediment microbial communities from the Plum Island Ecosystem LTER, Massachusetts, United States - WE1603-130 | ecosystem: Environmental > Aquatic > Marine > Intertidal zone >... | reverse complement strand
CTTGGGACCTGCTTCAATGACCTCCTGTTCTACCGTCTCTGGAGGATTGGGTAGTTTGCCGATCAACCTGGCGACCATCTTTCCCCAATTCTCGCCGCCCGGCTTTTGTCCATAGCGCTGATTCAAGACGAGAAACACCTTTTTAGGCTTGTAGGCATAGACTGCCTGGAGCAGTGGCTCTATGGAAAAGCCGACCAGAAGAACCAGTGTGTCACAAGTTCTGTCTGGCAGCCTTCTCTTCTCCCCGGCGTATTCCATTTCCTCCGGCAAGAGATTCTCAATATACCACTCCAAGCACGGTTCAGGGTTTCCGTGATCATAGTCACACCAGTAGGATTGCGTTTTTTGTTCCAAAGACTTTTCGTTGATTAATGACATACCACATCCTCACATTCAGTGCTGGCGTCACCGTCTCCAACGTCACTCGTAACTCGCGCATGTTCACCTCCGCCTTATAACATACCACCTTACGCTCTCATTCTCAATAGAGGACCTTCCAAAAAACCTTGTAACTCCTTCCAATGTCACCTCCCTTCTTCCGTGCTATACTGGAAATACCGCCCGAACTTTTCGCGCAGGAAATAGTACGCCAGCCGCGCGTCCGGCGGCAGTTCCCAGGCGTTGCGGCAGTGATCGAGGATCTTGGTCTTGTGTGCGTGAGCCGTGCGCACGGTGACGCACAGTGTCTCGGCCACCTCCTGGGGATTCTGCCCGGCGGCAAAGGCGCGCAGCGTGTCCAGTTCGCGTGGCGTCAGTTGCTCGACCACCTGCCGGCAGCGTTTGCGCTCCGTCTCGTCCAGCCAGTGGGTCTGGGCTGCCACGACTTCTTGCGGCGAGGCCTGGGCCAACGCGCGCAGCGGAGGGAAATAGGCACCCCAGGGAGCCAGCGGCACCTCGATCAGGCGCACCTGATCTGGTCGTTCGGCGTGCATGATCGCCCCATCCCGGGCGCGCTCCAAAAAGTCGGGATCGGTGTACATGTGCCACAGGTGATCGCCGTGATCAAAATGCAGCAGCGCCGTGCTCACCGCCAGCAGGGCCAAGATGCGCCGCCCGCCGGAGATACAGATATGCAAGTGACGCCCTTCCGCCTTCAGATTCGCGATCAGGTCATAAATCGCCAGCCAGGCCGCGTTGGCCTCGGCCTCGTCGCGGATATCCTCCAGCCGCCCGCCAGCGTGGCGCACGGGGAAGAGCCGCAGGCGGCACGGCCTTCCGGCGTACGTGCCGTCGGCAAACTCGGCGGCCAGACCGTCCAATGCCTGCCTGGTGCGCCCGGCGTCCTGGGGCGTCAGATGAATGACGATGACTTCTCCAACGTCGAACCCCCGGCTCGCCGCGCCTCTCTGGAGCAAGCCATCCAGAGCAAACGTGACGACCTGGGGCTGTCCGCCCATTGTCGCAACCATTGTGCTGCGATTGGAATGCACCATCCCTTTACCTCCACTCAAATCTCTCGACGAGGTGACGTGAAATGGAACCCTTCCCGGCTATCTTGATCGGCGGGCCTCCGCACAGCGGCAAATCCGTACTGACCTACAGCCTCACCCGCGCCCTGCGCCAACGTAGGTTAGAGCACTATGTCATTCGAGCCACTCCCGATGGAGAAGGCGACTGGGCCAACGAGGCCGACCAGGCCCTCGTGCGCACGCTGCGCGTCAAGGGCGACTTTGATCAGGCATTCACCGATTCCATCTGTGGTAACTTGGCCAACCGCCATCTGCCGCTCATCGTCGATGCCGGCGGCCGGCCCACCCCCGATCAAGAGCGAATCTTTGACTGCTGCACCCACGCCGTTCTGCTGGCCCCCGACGCGGATGCACTGGCCCACTGGCGCGATATTGCCCGGCGTCACGGCATCTCTATCGTGACCGAAATGATCTCCCACCTGCGGGGAGAACAGCGTCTCATCTCCACGTCGCCGACCCTGTGCGGCACAATCACCGGGCTCGATCGCAGCAAGACTGCCGTGGGGCCTGTGTTCGACGCCCTGGTCGATCTCCTGGCCGGTATCCTGTACTGCGACCCCGACGAGTTGTATCGCCTTCACGAAAGACACTGCGCCATTGAGACCGTCATTCACCTGGATCGCCTGGCACGCACGCTGGGCATCTCGTCGGATGGCGGCGAGGTGCGCTGGGAACCACAACACGTGCTCCTGGTGCTTGACTACCTGCCGGAGGGAACGCCGCTGGCCCTCTATAGCCGGGGAACCAACTGGCTCCACACGGCAGTGGCCATGCTCGCATCTCCGACGCCCTTTGCACATTTCGACCCCCGTCTGGGTTGGGTCGAAGCCAGGCCATTGACAATCGGGCAACCGGGCGACGGATATCCAGTGCAGTTTCGACTTCACCATGCCCTTGACTGCGTCCACGTCGAGGCCCTGCCCCAATCCTCGTATTTGGAATACGCCGAACTCGACGCCCTGTCCATCCCTCCTCTTCCTGCCGGACTGGGCGTGATCCTCAGCGGCAAGATTCCCTACTGGCTCTATACCAGCATGGCCATCAGCTATCGAGACGCACCCTGGATTGGCGTCTACCAACCCCAACTGGAGTGCGCCGTCATTGTTTACTCGATCGACCCGACACACGCTGTCAGCGACTGTGTTCATCTGCCAACCTGAAGGTTAGCGCCATCCTCCATTCTCTCTCTACCTCTCCCCCGTTCCCATCTGATCCGCCCTGCGCAACGCCCGCGCCAGCAAAATGTAAGCCAGAAACTCGGTATCCCGCCCCGGGTTCACCAGCAAGTCGTCAATCGGCGTGCGCGCCGGGCTCTCGCTGGTCAGCAGGTCCTCGGCACGCAAGTCACCCGCCAGCGCAGCAGGCAGTAGAGTCAAGGTTCCAGCGACTTCTGCGCACGCACCCGGATCCAGGGCGTATTCCTTGTACTCGCGGGTGAACGCGCCGTGATGGCGGGCGATGGCCGTGAAGGCCACGTCGAACAGCGGTTCGCAATCCTCGAACGCCGCTGCCAGCAGTGGGGCCACAGCGACCGCCCCTTCCACTGCGTGAGGCGGCTTGCGCCCCAGCGCGCGCTGCCTCTCCTTGTGCAGAGGATCCGTGGGATCGAAATCCGTGTGGGCGTAAAAGCCGGGCGGCGCAGGTTGGTCGATAGCCTTCTGATAGCGTCTCACCCACCCCTGCCAGGCGCGGTTGAGCTTACCCACATCGTGAAAAAGAATCACCAGACGAGCCGCTTTCTCGACCACGCCGGCCGGCCAACCGAACGCACGCTCCAACTGCACCGCTGCACGCGCCAACTCCGGCCACACGTCCCGTTGGAACGCCTGATACACCAGGCGCACGTGCTCGTGGTAACTCTCCAGGTGATAGGCGTAACCCCTGCGCGGCGTCCCGTCCCCGGCTGGAGCCAATCTGGCCCGATAACCGGTGGAGCGGTCGGGCACAAAGCCCAGATCGGGATCGTATCCTGCCAGGGCTGGGTGAACGAGAACCAGGGCCGAGCCGACGATGTCGTCTCTATCCCGGACAGGCAGCCACCGGTAGACCGAACGGCCATTTTGACCCTCATCCCCCAGGTCGTGGAGCGCTTGCACTGCATATCCACCGTCGAGGTCAGCTTCTACATCCGGCTCTCGCGCCAACCACTCGCTTACCAAACCATAGAGCGTGCTGTGGTGCAGGCTGAAGGCCTCGGCAGCGAAGGGCCGTTCAGCCACCGCCAGTGGGTCATCGTGCACCACCACCAGCCGCGACGACACCGCCCGGATTAGATCGCCTGTATCGCCTGTGCGCTCTCCGTCCATCACCCGGTTCATCCGCCGTCGGTGTACCTCACGGGTGGCAATCAGGCCCTCGACAATGGCCCGATCGCGCGGACCGTGGGCCGCACTCACGACATCCTGCTCGTCATTGAAGGTCAGCACTGCGCCATGGCGATCCCGGAACTCGACCAGCGTACGGGCGACCTCTTCCTTCTGGCCTTTATAGGGCATAAAATGCTCCGCCAGATCAATGACTTCGTCACCAGCGAATGCCTCGGCGTAGACGACAACGTCACCCGTTTCATTCTCGTAACGCGCACAGCGTCCAGCCCGCTGCAAGATAGCATTGGCCGGGGCTAACTCGGTGTGCAAGGCCTCACAGGTGATGTCCAATCCCACCTCGATAGCCTGAGTGGCAACCACGATCCAGCTCCCGCTTCGGTCGCCATCCTTGCCGAACAGACGCCGGATATCCCCCTCGATACGCTGGCGATCCTCCTGCCGGAAGCGGCTGTGCAACAGGAGCAGTTGAGCGTCACCCCGGTTGGGATGATCCCGCAGCGCCTCGAAGAGCGCACGGGCGCGATCTACCACGTTGCAAATGACAAGCGTTCGGTTCTGGTGCCCTTCCAGCACCGCCTCTGCGCACAGCGGCCTGTCGGCGACGTGGTAACGACGTGTTTTTTGCTGCGAACCCAGCGTCTGCATCGCCTGGCGGGCATCGTCGTCCTCGGGCACGACTACCGCATCCAGGACACCGGCCAACCCGCTCAGCATGTCGCCGGAGAACGTAGCCGTCATCAGCAAAAAGGGCGCGATCCCCTTCAACATGCGCAACATCTCCAACGTCGTGGGCAGCGTGGAGATGGGATCGAACAGGTGAAACTCGTCGAACACCAGATAAGAGGCTACCACGGCGCCCGCGTTTATGTTGCTCAACCTGTTTGGGAGACTGTAGGGGGAGAGCAGAAAACCGCTTAACACCTGGTCGATGGTGGCGAAGGTGAGTGTCGCAGTCAGCATCTCGTCCTCAGAGTGCTCGCCGGTCTGGATTGCCACTCGAATGCGATCATCCCGCCCCGCTTCTCTCACCCTGCCTTTGTATTCGTCCACAAACTGGTTGGCCAACACGCGCATCGGCACGGCATACAGGCACTTGTGAGGAAAGTCACGCGCGTGCTCGACAGCGTCGAGAAACGGCAGCATTGCTGCGTGCGTCTTGCCCGCGCCGGTCGGCGCCTGCAGGATCACGTTCTTGCCACTCAGCAACAGCTCGGCCACGCGTCGTTGAAAGGGGTAAGGCGTTATATTCACCGACCACCTCCAAAATAGCTGGCAAAGGTCTCGTCCAGAGTGCCTTCTTCTACCGCATCTCCTCTTGATACACACCACCCATAGGCTTCCGCCAACCGCCGGGCCTCACCCGCCATCTGGCCTCGCAGATTCTTCGGCCCTTCTACAATCACGTCCGCCCCCCATCCCCGGATCCAGGGCAGCATCTCCTGTGGCTCGGCCACTCGCGCGCGCCAAGTCAAGCTGCCATCGGGTTGCTCTTCCACCCGCTCGCTGCGGTGCCACTGGGTCTCTTTCACGCGATGCGCCACGCGGGGGTGGAATCGCAGCACCACCTCCACCGGCTCGGCCTCGGTGTACCAGATACCCCAGGCGTCGGCCAGCGTCTCGCGCGGATCAAAATCCTCAGGGATGGTATAAGGCCGGGGAGGTTTTATCACCTCGGCCCGCTGGATGCGCTCGATCTTGAACGTCCGTATCGCCCCAGGTGGCTCCCGCCATCCGATGACGTGGGCTGTGCGCCCCACGGCGTAGGGCTCGATGAAATAGGGAGCAAAGTCATACTCGTAGACCTGTCCACCTTCGAGCCGGTGGGAGACGCGCACCACCCGCCCGTCCGACCAGGCGCGCGTCAGCGTCTCCAACACGCCCAGGTACACCGGGTCGCGTCGTCGGGCGGCGTCGTCCATCACATCTGCCGAGGCAAGCAAGTGGCGGCTCACCTGGGGAGAGAACGCCTCCAGGGCGCTGCCCAGCTTACGCAGCGCCGCGGCCGCGTGGGGATTGTGTTTGTCGGTGCGGGTGGCCATCAGGCGGGCTGCCAGGTGTACCGCCATACCCTCGTGGATAGTCAACCTCACGTGGGTCAGGTAGTCATCGCGGTTAATGCCGATTAAGTTGCCATCCTCCCAGATAGGAAGACGACGACTCAGATCGTCAATATATCGTCCTGCCGTCGAGCGATGCACGCCCAGCTTGCGTGCAATCTCGGCCTTGCTCAACCCCTCAGGATGGGCCAGTAGGATCTGTTCCAGTTGCAACAACCGTTCTGCCTTGGAATCAGCTCGCGACATTTCTTCGCTCCTGTGCCTCCGATGTTCGCTTTGATACTATCTTACCACAACGACTGCCAAAATTACGCAACAACTGTGCACGAATTTCGCTGAATTGGCGTGGATAGGACACAATCTTTCCTATCCACGCCTTTGCTTCACGACCTTCTCACCTCCGGCGTTTGTAATGATGCAACCCCCCTCGCTCATCCTCGCTGTAGAGGTATCCTGCCTCCTCCATTCCCGGCAGTCGTCGCGTCACGGACGACCGGGAGACGCCGAGACGTCTTGCCAGTTCCGCCGGGCGAATACCTGGATTTTGTCGGATCAGTCGATCCATCGCCTCGCGCTCCGCTTGTTTGCTGTTCCAGTAAGCCATTTTGCCACCTCCACTTCTGGGATTTGTTCCCAGTGTAGAGGTGGCGTGTTGCAACGTTTGCAACAGTTGGCTGCTTTTAGGCAGATTTTCTCGGTTTTGATGCGATTTGTGAGCCTGCGAGACGAACGAGGCGCGCGACGTAGGGGAAGTGTTGTGTGACCGTCGAGGAGAATTAAAGCGGTGTCAGCCGAGCCAGCACCCCGTCTAGCCTAGCGAAACAGATCACCCCCTCCTTGCACGAAAACCGCTCTATGTATCGACAGGTGGGTGGGCGTCGTGGTGGAATTCTGACACCTGGGCGTCCACTTGAATTGCGGCCTCAAGCAAGACTGCAAGACTACCACTATTCTAGCACAGTCTTTCACCAAGTGCAAAACAACGACGCTGTTCTGACACTGTTGGGCAGGTAGTCGCCGTATTGTTCTCCCACCCCCGACACTTTGGGGCTCAGATTCGCGGCATCGTGGCCACCAGCAGCCTCAAACCTATGACTGCCCCACTCTGCCCCTGGGGGATTGCCAACAGCTAGCGACGTCGGTCATCAGCCCTGACCGTCCTAGCTTTACCTTGCTTGGCCAGCGAAGCCTCCTGGTATATACTGGGGACTATATGGTGGACAGTAGGAATGACTGAAGCAGGCATTCCGTCCGGGGTGAAACCCGTCCCCCTTAACAAAGTGATAACGCTGATTAGCGCCAATAGTAGGCATCTGGGCTTATCCCTGCCGGCAATGTTGAGCACCTATCTTGAGAAAACGATCACCGTCTTGATACAGGAGGGATACTCGATGAAGAAGTACGATCCGTTGTGTGTTTTCCTGGAAAGCGCTGCGCCGGATGTGACAGAAATAACCCTGACGTTTCGCCAGATCGAGATCATTCTGCGATCCAAGCTCCCAGCCAGCGCCCGCAAACATAGGCCGTGGTGGGCGAATCCTAGCTCCCCTGACGACCATCCCTACGCTCAGGCGTGGCTTGCGGCCGGCTGGAAGGTGGACACGGTGGATCAAGCCAATGAGTGGGTGCGCTTCCTGCGCCTGGGGTAGAGTGGTACCGAAAGGACAATACGATGCAAGAGCACGCTGTTTCGACTAGGATAGGATGATGCTCCAGAAACACTCTATCATTCTCGTCACAGCAGTCTTGCTCGTGATGGCAACCCTGTTACTCGGTGTCCTGCTGTGGGGCCTGTTCTCTTCAGGCATCTTCTCTCTCTCCCCCACTCCTACGCTCCCTACAGTGCATCCCGGTTGGACATCCTACACCAACACCGACAACGTGAGCGGTATTGACTTTGATCTTGAGGGAAACCTGTGGGTCGCTTCCACCGGCGGTGTTCTCAAGTGGAATATCGAGAATCGCTCATACGTCAAATTCACGGTGGACAACGGATTACCAGCCAGAAATCCGACATCTGTTGCTACAGCTCCTGACAGCACAGTATGGGTGGGTACATATGGTGGTGGTATAGCACGCTTTGATGGTCAGGCGTGGAGAACTTACCCAGGGCAGAATAGCTTGAGCTATATCGGCCATATTGCCGCTGCTCCCGACAACACAGTGTGGGCCAGCATGGATAACTATAGTGTTTGGCCCAACTATGGCATTTGGTACTTTGATGGTCAAACAGGAACTTTGTTCCTAGAAGGCGGTCCAGGGCAAGAGACTGTCAAGTCCATTGCAGTGACGGCAGATGGAGTGGCGTGGTTGGGTACCTACGAAGGCCTCTGGTCCTATGACGGCCAGGACTGGACCCACTATACGGACAAAGACGGCCTGGCGAGCAAAGCTGTCCTGTCGCTCGCCGCAGCACCGGATGGCACACTCTGGGTTGGTACGACAGAAGGCGTAGTCAGTTTTGATGGGGAGAACTGGGAGACTCATACTGAAACCAACAGCCTATCTGGATATCAGATTTTTCACATCGATGCATCATCCGGCGGCTATGTGTGGGCATACGGCGAGTACACAGATTACAGTGGTTGCATAGTTACAGAGCTTGAGAATCTCGCCCGATTTGATGGTCAGACGTGGACCATTCACGAGAGGGATGAGACTCTGCGAGGAGCAAGCATAAACGCCCTGGTCTCTGCTAGCAACGGTGGAGTATGGGTAGGTACGTCGAAAGGAGTTTGGTTCTTCGATGGCCAAGAGTGGCAGCAGTATGTTGAGACGAACACACCGCCAAGCCTTATTCTTGCGGACGTGGCGGTGGGTAGTGACGGCACCGTCTGGGTGGCAGGGGGCGGCATCTCGAGCTTCGATGGCAAGACCTGGACCAATTATCCATATTCGGGCCCTATCGCCATAGCCCCCGATGGCACAGTATGGGCACACAAAGAGAAAGGTCTAGCCAGCTTTGACGGACACGAGTGGCGAGTCCATAAAGACCAGGCTGCAATCACACATGGGATAACGGCTATGGCCACGGCTCCCGATAACACAGTGTGGGTAGTTCTGTGGGCTGTGGGAATTGGGCATTTCGACGGAGAAACATGGACAGTGTACACACCTGATGACAGCCTTCCCGGCGATTGTGAATACATACGGGATATCGCCGTAGATGCTGATGGTGTGGTGTGGGCTGGATTCGAGAAGGCAACCCAGAAATGTAAAGGAGGGCTCACACGTTTCGATGGCGAGGAGTGGACTCTCTATACCGGGGAAAATGGTTGGACTTCAAACACGGTAAATTCTATCGCTGTTGCATCAGATGGGGATCTGTGGGTTGCGACGCTGCGCGGCGGCATATCGCGCTTTGACGGACATACTTGGCATTCCTACGATGTGGTTTCTGAACTGGCTCCCTGGTTGGCAGGTGACATTTCCGCAGAGTTGGCCACAGGACCAGATGGGGCGGTATGGGCTGGTGTAAGCGATACAGCCCTGCACTTCGACGGCCAACAGTGGACTGCATACGGCACCGAAGACGGCTTAGTAGATCGCACCATTCGTGCGGTTGCCGTGGGGCCACAAGGCGAGGTATGGTTTGCCACGAACGGCGGTCTCTCTCGGTACGAGCTATCGCTTGATACAGGTCTATCAGACCCTGATGTCAGATGATGGGTTGAAGCGGGCGTTCCGCCCGGAGTGAAACCCAGCGCTTTATTGGTGATAACCCCGATTATCGTAAACATAGTGACGTAAAAAAGAGAAACTCGGCTGCTTACCCAGGAGGCCAAGATGCCCACGATTCAGCAAATGGTTGACCACTTCCTTAACCCAAAGCGCAGTGATGCACCCCCGTGGTCAGACAACACGCGTCACGCCTATGGCACCGCTCTGTCCAAGTTCTTGTCCTTCTTGTCCACTCACAAGGAAATACGCTCCGACTGCCCCACCCTGCTCCTGGGCACCGACCCCGACGTCTTACTGGACTATGCCGACTGGCTATTGAGGAAGGCCAAGCCCACGGGCGGCAAGGGGTTCAGCGAGAATACCTACCAGCTCTACTTGACGACAGCACGGACGTTTTACCTGCACCTCTTTGCAGAAGATCACCTCGGCCCCGTGACGGCCACGGCTCTCCAGCAAATGCTGGTCAAGTTCGACAAGAAGCGCAAGATCCCGTGGAAGCAAAAGACCGTCAGGCTCCGCCGCGAGACCAAGAGACACGGCCCGCCACAGGAGCTGGTCGACCGCTTGCTGCGCATCGTCGACGACGAGGAGCCAGCGCCAGATATGCAGGGGAAGGACCGAGAGCGCTTCGAACTGCGCCAGCTTCGCAACGTCGCTCTCATCCACACGCTGCACGCCACCGGTGCGCGCATCAACGAGGCGCTGGGGCTCACGCTAGGGGACCTTCTCGCAGATCGGATGGCCGTGATCCGCAAGGAGGTTTCCAAAGGAGATGCCGAGGACCGCGTCGTCAGGTTCTATCGTCAGGCCTGGCGCGCACTCAAGGCGTATCTCCGTCACAGCGGGCATAGGGGAAGCGACTCGCCGATATTCCTGCGCCACGACCGCGGATCGGGCGAGCAAGAGTTGAAGCCGTTGAGCCCAGCGGGGGCACAGGCCGAACTGCGGCGGTTGAAGGCACTGCTGATCGAGGATCTCCAGACAGACCTGGTCAGGCTGCTCCTCCCGGACTGCACTCCTGAGGCACTGCCGGCGTGGCTGGCTTCCTTCGAGCCGGCGCCGCGCGACCTGCCGGTCGAGCTGCACGAGGCATTGGAGAGGGTTCCCGAGGAAGTCAGGCAAGCAGTCGAATCTCTCCAGGAGCTACTCGGTCACGCCGCGAACCTGTCCGCCCACTGTTTCCGCCACGGGCTTGGTTCCAAGATGCTCGAGGAAACGGGCGACCTTGCAGCCGTCCAGGACTTGCTTGGACACGCCAGTCCAGAGACAACCCGCAGATACGCCAAGCTCAGTCACAAGCACCTGAAGAAGGTGTATGACTCGGTGTTTGACTGAAACTGGAACGGGGTTCTGTGTTGTGGCCTTCTCCTCTCCCCCGCCCCACTCTGCTTTGTTCCTGGCGTGCGTTTTTGGTCCGTTGCTGTCAAAACTCCGGCCTATGCATATTTCTAGGGTGAGAGGTGGAGTTGGCTGGTTGACAGTGGGAAAGGTTATCTGGTAATCACTATGCGAAAAAGATGAGTCCACATAATGAACCGTCAACTTGGAAGTTCTCGATCTGTGGATTGGTGACGTTCTTCCAACCGCCCACTGACTGGCTTGCTTGGGGGCAACGGCCGCGATCGACGATCACTGCTCCGCCCTCAACAATCCGCTTGCCCCACCCTATCAAGGGCTTTTGGCGCACTTTTGGTGACCTCACCGCTTGGGGCTCGGCGCGCCGACCTGGTGGCCAATGAGCAGCCCCAACCACCCCGCCCGGCTGTCCCACAACGATTCGTGACGGTCCAAGCCTCGATCCCGCACAAATCGCGGACGGAAAGAACCAACCCATTTGTTTGCGCCTCCGGTTGAAGTGTGCTACCATTGTATCAGAAAAGGCAAACCAAATCGGGTTGAGATTGCACTTTTTCGAGCAGGCTCTTCCTGGATGAGGTTTTTACACCCTACGACCTTCACCTCGGCACAAGCCTCGTCTTCCGTGGCATACTCCTCGATCCGACACTGGCTCCAATTGCCTCCCAGCACTGTCCTGTACGGGCCAGTACAGGGTTGTCCCCACGTCCGCACGACAGCCCACACCTGCCCTGAGCCTGTCGAAGGGAACCGAACAACGTTGGCACTTTTTAGTGTGCAAAGCAAACTGCCCCCAGGTTATCGCGTACTAACGGCGAAGGTTCTCTTCTAGATTGACCTTGACAAAGCGTTGGATGCCCACGACATAAGAATGGCACAGGCGCTCGACTAATGCAAATTGAGTGAATGGGAAGACACTGCAGATTGGCGACTGATCACCCAGTGCTGAACATATCCGTAGACTCATTCCACCGCTTGCCCCGGATGACCGCGATGAAATCCTCATAGTAGTCATCCACGCTCTCGCCGATAGCACCCACAGCCAGGTTCAGGATATCGTCATCGTAGGGTCGTTGCCCAGTCTTGGTCATTTGTCGTTGCAGGGCTGCCTTGGTGATTTCAAGCCGTTTGGCACGAGAGGTCTTGGCTTTGAGTATGGCAATTGCAGTATCTGCCAGGCGAATGGCTAACTCCTGCAACTGTCTGTCGCCCATCGGGGCGATCCGCTTGGGAGCAGCCTGGAACTCGACGTAGATGTCGTTGGCGATTTCGTGTCGAAACCAGGTTTCCCAGGTTTGTTCGGCGCGTGTCTTGAAGAATCGAGAGGTTGGGATGTCGGCGTAGTATTCATCTTCCTCATCGTCTTCATCCTCGTACTCAAAGTTAGATAGTCGAGGCATAAAGTCAGAGAGAGCACGGACCAAATTGTATCCAACAGTCCCAATGATGGCCGAGGCAGCCATTACCAAAAGAGTTCCCTCGAACAAAGTAAAGGGAAGAATTAACGTCAGTAGCCAACCCAAACCAATGGCGATGCCAAGTACGAGTGCCAGGAGAAGGATGACTAGACCGATTATGACTAGAACTGGTATCACGATCACACTCCATAGAGATGATTTTGTCCACGATTGCGATTGGGTGAGCATTGTAACACAACGAGGCAGGCAGGGCAAATAGCTTTTGTCAGCACATCACCTCAACCGCGCTTGTAGCCCTGAATGTCGCTCGCGCACCTCGTCATTTTTGACAGCAATACCAACCTGTCCTGACCGAATAACCCATCCTATTAGGTATACTTGGCAGTAGTCATCTGATGGGATAGACTAGCAAGTGGTGAGCAGCCACTTGCTAGCCAAATCCCATCGGAGACTCG
>Ga0307430_1002331_pt1 | contig 12767 bp, 12 predicted proteins | sample SalMarWE160130MG_FD_202159 | JGI IMG/M metagenome (GOLD analysis project Ga0307430, IMG submission 202159) | Salt marsh sediment microbial communities from the Plum Island Ecosystem LTER, Massachusetts, United States - WE1603-130 | ecosystem: Environmental > Aquatic > Marine > Intertidal zone >... | reverse complement strand
GCTGTGGCAATGGTTCCTCTGGGTGTTTGGTGGTTTTCTCCTTCTTGACTACGAGGAACAGGAGTATGAGAACCTGAGTCGAGTGTCCGGCGTTCCCGTCGAGTACGTCCCCTCAGCTCTAGAAGCCTTTGATCTGCTTTTCCCCGTGAGCGGTTCCTGGCTGAGAGACATGGGCGAGGATTGGCGCATTAGGTTACTCGTGTTAGCACCAATGCCGTTCGCCGGAATCGGCGCGAACTACCGTCGATGCTTGTACGCACAGGACGAGACATACGACGGCCTGGCTCTGACAGGAAAGCATGCCAGGTCTGTACTCGGACGATGGAACAACTGCACTGTGGCATACCTTTCCAGGAAAGATCCGTAGGAGTATGTGTCACCCGTCACCACGAGACAGCTAACGAACGCGTTCTACATTCAGTCCCCCAGGCTCCAATGCACCCGAAGCATAGTGCCTTAAACAGATTTCTCACTCGATGAAGGCGTGCACGCACTCGTTTCTCGATCGTCGACGTCTCTAGTGGCCACTCTGCCGGTGCCCCGCCAATCGACCAGTCTACTGCAACAATGTCCTCGGCCAACTCGACAACGACTAGGGCAAGTGGAGCCTCGGCGAGCCGTCCGCCCAATACTTGAGATTGCAGGCGATGCGTGGTCTCGCTATAGTTGATCGCGCGATTCATATGCGCTTGTTGACAGGGAGGAGGTCCCTGATGACAGAGGACAGAGCCCAAGTCCACGTTTTCCTGAGTTCCTCGATGGCAACAGCCAAACACATGCGACTTCGCAAGCGCCTGTGTCGAGCTCTTAGGAAGGATCGTCTGCTCGACGTACATGCGATGGGGACGCGGGCGAGCGGCGATAGTTCTGATGAGATAATGCTTGGGAAGATCGAGTCGTGGGCCGATGTCGTGTTGATGATTCTCCAACAAGATCTGCGACCTGGTGTTGACAAGGAATTGAACTTGGCCATGCGATTTGGAAGGAGAGTCGTTCTTCTGACCCACGATGGGAAAAGAACTCCCGAGCTATCGAACTTGATCGAGAATCTGCGGCGTGATGGCAGACCTTTCCAGTGCGATTACTCAAGCTTCCACGAGCTCGTCTCCCTTGCCAAGGCCAGCCTGCGACACGACATCGTTGATGCGTACCGCAACTCACAGCGTGAGCTCTTCCTTCTCCGTAAGCATGTAGGCGGACTGATTCCGGAGACAACGAAGGCATGCCATGACTTCCTGCGGGGGTACTTCCTGAAGGCGGATGAAGAACAGCCGGCCGTAGGGCAGCCTGAGTGTGCGGCGACGAGGCTGTTGATGCAAACGGTCGTTGAAGGAAGAGACCTAGAGACTGAGGCTGCGCTCGATGCGATTATCAAGGAACTCCCACCGCAATATAGGGAAGCCGTCGGACTGAGATGGCGCGCGATTGGAGCAGCTGTGAGAGGGGACTACACCGGAGCTTTTCGCCAGCTCAGGGCTGCCCAGGCGGAAGCCGATAAAGAGAGGCTCCCTCTCTGGGTCAAGAGGGATATCGTCTTGGATCTTCAGTACATGGAGATCCATCGGTACAACCAGGGTGATCGCAGTGCCCGAGACTCAGTAGGCTCATTCCAGCAACAGCTAACCTCTTTGTCCGGATGGGAGTATCGATCACCCGTCTACTACGACTTGTACGCCTTGGGACACAGATTTCTCTCAGAAACCGTGAAAGCAAGACTGACGGGTGAAAGAACAGTCGTCTTCGGAAGCAACCTGCCACTCCATCTCGATGAGTTATCTGAGGCACTGGTTTCAGGAATCTGGCTGGGCTCCTACAACACACTGAGGCTTGTTCGCAACGTGCTGGCCGAGGTCCTACTTCACTACGGCTTCGAGTACGACGATGCAGGATTGCTGTGGGATGGTGTCCGTCTGCTGGCAATCGAGGGTAAACAAAGACAGCTGGAGGACTTCCTGAAGTTGCACTCTGATCTCGTTGCCGATCGGGCTTACTGTGAGCTGCTTACTGCGGAGGGTTTCCCTGCTCTGGAGAGGGAATCTCCTGACATGTGGATTGCTCGCGCGCTCCTATACGAGTATCTAGGTGATTACACACCTGATGACGACCTTGAGGATGTTCGTCAGTTTCTCCAGAAGTGCTACGATTTCGATGTCGCCCGAGGCTTTCTTGGTAACGTCATGCGCCAGGCCCTCAGGGCGCTTCCGCGCTTCGCGCAACGATTCGATGCTCATTGGATCGATCAACTTGCGCGCCCGCTGCTGTCTAGTCATCCGGTAGTTGCGGGAGAAGCGATGGCTGCGCTTCGTTCGGCCAGACTTACAGAGCTTGATGACAAGGATCTTGGACAGATCACGGATCAAGTGCTTGTCCGGCTTGGTCATAAGGTACTTCCTCGCACACTGGATCTCCTTGTAGCCATCACCGATGCCAGTGCGGGGTGTGGTTCCAGGATCACCGCTGCATTGGTCAAGATGTGGCGCGAGAAGAAGAGTGTCCTGGCAGTCCAGTACTTCGCGGCCACGGATGAAGATATGGATGAGCAGCTCCTCACAGACATGACTTCGGAGGTTGTCAGTGCCATCGATAAGGCCGATAGAGAACTGACGAAAGCATCCGCCATGAAGTTCACTGGAGTCTCGCGATGGCAATTGCTGGCAGCACTCATGGAGCAAGGCGGTCATATGGCTGATGAAGATGTCTCCAGTGTCGCAGAGCGAGTACTGACGAATCCTTACCAGATAAGCGCCGAAAAGTGCGACTGCCTTGAGTCGCTTCTCTGGCTAGGCTCCACTAGAAAGCTGACAGGCAGCGGACTTCTGGGCTCGGTTGTCGCGGTCATCTCATCACGGGAGTCGGAGATTCTTGTCGCAAGAGGCTTAGGGTCTGTGCTCTCGGCATCGCAGGAGGAGCTGGGCCTCTATGCCGCAGCCCTTTCAGGGCTTGTGTCAAACGAAAGCTTCGATCTGTTGCTCAGAAGGGTCACGGCTGTCATAGGCCATGAGTGCCTAGACACCCGACTCGCTGCCGTCGCAGCTCTCAGGCATGTGTTGAATCGCATGGATGAGCGGCAACTTGATGGCTCGATCCTGCTGCTTCGCGCGTTGATCCGGGACGAGCATTTCGAGGTAAGACACTTCGCCTCACACGGGATATCTGAGGCGCTGCGCCACAGGCGCTCACATAATGCGCTCATCATGGAAATCGCGCAAACGCTTGTACGCGACCCGCATCCGCTTGTCCGAGCTGGAGTGGCGCACATCGCCGCATCGTGGGGTAGACAGACTTGGGTGACTGAGATACTGAGAGCCTGTGAGGGCGATGTCAACTACCGAGTACGTCTTGCAGCTAAGAGCAAGTTGGATGATGTAGCGGCCACTTGATAGAGCTTCGATCTCACGGGTAGCCTTGTTCTGTTGAAGCGGAAAATTCGCGAGAGAAATGAATGCGTATCGGTTTAGCTTGGTCGGGTTTCGCCGAGCTTCCAGCTCTGTGATGGGACAGCCATCACCAGACGACAGGCGTTTATCGGCTTGACTCCGGCTCATGATCTCGGTATAATAGATACCGAGGTGATTAGAGATGGAAATGAACGCGATCAAATCCTTGGAACAAGCACGTCGTGAGTTTTCCACCCAGCGCAAGTGTGAGAAGCATCTTCAACGTTTACGCTGGCCCAATGGTATAACTTGTCCTCGTTGTGGTGTTAAGCGCCCTTACTGGCTAAAGAATCAGCACTTGTGGGAGTGTCGCGAGTGTAAGTACCAGTTCTCTGTTACCGCTGGTACGATCTTTCATCGTTCTAAGATTGATCTGCCAAGGTGGTTTGTGGCAATCTGGATGATGTGTCACTCACCGAAAGGCGTATCAGCCAAGCAGATTGAGCGCGAGATTGGGGTTCACTACGAGACAGCCTGGTATATGGCAAAACGAATTCGCAAAGCAATGAAACATGATGTCTTTGAGGATCGGCTCGGCGGGATCATTGAGATAGATGACGCAGTTGTCCGTGCGAGCGGCGATGGGATACCGCGAGGCCCCACCACATTTGAAGGCAAGAACGTTCTAGGCATGGCAGAACGTGGCGGATCTCTTCGCATGATGATCTTGGATGGTCTAAAAGCACGCGATATCAAGTGCGTCGTTGCCAAGAACTTCGGACAGGTTCAAGAGATCTACAGCGACGCAGCAAAGGCATTGTTCTTCCTGCACGAATTTGGACCACACAAGTCTGTTGCCCATACTCATAATGAATACGTGGTAGATGAGGCCCATGTGAACACGATCGAGAACGCTTGGTCACTGTTCAAGCGCGGCTTAGTTGGCATGTATCACCATGTTAGTGCAAAATACCTACAGGAGTATCTGGACGAGTTCGCGTTCCGGTACTCGCATCGGAAGGAGAAGGGACTGCTTATGGATCTCGTTCTCGCAAGTTGCGAAGCATGATGTCTGATCTGGTAAGGCTTGCATACGCTTCCTTATATGGCTATATTGGGTTGGGGTGATCTGTATGAGCGACGCTGAAAAAAAGCAAACTGAGAAGAAAACGCTAACAGGCGCGGAGAAGATTCGGAAGTCATCCGAAGATTATGAATTCAAGCCACCCACGAATCGGCGGCCAGCTTCTCCAGAAGAGGCTGTTAGTCAACAGTCCGACCATCAAGAAACGCAAGAAGAGTAATTTCTGCTGCTGGAGTAATCAGAACGCCCGGCCCGTTCTGTGGAATTGGGTTTAGCCCATCCTTGTCATAGATGAGGACGGGTTCCTTGCCCTCAGCCCCGCGCACAAGGAATACAGAGGTCCTATCCCCATTCGCTGAGTAATACTTTGGTACGCCAAGAACACGGCGACCATCCTTCAAGTAGACATACGCCCAAGCCTCTGCTTCTTCTGCTCGCTGAAACCCGTCTACCCATGTGTTCTTCGGCCCCTTCTTTGTCAAACTAAGCTTGAACAGAATCCGCTGCCAAATCCCCTGAGATGATCCAGCGCCAGCCACACCGCCAAGGACTACGGCAAGAATAAAGGCAACAACCACAGTCATGATGTTGAAGGGCTCACTGCTTGGATAAGACGTAAGACCAAGTGGCGAGAGAGCCAAAAGGCAGACATAGATGAGCACATCAAATATGGCGGCATTGACAAACATCCGCTGGACAGAGCGTGTTTCTGTTTCAACCAGCGTATCCCTGATTAGAACCGCGAAGATGCCCGGCAAAAGGACCAGGGCCGCAAGAACAGCCCCTGCGCCCGTAATTTCCAAATTCCACATCACATGCCTCCTCTAACAGCTGGCTAATACTATAAGCCAATAGCGCTTTTCAAAATAATCCCCATGGGCTAGTCGTCTTCAGGTTTCTGACTCTAATTAGAAACCGCTAACCAAAAACCGCTTGCTTTGATCTCAGCCCCACTCCATAAATCCGTTTGACTTCTTCCTGCGTTTTTCTTAGAATGCAATATCTATCTTATGAGAAGGTGTTTCTCTTATGGCCGAAGAAACTTATCGCCTTCGGGTCGACTGCAAAAATCCTGCCTGCAATAAAGTTCTCGATTATGTTAATCCCCGTTTCGAGATCACAGCAGAAGGATTCGCAACGCGGGACGAAGCTATTGCAAGCCTATCACAGATTCGTCTTGAGGAGATCTGGCAGAATCAAGCCGACGGCAATGCCCAATCAGTAATTCACCCGCTCATAGAATGCCCGGTCTGTCATCGAGCCTATTATTACCTGGCGAATGAGGTATTTATTAAACCTCCGCGCAAAGGCAAGATAACGCTAGGCGTGGTTTCCCTCTAATTGGACACCCAACTTATTTCGCGTACTTGGCCATCTGCCTGAACATACTGCACCGTTACTATAATGGTTTTGCAAGGAAGGTGGAGCTTCTTTTTCAGCCAACCTATAAACACTCGCTTTTCATGCCGGGACAAGTCGATCACCTCTAGCAATGCGCGAGCACAAGATCGAACAGCTTTCCTTTCTCGCGCTTGTGTGAATATCTGAATGCGCATTCATCTAAGTCCTCCTGTTTCCATCACTCACCACCCTTAATCCACTTCTCAAAGAAACATTAGCGAAAATTTTCCGAGATAGCCCCTTGCTTAGCCCGATAAACGCCAGACGACAGCTAACGAACGCGTTCTACATTCAGTCCCCAGGCTCCATAGCCGAAGAGGTGATTCCTGTTACCTCCAGCGCGTTGCGAGTCTTTTCATCAGAGTGCTCTTCGAGTTCGTTGTCTCGTTGCCGGCCAATCCGTAGTCCCTCCTGTCACTCCAGGACGGCTCTTGTAGTTGGCAATCAGAGATGCGCCGAGTTTCCATGATATGATGTCACGAATTCGTTGGCAGCAAGCAAAGGCTGTGAGACTGCACGGAGGCGAGCATGAAGCTCAGATGCAACTCGGCTCGCGTCGCTGTCCGAGACAGAGGAGATCGGGGAGCTCATCCCCGCTGGTGAAGGAGGTGGAAGACCCTGAAAAACGTCGGGATACTACATCAACCCAATGAACAGCTGGGCAACATCAATGTCAAGCACTACACTGTCCACGAAAGCGGGGCAACTCCACGGAATCGCTTGCTGCCGTTGCGGTTCCCTAGTATGCTGGAACCATGACATCCGCAACAGCCTCCCTTCCGACAGTCGCCCAATCTGACGGGTTCCCTGCTGGGCCTGCGCCGCAAACCAGTTCCGCTCACCGTGACTCTGCCAAGCTGGCAGCACCGTCTCTCCTCCCGGAGCATGGGCGTCAGCGGGCAGCTTCGAGATGGTGCCTGGCGATGGCCATCCGCGGATGACGCACGAGGTAGACCTCACAACGTGCACTAGTAGCCAGCTGGCAGCTCTCCTTGCTTCTACGCCGATCGCAGTGTTGGCCGGATCTGGCGTTTCAATGTGGGAGCCAACGTCTCTACCCACGGGGCAGCAGGTAACATGCGGCCTCTTCGACGCCCTATTCAGGACCAAGGGTATGGGCCTGCTCGGCCCTGCGGACGCGACATGGCTGGAGACCTGGTTCACCAAGGGTGACCCGGTCTGCAATCTGCCCGCCTTGCCATTCGAAGCCGTGATGGCATCTTGTCCAGACCAAGCGCGCCTCCGGGGCTTGCTTCAGGGCTGGTATGGGACGGACGTCGCGAATCCCATTCATGAGGCCTTCGCGGAGATGGCATCCTGTGGTCTGGTGGAGGCAATTGTGACGACGAACTACGACCGCAGCCTCGAGGCTGCCCTCAGACCCTACGGACATCTCCTGCACGTGGTCATCCGCGACACGGACCTCCCGGCCGCCAGCCCGCACCTCCTCTTCAAGATCCACGGCTCTGCCGACACTGCAGCTGCGGATACGATGGTCTTCAGCCTGGAGCACGAGGGCACTCTAGCGGCCTGGAAGAGGGATGCCCTGAGACGCTGCATCTCTGGTCGCCCACTGGTCATCACCGGGTACTCCGGATTGGACTTCGACATCTGCCCCGAGCTCATCGCAGCCCGCCCTCGGCAGATCCTTTGGAACTTCCTTACCAGACAAGGAGCCGCGGATTCGCCAGGGTTGCAGAGAGTACTCGCCGCAGGGGTGCCAGTCACGGTGCTCATCGGCGACATGACAACGCTTCTGGGACTCCTGGGAAGAGCCACGAGCGCCTCGAAGGCAAAGGTGCAAGCTCCGATAGCTGACGAACTGCGGCACACCTACTCTCTTGACGAATTGCTATGCTGGCGTGCGCGCATCCTTAATAGGATGGGGCACGCCCGCTTGGCACTGGCCACAACGCTGGAGATCGGTGCTTCCAGCATCCCGAAGCACGCCTTCCTAGAGCTGCGCGCGCAGGCCCTCTTTCACAAGGGGGCATATGTTCGCAGTGCCCAGCTGTTCAACGAGGCTGCACTCGCGGCATCAAGCTCCCGCGACGCGGTCGTATCTCTGCTTCATGCATGCGACGCAGCCCGGTGTGCCGGCAGATTGCGGTGGGCACGGGAGCTTCTCACCGAGGCGGAGTCGCGCATGCGCCTTCTGCCTAGCCCAGATCACGACGTACGAGGATTGGCGGCTCTTAAGGCAATCCTGGTTGCACGGGACTCCTCACTTCTGTCGGGACGTGAGCTGCTACCGGCAGGAAGGTCACGACTCTGCAAGACACTTGAGCCGCTGTTCAGGCAGGCAGCAGAGTGGGCGACGGAGACTGGCCAGCAGTTCGACTTCCAGCAGTTGGAATTGTGGCGAAGAAGGCTCGGGCTTCCCAAATCAGCTACTCATCTTCCCGGCTCGTGGCAGCCGGAGGACCCTCGTGTGGGGTACCGCCATCTTGGTTTCCCAGTCGCTGCCGCGATGGACTTGTGCGATGCGGGACAGATCGGACAAGTCAACGTGGATGAGCTGCATGCGATGTGGCGACTTATGAGGACCTTCGGTTGTTGGCCGCAATCCTGGAAGATCGGTGCTGTGCTTCTCCGCAAACGCAAGGTGCTCCCAGCGTACGACCTGGCAGTTCTCGCCAGGGATTCCTGCAGATGCCAATACACGCTCCGCCAGCGCATTGCCCAAGGCGTCAGGGTGGTCTTCTCTCCTTGGGCCTGACGCGGCCGACCCTCTGCCTCGGGAGTAGGCGGCTCGCCGACCGGTGCAGAGCGCATGCAAGTGACCGCTGCGAAGAAGGAAGAAGCTGAAGCCGTCCTTGCTCAGGTTCTGAGCTACGCTACGACGTACAGGACAGCCTACCGCGAGGCGCTACGAAGCTTGGCATCCGCCTTGCCCGTACAGCAGGGATCTCCGTAGCCCGCAGGAGAAGCGACCTTCGAGGATGCGATGTGTCACTCATCACCACTCTGCGACAGTCACACGCGTTCTACATTCAGTCCCCCAGGCTCCAAACAGCAGGAAAGCCTCTTGAGGACAATGCTCTCGGGTTCCAGGATCGGTCACTCAGGCTCCGCGAGGGAATTGCCGTCATGCTGCCCGTCCGCTTGCTGCCTGCTATCTCGCACAACCCCAATGCGGACGTTCTCTATGTCCTGAGCCTCTCTCCTTGCAGACGCTAGCAGAACGAAGAACTCAGAGGGAATACCAGCGGGCAGCGAGGGGAAGGACCCTGAAACGGCCAGTTCGCGGAAGAACCTACAGACATCAGCGTGGGGGCCTCCGCATTGCATCAGCACGTCCAGTAGCTCCTCTTCCTCTTCAGAGAACACCTCACCCCTCACGCGGCATGCCAATGCAGACTGGGCGAGCTCCGAAGGATTCCATGATTCCATGTTGACAGCTGCCAGGAAACGCAGGTCGTGGAAAAGGTACTGGAGATCAAAGGGGATGCCGCTTGGCACGTCTGGCCACCGACCCGGATCGGCGAGCCCCGAGAAGAAGCGGCCGATCTCTGCATTCAGTCCCGAATCGTTGAGAGCCCTCTCCAGATACGCCGCATGCTTCGGCTCCATGCTGCCGCCTCGCCGTGCACGAAGAGCGGCAGCCCCCAATTCCCAGGGAGTGCAATCGAGAGACTCCGCTGCCAATGCCTGAATGACTTCACTGAAGAGGGCGCGGTATTCGGGCGGCAAGTCATCGAGCTCCTTCGAGGCCGCGTTGCCACTCGCTACGCATCTCAGATAGCGGAGGACACTACTGCCATAGTCGCCGTTTTGCTCTGCAAATGAGTAGAGGGCGCGCTCGTATTGGCTCAGTTCTCTGTGTTCTCGCCGAGCCGTGATAGCTATCTGGATCAGAACTTCCATCGGGACACAGTGCTCTGGATTCAGGACGGTCGCCAGCGCAGTAGAGAGGAACCTCTGCGTATCCTCGGGTAAGCCGCCTGGTATGCCCTCTGGCGCGCGATGCTGGACGAGTAGTCGTAGGAACCGCCCAGCTGCGTCATGGGGGCTTCCCGATTCCTCCAAGCGATCCACCACGTCGATACCGGATTCCTGAGGCGTATCCACTTGGTCCCTAGCGCGCAGCAAATGCAACACAGCCAGCAGGTCGCTACTACTTCACGACGTCAGTCCGATGCCGCGAAGCGGCCTCTGTAAACGAGCACCGCACCGCCTTCTGCCATGCAAGAGCTTTGTCCACCACTTCAATCGTGCTGAGGACCCCTTCATCAAACTGCGACAGGTTTGGCTGCACGTCCTCCCGATGTGCGACGGCGTCAAGATAAGCTGCCAGATCTTCCAAAGGGGGGCCAGCTCTTCGGAGTACCTCAATCCGAGAGAGTTGCTCTTCGGTCAGCTCGGTACGCATCGTGTTGCACCACATGACCCCGGCGACTAGTGTCTCAAGATCGATCGGCATCGACTCTCCCTCGGCTGCGTTGTATGCATTGTCCATGGCTTGCTCAAGTTCGGGAGGCAGGCCGGTCGGGATTGGTAGCAGCGGCTGGCCCTCAGCGATTGCGGCAACGCAGGGGACGCAGCTTCGCCAGTGATCATCGCAGTCGCCAGATGGCTCAAGGGCAGTCAAGAGATGCTCATCACGTGGGCGAACACCGCTGCGAGCCTCAAGGGCTGAGAGCAGGGCAGCATCGATGTCGAGCATCCGTCCGCCGCAAACCTCTCGCAACCGCTCCAGGAATTCAAGCGGCTCGGCAGGCAATGCGGAGGCTGCGGCTGGAAGGTCATGGCCTTGGCCAACTGCTCGGAGGCACAGGGCAACTCCAAGACCTTCGCCACCACCTGACTCCATCGCCTGTAGCATGGCTTCTGCCTCTTCGGGAAGCGGTTCATTGTCACATGCTTGCCGTATGATGGCGCGGCGGAGCGCCCCCATTACAACTGGAATTCGCTTGTCCCGATTCCAGTCTTGCTGCTTCTGGGAGTGAATCGCGAAGAGCTCGGCGTTGTCGTAGTACTTGTCGTAGCGTGAGGGCCCTCTCATCTTGCGGATTACGGAAACCACGTCACACGATTCCGAAGCACGCAACCTTCTGGGCCAATCGAGCACCACACCAACGTGGAGAAGGCCCATCTCAGGTTTGCAGGGCGGCGTGAAAGGAAGGACGAGGTCAGAGTCAACGTACTGCAGCAGCGATGCAAATGTGCGCGAAAGGGATACGCCCAGCCAGTCCTGAGCCCTCTCAAGCCGCGCAGCATCGATGATTGGCTTGCCAATGAATGTACCTTCGTCCGTGTCCAGGATCGCCTCTCCCACCGCAATAGCCCCTCTAAGGGGCATCTCCCGTCTTGCCGCCTCACCCACGAGATCGGCGCATCGTGCAAGGAACGGAGAGATGTGCATTGGCGTTAGAGGAGCCCACAGCATTATCGTATCGCTGAAGTGCGCGGCGCCAAGCTTGAAGTGGAACAGGACTGGGGACTCCCCATCACTTGTGACAGCGCGCATTCCAACTGCCGTCGTCTCAACTGACCCCTGGACGCACTCCATGAGTTCCGCGTATTGCCTATGCATTGCCTGAGGTCCAAGCCTCCGATACATGTTCTCGAAGCCAAGAACATCGAAGAGCCCGACAATCCAGGCATCAAGTTCGCTGCCTTGCGAAAACACGTGCGACTCAGCCTCCGATGGCCCGATCCGCGAACCAACCTCGGGAGACTCCCGGACGAACTCAACAAGTGAAACAACCCCCATCGCAATGCAGTAAATCGGGGACGTTGGCCGGTCGACTACATCTCTTGCAGCCCCAGCGCGTGGATCGACATAGTCGGCAGCAGAGTCCATTACACCACAAGTCCCACCATGCAGTCGGTCGATCAGCACCTTGTGCGGGCATTCCTCATCCGTCTCACACTGATCCCAGAGCGAGCGGCATAGCGACACGTACTCATCGGGGCTGAGGCCATGCTTGGCCGGCATCCTCGCCTCGATGTACACTTTGATGATCCGGTCGAAATCGCTCTCCGGCTTTGTCATAGCTCTTATGATTGAACCGCCCCGGGTTTTCCGGAGGGTTCCTTACGTAAGTCCGGCCACCATGGCCGGAGCCTCCTGACTCTGATAGTATAGCTCCTCAAACTCGGCAGGTGGAACGTTGCCAATCGGCTCAAGCAATCGCCGGTTGTTGAACCAGTCTCGCCCGAACCAGGCCAGCTCTTGTCAGCCGATTCAGTACCTGCTTCAGAAACGGCACTTCAGCATTGATTCGCCGTCCCAACTCATCGGCATTCATCCACTCTTGAGATCCCTGCCGTGTCAGCTCAACCAGGACCTCCACAGCCAACCTACTTGTCCTGCTCATCAGCATTTCAAGCACCTTCCTTGATATGTTGATCAATGTATCATCGTTTACAGACGTCTCTGAAGCCAAGGATCGACCGTTAAGATGTGGCAGGAAGAGGGCTTAAATACTGGCTTTTGTGGTTCTCTTAACGAAGCCTACCAAGCAGTGGCCAGTACCCGAGTTCCAGGTACAGTCCCCCAGGCTCCACAGAGATCCAGAACTCCGGTTGTAGTAAGCACTTCCGCGCACGCCTGCGGCACTCCCGAAAAGGAGGCATCCCAAAAGGCCCACGCCATCAGCATTTCGGGGTTCGAGTTCCTTAGGCTCTCCAGACTGCCACACTGTAGATAGAACGAAGGTTCTGCCTACAATTACGCAGGCTCCATAGCCTCCTTTCCCCTCCGTGTCGTTAGATGAGCAACCAGCACTGGCAAGTCCTCATAATGGGATAGATGATGGGGTCCCTCCGCCGCCGTCACCAACCCTGTCGCCAGCCAGTGCACTGAACCGCCCCGGCTTTTCCGGAGGGTTTGTTACGTGAGTCCGGCCACCATGACCGGAGCCTCCTGACTCTGATAGTATAGCACCTCGCACTCGGCG
>Ga0307430_1002329_pt1 | contig 12768 bp, 14 predicted proteins | sample SalMarWE160130MG_FD_202159 | JGI IMG/M metagenome (GOLD analysis project Ga0307430, IMG submission 202159) | Salt marsh sediment microbial communities from the Plum Island Ecosystem LTER, Massachusetts, United States - WE1603-130 | ecosystem: Environmental > Aquatic > Marine > Intertidal zone >... | reverse complement strand
GGTTTAACTTTTAAGGATTTTAGGAGTGGAAAGAATTCAGGGTTCTGTGCTCTCCAACTAGCTGTTATCCTTGGCTTTACAGAGATATATCTCCTTGGAGTTGATTTATGCTGTGCTGGTAGTACACATTATCATGGGGGATATGGAGAATCTAAGAGTTCATTTAATAAAAAGTTAGATGAGTATTACTCTTTGTTCGTGCAGGGACTTCGAGAATTAAATGAAGTAAGTGATGTGAAGGTATACTCATGCTCACCTAATAGTTGTTTGAATGGGCATATTAGGTATTTTTCTATAGGAGAAGTTCTATGAGTAGTAAGCCTATTCAAGTTTTGTTTCCCTCTGATCCGGAAGGCAAAATTAAGTATTATGGCGTACATTACAAATATCTACTAAACATTCTTCATGAAGTTCAAAAGGGTGAGAAGAATAGGTTGATTGTGAACACTTGTGATCTCCCACGATTAGAGGGAAACAACTTCTTAATATACATAGATGGTTTTCCCGTAGTTATTGATTTTTCTGATCATCTTACTATCTACAAAAAGCTAAAGCAAAACCAGATTTGTTTTAAGTATCACTATTCTAGAAAGCACCACAAGAAGTATAAAAACGTAGTTCCTATAGGTCCAATTAGTTTTCATAATTGGGAAGTGTACTATCGACTTAGAGAACATATCTCATACTCTTGTAATAATGATATTGTTTTAAATAACCAGAGACCTGGGGGCGATGCTGTTGAACGTAGAAATAAAGTTCAAGAACTTTTGAGGAGTACTTATAAAGATAATGTAGATACTAGATGGTATGTAAATAAGGAGTCTTTCTGGTCTCTGATAAACAATTGTTTAGTTTCAGTTTGCATTCCCGGAGCGCGAAATGATATGTTAGACAGAGGCCAGTTTCAATATATGGCATTGGGGTGTTGTACTATTTCGCCAAAGTTAACTACAGTTTTGGCATTTAACAGGACCATAAAGCCGGGTACTCATTATGTTGAATGTAAACCTGATTACTCGGATCTAATTAATAGGATAGAGCATTGTAAGAAGAATCGAGATGTGTGTAGGACGATTGGGCTCAATGTTGCAGAGTTGTTTAGCAAAACTTCTACCCCTATTAAAATATGGGAGTGGATGTTACGAAATGTAAATAATCAAAGGAATAATCATGGATAGGGAGAGTATAAGTTTTGTAGTACCACTACGAGGTAGAAAAGACCAGATACTAGGTTTTATTTACAATATTAAGAAATACTACAAAGACTTTGAGATTATTTTTTGTAATCAAGCAGACGATATGTTGTTTAGAAAAGGACAGTTGTCAAACTTAGGTTTTAAAAAAGCGAAATTTAATATCATTGCTTTCATTAATGTAGATTATCGATTTTTGGATTATGTTGATATAGTCAAAGAGATGGAGGAACATAAAAGCCCTTTTATTCCTTTTGTTAAAGGGAAAAGGATAGTGGAACCTTCTCTTGGAAAGTATAGAGTAGTGGATGAAGAGCATATTCCCCATATAGGAGCTGTAGGAGGATGTCAAATTTTCACGAGGGAACAATTTATTAAGTCAGGGGGACATACCAATCTCATTTTTGGGTGGGGTCCAGATGATGTTGTTATGTCACAACGTATTTCATTTGTGTTTACAGCTCATCCTCATGTGATGGGGCATATTCTTCATGGCAAAACCGGATCTTATGTGGCTTTGCGTGGTATTAACCAACTTCAATCTTTTAATCCTCCTACAATTCCTGAAAAGGATTCTTTTGAGCATACTATAGCTGATGAGATTGGTTCTAAGTATATAGAGTCCAATATAGTTGAATACAGCTTTAGAAATATAAGAGTTACTGAGAATTTTGAGTACATGGATAGATATAATAAGCAGTGTAACTACGAAAAGAAGGAATTAGGTCTTTAGGTTTTTCTCTCAGATGAATTCAAATGTTACAATAGCTTGGTATCGTAAAGGTAATAACTGGGGAGATATTGTTTCAGCTGAGATAGTTAAGTTTATCACTGGAACTGTGCCTAATGGTGTTCATATTTACTCTCCAGGAAATCAACATTACTATCTTATTGCAGGTAGTTTACTTCAATGTGCTACTAGAAATGCAGAAGTTTGGGGGGCGGGTTTGATTTCTCCGAATCCTCCAAAGGAAACTCCCTTGAGAATCCACGCTGTGAGGGGACCTAAGACTAGAGAAGTTCTATTGAAAGGAGGTATTAGTTGCCCTCCAGTTTATGGAGACCCAGCTTTGTTAATCCCTTCATTTTATAAGTCTAAAGTAGAGAAAAAGTTTGATATTGGAATCGTCCCACATTATATTGATATGGATCTTCCGTGGGTAAAATGTATTTCTCATATGAGTGGAGTGGCTATTATAGATATAACTTCCGGTGTTTTTAATGTTGTAGATAGAGTTAATGAATGTAGAATGATAGCTTCAAGCTCTCTACATGGACTAGTAGTAGCAGATGCTTATAATATACCTTCCGTTTGGATAGAGTTATCAAAAAATTTATCTGGAGGAAGATTTAAGTTTTTAGATTATATGGAATCTATTGGTAAGATTGATCGAACTCCTATAGTTGTCACAGAAAATACAAAGATAGAAGAGATTTGTAATAAATTTAATAATGAGTCTATCTATGAAAATGTGTCCAGGCTCTGTAGTGGATTGCTTAAAGTTTGCCCTTTTAGAAGGTAGAGTATGATTTCAGTAATACTGCCTGTTTATAATTATCAGGAGTTTTAAGAGTTCAGAAGATTTTGCGTATATAACTTTATGTTTGGAGATTAAGGACGTATGAAAAAGATTCCAAAGATAGCACAATTTTATTGGGGCAATACAAATCTTCCCTTTTTAAGGTATCTTACTCTGTATTCTTTCAGAAAATACAACCCGGATTGGAAAATTAAATTATACCACCCTAAAATTTCAGTTACAAATCTTTCGTGGACATCAAGTGAGCATAAGTTTGATTTACCAAACGAGGATTATTCAGAAAAATTAAAAAATCTAAACATAGAACGAATTGAATTTGATATGGAATCAATTGGGTGGTCCAATGGTTTGTCTGAAGTTCTGAAATCTGATTTGATACGCTGGTATTTACTTTCAACAAAAGGTGGATTATGGTCTGATATGGATATCCTATTTTTTAAACCGATGAAATATATACAAGATAATGATGCTGATGCATTTGTAAGTTTTGTATCAGATCATTGGACTGTCGGTTTTATGATGTGTACACCAAATAATCAACTTTTTGTTGAGCTAAACAGAATTACTAAGACCAATTTTGACCCTGTAGGATATCAAACTGTTGGATCGCAATTATTTTTTAGAATAGCTGGTTCGGTCAAAGTGTTAAAAGAAAAATTTAGTGCAGTGAATATTTGTAACATACACCCCGATACTGTTTATCCTTTGCATTCAGGAAAAACGCATCTCATATATGACTCGGATGATATGAATTATTTGAAGAATGAAACTATTGGGCTTCACTGGTATGCTGGTCGTAAAGATACTAGTGATAGTATGAAATCTATAAATGAACAAACATATAAACAACAAAATAACATTATATGTAATTTAATTAAAAAGGTATATGTTTGAAAAACAATTTCATCTGGACTCTGAATATCTTGATAAACTTTTTCAAAAAAGGTATTATTGGTATTTTCTTTCTGAAGAATTTCTCAAATGTATGCAATTTATTGCAGATTGGTTGGATTCCATCTCCCCTTCACTATCCGTTCTTGAAATGGGTTCAGGTGAGAGTCCTTTATTGCAAAAACTTGGATTTACCCATCCGTATATCGGCGTTGAATGGTCTAAAGATGTTGTATCTGAATGTCAAAGGAGATGGATAAATCGTCTTAATACTGAATTTATATATGCTGATATAGAACATTTTTTTAATGCTGCGAATAAAACTGCGGATGTTCTTTATGATGGTAATATCATGTATTACGTGAGGAAAGATAGGGTACTTCCTTTTATTTTGAAGGCAGCTAAACAAATTGGGGCTTCATATTTTATTACTTGTGAGGTTGAAAAATTTAGATTGCCAAATAGCAGCTCATTGAAATTGATCACTTTTAAAGAATTTTATCTTGATCTTCCCACTCTTTCAGAATTTAAGCGAAATCGAAGAATAGAAATTTATCAATGCGTACAAGGATAAATTTCCATGATAGCATTTTTTCCTGGAAAATTTCAACCTCCTCATCTTGGTCATATAACAACTGTGATGAGAATTTATGATGATTATGATAGGATATTAGTATGTATCACTGAAGATGTTCCCCAGGTGATACATACTAATAAAGTAAAGAAAATATTTGAAGAAGTATTTCAACATCTTCCAAAGGTCAAAGTTGTATTAATTAAGGGTGCTTTATATTCTCGATCGAATACAGAAGGACTACCTATGTTCGATGTTTTAGTGACGGGGAATCCTGACATTGTTCAGTGGGCGGAAAAACACAATGTGCCTTGCAGATTTATGAACAGGAGTGATGGTCCAGGTTTTTCTGGGGCAATTATTAGGAAAGGTTTAAACTAAAGGGAATTAACTATGAAATTGTATCTTATTTTTATGGATACCACGCCTTTAATCGATACTATAGTTTCGGTTGCTAAACAGAATAATATGACTTTATTGAGACAAGTAGGGGGTTGTTTTACTTTATCATCTTTAATGGAAATGTTTACTGGCAAGTTACCTTGTGATTTGTTAGAAAATGGAATAGGAGCGTGGACTTATTCTATATATTGGAATTATTGGACAAGTCTTGTACGATATCCATGGGCTAACGAATTAATTCCAGTTAAATTTGTAAATGCTGATTGGAGAGTATACATTCACAACTTTCATAATTTTAAACATTTCATTGATGCTCACCCCTATTATAGGTGTTCTCATACCTTTCCAATCCCTATGACAACAGCTATAAGTAAAGATTTTATTCTTAATCAAAGTGAATTTATGCATGAATGTTATGAAAACGAAGCAAGTTTTATTCATTCTATTCAAGCTGATAAACCAAAGAAAAATTCAGTTTATTTTGTTTGTTGGGATCAGTTTCATTACGATTTGATTTCATCGGATATTTCTCCAGATGGTCATAAAGAAGGTCCAGCCCCAGAAGATAGATTGAGGGAATTGTTAGCACATTTTGATTTTACGGAACCAAATGCGATGTTCTGGATCTTTACGGACCATGGTGATTGGACCATTAATAATCTATATAATGGTTTTCCGGATCCAAATCATTATTTAACGTGGGCTTTTGTTAAGGATAATATACCTCCTTCTATTGAGGTTAATTCTAAATTTATCTCCATCCGTGATTTTTACCCAACTATTATTAATAAATTCGGTTTATCAAAGGATCCATTACAAAATTATTATGGTAATTTTCCGATTACTGCTCATCAAAATAAGGATCGGATCTATTTTGTTGAGGACGGACGGGATCATATAGATCGTTTGCATTGTACTTCTGCCGTTTCCTGCAAGTTTGTAAACTGGATTGGGGATAGACCAAAGGGTATTTTGCAGGTTGCTTACCATAAGCCAATTGATAAATTCGCTGGTTTGCGGATTGATTTGGATGACTTAGGTTCTCCAAATACAATAACTGAAGTAGATATAGATCTCCCCCTCAAAGAAGCATTAACGTCGAGAATTAGGTGGATGAAACATGAGAACAATAGCTTTTCTTCAACTGCATAATGAATTGGAAAATGGCAATCTTATAAGGTGCCTAGAGAATTGTAGAAGGTGGTCTGATGATATATTTATTTACGATGATTGCTCAACGGATGGATCTCAAGAAATTTATAAAAAATACACAAATTCCCAGAATGTAATTTTAGGAACAGTGAGGGATTTTGCGGCTGAACTTTATCATAAACAACAGTTGCTTGCTTTGGCTCTAAAATCTAACCCTGATTGGATTGGCTGGATTGACGGAGATGCTATCCTATGTAAGGAAATAACGGAGAATTGTAAAGAATATTTGAAGATGCTTGATCAAATTGGTAAGGATGGTAGTTACCTTCATAACTTAAATTTGTGGAGACACCCAGCTTTTTATAGAACTGATAACAAATTTAACGGTTTGTGGCATGTTGTTTTCTGGAAAAATAATGGCCACCTTCATTATGATCCAGTTAAAAGACTTCATCAACCACAATTCCCAAAGGGAATGGAATCTATTCACAAACCTTCAGCGGATGTCCCCTTGCTGCATTTTGGATTTTCATCGGAACGATTAATTATTAAAAAATACTTGACATATAAATCATACGGACAAACTGGATGGATGTTGGATCGATTGATCGATGAACAAACTTCTTATGTACTGGAAAAAGTTCAAAAGTACTGGTATCCTATTGAAAATCTTCCTGTAGATTTTGATACAGTTAGTATGCCTAAGTCTTTAACATATAATGCAGTGCGGGCATTAAGTACTTGGGAATCATTCAAATTAACCAAGGAATACAAGGAACTTTTATGATGATTAATGATGAAAAGAAAAACTGGGAAGCTGCTATGTCTACTGGAAAGTACTTTGGCTGCAAGGATAAGTATATTGAAGATTTACTTGAAAGAAAAAGTAATAAAGATGTTTTAGATGCTTCATTGTCTGCAATTGGTGTAATATCTGGCATTCATCAGGGAAAATATAGAAAAGGGTTTTTTAATATTAAAGAAGAGGGCTATGATTGGAGAATGTTAGAAATTGGTTGTGGATACGGGCTCTATGCAGCCCATTTTACTCATTTTGTTAAAGAATATATTGGTGTGGATGTATCTGAAACTATAGTTAATATAGGTAACAATTCATTAAATACTGTAGGTATAAGTAACGCTAAATTATACGTTGTTAACAATTGTGATCTTTCATTTATTCCGGATAATTCAATAGATTTTATTTTTACGGCCGCAGTTTTTATACATACACCACTTGATGTTACAAAGGCATATCTTAGGCAAACGTATACTAAGCTAAAATCAGGTGGAAAATTTCTACATCATTTTAATGTATGTTCTTTAGAAATTGGCATACACCAATCTATATGGCATGTGTTCACCGAAAAAGAATTAGATGAAATGTTTGATGGAACATTGTTGGTCCGTAAGGATAAGTTTGATAATAACTGCTATGCAAAAAATCAATGCATGAGATACGTTTATGGTGTAAAATGATAACGGTTATTGGAATGATATATAAGGCACCAACGTATCTTGATTTTATGATGAAAGGTATTCAAAAGCTTAATACCAATTACTTAGTTATTGCTAATGATCCATCCACCACTATTATTGATAAATTAAACGCTGATAACATTAGGCATATTATATATAGAGATCGTACTCCAAATGATTACTATATGAATAGAATATATCGAGCTTGGAATTTTGGTGGAAGAAGAGCTGAGGGGGATATTTTAATTTTTATAAATTCAGATATGGCTTTTAGTCCTAACTGGTTAGAAAATTTATTGGCACATCTTGATAGGAGTACAATTCCTTGTTCTAGATTAATTGAATCTGGTAAACTTTTGTCTGGAACTCATGCAATAAGTAAAGACTTTGGAAGATCCCCAGATGACTTTAATGAGACAAATTTTATTAACTACTCCTGTTCGATAAAGAAAAATGAAGCACATGCTGGTGGTTTGTTTATGCCCTGTGCTTTTTACAAAGATGATTTTGTAAACTCTGGCGGGTATCCTGAAGGAAACATTTACTCTGGGGGTATTGGTGCATTTGGGACTAAGTTTTTGCAATCAGGAGATGACTACTTTTTTAATAACAATCCTGTTATGAAGGTAAAAAAACATATTACAGTCTTTTCATCGATTGTTTATCACATTCAAGAAGGGGAAAAGGATGTTTAATGCAATTGATACAGATTTAATACATCTAATTGAGTATTTCGCATCTATTTTAAGGCCGGATGTTTATCTTGAACTCGGTGTATATAAAGCTGAAACTATTTCCAAAGTGTCAAAATTTACTAAGCAAGCCATTGGTGTTGATATTATTAGACCCCAAAACACTAAAGGGTTTACGTTTTATAATATGAGTACAGATGTTTTCTTCCAAAAAATTGATTGCAAGGAAATTACTATTCCAATTTTGGATATGGTTTTTATAGATGCTTATCATTCTCATGAGCAAAGTTTGAAGGATTTCGATAATGTTTTTAAGTATGTTTCAGAGGGAGGTTTAATTTTTCTTCACGATACTTATCCAGCAAATGAAGCTTTGACTTCCCAGGGTTATTGTGGGGATGCTTATCGAACAGCGTGGGAAATAAGAATGGACAAGAAAATTTGTTGTGAAATAGTAACTATCCCAGCAAGTCCTGGAATGAGCATAGTTAGGAAGAGTAGCAAACAATTATTATGGAAATAAACAAAGTATTTGAACTTCCAATAAAATGTGAGGTTATGGTATGATATCTGTTGTAATGCCAGTGTACAATCATGTTAAATTTGTACGCGAAGCTGTTGAATCCATATTAAAACAGACATATCAGAACTTTGAATTGATCCTGGTTGATGATGGTTCAACGGATGGGAGCAGTAAAATATTAAAGGAGTATGCAAGTAGGAATAAAAAAATAAAATACTTTCATAAGAATAACGGAGGTACAGGTTCGGCTCTTAACCTTGGATTTTCTCATGCTACTGGAAAATATGGTACTTGGGTTTCTAGTGATAATATATACTATCCTGAATTTCTTCAAATACTAAGAAATTTTTTGGAAGAATATGTGTGTTGCGGCTTTGTTTTCTCTTCATTCTCACTTAATGGGAAAAGAAATTGGTATCCACCTTCTGTAGGGAAAAAACAAGTAGTTCCAATGAGAGGGATACTCAGGGATTTTCTTGATAGAAGTTTTGAGAGGTGTATAACAGGTATTTGTTACCTTTTTCGTATGACATTAAAGCGCGATTGCGGAGAATATATTAGTATTCCTGGAGAAGATTATGTTATGGGAATACAAATGGGAATAAAAACACAAATTGGCTATACACCAGAATCTTTAGGAATGTGGAGAGAGCATCCCAATACTGTTACGCAACAATTATGTTTAAATAAGTATAAACTTAGTTCTGTTGATGCCAGCGGAAGAATTGCGAATCAAATAGCAATAGACCTCGTAAAGGAAGCAAAAATGGATCTTATAAAGGAGGCAGAAAGGGAAGTGAATAAAAAGGGTTGGATGATTAATGACTGTTTGACTTGTATTCCAGGGACTAGGACTTTCTGGCATGATTTGTTGGGGTGGTTTCCTTCTGTAATAGACAAGACTAATGGATATACACCTTTTGGCAGATTGGCAGATTATATTGAATCTGAAGTAACAAAATATGGTACTCCTGATTTTATAATAAGAAATGCAACTTATTTCAGAAAACTTAATTTTCAAGGAAAGACTATTAGTTTTCTACAGGATTGCTGCGTTGGAGAATTGCGTTCCCAGCAAATTGATGTGTGTAATCATTCTGATATTACTATTTGTAACTCATCTTTTACTAAATCTAAATATGAAAATGAGTTGAGTTGTCAGATTGAAATAATTCCAATTGGTACTGATTTTGATTTATTTAAACCGCTTGCTAATATAGATAATTTAAGACGGAAGTGGGGTATTTTAGAAAATAGTATACTGTTTGTTGGTTCTACTAATCAAATTAAGGGGTTCTCATTGATTGAGGAGTTAATTCAGAAAAATGAGTATAATTTTTGTTTGGTAATGAAGGATGATTATAAATCTCTTAATCCAAGAGTTCGGGTATTTAATAAAATTAATCATCAGAATTTAGTTGAGATTATGAATTGTTGTAAGCTGTTATTATGCACTTCATTGGTTGAAACCCTCCACTTAGCTGGCATAGAAGCTGGAGCTTGTAATATTCCAATTCTGGTGACGAATGTTGGAGCATACTTTGGATTGGAGGATGGAATTTGGGGAAGAAAATTCTCCAAAGATACACTGGAGGCACATTTGAAGTATATGATAAAATCTCATGGGGAATTCAGTCCAAGAGATTTTTTCCTGAAAAATGGATTTGATAAAAATTCTTGTTTCAAGAGGTGGAAAAATATTCTTAGCAGTTTATAATAGAAAGTATACTATGCCAAAACCAGATTTTAAACAATATTTTAAATCCTATATCAAGGCACCAAACACAAGCGGGAGCTTCCACCGAATGTTATTTGAGTATATGAAATACTACGGAGTGGGTGATAGTCTTTTACTTGTTGGTGAACCAAAAGATTGCATTCCAGTTTTTAAGGAGCATTTTAACAATCTTATAGATATTGATATTTTTGGTACTTCTGGTGAAAAAGGTGAATATTATGAATACGATTTAAATAAGTTAATGAGTGTTAAGAAGAAATATTCAATGGTTTTTTGTCAGGCTGTTCTTGAACATGTTTGTCGACCATCAATATTTGTGGAAAACCTTGTTAATTTCACTAAAGATAGGGGATTTATTACTTGTATGAGTGTTGGTCCGAAATTCGGCTATCATGCTTTTCCTATAGATTGCGTACGGTTCTTCAGGGATTTTTATGTTGATTTACAAAGATATTTGCCTATAGATTTAATTGAATATGAAGAGGATTCGATAGATTGTCAGTTTGTCCTGTATCAAAAGAGGAAATTAGATAATGAATAATAAAAGGTATACGGTGATGACGGTTGTTGGAATTCGTCCTGATTTCATTAGAATGTCGGAAATTATCAAGAAACTTGACCAAAATTTTAATCACATTGTTGTGAATACAAACCAACATTACGACCAACTACTTTCTGATGTGTTTTTCAACGAACTGAAAATCAGAGAACCTGATTACAATTTGGAGGTTGGGGGGGCTAATAAAGAACATTTTCATCAGGCTGCTGAAATTTCGGTTAAAGTCATTGAGTTGCTGCGGAGAGAAGACATAAAACCAGATATTATTCTATTCCTTGGTGATTCAAATTCTGTATGCTGCGCCGTTCAATTGAAGAAGGAGGGACATCATATTGGGCATATTGAAGCCGGAATGCGGTCCCATGATAAAAGAATGTTGGAAGAGATAAATAGAACGGTCTGTGATCACTGCAGCGATTTATTATTTGTATACCACGATGATTATGCCAAAAATCTTTATAAAGAGGGAATTTGGGACGAGGTATACATGGTTGGTAATACAATAGTTGAGGTTTGCCTGCCTATTTATAATGAACTGAAAAAGGAAGAAAAGAGAAAAGATCAAATACTTGTAGACATTCACAGACCCGAAAACTTTAAGCATCCCGAAAGGATGGCAAATATAGTCTACCTGGTAAAGAGATGGCAGAATTCTACTGGTTTTCCTGCGAAGTGGTTGGAGTTTCCGCGAACTATGAAGTATCTAGAGATGTATGGTATTTCTCTGGATGGGGTAGAATTAGTTGATCTGATGTCATATAAACAATTTCTTGAAGCTCAATACCATTCTCTATTTATGATCTCAGATTCTGGAACAGCCCAAGAGGAGCCCGCTATTCTACAAACTCCCGTGATAGTTCCTCGGGATTACACAGAGAGACCTCAATCAATGCAGTATAACTGCTCGAAAATGCTAGCAATCCCAGACAAACTAATCCAGCAGGGTCAGGATATACCTAGTTTTGAAGAATCATATCAGTGGTTGGTTGAAATTGAGCAAGGGAAGAGAACTATTGATTCAAGTTGGTTAGGCAATGGAAGGACATCAGAGAAGATTGTAAAAATCCTCAAGGGGGTGTTATGAATACAAAAATACTAGTTGCTGGAGGAGCAGGTTACGTTGGTGGTTTTTTAGTAGATCAATTAAAGCATTTTAGTTATGATGTTACTGTTTATGATAACCTAACTTATGAAAATCATTATTTGAAACAAGTTCCATTTATTTTTGGAGATGTCAGGGATAGGGAAAAACTTTCTTATATTCTTCCCAACTTTGATGTCGTAATTTGGTTAGCTGCAATTGTTGGAGACGGAGCTTGTGCAATTGATCCATTTCTAACTCAGTCAATAAATGAGGATTCTGTAAAGTGGCTTGTAGAGCACTTCAAAGGGAAGATTATTTTTACCTCGACCTGCTCTATATATGGGATAAATAATGATTTGATTGATGAATCTGCTACACCAAGGCCAATATCGGTTTATGCAAAAACAAAACTTGCAGCAGAACGATGGATTGCATGTAATAGTTCAAATTTTCTTATCTTTAGGTTGGGAACTCTCTATGGTTTAGGAGATGAGCATTCTAGAATACGCCTAGACTTAGTAGTTAATACCCTATCTAAAAAGGCGGCGTTAGGCGAACCTCTATCTGTTTTTGGTGGAGAACAATGGAGACCTCTTCTCCATGTTAGGGATGTGACATCCGCTATAATTTATAGTTTAACTGAGAATATTTCTGGACTGTACAACTTAAGCTCTGGGAATTATACTATAAAAGATATAGCACATGTTATTCAAAAGATTATTCCAAAGACTCAAGTAGAATATAAGGATGTTAAATTTGAGGATCAGAGAAATTATCGAGTCAAATGTGACACTTTTCTAAATAAAGGATGGAGTCCTTCCTATACATTGGAAGATGGAATTACTCAAATGGTAGAAACGGTTAGGAGTGGAAAAATTAAAAATCTAGATAGTGTTTTGTACTCAAATCAACAGTATCTTGGAAAAAATTATGCTCCTTT
>Ga0307430_1002326_pt1 | contig 12773 bp, 9 predicted proteins | sample SalMarWE160130MG_FD_202159 | JGI IMG/M metagenome (GOLD analysis project Ga0307430, IMG submission 202159) | Salt marsh sediment microbial communities from the Plum Island Ecosystem LTER, Massachusetts, United States - WE1603-130 | ecosystem: Environmental > Aquatic > Marine > Intertidal zone >... | reverse complement strand
ATTTACCAATTTACCAATTGACCGATTAAATTAGTCGTTAGTGAACAGTCGTTAGTCGTTAGTTAAAGTACAAGATGCAAAACAAATTAGTCGTTAGTGAATAGTCGTTAGTCGTTAGTATTAAATAAAAAATAAAATAGTCGTTAGTGAATAGTTAGTTAGTACTTAATTTCTTAATTAAGCTCATGGTCATTTTACTAATCTCATCAACTTCATTTAGTAATTTATCAGCTTCCTTGCTTTCAAGGTGTCCCAGTCGTAAAGTAATAATAATTTGCGTAGAAAGTTCGGCACAACTCCCCAGAGAGATAAATAGGAATTGCCTATATTCTTTATTAGAGAACCTGGCAAATCCTTCTGCTATATTTGAAGGAATTGAAACAGCTGACCTCCTTAGCTGACTGGTCAACCCATATATTTCTTCCTTAGGGAAATTCTTGGTTACTTTATATATATCTTCAACTATTCCTATGCTTCTTTTCCATTTATTTAAATCTTTATAGCTTTTTATCTTCATACTATAATTTATACTTTCTTATTTTCTTAATCTTTTTACTAAATACTATTCACTAACGACTAACGACTATCTCATAGATTAAATCTCTCACCCAGGTAGATTTTTCGAGTGATTTTACAATTGGCTACCTTCTGGGGAGTTCCTGAAGTCAGTATTTTTCCATTATGCATAATATAAGCTCTATCAGTAATTTTAAGGGTCTCTCTCACGTTATGGTCGGTAATTAATATCCCCAACCCTTTTTCTTTTAGATAAGAAATTATTTCCTGAATATCATAAACGGCAATTGGGTCAACTCCGGTAAAGGGTTCGTCAAGAAGCATAAAAGATGGTGAGCTGGTTAAAGTTCGAGCTATTTCTACCCGGCGTCTTTCCCCTCCGGAGAGCATATATCCTTTGTAATCAGCAAGATATTCTATTTCCAGCTCCTTTAACAGTGAATTGCATCTTTCTCTCTGTTCATCTCTCTTGGCTCCCAAAGATTCTAAAATTAGAAGGAGATTTTCTTCTACAGTAAGCTTACGAAAAATCGAAGCTTCCTGGGCCAAATAACCCATACCCATCCTGGCTCTCTGAAACATAGGAATTTTAGTGATTTCTTTACTATTAAAAGATACTTTTCCCTTATCCGGAGCTATTAAGCCCACTATAATATAAAAAGTAGTGGTCTTTCCTGCCCCGTTCGGGCCTAAAAGACCTACTACTTCGCCTTTATTAATCTCTAAACTTATATCATCAACCACTCGTCTTTTTCGGTATACTTTTACTAAATTTTTTGTCGTTATTCCCTGCATGGGTAACTCCCTCAATTAGTCGATAGTCGTTAGTGAAAATACAAGATACAAATATAATAATTACCCGATTGACCAATTGCCCAATTTACCAATTAGGATAAAAACCAATTAGCCAACTAAAATACAAAACTGCTTTTTAGTTTTCGGTTTTCAGTTTACAGTTTAAAAATACAAAGTTATAAGATAGAAAAAAGATGGGTTCCTGCTTTCGCAGGAATGACAGAAGAAACAGACGGGCTTGATAAATCAAGCCCCTACATCTGTCATTCCCATGAAAATGAGAAACCATTCTATCCTTTTTTATTTTTGTATATGATGGTGTATAGCAATACACCCCTACTTCTCTCTGTAAACTTGTAACTCGCAACCTGTAACTTGTAACTCGTTACACATAACTCATCACTTATTACTGTATTTTATTCTGGCTCCTGGCTACTGAATTCTGGATTCTTCTTTCTTCACTATATACTAAATACTAAATACAGTTTTAGACTGCTGTAAAGAGAAGCTCAGCAGAAGCTACCAGATTGTCATCCACATAGGCCTCTGCTTTTGCCTTGCCAATCCCTCTTACCACCTTTACAATTTCCAATTTAATTATTAATTGATCACCGGGATAAACCGGTTTTTTAAAACGAGCTTTATCAATACCAGCAAATAAGGGAATCTTCCCCTTATTTTCCTCTTTGGAGAACATCAGGACTCCGCCGGTTTGGGCCATAGCTTCGATTATAAGCACCCCGGGCATCACTGGATGCCCCGGAAAATGTCCCTGAAAAAAAGGTTCGTTTATGGTAACATTTTTTACCCCTACTATCTTGTTTTTTTCCTGCTCTAATATTTTATCCACTAATAAAAAGGGATAACGATGGGGCAAAAGGTTTAAAATTTCTCCTATGGATAATTTTTGTTTCATTGTGTTTTATCTTTTTCTTTCTGCTCTTCTTCTAATTTTGTCACAATTTCTGCTATTACATCCTGGGTAATATCTTCTCCTCCATAGAGAGCAATAGGATAATTTAAAATATCGTTCCCGGCTGGCACTTTTATCTCACTATTTATTATTAAATCATATTTTCCTTTATCTCCTACCGCCTTAATTGCTTCAATAATATCTGAATAACGAGCAGCCTGGTACGATTTTATCTCAGCAAGAATTTTTTCTTTGATTGGATTCCATTCTTTATTAAATTTATCTTCTAACTTTTTAAGTCCGGTTTCATCAAGTCCTTTACCTTGTGCATTTAATTCTTCCTGGCGTTTTTGAAGCTCTTCTCGTAAGTTTGAACTAAGTTGATTAATATTTTGGGTATAAGGATGACCGGATATAACTTCTGCCAGATTTACTAAACCTATCTTTCCTACTGCTGCCTCAATATTTTGAAAACTTAAAAATAAAAAGATTATTACAGTAAATAATAGAATAAAAACTACTTTATTCCCTGCTCTTTTTTCTGCTACTTGCATTATTTTCCCCCTTAATAATTAGTATTGCGTATCGCGTTAAAAATAGTATCTCGTATCATAGTTACCCGGTTCACCAGTTTACCGGTTAAGGATTAGTCCTACGGGCAGACACAAGGTCTGCCCCTACATATAGGTTTCCGTTCATCTAATCTATTACTATCGACTATTTACTATTAACAAACGACTAATTTAATTGGTGAATTGGTGAATCGGGCAATTATCTCCTAAAACGTATGTCCTACACTAAAGTAAGTCTGCCCTGTACCTTCTTCATCAATTCCATAGTCTAATCGAATTGGTCCAATAGGTGTATCAAATCGAATACCTATTCCTTTACCAAATTTTAAATCCGCAAGATTAATACTTTCTTCGTAATCCCAAGCTTGTCCCCAATCTGTAAACAACACAGCCTGAAAATTCTTTGCAAGAGGCAATCTGTACTCAGCATTAAACACCAAAGATTTATCTCCGGAGAATTCCCCGAAATCATATCCTCTTACCGTGTTCATTCCTCCCACTTTATATTTAGCAAAAGATGGTAAAACTGAATTCGCAGAACCTCCTTTAGCTCTAAAGGCTAGAACTCCCTGACTAATTTTATCAGCAATATTTTTAATACTGCCAATATTAATTACATCTTCCGTAATCTTGGTAAAAAAATAAGTGCTAAGGGTAAGATTATATTTGGTAAAATCATAATCTCCTCCCAAAAATCCCCCTGCTTTTTCTAAAGAAAAATTACCATATAGACCAGAAGTAGGATTAAATACATTATCTCGGGTATCATAGGTAAAAGTCGGTGTAAGACTATTGGTCTGTCCTTCATCACTATTATCTGGCAAAGAAGAACCAGAGATTAAATTGTAGGTCACTTTTTCAGTCTTTAACTCTATTCCTAAGTCAACAGCATCAGAAATCCTGCGTCCAAAGATAAGTTTACCTCCCAATCTTTCCTCTTCGTATTCCGAAATAATTTCTCCCTCTTCTTTTTCTTCTTCTTTTTGGGCAGTATCATAGACTTCAAAACCAAAAGAAGTAGGTGTGTCAGCTAACCAGGGTTCTAAGAAAGCTATTTTATAAGTAGTCCGACCTCCAATTTCTACTTTAGCTTCTAATTTCTGTCCTCCTCCAAAAAGATTGCTCTCTTCGTAACTAGTAAATCCCATAAGGCCTTCTTCGGAGTTATATCCTGCTCCAACGCCAAATTTTCCTGTATTTTTCTCAATTACTTTAATAACCAAAACTATTTTATCTTCTTCGCTGCCCGGCTCTAATTTCATGCTTACATCCTCGAAATATCCTAAGTTATAAATCTTTTGTAAAGATTTTTTTGCTGTGTCGAAATTAAAGAGGTCACCGGGTTCAATATTAATTTCTCTGGTAATTACCTTTTCTTTGGTCTTGTCATTGCCTTCAATTATTATCTTTTCCAGACGGCCTTCAGAAATCTTTATCCACAATTTTCCTTCTTCATCAAAATTAATATCTTTAATATTAATTAAAAGATACCCACGGTCTTTGTATAGTTGAGAAATACGATCAAGGTCGTTCTTTAATATCTTCTGGCAAAAAATTTGCCCTTCCCGTAAAACCATTACTTCCCGCATCTCTTCTACGGAAACTACGGTACTGCCTTCAATATTAATCTCTTTTACAGGTAAATTTTCCACTACTACAAAAACTACTTTGTAGCCATCGCGAAATGATTCTAATTTTATTTTTACATCTTTGAAATAACCCAGATCATATACTGCTTTCATATCTTTTTCTATATTTTCTTTGGAAAATACATCTCCCAGATTAGAGGCGATTTGGGAAATTATTAAATCCTTAAAAATATTTTCATTCCCCTGGACTACTATTGCAGTTATCTTTCCTTGATTGTTTGCCTGTGCCTGGACTAAACTTAAACTGCTCAAAATAAATACTAAAGTTAAAATTCCAAATATAAGTATCTTGCTCCATTTGTTCTTTCTCACTTTTTATTCCTCCCCTTAAATATTTTTAATATTTTATTAAAATTCGTATTGTAATTCAAATTTTAACTCAAATTCATCATCTTGTGAACTTACTGAACCTATTTGAGTGCTTAAAGTTAAATCATCTTTAAGTTTATATTCTAATCCTAAGTCACCTATCCCCATTTCAAATAAAGGCGCAGAATAGGTTAAATAGAAACTTTCCGAAAAATATTTTCCTACTTTAAAGGCTAAAGTTTCTAAAGCTAAACCGGGGAAAAAAGAAAAATCAGAATCCTGTTCTTCTTTAAAGATTGTCTCAATTTTAAATTCATCTAAACCCAAACTATCAGCAACTTGATTTTCTATCTGATTTAAAAATCTTATACTCAATCCTTGAGCTATCAAATTAATCATTTCTTCTTGTAAAATTGTTCCCATTTCTCCTTCGGTTAATCCGGCATAGTTTTTATTGAACATTAAAAGAGAAATTATTTCACTCTCACTCAACACCGGAGAGGAACTAAGGGTAATCGTTGGTTGAGCGAGAATCCCGCTCACATTTAAAAATACATCTATATCATCAATTTCTGTTTTTGCTCTTATATCCAAAATTATATCTTCCCCTGTAGAATCGGCAAATATCACTTTACCTTCAGTTACTCTGAAATTCTTATCCAAAAAGGTAACATAGCCCTGTTTAATATCTAATTCCCCGTTTAATTTGGGAGCAGACAGGGAACCCTGAACTTTTAAGCCACCCGCTAATTTCAAATTAAAATCATTGGCCTTAGCCATAAAATCATCTAAAATTTTCACCTCAAGATTGATATCTCCTTTTAGGTTAATTAATTTAGATAAAAGCGCGGATGGATCATTAGGGACATCTTTATTATTATCTTTCCAATTCAATTCTGCCTGAGAAAGAGTTAAAATTCCTTCTATGTGGGGAGAGGTGAACAGACCAGTCACCTTTGCCTTTAAATCAGCCTGAGCCTGAAAAATATCCTGATATAAAATCTCTTCCTTATTACTCCATATATTAATATTTAAATCCTGAGGTTGCAAATTTTTCAAAGCAAATTCTCCGGAAGTATAAATTGTATATTGTTCAATCTGGAAATTCATATCTTCTATCTTAATTAAATTATCTTCTAACTGAAGAAAAACATTTAAGTCATTTATTTTCGTTGGAAATTGAAAAAGTTCTACTTCTCCATCTGCAAGTACGATACTTCCATTCAAAATCGGTTGGTTTAAAGTCCCGGAAAGTTTTAATTCAGCATTGGTTAAGCCCTGGAGTTGTTTAATATCTTCTTTGAAGAACATACTAATAAAACTTAAATCAGTATCTTCTAAGGTAAGGACAAAATCTATGGGAACATCGGTTAAGCTTGAGGTAACTTTTTCTTTGCCCATAGAAGAAAACTTATAAGGAATCTTGCCCTTTCCTTTTATTTGATGACCTCCTTTATCCATTGCAAATTGTTTAACCTCTAAGATATCTTGATTGTAGAGAGCTTCAAAAGTAAGATTGTCAAAAATAAAATCCTGAAATTTCCCCTTTTCAACCTTCGCCGAGAAAGATATATTAGGTAAGTAGATACCTCCCGTAACTTCTGCTTTAAAGTTTACAATACCTCCAATTTCATCTTCTATACCAAAAAGATTAGATAATTGGCTTAAATCTACATTGTCCGCCGAAAGGTGAATATCTAAATTTTTATTACCTTCATCAAAATTAATCCATCCCCCGGCTGTAAGTTGCCCTTTTCTTTGGCTTAGTTTTAACTGATTAATCCGGACCATGGAACCAATTTTATCTAATTTTACTTCTATGGAATTTAAAGGTACCCCTTCTAACTGGGCATCTTCGATTAAAGCTGACAGATACAGGTCAGGAGAAGCATAATTACCTTTTATCTCCAGAGAACCTGTAGCTTTTCCTCTAAATCTATTTATTAAATTTAAATCTGACTGTACAAAATTTGATATAAAATATGAGATATCTTGATTTAGGAAATTAACTCTCAAGTTTAGGGGTAAATCTTCTTCCAAATTTATTTCTCCCTGGGCATAGAGTTGAGTCTTTCCAGAATTTAAAACCATATTTTCAACTCTTATCTTATTATCTTCTAAAACAAAGATGAGATTTCCGGATTCTGCTTTAAAGCTAACTAAATTAATATCTTTTAACCCCAAATCACCGCGTGCATTTAGTTTAGGCCAAATTCCTTCAACGGTAATTTCCCCTTGAGCCATGCCAGATAGGGAAAAATCATAATTATAGAATTTCGCCAAATAGCCTATATTTGCCTGCTCTACTTTAAAGACAAAGTTCGTTTCAGTGTCTTTTCCCTCAGTGAAATCAATACTTCCATTACCTTCCAGACCCAAACCTTCATTTTTGAAAACAAGCTCTTCCAGTTTTAACTTACTGCTCTGGTAATCTATCTTCCCTTCCAAATAATCAAAGGGCAATTCAGATATCTGTCCTTCTCTTGCTTCGATTTTACCTTTAATCTTTGGATCATCTGGCGGACCGCTCAACTCTCCGGTAAAATTCGCTAGTCCTTTAATCTCTTGATAACTTAAGATTTCTCCCATCTCTTCTAAATTAATTCCGACAGTATTTACTTTTAAATCCAGATAGTTATTTTCAGCGATTACACCTTCTGCTTTTAAAGAAAGAACTCCTGCTTCATTTTTAACTTTCGCTTCGGCAGAAAGGTTTATCTTTTCACCCTGGGCAATAATCCCTCTAATCTCAACTTTTCCCGATAATAACCCCCTTTTCAAATAATCCAAATGTAAGGATTTTAGAAAATTACTTTCTACATCTACTTGCACAAGGTTAAATAAAATGTCATATTCAAATAGTTCGTCTTTAAGTATACTCTTGCCCGTACCCTCAACAACGCCTCCTTCAACCTCTGCTTTCAAATTCTGAAAATAAAAAATATCCTGGTCGTAATTGAATTCTGTCCTTAGATGGGAAAAATCATAACCTTGAATTTCTCCTTGTTCAGTTGATAATTCACCTTGCACCTGAAAAATTTTCCCTGAACCACTTGCTTCAAATGACAGGTTAGACTTGCCTTCGGCTTGAACCTCACTGGCGAGAGATAGATATTCTTTTAAGCCTTCTTTCAAATCACTTAATTTAAAATCATCTGATTTAACCCTAATATTGTAATTAAACTCATCGACATAAGCAAGATTACCTTTTAAGGTAAACGGGGAATTCTTATAAAGGGCGGTCACCTTCTCTATTATTGTTTCTTTAGAATCAAAGGTGGCTGAACCCTCGGCTTGATTGAGCTCTATACCGTTTAAAAAATCCGGGAATAAATCAACATCTCTTGCAGAGGCCTGGCCATGCCAGATAGTTTCACCTTTAGTAGTATCTGAATCATTGGCCAGGTGGAGATTTAAATCAAACAGTCCCTTTTTTAAATTAAAGGGTTTGGTTTCCGCAAAATAATATTGGAAATGAGTAATATCAGCATCTTTAAAATTAAAATCGAGAGAATAATCCCCTCTATCCGCAAAAAAATATCCCTTTATAGCAAGAGGAGCATCATCTTCTTCCCTTAAACCCGAACAATCAAATTCAACTTTGGGTAAATTTTCCAGATAAAAATAACCATTTAAAGATTTTACTTTAGTTAAAAGTCCATCTTCTTTGGTTGTCTGGAAATCTATATAATCCAGATTTCCATCCTGAAAATTCACTCTTTTAAGGGAAACTGCGAAATTAGCACTGTTAAAATTAAATTTTTCCATAAAATCAAAGATTCCCTGGCTATCCCTGATTAAAGTCATCCGGGGTTTTATCAGAGTGATATCTTCAATGTTTAAAGCTGTCTTCTTTTTTAGAGCGGAAAGAATATCCAGATCATAATTGACAATTATTTCTTCGGCTTCAAATATTTGGTCCTCGTCAAGTAATGATCTATTTTTAAATATCTTAAAATTAGATAAAGTTATAGAGTTAAGAGAGTAATTTTCTACTTCACCAATATAAATTCCCCGATCGATGGCATTCTCCATCGTAGAAATTATCTGATTTTTTATCTCATTTTTAGCCTGGTTACTCCGAATAGCGAAATATCCCCCAATAATTAGAACAACCAGAACCAGGGTAATTAACATTGTTTTTGGAAAGGATTTTTTCGATTTCTTCTCAGACATGAATTCATTCTCCAATTTACCAATTCGCCGATTTACCAATTACATTGGTTAGTATATGGTTAGCGTAGAGCGTACAGCGTTTAGCGTATAGGATATTAGTTACCCAGTTATCCGGTTACCCAGTTTACCAGTTTACCAGTTTACCAGTTAAGGATTAGTTAACCAGTCATTAGTAAGACGGGCGTATAGCAATACGCCCCTACTTATTGAAAACCAATAACTGATAACCGAAAAACTAAAAATCAGTCTTGCAATTCCCTTCCTAACCGGTAAACTGGCTAACCGGGTAACTATACATACAAGATACGATTCACGAGATACTATCTCATTCTGGCTCCTGGCTTCTATTTCCTTCATTAAATACTAAATTATTATATCATATATTTTATATAGGTTAAATGTAATTTTTAATTTAAATTAATAATACTTTTTATTATTTGTTTCTTTTTCTTTCGTTTTCATCTTCTTCCAGACCGCTAAAGCTTCTTCGGGAGTGTTCACTTTTACATCACCAAAGACATGGGGGTGCCTTCTTACGAATTTTTTTATTGCTCCGGTCAGTACATCAGAATAAGTAAATAAACCTTTTTCCTGGGCAATTTCAATCTGCATAAGTATAACCATCAACAAATCTCCTAACTCTTCACATAAATTGTTCATATCTTTAGATTCAACTGCCTCTGAAATCTCTTTAGCTTCTTCAAGGATATTAGGAGCTAAAGTCTTTAAGGTCTGCTTTCTGTCCCAAAGGCAGCCTTTCGGCCCCCTCAATTTAGCTATTATTCCCATCATTTCTGCAAATAGTGCTTTCTCTTTTTTGTACATTTCTTCCTCCGTTCTTTACTAGTCGTTAGTCGTTAGTGAATAGTCGTTAGTATTAAATACAAGATACGAGATAATGCAATTGGCCGATTTACCGATTAAAATAGTCATTAGTCATTAGCATATGCTTAGTGTATAGCGTAGAGCGTTTAGCGTATAGGATATTAGTTATCCAGTTACCCGGTTAACTAGTTAAAACTAATTGACCAATAAAATAATTGACCAATTTGCCAATTGACCGATTGACCAATTAAATTGCAAGACTGGTTTTTAGTTTACAGTTTTTAAATAATGAAATTAGTTATCAGTATAAAATTAAAAGCTTAAAGCGAAAAGATAAAAAAACATAATTCAAAACTTAAAATATTTTCGTATTTCAAATTAAGTATTTCTTTAATGTCGGATTTATCCGACCCAAGTTTTGCGGGCTTGATAAATCAAGCCCCTTGTTTACATAGACCGGCGGGACGTCTGTCCTACGGTTTTATGATTATTGAGGGCGTATGCAATACGCCCCTACATGCTCAGTATTTTCTTACAACTTGAAAACCGTAACTTGCAACTCGAAACTTATTACTGTATTTTACTATATAGTACTATGTAGTACTATATATTATCTTATTCTGGCTTCTGAATTCTGTCTCCTGTCTTCTCTTCTCTTTGCTATATACTATATACTAACGACTATTCACTATCTTTCGCCAAGTTTATTACAAAATCCTTCAAGAATTTCAAAATTTCTGTAGATTTAATCCCGGAAAGGTCAATTTTAGAAATTCTAGACAATCTATGTTCTTCCTCTATTAATTTTTGTTGATAGAAAGAAGGCAATCTGCTTAATTTAGCTTTTATCTTAGTATTTTGCAGATATCTAATAATTAACTTCTTTTCCTTTACCACCAGGGAACCAATTCCTAACTTTCTTAAAAATATCTTAAGATATATTATCTCTAATAAATTCCTTAGTTCCCGGGGATAAATTCCATACCTGTCCCTCAACTCTTCTTTTGCCCTCTCCAAATCTTCTAAATCTTTAATTTCAGCCAATTTCTTATAAATTAAGACCCTCTGTTTTAAATCAGAAATGTAGCCTCCGGGAATATAGGCATCTATCTTTACATCGATAACCGGGGTAATCTCTTTCCCCTTTTCTTTTCCCTCTTTCTCTTCCCGTAATTCCTTAATCGCTTCTTCTAATAAACGGCAGTAAAGATTGAATCCCACCTCGCTTACAGAACCGTGCTGCTCTTTGCCCAGCAGATTCCCCGCTCCCCGAATCTCCAAATCTCGCATGGCTAATTTAAAACCGGAGCCTAACTCACTGAACTCTTTAATGGCCTGCAATCTCTTTTTTGCAGTATCAGAAATAGAACGATAGGAAGGATAAAGAAAATAAGTATAGGCACGCCGGTCACTCCTCCCCACTCTCCCTCTTAACTGGTAAAGCTGGGATAAGCCAAATTTATGGGCATCATCGATAATAATAGTATTCACATTGGGAATATCCAAACCAATCTCTATGATGGTAGTACAGACTAAAATATCATATTTCTTTTCTAAAAAATCAATCATTATATTTTCTAACTGCTCTTCTGCCATCTGTCCATGAGCAATCCCGATTCTGGCTTGAGGAAAGAGCCGACTCAAATCCCCTGCTATTTTCTGAATACTCCTTACCCGATTATGAACAAAGAATATTTGCCCCTCCCGGTCCAATTCTCTTCTTATAGCCTCTGTTATCACTTTATCATCTTTCCTGCAAATATAAGTAGCAATAGGAAACCTGTCTTCCGGGGGAGTGTTTATCACACTTAAATCCCTAACTCCGATAAGTGACATGTGCAGGGTGCGGGGGATAGGAGTGGCAGTCAAGGCAAGAGAATCAATACTTTCTTTTAATTTTTTTATTCTTTCTTTATGAAGGACTCCGAAACGCTGCTCTTCATCAACGATAAGCAAGCCTAAATCCTTAAACCGGATATCATTTTGAATTAACCGGTGGGTCCCTATAATAATATCTACCTTTCCTTCTTCCAGGCCTTCAATAATTTTTTTCTGTTCCTGTTTAGTTCTAAAACGGGAGAGCATATCTATATTTATAGGAAAGGGGTTCATTCTTTCCCGAAAAGTATCATAATGTTGTTGAACCAGGATGGTGGTAGGTGCCAAAATTGCCACCTGTTTTCCGTCTAATACCGCTTTAAAGGCAGCTCTTATGGCTATCTCGGTTTTACCATAACCTACATCTCCGCAAACTAATCTCTCCATAGGTTTGACTATTTCCATATCAGCTTTAACCTCGGATAGAGCCTGCAATTGATCATAAGTCTCTTCATAGGGGAAAGACATCTCCAGCTCTTGCTGCCAGTTATTATCTTTGGAGAAGGCAAAACCCCTGATTTCTTTACGGGCAACATATAAATTGTAAAGCTCCTGAGCTAATTTTTGAATTGACTTTTTTGCTTTCCCTTTAGCCTTTCCCCAGGAGACTCCTCCTAAACGGTAAATCTTGGGGGTTTTATCTTTGATGCCTATATATTTATGGACTAAATCAAGCTGGTCTACCGGGACATAAAGCTTGTCCTCTTGTGCATATTCGATTAAAAGGTAATCCTGTTTTACTCCTTTAACGGTTAAATTGATAATTCCTCTGTATATCCCTATGCCATGTTCAATATGTACTACATAATCTCCGGGAGAAATATCCATCGCAGAGGAAAAGAGTTCGCTTTTACGCCTGGTAAATCTATATCTTTTATTCCTTTCCTTGCCAAATATTTCCCGGTCGGTTATAAAAACTGTTTTTAGATTAGGAATTTTAAATCCATAATTTAGATAACCATAAGAAATAAAGATAGTTGATTTTAAAGCAGTATTTTCTTCTATCCTTCCTGTAGTAAATCTTTTTACCCCTCTTTCCTCTAATATCTCTCCTAAGCGCTGCGCTCGTCCTTCATTTCTGACCAGAATAATAATACGCTGTTTTTCTTTCTGCCATTTTTCTAAATCTTTAGCAAACAG
>Ga0307430_1002324_pt1 | contig 12785 bp, 13 predicted proteins | sample SalMarWE160130MG_FD_202159 | JGI IMG/M metagenome (GOLD analysis project Ga0307430, IMG submission 202159) | Salt marsh sediment microbial communities from the Plum Island Ecosystem LTER, Massachusetts, United States - WE1603-130 | ecosystem: Environmental > Aquatic > Marine > Intertidal zone >... | reverse complement strand
AAAAGGGAAAATACCTAATTATTCCTCTTGGGGCTGAAAATGGAAAATATACTTTGCATGAATTTGTAATCGGCTCTTTACTGGTAGAACCGTATAGTATTGCTTATTGGAGTGCTCTTAATTATTATGGCTTAACTGAGCAAATTCCCACGACTGTTTTTATCCAAACCATTACCAGAAAGTTTAATACTAATCCTAAAATTTTTGGAGTGCAATATAAAATAACTATGGTAAAAAAAGAGAAAATGTTTGGAACCAGAAAAGAATGGATAGAAGAAACCCAAATAAATATTACCGACAAAGAAAAAACTATAATCGATTGCCTGGATAAACCGCAATATTGCGGAGGAATTATTGAAGTTGCCAAAGCTTTAAAAAATAATAAATTTGATCGAAAAAAACTCGAAAATTATGCGCAGCGCATCGGAAACTCCGGAGTATTAAGAAGATTAGGTTACCTATGCGAACTATTAAATATAAAAATAAAACTTCCTAAATTAAATACTCGTAATTATCTTTTACTCGATCCAACTATGCCGGAAAAAGACACTAAAAATGCCCGATGGAGATTAATTATAAATCTTGACGAAAAGGTATTAGGAGAACTTGAATGATTCGTTCTTACCTGCTTTCGAGGTATCTTTTAATAAAGTTAACGAGAATAAAAAGGAAATGAAAAATGGATAAAGAATTAAAACAATTAATACAGACCGGTGAAGGTTACCATCTTGAATTTAAAGAATCTCTTGAAAAATCTCTCATTGAAGAAGTGTGTGCTTTTGCCAATTCTTCCGGCGGGAAAGTGCTGTTGGGTGTTTCTGATGATGGGGAGATTAAAGTTAACAAAATAGACAATAATATTCTTTCAAGAATACAGGATGTGGTGAATCGACTTGAACCAAAATTAAATATAAAAATATCAGCATCGGATAGTATTATTATTGTCGATGTACCTCAGGGAAAAGAAAAACCGTATGGATGTTCAAGGGGATTTTTTATCCGAATTGGACCGAACAGCCAGAAGTTAACACGGAATGAAATTGTCTCTTTTTTCCAGAAAGAAGGCAGGATTCGTTTTGATGAATTGGAAAATAGTAAAGCCAATTTTAACAGAGATTTTGATAAAGAAGCATTTATAAAATTTATTGAATTGTCAAATATAACACCGGCAATCGACCATAAATTTCTACTTGAAAATCTTGATTGTATATTAAAAAACGGTAAATTAACCAATGCGGGTGTGTTGTTTTTTACAAAATCTACAGAGTTCTTACTGTTACAAGCCAAGGTTGTTTGTGTTCTGTATAAAGGGACGGAGAAATTACATATCCTGGATAAAAAAGATTTTTACAGAAATATTATTCAAAATATTGAAAATGCAGTAATGTTTGTTAAAAGACATACCAATATTGAATATAGGATTGAAAAATTACGACGGGAGGAAATTCCTGAGATACCGAATATTGCGCTCAGAGAAGCTATTATTAATGCTGTTTGTCATCGGGATTATTTTGAAAAAGGTGCCAGTGTGATGATTGAAATCTTCGATGACCGGGTGGAAATATCCAATCCGGGTGGCCTGCCTTCCGGGCTTGATGCTAAAGAATTCGGAACAAAAAGCGTGGTAAGAAATCCGGTTATTGCTTCCCTGCTAAACCGAGCAGATTACATTGAGCAAATTGGAACCGGAATAAATAGGATTAAAAACGCTGTTAAAGAACACGGTCAGGGAAATGTGGAATTTTATTATAATAACTTTTTTACCGTGACTTTTACAAGAACCAAAAAGGTCACTGAAAAAGTCCCTAAAAAGTTGGGTATAAAGTTGGGAGATAAGTTGGGTGTAAAATTGGGAGAAAACGAAATAAAAATTCTAGAATCAATGAGAGATAATAAATATATCACCACGAAAGAACTTTCTGAGCATATAAAAATAAGCACTACGGCGGTTGATAATAATATTTCAAAATTAAAGAAAAAAGGATTATTAAGAAGAATCGGCCCTGCAAAAGGCGGTTATTGGGAGGTTATTGAGAAATAAGAGAAAAAATACAAATAGAAGATACATATAAGAAACTAAAAAAGATTTTAAACCGGGGAAGGGGGAACGTAGGGGGCGGATTCATCCGACCCGTCTTTCATTTATGTCATTGTTATTGCCAAAATACGGTATAAACAAGGGAGATTAATATAGATAGAATTAGAGCATTAACAGTTTTATAGGAAAAAATGGTAAGTCTTTAAAACGCAGTAGAAATAAGGGTTTCTGCGTTTTTTTGTTAAATAGGATAGTGTTAGTATTTCTAAAATATGGAGAAAATGAGCAAAAATGGCTAAAAACCCTATTTTTAGCAGCTTGAAAGCCTTGTAAAATAAGGGTCTTAACGAAATATCGCCGTAGCGGCGTTTCTTGAGGTTGCCTGGAGTGATTTGTCCTATTTTTTAAAATAGTCGCTTAAAACGGCTTAAAATAGCTTATTTTAGATGTGGGTGAAAAGCCTTATTTTATAAGGGTTTGAGGGGGTTTTTCTCAAAAAGAAGGATTTTTAAATCTTTTGTCGAATTTAAAAGTATATAAAGAAAAAATAAAAAAGGAGGAATAAAAAAATGAGAGGGACAGGTAAGAAATTTATCATTGTACTATTAGTAAATAGGGACAAGGGACAGACACCTATTTTAATAAATAATTCGGACACTTTTAGCGGAACAACCTATAGGATATGAGGAATTCTTAATCGGATGATTGAAACTTAGAGTTTTGGCTATTTTATAGGATTAAATTGTTAAAGTTGACATTAAAAAGAGGTTATTATAGAATAGTATTGTTATTAATCGGTAAAAATACATAATTATACCGAATAAAAGGTGACACAATGGATAAAAATGAAATAATTAAAATATTTGGAGATTGGAATTTCTGGGACAAGGATTTAAATGTGGGAATCAAACGCCCTTATTATCTCAATAAAATTAAAAAATTGCATGAAAGCTCTCATATTATTGTAATTATCGGGGCAAGAAGAAGTGGAAAATCTTTTATAATGAGACAAACAGCTAAAACCTTAATAAAAGGAGGTATTGGAGAAAACAACATATTAATTGTTAATTTTGAAGATCCTCGCTTTGTAGAATTAAATACGAAAATCCTACAACAAGTATATGATGTCTATTTAGAATTTTTAAATCCTCAAGAAAAACCTTTTCTTTTTCTTGATGAAATTCAAGAAGTAGAGGATTGGGAAAAATGGGTAAGAACGATACATGAATTAGATAAAGCAAAAATTATTATATCCGGTTCCAATGCAAAATTATTAAGTAGAGAATTATCTACTTTGCTTACCGGAAGACATTTAGATTTAGTTATTTTTCCGCTTTCATTTAAAGAATTTCTAAGATTTAGAAATGTGAATTTATCTAAAAGATTTGAAATTGTAAATAAGGAGATTGAGATTAAAAGGCTTTTAAGAGAGTATATTGAATTTGGTTCTTTTCCCGAGGTAGTTCTGGGAGGAGAAAAAAAGCAGATTCTGTTAAATTATTTTGAAGATATATTAAATAAAGATATTGTAAGAAGATTCAAGATACGAAAGAGCAAAGAGTTGGTTTCTCTGGCTAAATTTTATTTAGGTAATATTTCTTCATTGATGACTTTTAGTTCACTGGAGAGAACTTTAAATATTTCAGCAGATACTGTGGAAAAATTTTCTCGTTATTTGGAGGATACTTTCATTTTATTCTTCCTTAAAAGATTTTCTTATAAGTTTAGAGAACAAGAAAAAAGCCCTCGAAAAGTATATGCCATAGATGTTGGTTTGGCAAATACTATTGGTTTTAGATTTAGTCAGAATATGGGGAGACTTGCAGAAAACCTGGTGTTTTTGGAATTAAAAAGGAAAGAGATGCTTGGTTCTAATTTAGAAATATACTATTGGAAAGATGTTAATCATAGAGAAGTTGATTTTTTAATAAAGGAAAATTTGAAAGTCAAGCAACTTATTCAAGTTTGTTGGCAAATAAGTAGACCAGAGACAAAAAATAGAGAAATCAGAGCTTTGCTTAAGGCAATGAAAGAATTTAATCTTGAAGAGGGACTGATTATTACTGATGATTATGAAGCCGAAGAAAATATTAAAGGTAAGAAGATAAATTATATTCCTTTGTGGAAATGGTATTTAAAAGAAGATAAGTAAAGAGGAGTAGTATTATAATAGGGACAGACACCCATTTCCTTAAATAATTAATATTTTACTTTTAAATTAGATAAATAGAAGGTGTACCGGGTCAATAATTCGATAACTTTTTCTTTAATAAAAGTTTTGGTTCTTTAATTTTGGTAAAAAGAAGGATTTTTAAAAGTTATGTAGTATACTAATATATAATACGTAAAATATTTTGCTTAAACAAAATTATTATTTTTCTATAATTTTAAATAAATATAATATTGTAACCTGTATGAAGGTAACAGGAGAGACTTTTTCTTTCCATCATAAAAGAAAAAGAACCGAAGAGGTAAGATACTAAAAGTATTGAAACTTTCAGGTAAAAGAACCGTTGCCGGACAGAACTCTGGAGAGCTTTATACCAAAAAGCACCGAAGGGGCAACTCCTAATCTTTAGGAAAACCCATACAGAGTTTACTGAAAAGAACTATCTCCTAATTTCTTAGGAAGAATCTTTCAGGTAAAAGGACAGAGTAAGAGAGTAATATCATTATTTTCTTATTCTGTTTTTTTATTTATAATTACCGAAAAATCGCTTTATAATATAAATCTTTATTGAAAAAAACAATGCAACAATAAAAGAAATAGTTTTTGTTTATTTGTTAAGCCTGCCCCCCAAAATATTCATAGTTTGAAAAAGTAGGCTGTGATGTCCAGTGGATTGATAATCTCGATAAAAAGGAGGAGAACTTCTTATGCTAAAAAGAGAACACCGTAGTGGAAAAGAACGGAGAACGGGAATAGACCGCAGGAAATCTAACGATTCGAATTATAAAGGCGTCGAACGTAGAAGTAACCACGAAAGAAGAAATGTAACTGACAGAAGAAAACGTTCATAAGATTCCAATGTCTCATCTATTTATCTGTTAGGATAGTCATTATGTCCTGTTAGTTATCTATATCAATAGATGTAATCATTAAAGAAAATGGGACCGGTTGTACCAACTCAATAATTCATTAACTTTTAACGGAAGAGCGCCAAGAAGTTTTATATGTCTTGCAGGGTGAAAGTCCCTGTTGGGTAAGGTCTAGCCAACCACCCTGCAGGGAATAGCAAAGAAGGCAATGCTAATTTGCCTTTTACGGAAGCGAGTATCTCTGAAGAGCCCAGTGCGGTAGTTCCGCACGCTGGGATCTGTGCGGGGGCAGTGTGGAAATCCTGTCTGGTAAGACCCCCTAAAACCTTTTGTTTGCAAGGATTTAAGAAAATAATGGGGACAGACTTTACTTTTTGTCTTGCACTAAATGCGGGAGGACAAAAGAAGACTATCCCCACTATTTTTAGGGAAATAAACGTAGATGGAATTAGAGGATTATCCGTTTTTATAGGAAAAAATAGTAAGGCACTAAAACGTAGAAAATATAAGGGTTTCTGCGTTTTTTTTGTTATGTAAGACGTAATAGTGGTTATAAAATAGGGAGAAAATGAGGTAAAAGGGGCTAAAAAGCCTATTTTCAGCAGTCTGAAAGCCTTGCAAAATAAGGCTTTCAACGAAAAATCGTCGTAGCGGCGTTTCTTGAGGTTGCTTGGAGTGATTGTTCGTATTTTTTAAAATAGGCGCTTAAAAGGGCTTAAAATAGCTTATTTTAAATGTAGGCGGAAAGCCTTATTTTATAAGGGATTGAACGAGATTTTTAGAGTAAGGACTTGAAGTGATGGTAAAGGTATTTTAAAAATTTGTGTAAACTATATAAAAAATATTTAAAAAAAAGTGTATTATTCATACTATTATACAAAGGAAATGCTATATACAATGGCGTATTTTTATAATATTAGCTAATCTGAAAACGTATAAATTTCTATTTGAGGTATAAAAAACGATGAAAATAGTTGTAGCTCCAGATTCTTTCAAAGGCAGCTTGACTGCTGTAGAAGTAGCAGATGCAATAGAGCAAGGAGTAAGAGAAATCTTCCCGGAAGCTGAAATTATAAAAATTCCTATGGCTGATGGTGGTGATGGGACAGTACAGTGTCTGGTTAATGCCACCGGAGGAGAAATTTTAAAAGAGAAAGTTACAGGTCCCCTGGGAGATGAAGTTTTAGCTTCTTACGGAATTTTAGGGGACAAGAAAACAGCAGTTATTGAAATGGCTGAAGCGTCTGGATTAACTTTAGTTCCAGAGAATAAGAGAAATCCATTAATAACCACTACCTACGGAACCGGTCAGTTAATTAAGATTGCCTTAGACCAGGGATGTCGAAAGATGATTATTGGGATTGGAGGAAGCGCTACCAATGACGGAGGGGCAGGCATGGTTCAGGCTTTAGGAGTAAAATTATTAGACAAAGACGAAGAGGAGTTAGGTTTTGGAGGAGGAGAATTAAAAAAAGTTTTCCGAATTGATACAAAATATTTAGATAACCGCTTATCAGAGACTAAAGTAATAGTTGCTTCAGATGTGAGTAATCCACTTTGCGGCCCAAAAGGAGCTTCCTGGATATATGGACCTCAGAAAGGAGCCACTCCGGAAATAATTAAAGAACTGGATAAATCTCTGGCTCACTTTGCTGAAATAATAAAAAGAGATTTAAATAAGGATGTAAAAGATGTACCGGGAGCAGGAGCGGCCGGAGGTTTAGGAGCCAGTTTAATGGCATTTTTGGATGCGGAGCTTAGACCAGGTATTGAGATTATAATTGAGATAGTAAAACTCGAACAAGCTATTAAAGGTGCTGATTTAGTAATTACCGGTGAGGGAAAGATAGATAGCCAGACTATCTACGGAAAAGCTCCAATTGGAGTAGCCAGGATTGCTAAAAAATATAATATTCCGGTAATTGCCGTAGCTGCGATTATTAGTGCTGATGCTGATATCGTACATCAATACGGAATTGATACTTTGATTAAAATTAGTGAACCACCAATGAGCTTGGACGAACCCAAATCAAAAAAAATTGGGCTGATTAAAAGGAGTGTAAAGCAATTTTTAGAGAGAAAGAAAGAAAGAAACTTTCCATAAACTTTAAAAAATATCGTGGCTATTGAGAGAGGAAAAGAGTATATTAAAATTGAATAGATAGTATTACTTGAAGGAAATTGAAGAGCAAACCGAATAACTGAACCTTTAAATACGGAAGGGAGGTGAGGACCTAAAGAGTATATTACCAAAGAACTATGTAAATAAAAATCATATACATGGTTCTTGAGAAATATTAAATAATCAAGGAGGATGTAAAAATGTTTTCTCGTAAAAAAGTATTTGTATTGTTAATTTCAGTCATTGCAGTAGCAGTATTGCTAATGGTTGGAGCTACTTCTGCACTGGCAGCTGATAAGATTGTCTGGAAATCTTCAAGTTTTGGTCCTGCATCCAATTATTCCCAGATTCACCATGATAAAGCCTGTGAAGCAATTACCCAAGCAAGTGGCGGGCGAATGGAAGTCAAAGCATTTGTCGGTGGTTCGGTTGTCCCTGAAACAAAAGAACTTGATGCTGTCATTGAAGGGGTCCTGGACTTATGCTATACCTGTCCCATGTATAACCTGGATAAATGGTCGGCAGCTGGTTTAATTAGCTCCAGGCCAGGTGGACTGCCCGGACAATATTTAACACAGTGGTTTGATTATGGTGGGGGATATCAATTGATGAACAAGATGATGGAGGGTTCTAATGCCATGGTTTTAGCCGGATTTTTATCTCCTGAGCCGGGTGAAGTATTCCTCCATTCCAAAAGAAAGATAGAAACTGTGGCTGACCTTAAGGGTCTAAAAGTGCGGACTTCCGGTGATGGCGGCGAAATTTTAGCCAGGATGGGTGCTTCTCCCATATTTTTACCCGGCGGTGAATTATACGAGGCAATGCAGAGAGGTACTATTGATGCCTTTGAATATGCAGGCTTATCAACCAATTGGAGTATGCATTTCAATGAAATTGCGGATTATGTTATTATATCACCTGTCCGGGCGCCGAGTGATCCCCACGTCTGGTTTGTGAATAAAAAGTCCTGGGAAGCTCTTCCTGATGATCTGAAAGTATTGGTGCAGAACGTGTTAGCAAGGTGGACCCAGGAACAGCAAAATTTTGAAAGCCATTATGATATGGAAGCGATACAAAATTTCAAGGATGCCGGAAATGATGTATACAATCTCCCCAAAGAAGTAGCAGATGCCCTCTCAAAGGAAGCACAAGCATTCTATGTCGAAAAAGCCGCTAAAGAGAGCCCGATATTTGGTGAGATTTTGGATTCCATGAATAACTATGGCAGAATAGCTGGATTATGGGAATAACTGGTCGGTAAATTGTTCATTTGAATAAAGAATAGCAAGGGGTTAAGAAGTATGATAATTTTGAGAAAAATGATTAGAGGCATTGATACGTTAAGTAAGTATGCTGGTTTATCGGCTAGATGGCTTGCTTGGCTCCTTGTCCTGGTAGGCGCATACGAAACGATTATGAGACATTTTTTTAATGCGCCTACCATTTGGGCATATGAAACCATGACTATGGCTGGTGGAGCACTTTATATTCTGGGATGGTCCTACTGTCATTTGCATAACTCTCACGTGAGGGTAGATCTTTTATTTCGTCTCCTTTCCGATAGGAAAAAAGCGTTAGTGGATGTCATCAGCTCTTTAATATTCTTTTTTCCATTAATGATAGTACTGATACAGGTTTCTACCAAATGGGCAGTGAGAGCATGGAGAATTAATGAGATCATGATTTCTACCTATTGGTACCCTCCGGCCGCTCCATTTAGAACGATATTTGCTTTAGGAGCAGTTTTATTGCTTCTTCAAGGTATAGCTAAGTTTATCCGTGACCTATATTTTGTAGTAAGAGGTGAATCATTTGATACAATTAAGTGAACAAGTCATTACTGTTTTGATGTTAGGGGGAGTACTTACTCTGGTCATGACGGGTTTCCCTATTGCTTTTGTAATAGCCAGCGTTGCACTCATTATGGGTTTTATTTTATTTGGGGGAGATATAACGTACCATATTCTATACAGTCGGATGTATAGCATGGTACTAAGTTATCCGTTCCTGGCTGTTCCTCTTTTTACCTTTATGGGCGTTATCCTACAGATGTCTGGAATCGTTGAAGAACTATATACGGTGCTATATGAAAGTATGAGTGGATTCAGGGGTGGGTTAGCTATTGTTACTATAGTATTTGGTACTATCCTTGCGGCATGTTTAGGGGTCATCACTGCTTCTGTTACCATGTTGACATTGATTGCACTGGCACCCATGGTGACAAGAGGCTATGATAAATCAATCGCTGCAGGTTCAGTTGTTGCCGCTGGTACATTGGGAATACTTATTCCTCCCAGTATTATGTTGGTTGTCTATGCACCACAAGCCGGTCTTTCTATCGGACAGATGTTTATGGCTGCTTTTATTCCCGGACTGATTCTCTCAGGTTCCTATATTGCCTACGTAGGAATTCGGTGTTACCTGAATCCAAAATTAGGTCCACCGGTTTCAGAAGAAAAAAGGCTGAAACTGTCTTTTTTAGTAAAAATGATAAGATTATTAAAAGCATTACTTCCTCCGGTATTAATCATTTTATCGGTTTTAGGCACCATATTCCTGGGGATAGCTCCCCCGACTGAAGCGGCAGCCATGGGAAGTTTGGCTGCTGTTCTCTTAGCGGTAGCCTACAGGAAAATGACTTTGGATATTGCCAAACGGGCAGCATTAGAAACACTCAGAGTGAGTTCCTTTGTACTTCTGATTGCAGGAATTTGTTACGCTTATGTCGGAGTGTTTATGAGTGCGGGTTGCGGTAATGTTGTAAAAGAGGCAATTTTAGGCGTACCCGGTGGAAAATGGGCTTCTTTTGGCGTAATAATGTTAATCGTCTTTCTTTTAGGGATGTTTATCGAATGGATAGGCATTGTCTTTATCATTGTTCCAATATTATCTCCCGTTATAGTCGCTTTAGGATTTGATCCACTATGGGCTGGTATGATGGTTTGCATAAATTTACAGATGGCATTTCAGACACCTCCCATGGCGATGTCAGTTTTTGTTTGCCAGGGGGTTGCTCCGCCAGAACTTGGCGTTACGTTGAATGACATAATAAAGGGAGTCATTCCATTTATTGCCATTATAGCCTCTTGTCTAGTTCTTTTTAGTATATTCCCACAGATTATTACCTGGCTGCCAAATCTTATGATGAAATAGTTAATTTATCTTAGAAGGAGAAAATGAATAGGTTATATAAAAACAAAAATAATGAGGATCAGTGAATAACAAATTAATCAAAGAAGATAGATTAACAGTCTACAATGTTAGTTTTAAGGTTATATAATAAATTAGGTTATCTGGAGGAGGGGCAAATCTTCTCATCCAGATGTACCATAAGTCGGTCAGATAATACTTGCTATATTTTCTAAAACTTTATGGATAGTGTTTTTTCTATAAATGAATACCAACTTGAAGCAAGGTAAATAAAAATAAATTAATTTAAGTAACGACTTTGACATTTGAAAACCTTTTTCAGCCATTTATCCCTCTAAAACCATTGTAAGATAACTATTTAATATGTATTTTATTTATTTAGTAGTTTTATTATGAAATTTATATATTTAAAAAAGAGATTTATTTTCTCAGGATATAATTATCAATATTTGAAAATTCCTTTAGATTATATAAGAATGAAGGACGAGTACATATTTAAAAATAATATTGGCATGGGAATTGATAATTTATAAAAATAAACTAAGTAAAAAATATTTATTAAGGCGCAATAGATATTTTTTTATAAAATAACCGAGATATTATAGATAAGTGTTTGCAAAAAAATGAGGTGAAAAAGCTTATGATAGAGGATATTAAGGTAAGAAAAATAAAACAAAATTTTAATAAAACAAAAATAGACAATTTATCTGAATACGTTCATCAATCTTTTAAAAAATCTGATTTAAAAAACAGAATAAAACCAGGCGATAAAATCGGAATAACTGTAGGCAGTAGAGGAATTACTAATATTAAATTAATTGTAAAAGATATTATTTCTGAATTAAAAAAGCTCAATGCTTTACCTTTTATTTTACCTGCAATGGGAAGCCATGGAGGTGCAAATAGTGAAGGACAAAAGAAGGTTTTAGCTTCTTATGGTATAACTCAAAAAGAAATGGGTGTTCCCATAATGGCCTCTATGGATGTGATACAAATTGGAATAGTAGAGAATAAAATACCTATATATTTTAGCAAAATTGCGATGGAGGCAGATGGCATCATTGCTTTAAATAGAGTTAAAATGCATACAGATTTTAAAAGTAAGATTGTTGAAAGTGGCATGTCTAAAATTTTAGCAATAGGCTTAGGTAAGGCAAAGGGGGCAAGTTCTATTCATTCTTTAGGGGTATATGGTCTAAAAAATGTTATTCCGCAAGCTGCGGAATTAATAATTAGCAAGGCTCCCATTATTCAAGGTATAGGTATTTTAGAGAACAGTTATGATCAAACTATGAAAATATCTTTTGTCCCACCAGAGGATATAATTAAAGTTGATAGCGAGTTGTTAAAAATATCTAAAGAAGTAATGCCAATGTTACCAATTGACGATCTAGATGTAGTAATAGCTCAGGAGATTGGTAAAAATATAAGCGGAACCGGATTTGATACAAATGTAATAGGAAGATTGTACATTAACGGAGAAAAAGAAATTGTAAAACCCAGAATTAAAAGGTTGATAGTTTTTGACATTACAGAAGAATCTCATGGCAATGCGTTAGGGATTGGTTTAGCAGATATTACAACCAGGCATCTTGTTAATAAGATAAATTATAAAGATATGTATGCTAATACAATAACTAGCACCTTCTTAAATCGCGCTAAAATACCCATAACTGTAGATTCGGAAAAAGAAGCCGTTGAAATAGCAGTAAAAACTTGTTGGAAATTAGAACAAAGCGAATTAAAACTACTGATAATGAAAAATACTCTAGATCTTGAATATTTATATGTTTCAAAAGCCGCTTGGGATAAAATCAAAGATGATAAAAATATTGACGCGTGTGGGGAGTGGGAAAAATTAACTTTTACTAAAAATGGAAAAATGAAAATAAGATTATAATTTAAGAAATAAAGAGAATTAATAAATTTATATTTTTAAATACATAGTTTTTGGCTTTCTTTTAATGATTACAAAATTATTCCAGATCTTGATGAAAATATGTTTTTACCGTGATTTAGTATTACATACTAATGCCATTTATAATGAAGAGAAATTAATAAATAAAAAGCTGATGTTGAAATACAATATTGGTTTTAGAGAATTAGAGATTGAAATTAAAAATTTTCTTGGTAAACTTACTTCTAAAATAATAAAAAATAGTGATGCAAGGAATCTAATTTTAACTGGTGGAGATGTAGCCTTAGGAGTTTGTAAAGAGCTAGTCATATATAATATGAATATTTTAGATGAACTTTTACCAGGCATTCCTTTGGCTATCGCTAATTATAAAAATTATAAATTAAATATTATAACTAAAGCGGGCGGATTCGGCAAAGAAGATACCTTATATAATTTAATTAATAAATTAAAAAACTATTAAGAATGGAGGAAGGGTTCATTATTCATTGATAGTGGACTAGATTATATTTTACAAT
>Ga0307430_1002319_pt1 | contig 12800 bp, 13 predicted proteins | sample SalMarWE160130MG_FD_202159 | JGI IMG/M metagenome (GOLD analysis project Ga0307430, IMG submission 202159) | Salt marsh sediment microbial communities from the Plum Island Ecosystem LTER, Massachusetts, United States - WE1603-130 | ecosystem: Environmental > Aquatic > Marine > Intertidal zone >... | reverse complement strand
TCACCGGGCGCGCGGCGTCGAGGTCCTCGCGCGGCGCCACCCACACGTTGAGCACGCCGTCGAGCGGCGCCAACCACGCCAGGTGCTCGCCGTCCGGGCTGATCTGCACCGCCGCGCGATCGGGATTGCCGAACAGAACTTTCCGCGGAATCAGGGGGACATCATTGCGATTCATCCTGCTTTTCTCCAGTGCCGGTGTGCTTCGTGTGCTTGACTGTGGCGTTCGGGTCGACGTCGAGCGATTCCCCGTACTCGACCGTGCCGATCTCGCAGCCGGGCCCGATCCGGACGACGCGGCCACAAACGGTATTCGCCGTCGTCAGTTCGAGCGAGATCTCGGGTGCCGCGATATTGTTGGCGGTGAGCCGTCGCCGTTGGTGATCGCCCCTGCGTCGATGCGGATCGTCGACGACGCGGACCGTCTTCCCGACCAGCGTGTCCACCGTGCACGGCCCACCGGGCCGAATCTCGACGGCATCAGCGGCCAGCCGCCCGCCGATGTCAAAGACGCCCGATGACGTGAACTTGTTCACGTCGACGTTCTGTTGGATACTGAAGCTGCCGGAGCCGTTAAACACTCGCGCATTGACGCTCCCGCGCACATCGGCCGAGCCCGAGAACGTGATCGCCGTCGCCTGGACGTCGCCGTTGATCGTGGCCGAGCCTGAAACCTCGAGCTCGTCAGTCTCCACGTCCCGCTGCATTTCGGCCGAACCACTGACGAGCGCGCGCTTCGAACGCACGTCGCCGCTGATTGTGGCCGATCCCGACACCTCGAGCCCGTCGGTCTCCAGGTCCTGCCGCATCTGGGCGGAGCCGCTGACGAGCGCGCGCTTCGAGCGAACGTCGCCGTTGACCACGACCGAGCCGGACACCTTGAGCTCGTCGGTCTCCAGGTCCTGCTGGATCTCGGCGGAGCCACTGAAGAGCGCGCGCTTCGAGCGAACGTCGCCGTTGACCGTGACCGATCCGGACACCTCGAGCCCGTCGGTCTCCAGGTCACCCCTGACATTGCCCGTTCCCGACACGTTTGCCTCTTGCGCCGTCGCGCTGCCGTTGATCACTCCCACGCCGTCGATCACGAGCTGCTTGGCCTCGAGGTCCCCGTTGACCGTGCCCACGCCGGAGATCCGAACCGTCCTGTATGTGCCACCGGGCGCCGTGGCAATGCCGCTGAGGTGAAGGTCTCTGGTGGTTTCAGTATTACCCGTCATGTATCCGTCTCCTGTATGCCTGCTACTCGACCTTGAGTGTGACGGTTACCTCGATCGTCACTGGGATCGACATCTCGCCTTCCGCGTTGGGCTTGCCCGAGACGACGTATTCACGCTCAAACGTGGCGTCGACCTGAGCCTCGAGAATCATGCCGGTCTGCTCGTTGATCCGGCCGGTGCCATTCACCCTGCCGGTCGTCTTCTTCCATCGTATGGTGAGGGGGCCCTCCTTGATCGGCTCGGGATCGGGGTCCGACTCGATGTCGCCTTCGTAGACAACCGTGGCGATGCCGTCCTCGCAGGAGGCGAGCGTGCAGGTGTTCTTGACGATCTTCCTCTGGAGCGGGATCGGGGCCCACGAGTCGCCGACGGCTACCGGTTCGTCGGGGCGGAAGCCAGGTAGAAACACCCTCCACAGCTTGTCCTTGAGGGCCTTGTCGGTGACGTTCCTCATCACCTGGTCGGTGATCCGGGCCCGAAGCGTCTCGTCTTCGGGAAGCGCATCCGTGACGGCTTCGCGGATGGCGTCGCCTCCCTCGACCTCCAGCACCTCGCCGTTGGGCGACACCTTCAGTGTGTACGAGCGGCCGATCATGGCCTGGTCGTGAAGGGCCCACAAAGGCGCCTCGTCGGGCGGGTGCTCCGAGTCGTACTCCATCACGCCGGACTGGTCCTCGCGTTTGAAGGCTGTCCGATCGATCGTCACCTTGATTGTGGCGACGCCTTCCTCGTCTACGGCGAGGACCTCAAGCGTCTGCGTTGCTTCGGAGGATTCGGTTCTCTCCACCTCGATCATGCCCTGCCATTCGAGTTGCGTCGACTTCCACGTGACCGTGCACCGGAAGGTCTGGCCCTTCTCGAAGTGAAGGCGCAGGTCGAGCTTCCCCGGCTCGTCGCCAGCGCTCGCCGTCACCGACAAAGCGAGCACGGCAACAACAGCCAGCAAGACAAGTGTGTGTTTCATTGGATCTCCCCTCATTGTCGTGAAGTTCTTTCGAGCGTGACGATCCTCTCCATGCTCGACACAGGCCGCCGCTTCACTGCCTTTTGGCGGGCTAGCAGTCCCCAAGGCACGTGGGCGGCACGAACCGGCCCCTACTCACAGAAGACGCGAACTTCCTCCCCATCCGCCGATTCGACGTGAACCTGGAGCTCGCTCAGCGCGTCAACGAGCTCATCCCCTTCGAGCCCGGCGAGCTTCGAGAAGTTGAGTCCGGACTTGTTGATGGCTTCCGATGCCCCCTCTGGCAAGAGTGACCCGAGCTTGAGCCCGGTTCTGATCAAGCTGAACGGCACCCTGACGTTGACATTGTCGCCATCCTCGCTTTCGACGACGACGCGGAGGTACCGGACCTTCCTCGGCTTGGCGTCGTCGGGCGCTTGCGGCTCGACGGGCAGCAAGTGGGCCGTGTGCTGGCCGGCATCGCCGGGCCCTTCGATCTGGCGTGCGGCCGGCGCGATCGGGCCGACTTTGTCGAGCAGGGCAGACGCCTCCTCGACGGAAACCTTCCCACTCGCGACCATCTCGAGGATCTTCTTCTTCGGTTCGTCCATCGTTTCTGTCCCTTTCAGTCGCTATTGCTTGTTGTCGTTTTCTCAAAGAAGCCCGCGGCGACGCCTTCCGCACCCGCCAGAGCCACGCTCGCCGGCTATATCCATTTCAGGTACACACGGTGTCCTTCGCCCCGGACCGAGATCGTCATGCCCCGCATGGCAACGAGGAGGAAAACGATCACGTGCCAGTTCCGCAGGAGCCGGTACTTGCGGTTCCGCGCAGAGGCGCCAGCGCCGAAGCCGATTGCCCAGCACAGGGGCAACACGGCAAGCGCAATCGCCCAGAGCAAGATCCAGGGGATGACCAGCACGAGCCGGTCGACTCTTAGGAGGAGGAAGGTCGACGGGAACGATGCCGGGACGACCGCGTGGCGCATCAGAGCTCCTCCAGCGCTTGCTTCACGTCGATCTCGCCCGCCTCGAGCTTGCGCAGAACGTCATCGACCTCACGGGCTCTTTCTGCCTGAGCCTTGACGTGCTTCTTGACGTGGGTCCTGACGCGCTTGCGGACGCCCTCGCGGATGTGCTTGCCCAGGTCCTTGAGCGGTTCCAGCTTCCGGCGAATCTCGCCCCCGATGGAACTCCACGAATCGTCATCAGTCGAGTTGGGAGGCGCCATCGCCTTGTCAAGCTGCTCGACAAGCCCCTCGAGGCGGTTGCGCGCCGTCGGGTAGCTGACCCCAAGGCTCTCCTGCAGGCTCTTGATCGAGCCGTAGCTGCGGATGAAGGCGATCGCCATCGCCTGGTCCTGGCTGCTGAGGCGCGCCAGCGGCGACACGTCGAACTCCCCCTCGAGCCGGACGTTGCAGCGTCCGCACAGGCAGACCACGGGCGTCATCGGCTTCCCGCATTCGGGGCACTTGGCATTCGAAATATCCATAGCCACCTCCACAAATCTGCGCGATACTACTCCCCGGCCTTCACTTTGTCAAGTCGTTATTTCATTTGTTTGCGCCCCACCTGGACGACCTCCTTAGGCACGCAAGACACGCCCCGGAGGGGCGTCACGTGAGTAGCTCCGGGTGAAACCCCGAGATCCGGGTGTCCGGCAACACGCCTCCAACCCTGAAGGGGCCGAACTCATGTCGCAGACGCCGCGCGTGTCCAGCCCCGTTGGGGCTGTGGTGGTTGCGGTCGGGTCCCTCACCTCCGGGTTCCACCCGGAGCTACTCACATCGCGCCCCTGCGGGGCTCGCGGTTCCGTGCACGTGGTTGGCTTGTCGAGCGCTTACGCCCGGGGGTCTTCGGCTCAGGCCGACCGGTTGCCCTTGAGCAGGTCGATGAACTCCTGGCGGGTCTCGCGGTGGGTGCGGAAGGCGCCCAGCATGCAGCTCGTGGTGGCGAAGGCGTGCTGTTTCTGGACGCCGCGCATCGCCATGCAGAGGTGGTAGGCCTCGATGACGACGGCGACGCCCATCGGCCGCAAAAGATCGTTGAGCGTGTTGGCGATCTGGGTTGTGAGCCGCTCCTGGAGCTGGAGGCGGCGGGCGAACATGTCGACCACGCGCGGGATCTTGCTCAGGCCGATTACACGCCCCTTGGGCAGGTAGCCGACGTGGCACTTGCCGTAGAACGGCAGCAGGTGGTGCTCGCAGAGGCTGAACAGCTCGATGTCCTTGAGCATGATGATCTCGTCGTAGTCTTCTTCGAACAGGGCGCCGTTGACGATCTCGTCGAGGTTCGCCCGGTATCCCTTGGTCAGGAACCGCAGCGAGCTCTCGACGCGCTCGGGCGTCGCCTTGAGACCCGGGCGGTCGGGGTCCTCGCCCAGTTTCACGAGCAGCTCACGAATCAGCTTCTGCATCGGTCTCAGTCGGCTCCTTCTCCTCGGTACGTGGCGATGTTCGTGTCGGTCTCGGCGACCCGGACCTCAACGAGACGGCCGGGCGCCACGTTCGGATCGAGGCACTTCCAGATGGCGACGGCGATGTTCTCGGCGGTCGGCACGAGGCCGCGCATGGCGTCGACCTCGGTGTTGAGGTTCTTGTGGTCGAACCGGTCGAGGACCTCGCGCCGGATTGTCTCCTCGAGCTCGGCGAAGTTGACCACCATGCCCGTGCGGGGATCGAGCTCGCCCTCGAGGGTCACATCGAGCCTGTAGTTGTGGCCGTGGCCCCCGGGGCTTGCGCACTTGCCGTAGAGGCGGCCGTTCTCCTCGTCGCTCAGCTCGGGGTTGAACAGCCGGTGGCCGGCCGAAAACTGCACGCGCTTTGTCAGCCTCACCGTCGGCATCACGTGCTCCCTTTGGTCTGCCCCTCGACGGCCGGCTCGAACACGATATCCTCGACGAGGACGCGGTGCGGCCTGCGCGCGTTCTCGACGAGGACGGCGGCGAACTCCTCCGGCGTGATCCACTTGGTCAGCCTCGGATCCTCGGCGGCCCAATCGACCTCGCCGTGCGAGGCGACCTGGTACGGGTAGGCGATCTGCACCTTGACCCCATGCGGCTTGAGCTCGCGCGCGAGCGCCTTCGAGAAGCCGACGACGCCGTACTTGCTCGCGCAGTAGGCGGTCGCGTGCTTCATCGGCCGCCGCGCGCCCACCGAGGCGATGGTGAAGATGTGGCCTGCGCCGCGCTCGATCATCGCGGGCACGACGGCCTTGCAGACGAGGAACGCGCCGCGCAGGTTGACGCCGACGATGCGGTCCCACTCGTCGGTCGTTAGCTCCTCGAAAGGCTTCGTGAGGAACTGGCCGGCGTTGTTGACAAGGATGTCGATCCGGCCGAACGTCTCCACCACCTGCGCGACCGCCCGGTTCACGTCGGCCTCTTGCGAGACGTCGGCCGGCACGGCGAGCGCCTTGCGACCGGCGGCCTCGATCTCGCGTGCCGTCGCGTCGAGGGCGTCGGCGTCCCGGCCGCAGATGGCGACGTCGCAGCCGGCCTGGGTGAACGCCAGCGCGACGGCGCGGCCGATCCCCTTGCCGCCACCGGTGACGAAGACAGTCTTGTCAGTCAGGTCGGCCATTGTGTCCCCGTGTTGCGCAGGCTGGTAGCTCACCACATTTCGACTGGGACTACAAGGGGGAGTATCTCTCGCAGAGACGCAGAGCTCGCAGAGGGGGAACGTCTGAGCCGCGACCGACTCTGCGAGCTCTGCGTCTCTGCGAGAGGCTCTCCTATATGAAGGTCTTCTCGCGGCGGGTGAGCAGCAGGATGAAGAACGGACACCCGACGAGCGTGGTCAGGACACCGAGCGGGACCTGCTCGTGGAACACCGCCCGGACCGCGACGTCGGCGCCGAGCACGAGCAGCGCGCCGCCGAGGATGCTGGCGGGTATCAGGGCGCGGTGGTCGGGCCCGACGATGAGGCGCATCACGTGCGGCACGACCAGGCCGACGAACCCGACGATGCCGACCGCGGCCACGGCGACCGCCGTGAGTAGCGACGACGCGATGAGGAGCACGAGACGTGTGCGCTCGACGTGGACGCCGAGGTGGTGGGCCGCCTCGGATCCCATAAGCATCACGTTGAGGTCCCGGGCGTACAGGCGCGTGAAGGCCACACCCACGACCGTGACCGGCGCGACGATGGCAGCCTCGCGCCAGCCTCGGTTGTTCAGCGTGCCCATGACCCAGGCGAGCACCTGGCCGATCGTCTGCTGCGTGAAGAGGAACATGAGGAGGTAGGCGACCGCGCCGGCGAACGTGCCGACCGCGATGCCCGTCAGTAGCAGCAGCGTCGTGTTGACGCGGCCGCCCCGCCGCGCGAGCGCGTAGACGAGGAACGTGACGCCGACCGCGCCGGCAAATGCGCACACGGACGGCCCGGCCTGCCCGGCGATCGCGCCGAGGCCCGCGGCGAACGCCGCCGTCGCGCCGAGCGAGGCGCCCGAGGCGATGCCGAGGATGTAGGGCGACGCCATCGGGTTCTGGAAAAAACTCTGCATGACCGCGCCCGCCACGGCGAGGGCCGCGCCGACCAGGATGGCCAGCAGCACGCGCGGCACGCGCAGCGTGAGCACCCGGTTGACGTGCGCCGCGCGGATGTCGCTCACGTCGATCGCCTGCCCGACGAGCGGAATGCGCGAGCCGATGATGCGCAGCACGTCCGAGGCGGACAGCCGCTCCTTTCTCGGCAGGCCGGGCTGCTCGATCAGCACGGCGCCGATGGCCGCGGCGAGCACGGCGACAGTCAGCGCGATGAGGACAACGTTGCGGCGAGCGGTGGCTGCATGGGGAGCCATCACGCCTCCTCCGCCGGGCCGCCGAGCGTCGTGCCGGGCTCAACGCGGTGGCCGGCCAGGAACTCGGCGGTCGTCATCGGCCGCTTCCCCTCGGGCTGGATGCGCGCAACTTCGAGCAGTCCGTGGCCGGTCCCCACACGGAACGTTCTCCGCTCGACGAGGAGCTTGCCCGGCACGGCGTCGCCGTCGACGACGCGCGCTTCGAGCACCCGGAGCATCCTCGCCCCGCCCGACGCCGGCAGGAACGTGTACGCCGTCGGCCACGGGATGAACGCCCGGACGCGGCGCTCGATCGCCTCGGCCGGCTGCGTCCAGTCGATCAGGCCGTCCTCTTTCTTCAGCTTCGGGGCGAACGTCGCCTCGTCGTGGTTCTGTGGTATGCGCGGCGCGGTGCCGGACTCGAGCGCACGGATCGCCTCAACGACGAGCTCCGCGCCGATTCCGGCCAGCCGCGCCTCGAGCGAGGCGCCCGCGTCGTCGGGTCGGATCGGCTCGGGACGCTGGAGGATGATGTCGCCCGCGTCCATCTTCTTGACCAGGTACATGACCGTGATGCCGGTCTCGGTCTCGCCGTTGGCGATCGCCCACTGCACGGGCGCGGCGCCTCGGTACTTGGGCAGGAGCGACAGGTGCAGGTTGATCGTCGAGATCGAGGCGAGATCGAGGAACGCCTGGGTCACGATCTCGCCGAACGCGAACACGACGGTGATGTCAGGTGCCAGGGCACGCACCACATCGAGGAACTCGGGCGCGGACGCCTTTTCCGGCTGGTGGACGACGAGGCCCAGCTCTGAAGCTGCTTCTTTGACCGGCGACGGCTTGGGCGTGCGGGAGCGTCCCTTCGGCCGGTCAGGCTGCGTGATGACGCCGACGATGGGCCACGGCTCGCGCGCCAGTCGGCGCAGGCAGTCGGCCGACACCACCGGTGTGCCCATGTAGAGCAGCTTCATTTGAACCTCTTCGCTTCCGGGCGCGCCTCACGCGCTTCCGGGCGCGCCTCACGCGCTTCCGGGCGCGCCTCACGCGCTTCCGGGCGCGCCTCACGCGCTTCCGGGCGCGCCTCGAGAGAGCGTCGGTACGCCTGCATCCCGAGGCTCACGAGCAGCATGAAGGCCAGCAGTGGACCGCCGACCACGAGGTAGAACTGAGGGACCGTGCGCACGGCCAACCGGCTTGCCGCGATGAAGGCGACCGGTGTCGCGGCGTGGGTCGCCACGGCGAAGCACGCGCGGAACGGCACCCGGCTCTCCTTCCGGGTCGCCTCGATCGCCGCGCTGAGCGCCGCAACGAGCGTCGCAAGGGCGAATAGCAGCACCACAGCCAACAGGAACAGCAACCCGACGACGTTGACGAGCGTCGGCCAGCGCTCCTGATCAATCGCATTCAGGAAGAACGCCTTGGCGCGCGTGCGCCCTTGTGTCTCCGGAATGGGGCTGTCGAACGTTTTGCTCCCATCCTCACTGGCGTGGACTGTTTCAATGATCTTGTCCCGCGTAATCAGCATGCCGTAGGCGTATTCCGCCGGGACCTCTGTCGTTTGGCCCGTCGTGTCGACGATATAGACACGTCGTTCGTCGCCAAACGTGTCGACGCGGACGTACGGCTGTTCGCCCTTGTAGTCGGCTGTGCCGCTCTCGAAGTACAGCTCGTCGGGAAGGATCCGTTCGTAGTGGTCGCGGCGGATGGATCGCACGTGCTCCTGTTCGACGTAGATGAGCGGGGTCAGCAGGAGTGTGACAAGGAACACCACCCCGCCGAGGTAGAAGGCGGCCGTCGACGCCGGCTGCGCGGCGAGCCGTGCGTAGGCGGACGGCACGAACGAGCGCACGACGTCCCGAACAAACTCGCGCAGATCGCCTGCCTGCCGAAGCCTCGGCGAAGGCAGGAACGGCTTGACGTGCTCCTGTGCCTTGGAGTGCTTTTGCTCTTGCGGCATGCCGCCTCCTCCACACGGCGACGCGGTGGGTGCTCGCGCGCGATGCTATCACACGCTTCCTCGACGGCAAGCGAAAAGGGAACGCAGGCGCCGTGCACGTTGACCGGACGGTGCGTGCTCAACTACACTTCGGGCGATTCGTGTACGAGAGGTCGTCGCATGCTCCGCACCGTGCTCAACGTGACGTTCGTCTGCGTTGCGCTCCCCGTGCTGCTGCTGGCGCCGGGCGCCGTGTTGTGGGGCGCTCTGGCCGGGCGCTACGAGCGCCTGCGGCGCTGGGCGGCCGAGACGCTCGGGCCGTGGACGGTCACCGTGGTGCAGGTCGCCGCCTCGATGCTCGTGACCGGCTGGGTCGGCTTCGTTCTTGGCGAGGTCGGCGTGTTCTCCCGCACCTGGCTCGTGGCCGTCGTCGCGGCGCTGAGCGTGGCCGGGCTGCTCGCTGCCCGGCTCAGGCCACGCGACCTGCTGCGGTCACGGCGCCGCACGCCGGCTCGCGGTGCGGCCGCTGCCCGTAAGAGCGTCCGACGCCTGTCCGACGTGAAGGGCCTGATCAACGAGCTGGTGCTTCGCAGTGAGTGGTTCTATGCGCCTGTGATTCTCGTCGTCGCGGCGTTTTTGTTTGCGTCGCCGATGCGCACGCTCTGGCGCGGCCACGATGGGGGGCGGCACCTGGCGTGCGGCATCGCGCTCGCCGAGCGGGGCTCGTTCAGCCTGGACGATCCGATCGGGCCGAGCCTGTCGCCCGACGGAGCGCGAGGGACCGGCTCCGCAACGACCCGCCTGAGCGGCGACTACCGCGCACGCCCGCATGATCGCGCGATCATCTACCCGACCTTCCTGCACTTCGGCGCCACGTGGGTCGGGATCGGGTACGTGCTGCTCGGCCGATGGGGCGCGCTGCACGCGACGGCCGGCATCGCCCTCGTCGGCGTCGGCGTGTTTTTCGTGTTCGTTCGGGCGATCGCGAGCGTCAAGGTCGCCCTGCTTACGACCGTCCTGCTCGTGCTGAACTTCGCCCAGAGCTACTTCGTGCGCGCCTCGTCGCCGGCCGTGGTCGCGCAGTTGTTGGCATGGACGGCGTTCCTGTTCTTCGTGCTGTTCGTGCGGCTCGAGATCAAGCCGTTCGGCATACTTGCGGGCGTCGCGCTCGGCCAGCTTGTGTTGACGGGCCAGCATCTGTACCCGGCGCTGCTCGTCGGGTGGCTCGTGTTTGTGTGCAGCACGTACCCACGGTATCACCCCAAAAAACTCTACCGGTTCATCGTTTTCCCGTTCCTGGTTTTCGTGTTCCAGCCGGCGCTGTTCGACACGTTTGTGGGCACCTACTACACGCGCAACCTGGCGCGCGGCCTCGTCGAGGCGCTCGTGCCGGGCGCGGGAGGCGCTTGGATGGCCCACCTCCCCATCGCCGTGGCGCGTCTCGGGGGCCTCGTCGGGATCGCGGTATTTGCGGTGATCGCGTACCGGTCCGTCTACCGGCGCAACGAGCGCTTTCGCGACGCGGTGCGGCGTGCGCTCGCGTGGCGCGACGGGCTGGCGCCGCGACTGGCGGGCGTGCTCGCGGCCGTTGCGTACGTGGTCGTGTTTGCCGCGCGGCACGCGCCGTACGCGGTCGAGGCCGACGTTGTGGTCCGGCACGGCAAATGGTTCTACCAGTTTCTCGACGAGCTCGGCTTCGGCTTCTTCCTGCTCGGGGTGGGCCTGTTCATTTACTTCAGCGTTGTTCGGAAGCGGCAGCCGGGGCTCACGTTCCCGTTCGCCGTGTTCTTTGTGTTTTGGCTCACGGCGATGTGGAACCCGCAGACGAGCGGCACGCTCATGCACGGCGCCGAGCGGCTCGTGCCCCTCTACCTGCCGTTCGCCTACGTGTTCGTGGCGTACTCGCTCTTCGCGCTGCGCGAGGTGTCCGGCCGGTTCATCCTCGGCGAGGCGGTCAAGGTGCTCGTCGTGATCCTGGCCGTCGTACTGCCCGCGGTGACGGCGCGCGAGCAGCAGGTCATCGAGCCGTGGAAACGCCACGAGCCCGGACGCGACATCCTGGCGCAGTACGACGAGTTCTTCCGCACCGAGCCGTTTCCGCGGAACGCCATCGTGTTTTACGAGCGATCGCTCGCCCCGACGCAGGTGCCGCTCGTGATGCAGACGGTCTACCGCGTCGATTCGGTCGTGCTCGACGGTGACCGGGCCGATCCGGCCGAGGCGGGGAGAGTTGCGCACCGGCTCGCGCAGACGGGGCGGCCAATCTTCTGCGCGCACGAAGCCGACGGGCCGTCGAGCGTGCCGGCGGGGTTCGTGCGGGGGCCGGAGCTGCCGTTTGACATCACGACGTCCATCCTCGAGGAGAAAACGGGCAGCCGACCCCGAGCGGTTGTTGCCGCGGGCTCGCACCTTGTGTTTGTCCAGCTCGAGCCGGAAGTCGCCGAGCGACCGGACGACCAGCCGTAGACTTACTCGATCTCGACGTGCTGAATCCCCTCGATCTCTTCGATCTCGTCGAAGAACTTGCGGATGTCCATCCGCTTCTCGAGCCGGGCGACGGCCCGGATCTCGATCCGGCTCTGCTCGATATGCTCAGAGACCGCGAGCCTGTGCGACGGCACGCCGTGGTTGGCGAGCACCTCGGCGATCTTGCCAATCTGGCCCGGGCGGCGGTCCGACCGTACGAGGAGCGACCGGTACTCCATGCCGCCGATCAGGCGGGTCTCGACGAGGTCGAGCACGGTGAGCGCGAGCAGCACCAGGGCGAGCGCGATCGCACCGATGACGAACATCCCGCCGCCGACGGCGAGACCGATGGCGGCCGTCGTCCAGATCGCAGCGGCGGTGGTGAGCCCTTGCACGGTGACGCCGAGCCGGAAGATGGCGCCCGCGCCGAGGAAGCCGATGCCGGTCACCACCTGCGCGGCGATCCGGCCGGGGTCGCCGCCGTACCTCTGCGGGATGTAGATCGACAGGATCATGAGCAACGCCGCGCCGACCGAGATGATCATGTAGGTTCGGAAACCGGCCGGCTTCGCGTGCGCCTCACGCTCAAGCCCGATCAGCGCCCCCGCCACGACCGCCCCGACAAGCCGCACGGCCGCCACACCGGTCGTGATCTCCGTCGACGTGAACAGCTCCCCTATCGACGCCACCATTGCGCACCCCTCCTTGCACGCAGTCAGAACACAGTATAGCATACACGGAGCAAACCCTCATGAGTGCAGGTACGAGGTCGTGTCGGGGACCATGTTCATTGGTGTTGACGGATGCCCGGCCGGGTGGCTGGCCGTTGCTTTCCCAAAACTGGGCGAGCCGTCGCTTGCCGTTTATCCGGACGCCAACGCGTTGTGGCGCGCTCACTCGGGCGCCGAGGTCACCTGCATCGACGTCCCCATCGGCCTGCGCGACAAGGGCGACCGCGAGCGCGTGTGCGACCTGGAGGCCCGCCGGCTGCTTGGCGAGCGCACCTCGAGCGTCTTCCCCGCACCGTGCCGGGACGCCGTCTCGGCGAAGTCGTACAAGCAGGCGTGCGACATCAACGAGCAGCGCACGGGCCGGCGGCTGTCGAAACAGACGTGGGCCATCGTGCCGAAGATCCGCGAAGTCGATGAGCTGCTGCTTCGTGACGACGAGGCGAAGGCTCGAATCCGCGAGGTCCATCCCGAGGTCTGTTTCTGGGCGCTTGCCGGCGGCCGGCCGATGAGCTACCACAAGAGCACCGAGCAGGGCTACCTCGAGCGCGCCAACGTGCTCGAGTTCGTCCACCCCGGCGCGTACGACATCATCGCGCGAGGGCTGGCCGACTTCCCCCGCTCTCGCGTGGCCCGCGACGACATCCTCGACGCCCTCTCGGCCGCCATCACCGCCCTCGTCGGCCCCAACGGCCTCGCCACCATCCCCGAGACGCCCGAGACCGATGCAAAGAA
>Ga0307430_1002316_pt1 | contig 12810 bp, 9 predicted proteins | sample SalMarWE160130MG_FD_202159 | JGI IMG/M metagenome (GOLD analysis project Ga0307430, IMG submission 202159) | Salt marsh sediment microbial communities from the Plum Island Ecosystem LTER, Massachusetts, United States - WE1603-130 | ecosystem: Environmental > Aquatic > Marine > Intertidal zone >... | reverse complement strand
TGCCAAACAGAAGCGAGCACTTGACTTGATTGATACCATCGTAGTGTAGACAGAAAGTTGCACCACGATTCTTGGACAAGCTCGTGTGCCAACAGGGTTTTCGCTATTATTACCTCAGGAACTTCGGCCTAGTAGTCTGCGCGCCTTCGGGGTCGGATCTTCATTCTTGGCATCCACAAGGGGAACGATTTGGCGGACAGGGCCATTCCACCATCGATCTCACGGCCAGGCGTGTTCTGACAGACTGAGCAGCAAAAGTGAAGTTCCGACCCCGCCACATGCGTCCGCTACTCGTAGCGGTACTCGACTCTGTGTGTCGGCTGCCAGGCCTTCCAACGCAGTTCGATTGTGGTCTTGTGAGTCCTGGCAACAATATCGATTGTGCCAGGACGATATGTCGTGGATGACACTTCTGCTGCCTGTGTCTCCATGATCAGCTTCTGCATATCCGGGTCCAGCAGTACGAATAACTCAACTCCACAGAACTCGATTCCCCCACCTGAAAGCTCATTGTTGTCACTGGAGAAGACTGGCCCTATCGCGAACCCCCGGTGTGGGGTTGCTTTTGCGTGACGAATGTGAAGGCCCGTGTTGCGAGTCCACGGGACACCCTGGAAGAGAATCCGAAGCCACTCAAGAGGAAGGCTGTACTCGGCGCTCCTGCCCTGAACAAGCAGTTCCCCTGATGCGAAGATTCCACAGCATGCCTTGAGTACCCACAGCTCAAGGGCATCACCATCTACAGCGACGTTGCGATTGGGAAGAGCTACTGATGTATCAGAGAATGCCCATAGGATTTGTTCGAAGAAGACCTTGGCTCTTGCGTCGACATCGGACAGCATCTCGTTGTGTCGCTTACATAGGATCTTGGAGCCGAGAGCCGATGAGGGAAGTGGCTTGCTTTGAGCTCCCGACGCAAGCCAACTGGCATTCGAGATCACGTGAACGTCGCCGAGAAGGTCAAGAATCGATTTCGAGACGTAGTGCTCTATTGTGAGTTCGGGCGAGCAATCATTTAGCGCCTTCGCATAGCACCCGGGATGACTGTACCCAGTAACCATCGTGTCAACCTCGTCTTTCCTTTGTCCTGCTCCATAGTAGACGGCCACTTCTTGTACCGGCTGCCAGTCTAGCACAGCCTTCATAGAAGTTCAAAACCGTCCCGGAAGGTCTATCGCGACAGGGAGGGGTCTACCATTGAATTTTGCAGTGACAGGGGCGCCCTCGTCAGCTGTACAAAATCCGGTGGTACACCCTCAGAAGTCCCAAATGCTCTGTTCTGCCCGTTGTTTTGGACTACTTGTACTCATGCAGATCGGACAGGCGTGGGAGACTCTCCACCGGCACTATACTTTCCCTGCTGTTAAGGAGTTCCGCTGTAGACCCCTGTCAAGTCGGTTGCGGTAAGGATGGAACGCGGTTAGGAGACTTTCCCTTGATTGCCGGGTGTATAATTTAACGTAGAGGCGTGAACATTCGTAGCAGATGGTTGCTTTCGCTGGTTGTTCTGATCGTCGTTCCTCACACCACCTGTTCAACTCTCTTCCTCACAAGGAGGTGAGGACTCACTTAAGGTTGTAAGAAGGGAGGGGCACGCATTCGAGCGCGGCGGTTCATTGGAGGGAAAGCTCGGACATGAAGATCCGCAAAGGAGGGAAAAGGTAAGATGAAAAGGAATACGAGGAAGTTTGGACTGGCGCTGACCGCACTGACGCTGGTGGCACTGCTGCTTGCGGTCTTTGGAGCGGTTCCGGCGTGGGCAGCGGATTGGTATGTAGACGGCTCCGTTGGAGCATCAGGAGACGGGAGTTCATGGGCAGCAGCTTTCAAAACTATTCAAGAAGGTGTAAATACTGCTAACGCTGCAGGTGGCGACACCACCAACGTGGCGGCGGGGGTGTACAAAGAGGAAGTCACCATCGGCAAATCGGTGACCCTCCAAGGGGCAAAGAAGGGGGTGGATCCTCGCGGTGGTGCACGCACCGAAGGCGATGCCTCCGAATCGGTCATCGACGGCGAGTCCACTCGCGACCACGGGATCTACATAAAGGGCGCTGACGATGCTAACCGCGTTACCAACGTTGTCATCGACGGTTTCGAAATCCATCATGCCACCTATGCCAATATCCGCCTCGACTATGCCAATGACGTGACCGTGAAGAACACCATGGTCCACCACTGCGGGACCAACGAGGGGATCAAGACGAAGGCAAGCTGCGATTCGCTGACGTTCCAGTACGTCATCTCGCACGACAATGTGGGCGACGGCATGGAACTGGGCGGCTACGGCACGCACACGAACCACGCCGTGCTCGACTGCGACCTCTACGACAACGAGGATCGCGGCCTGTACCTCGACAAGGTCGACAACTGCCGAGCCGAGCGGTGCAGGATGTACGGCAACCAGGGCACCGTGGGCAACGAGTGGCACCAAGGTGGGATCATCGTCTACCGCAGCACACGCACCACGCTCATCGACAATGAATGCTACAATAACGCCGGGGCGGGTATCCACCTGTACAAAGAGAACTACCCCGGCGCACTCACCAGTTCCCAGGTGACCGGCGGCAAGTGCTACAACAACACCGCCGGCGCCGGCGGGACCGCGCCCGGCGACGGCCTGCGCCTCTACCTCTCCAGCAACGTCACAATGGACGGCGTCGAGTGCTACGGCAATGCCCGCAACGGCGTGAACATCGGCAACACGGGCCGATACGGCCTCTACGCGGCCGATCCGTGCGACAACAACGTGGTCACCAACTGCAACCTCCACGACAACACCGGAGCCGGCATGGCCTTCGACAGTGTGGGGCCCGACGGCTGCCAGGTCTACGGGAATACACTGACCGGAAACTGGCCCAACGGTCTCGATGACAGCGAGGCCGCAACCAACTTGTGGGACAACGACATCGATACGGGCAACAACTGGGCCGACTTCTCTGCCAACAGCGGGTACCCTGACCACTATAACGTACCCGGCAGCGCTAGCAGCGTCGACCGCTACCCCACCGGTTACATCAAAGGTCCATACGCTGACATCTATGTTGACGCCGTCAACGGCGACGATGGCAATACCGGCTATGACGCCGACCACGCCAAGAAGACCATCCAGGCAGGCATTGACGCCGTCTCCGGCAGCACGGTCTACGTGGCGGCGGGGACGTATGACGAGCAAGTGGTGATCGACAAATCGCTAACGTTGCAAGGTGAAAGCAAAGAAAACACAATAATAGATGGTTCAGGTTATAATCCTGTAATAAGAATTAAGGCAAATGACGTTACAGTAAAGACGCTAAAGATTGTTGGCAAAGATGCATCAAATTGGTACGGAATCAATATCGGAATTGGTTATGCACCAGAGCCTAGTACGGTCGGCATAAGAATAGAAGATTGTGACGTAAGTTCCGGTCGCGGTATATGGCTCTTTAACGCCGTAAACAATATAATTACCGGCAACACAATCCATGACTGCTACGATTACGGGATATGGTTGTATCAAGGAGCCGATGGAAACCAAATAACTGACAACATAATCAAATTCAATGGTTTAGGCATACTTGAGGCAGATGGATGCGAAGGCGAACCAAACATTTATGCAAGCAACAGGTTCGAGGACAATGCTCTAGGTGGTGGCGGCGGTTCTGAAGGAGAAGGTTTAGCGATGTACTTCGCGAACGACATCGTGGAAAGTAACACTTTCATCAACAACAGAGCAGGAATCTGGCTTTACCAACCACATTCGGATTTCAAAATAAACTACAACAACTTCGAGGGAAACACCCAGTATGGAGTTGAACTGTTCGCTGGAGGACCCATTGACGCCACCAACAACTGGTGGGGAGATGCAACCGGTCCATCAGGCGAAGGCCCGGGAACAGGCGATGCAGTTTCTACAAATGTGCACTTTGACCCTTGGCTGACAGCACCCTATCAGCCAACTACACCTATGACCAGCTTCGTTGTGGATGATGTCAAGTTTGACTGCAAGAAGGAGAACAATGATGACAAGGTTCGTGTGAAAGGCGAGCTTGAGCTGGCCACAACTAGGGACATCTCCGAGGATGTCACTGTCACCGTAGGGCCGCTTTCTGAGACTATCAGGATGGTGGAGAAGGGCAAGAAAGGCGACAAGTGGGAGTATAAGCGTCCCAAAGGTGGTGCGGGCGACATCAAGCACATGACTATCGACTGGAAGAACGGCAAGTTTGACATCCGCATGGACAAGGCAGACCTCAGTGGCCTGACTGATCCCAATAACGTAACCATCAGCGTCCAGATTGGAGACGATGTTGGTGAGGAAACCATCCCGATGAGGGAGAAGAAACACCACTGGGATTACAAGGCTGAAAAGCCTAAGAAGACAGGACCTGCTGCCATAGAGCTGCTTGTCACTACAGACGAGGTCAAAGTAGTGGCGTATCCAAACCCGATAAGGGATGTGGATACGGCAACCTTCCAAGTGATGGGCACGCTGGCAACTCAGGTAGAAGAGATCCGCGTCCAGATTTACGATCTCTCCGGACGCCTTGTTTGGAAGGACACCGCGCTAGGAAGTGAGCTTGACTGGCACACCGACAGCCTGTCTGGAGATTACCTGGCTAACGGCATCTACCTGTATAGCGTGCAGGTAAGGATCGGCGGTAACTGGATCAACCAAGACACAGGAAAGATCGCTGTCTTGCGGTAGAGAACGAGAGCGAAAACGAGGCAGGCACCGGAATCTTCTCGGGCCTGCCTCTTGTTGGGTCTTGTGAAGGTAGATCCGGGTACTACCAGAACAGAACGTAAGTTTAGTAAAGCACTGATGGAGGAGCTGAGGCATGTCTAAAAGGATCTTACACTGTACGTACAGATTCCTTGTAGTCCTTGCTGCCCTTTCTATCTCTTGGACGGGGACAATCTTGCTCGCCCAGGAGGTTCCTCCCGGGTGGAGTGCTGCTGCTCAGTTCCGTTTTGGTGTCGGCGCTAGAGCATTGGCATTGGGTAGTGCCTACACCGCACTGGCCGAGGGGCCAACCGCTGTCTATTGGAATCCGGCTGGCCTGTTGCTCGCTCCATTTGAAGTTGAAGGGATGTACACAGAGCCCTTTGGGAGAGCCATTGGATACCGCCTTCAGTTCGTGGGAGTTGGGGGAGAGATCCCATATTTGAACTGGAGAATTGGATGGTTGAACGCGCATGTGGGTGATATCCCTAACACAGAAACGGGAGGGTTCTTCGACTACGACAGCTCTGTTTTCCTTGGGGCGCTGGCCACTGAACAGGAGATGCAAACAGGGGTCATTCGTATCGGCCTGACGGCCAAAGTCTACCGCGATCAGCTACTTGAAGGCCGAGCCCAAGGGTTGGGGTGGGATTTCGGCGCGATCCTGCGCTTTGCGGATCAGAGCATCGGCTATTGCAGCCAAGATGTCGGCTCTACGCGGTTTCACTGGCGTGGAACAGGCCAGGAACCACTTGTGGTTATCCCCTGGGTCCATCGATTGGGTGTAGCGGCTCACTGGCTGGACCATATGTTGGTCACTATAGGCGAGGTGATTCTAGAACCGAATGTTACTCCAACCTTTCGGACGGGTATCGAATGGACACCTATTAACGAACTCGCCCTTCGCGGTGGTCTGCGGTTGGAACCGTTACCTGAAGGCCATCATCCGGTTTGGTCGTTAGGTGTTGGAATCGTCCCGTGGGAAGGACTTACGATCGACTACTGCTTCTTACGGAGTCCACTTCCAGCTGCAAGCATCTCCACCGATACACACGTTGTGTCAGTGGGCTTCGGATTCTGAGGTGACTCAAAGGTCTGAAGCGTCGCGGACTTAATGTGTCCATGATATCTGGGGTCAAACCTACACTTAACACTTAATAGCAGCGTGAAGCCTGATCTTCATTCTTGTCACCCACAAGAAGAACGATTTAACGCGGGCGAGGTTGACAAGACGTACAAATGATGCTACTATATACGTCATGAATACGAAACTGACGCTGCGGATGGATGAAGATCTGGTACGACGGGCCAAGGCGGAGGCCTCCCGCCGCGGCAAGTCGGTCTCTCAGATGGTCAGCGAGTTCGTCGATTCACTGGGCTCGCCGAGACGAGATGAGAAGAAGCTCCCGCCCATCACGGCCTCACTCGTCGGCGTGCTGAAAGGTCACCGTGTCTCTGAATCGGCCTACAAGAAGCACCTTCGGGAGAAGTACCTTTGAGGGTAATCGTCGATACCAACGTCGTCTTGGACGTCCTGTTAGCTCGTAGATCCTTCGTTGAATCTGCATCCAGAGTTTTCGCCTTGGTTGAGCAATCCAGGATCGAGGCCTCCCTCTGTGCGACAACTGTGACAACTGTCCACTACCTCCTCACCCAATTCCTTTCCCGCGACGAAGGACGCCAAGCCCTCCGTGGACTGCTTGACCTGTTCGAGATTGCTCCGGTCAACCGGTCTGTGATTGAGAAAGCTCTTCAGAGCAAGATTGAGGATTTCGAGGATGCTGTTCTTGAGCAAGCCGGATGCTTGACCGGAGCTGAGGCGATTATCACGCGCAACACGAAGGACTTCCGCAAATCATCCATCAAGGCACTTGATCCCGCCGAACTGCTCTTGGCCCTTGAGATGTAGTAGCAGGCCTACACTTGACACTTAGTAGCAGCGTGAAGCCTGATCTTCATTCTTGGCATCCACAAGAAGAACGTTTTGTCACAGGCGATGAGAAACGAGGCTTGACAACGATTTTTGGACGGGGCAATTTCACCATCGATCTCGAGGCCAAGCGTGTTGCCGACAGGCTGAGGGAGCTTCCAGGACATAACACGTAATTCACTGAAAAAGAGGGGCTTGTACGCGTTGCCCTGATTCGCCCCGGAGCTCTCCAGCACAGAAACCACATTGTCCCTTGGAAACAGCGCTCTTATACTCTACCCGGAATGAGCGAGAACCTACTTTCCGACCTAAACGAACAGCAGCGGGCCGCCGTCACCTTTGGGGAAGGGCCACTGTTGGTGATCGCCGGGGTGGGAACCGGAAAAACGACCGTGATCACTCGCCGGATTGCCTGGTTGATCGCGCAGAAAAAGGCAAAACCTGCGGAGATCCTCGCCCTCACCTTCACCGAGCGTGCCGCCGCGGAGATGGAGGAGCGGGTCGACCTCCTCGTCCCTTACGGCTACATCGAGGCCCGAATCGGGACCTTCCACTCGTTCTGCGATCGCCTCTTGCGTGAGAACGCCGTCCTCCTCGGACTCGCGCCCGATTACCGTATCCTCACCGAGGCCGAGCAGGTGATCTTCTTAAAGGAACACCTCTTCGAATTACCGCTTGACCGCTTCCGGCCGCTGGGAAATCCGGTTAAGCACCTGCGTGCAATCCTCACTCTTCTTAGCCGGGCCAAGGATGAGGACATCACCCCACAGGAGTACCTCACCTACACTGAAGGCCTCGCTGCGCGACTGGCCGAAGAACCAGGTGACACAGAGGAGGAACGCCTTCTCAAGGAGGAACTGACAGAGCAAGTTGAGCTCTGTAAGACTTACGAGGCCTACCAACAGCAGTTGGCCGAGCACGGGTTTGTCGACTTCGGCGACCTGATCACCTTGGCGCTCAAGCTCCTGCGCGAGCACCCACTCGTCCTTAAGCGCTACCAAGAACAGTTTCACTACATCTTAGTCGACGAGTTTCAGGACACCAACTACGCCCAGTTCGAGCTCTTAAAACTTCTCGCCGGGCACCGAAACCTCACGGTGTGTGGCGACGACGACCAATCGATCTACAAGTTTCGCGGCGCGGCAATCAGCAACATCCTCAACTTTGAGAAAGAGTACCCGGATGCCAAGCGCATCGTCCTTGTGGAGAACTACCGCTCCACACAAGAAATACTTGATGCCTCCTACCGGTTGATCCAGTCCAACAACCCCGACCGGTTGGAAGAGCGTGCAGGGGTCATAAAGCGGCTGCACGCGGTGAACGGGGAAGGGACACCGATCCGTCAACACCACTTCGAGACCCTGGGCGAGGAGTGTGACTTCGTGGCCGAGGAGATCACAAGGCGGGTCAAAGAAGAAGGACGAGCATACCGCGACTTTGCCATCCTCGTTCGCAGCAATGCCCAGGCAGACTCATTCTTACACTCCCTGAACCTACTTCACCTTCCATGGCATTTCTCAGGAAGCCGTGGTCTCTACGACCGCGAGGAGATAAAGGCCGCCATTTCATTTCTCCGTGTTCTTACCGACCCGCGTGATAACCTCTCCTTCCACTACCTGGCAAGCTCACCGCAATATCAGGTCAATGCACAGGACCTTGCACTGGCCACAAGCTTCGCCAAGCGCCGCAACAAGAGCCTATTCGAGGTGTTCCGTATCGCTGAAAAGAGTCCCGACTTCCTCTCCCTGTCAGCGGAAGGGAGAACAGCAATGACGAAGCTCCTCGATGATGTCACTGCCATGCTTCCACTTTCGACGAAGGAGCGGACAGGAGAGGTTCTCTATGAGTATCTGACCAGTCGAACCGGAACCATTGAGAAGCTTTCCAACTCCGATAAGGCCGTTGATGCGCTGCGGGCACAGAATCTGGCCAAGTTGTTTTCGATCATCGAGCGCTTCTCGCAGGTTTGCAGATACGACCGCGTCCCTTGGTTCATCGACTACCTCGATGCGTTAATCGAGGCCGGGGATAACCCCCCAATGGGAGAGGCTGACTGGGACGAGGATGCGGTGAATGTTCTAACTATTCACCAGGCAAAGGGATTGGAATTTCCCATCGTCTTCCTCGTTGGCTTGGTCGCAGGGCGGTTCCCCTCGATACACCGCCGTGATCCGATTCCGCTGCCCGATGAGCTAGTAAAGGACCTCCTTACCACCTCCGACTTTCACCTCCAGGAGGAGCGCCGCTTGTTCTATGTGGGGATGACCCGCGCCAAGGAAGACCTGTATCTCACGAGCGCTCAGGACTACGGGGGTAAGCGCCCGCGCAAGCCGAGCCTGTTCGTTTCGGAAGCACTCGATCTTCCGCCCGCTCAGATCAAGGTCCTCAAAGGGTCACCACTGGCAACGATCACCCGCCACGGCAAGGCAAAGCCTTCACCTGCCACGCCGATCGAGGAAGAGCTGGTTCTCCTGCCACGGGGAAAGGCCGTTCTCGAACTTAGCCACCAGAAGATCGATGACTATCTCACCTGTCCGATGAAGTACCGATACATCCATATCCTCAAGGTCCCCATCCGGCAGCACCATGCCGTGATCTACGGGTACGCAATCCACCAAGCGATCAAACTCTACAACATGAATCGTATCGCTGGGAGAAAGACTGAAGTTACGGATTTAAAGGAGATCTTCCGCAAGACCTGGCATACTGAAGGGTTCCTCACGCGGCACCACGAGGAGCTCCGCTTCCAAGAGGGATTAAAAGCATTGGAGTACTTTCACGCTCACGCGAGTGAAGATGGGGTAATTCCCACCTATGTCGAGCGACACTTCTCCTTCAACGAGGGTGGCATAAGGGTCGTTGGCATCTTCGACCGGATCGATGTAGTTGACGGTGACGGAACAATCATCGACTACAAGACCTCCGCGGTGACCGATGGAAAACAGGCCATCAAACGGACTAAAGAGAGCCGCCAGCTAGCGATCTACGCACTCGCCTACGAGCGTCTGTTTGGGAACCTCCCGGTGCGCCTCGAGCTACGCTTCCTAACGCCGCAGGTAATCATCGGACGCTACGAGCCGAGCGAAAAGACGATTCAAAAAGCGCTTTCGGACATCGAGTCTGCCGCAACCGGGATCCGCGCGAACCGATTCCCGGCTGATCCTACCTACCTTGCCTGCACCTACTGCCCCTACCGTTCGATCTGTCCGGCAAAGCGTTCGGATTGAAGCAACACGTGTGGTCCCTGCCTGGGGTTCGAGTCCTTTCAGGTGTAACGGCCGACCACGCCAGACCCGTATCCAACCAATAAGACCAATCCTATCCTTTCCATCATCGTGGTCGTACCGGTTATGTAGCAACATGGGACTCAAAGGTGTTTTTCGGCAGTCCGAACTTTTCCCGCAAGTAACGTAAGAGGAATGGGGCGGATTCTGAAAAAGGACTTCCGTCCCTTATCATTATGGCGCAACTGTCCTTAAGCTATTTGGCCCCATTGGCCGTCTCGCCGGGGATCAGCTTCCACAGAAGAACCGACTCACGGCCTTTCTCCCTTTCACTCGATAGCATATTGTGGTTACACAAAAGCCCAACCTACACCTCCTTGGCCTGGGGAGGGAGACGATACGAGAGCCGTCTCCCTCCCCTCCTTATAGCCTATTAAATGGGTTCCTCGCTGTTTCGTGCGGGTAACCTTTAGCGGATGTTCCCCTGCCATGAAATGGAATTGAGTTGGCCGGCAAGCTCCTCGCGACCCGCTTTTCTTGTTCTGTGGCGCCGCAGACCGACTGCGACGGATTCCCCCCGTAGCGTCGCACCTCGTGTGCGACGTTCCGTTCGTCGGGCATGAAGCCCGACGCTACGAAATGACATCTCAAAACGATCCCTGTTCTACGAGCGGCGCAGCTTGTCTACGACGGTTCTTTCTTCGCTTACCCTCTTTACCCACTCACAACAGCGAGGAGCCATTAAATGGCAAAACGGGTTCCCCACTTCCGGCAACTTTCAAACGCACGTTGAACATCGTCCGGAGAGCTCGAGCGAGATGTTTTGGTGTCGTTTCTTAGTAATGAGAAGGGGCTATTTGATAAACGTCCACCAGTTCACCATTCAAGAACGTCTCCACTGACACAGCAAGTAGATCCCCAGAAGTGGCATAAATCACAGGGCGGACGATACAGAGTCCCCATGCCATGCTCCAATCAACTTCCGAAACGGCTTCATAGATCATCGAAGTCAAGGAGTAGACATCGGACTCATGTGGTTCAGGGCTATAAATCTCCGCTGCGAGCAGCTCCCCCCAGGCGTCATACACCTCAATCGCGTAAGACGTGTGTGTATCACTTACGTTGGCCACCACAATAACAGTGTCCCGTTCTCCCGAACAGTCATAAACGATGGCATAGAAGCGGTCGGTCTCCGAAGCATAAGAGTGTCCGACGCTCAACACACTAGCCAGCATCAGGGCTAGCACCAGCGCAGATAAAACTCGAGCCATTTTTTTCATTCGACACCTCCTTATACTCAAGCATACCACATCCAGTAATGATTTGGACATCCCCATAAAAGAGGCTCCCTACTCACGTAGCTAGACGATGCCAGGAGTTACCTAACCTGTGCAATACAGTCTATCTCTTTCCGGAAGAGTCGAACCAGTCTAGAGTACGGCAAAGGGCGCAATAATTGAGAAAAGCCCCCTCATGCTACCCCTGTTGCGTTGATCCCCCAGTAGCTGTTAGAGTGGTCAAGCGGGCATACCGGAAACTAACTCTAGTGAAGGAAAGCTGCAAGCACGCGATTTGAGGCGGATGTTAACGTTTTAGAAAGGAGGACATACAATGGGAGATGTACTGAGCCGGATATTGTTAGCAGCCTTTTTCTGTGCTGTAGTGGTCTATGGAGGGATGCTCCTGATAGACTCGGCCAGAAAAACAGTAGAACACGTGATAGAAGAAGGACGCATACTCCTTAACATGACAGAGGAGCAAGTTCGTCAGGCATGGGGGGAACCAGATCAAATAACTACTACACGTATTCTAATCCCTGGGGAACCTCGGCCGACCGTCAAGATCACCTCCGTTTGGACTTACCATGATCCCTCCCGTACAGTGACCTTTGAAAAAGGGCGTGTAGTGGAGTTTTCCGCAACAGAGAAAATTAAAAGCAGTGACGGGTTGACCTTCCTTGCCCAAAGCTTAAGGGTGTAGGGCCTGCGGATCATACTCACGCCAATCCAACAACTACCAAGCTTGCGAGAAACAGCACTGGGTTTTGTTGTTGTTTTAGAGATCCTTTCATAAAGAGCCTCCGCTTTGTACCCTTAAGCTTGCTTCTGGGAGGAAAACTGAGATTCGCCGCAGGCGAATTTGGTTGTTGTTCGTACTGACTACATGGGTTCTCACAAGGGCACGCTCCTCGCCGGCGGGGACGAACTCCGGGACGTCGGACATGAAGCCCGACGCTACCTCGTTTTTGTAGCGTCACACCTTGTGTGCGCCGTTGCCTCTTCCAATGCCCCTTTAGCTTACTGCGGGGTTCTTTACTGCACCTTGATGTTTTCCTTAAAAACTTCTCCAGAACGCGCTTAGGCTCTCTAAGGAAGGCTAGAGGGCCACGAGAGTCAAGATGTAGGCGCTTCCATCTCGACAATCCGATCGGCCCACAGGGATTCGATATCGTAAAAGTCGCGTGTCTCACTTAAGAAAACGTGGATCACGATCTCCCCGTAGTCGAGAACGACCCAGCGTCGTTCAGAGACCCCCTCTCGGTGGAGTGCCTTCTGTGGGAACTTCTCCATCAGGTTAGAAACGATCGCCTTGACGTGTACCGGGTTGTCCGCCGCTGTGATCACGAAGTAACCAGTGGGGATGGAAACCTCGCGCAAATCAATGACGACGGTTCTTTGCCCCTTCTTCTCCGCAATCAGCTCGATCGCTGCATGTAGAAGGGTTTCTTCATCCATCCCCAACCTCGAACCCAGCACCAGCAATCAGAAGCAGATCGGTCCCCTCGGGGATCAGCGGTTCGAGCACGGCGTAATGCGGCTCGAACTCACTCGGAAAGACGATTGTTGCCCCACTTGGAAGGGCCGCGAACAGAATCCATGCCTTCGCCTCTTCCGTCAAGACGACGATGAACGTTTTTTCGTAGTCGAAGGACTCTGCGTTGGCTATTCCTG
>Ga0307430_1002308_pt1 | contig 12827 bp, 9 predicted proteins | sample SalMarWE160130MG_FD_202159 | JGI IMG/M metagenome (GOLD analysis project Ga0307430, IMG submission 202159) | Salt marsh sediment microbial communities from the Plum Island Ecosystem LTER, Massachusetts, United States - WE1603-130 | ecosystem: Environmental > Aquatic > Marine > Intertidal zone >... | reverse complement strand
CGAGGGGCTGGGCAGCGTCGTCCTGCGCGCCTTCGACGCCGGTGTCCCGGTCGTGGCCGCCGCCGCCGGCGGGCTGCCCGAGATGGTGCGCGGCGGCGAGACGGGCGCGCTCTTCCGCGCCGGTGACGCGGCTGCGCTGGCGCGCGAGCTCGAGCACCTGATCGACGGCCCAGCGCCGCACGAGATGATCGAGTACGCGCGCCGCTTGCTCGATGAGCGGTTCCGGCCGCGGCACATGGTGGACGGCAACCTGGCCGTGTACGAACGAGTGCTCGACGAGAGCCGCGCACCAACGGCCGACCCGATTGTCGAGCGCAACGGACGCCGCACGCTCTATGTACGCCCGGAATGGCAGACGCGGCTTGCCGGCACGGACTTGTCCGAGGCGGTGCAGCACGCGCCCCGCGCGCCGGGCTTGGCCGGGCGCGGCGATCTTCGAGTGCTCGAGCTCGACGGGGCGCGGCTGCTGTGCAAGCGAATGCGGCACGGCGGGTTGCTCGCCGGGCTGCTGGGCGACCGGTACATCGACCGGCGCAAGCCGCTGAACGAGATGCGCGTCGTCGCCCACGCACTGAGCCATGAGGTGCCCACGGCGGAGCTGCCGGCGGTCATGATGGAGCGAGCAGCGCTGCCCCTTTATCGCTACTGGGTGTTCTCGCAGGAGCTGCCGGCGGCGGCGGATATGCTCGCGTATCTGCGGACCCGCCCGGCTCGACGAGAGCGGGTCCCGGCGATCGCGGCGGCGGCTCGCGCGGTGCGGGCCATGCACGACGCGGGCCTCTTCCACGCTGATCTGAACCTCAAGAACCTGCTCGTTCGCACCGATGGTGCGGGTCGCGCCGAAGGCTTCGTAATCGATTTCGACAAGGCACGGCTGGCGCCGCACATGAGCGTGCGGTGGCGGTTCCGCAACCTGCGCCGGCTCTGGAAGTCGGCCGAGAAGGCCCGTGCGGCCGGGTTCGCGATCACGCCGAGCGACATGGTGCGGTTCTTGGATGAGTACGCGGGGGCCGACCTGGCGTGCTACCTCGATCTCGTGAGGCGCGCACCGACGATGCGGTGGCACCGGTGGCGCTATCGGCACGAGGTGCTCACGACGAGGCCGACGTAGCACCATGCAGCCGGCGGATGTCCAACTCGACCAGCTTGGGCGCATCATCGTCGTCCGGCTCGGGTCGCTTGGCGACGTCGTGCGCACGATGCCCGCCGTGCAGGCGCTCCGCGCGGCGGCACCGCAGGCGCGGATCGCCTGGCTCGTCGACGACCGGTGGGCCGGCATCCTCGAAGGGCTGCGCGCCATCGACGAGCTGCTCGTGGTGCCCCGGGCCGAGCTGCGCGCCGCCTCGCGCAATCCGTTCGCGTGGCCGCGGTGGTTTCGTGTGTGGCGCACGTTCCGGCGGCGGCTTGCGGCGTGGCGGGCCGACGCCGTGTTCGATTTCCACGGCCTGTTCAAGACCGCGGTGCTGACCGCCGCCACGGGCGCGCCGCGGCGCATCGGCTACGTGCGCGGGCACAGCAAGGAGGGGAGCTGGCGCGCCTACAACGTGCTGGTCGATCCGGGCCCGGTCGACATCCCGCGGCTCGAGCGCAACCTGGCGTTCGTCGAGCGGTTCGGCGCGACGCGGATCGCCGACCCGCCGGAGCTTGCGTTCACGCCTGCAGAGCGAGCAACGGTGGACGGGGTCTATGCCTCCCTCGACGAGTCGCGCGTTGTGGCGCTGTGTCCCGGCTCGAGCCGCCAGCGACGCGCCAAGCGCTGGCCGGCCGAGTCGTTCGCGGCGCTCGCCGGGCGCCTGGCAGGCGAGCTCGGCCTCACGCCGCTCGTCGCAGCCGGTCCTGGCGAAGAAGCAATCGCGAACACAATCCGCCAGGCGGCCGACTGCGACGTGGTCGTCGCGCCGCCACTGACGCTAAAGGAGCTCGCACTGGTCCTGGGGCGTGCGCGCTGTTACGTCGGCGGGGACACCGGCCCGATGCACGTCGCGTCGATCATGGCTACGCCCGTGGTGGCGATCTTCGGGCCGACGAATCGCGTGCAGAACCGGCCGATGCCGTACAGCCCATGGCGCATCGTCGAGCCGGCTGCGGTCGAAGGCCCACGTGAGCGGGTGACGGCCGACGTCCCGCCCGAGCAGGTGCTCGATGCGGTCGCCGACCTGCTTGGGGTCGAGACGACGGGACAGCGCGGCGCTAGATGACGGTGCCGGCCGGGATCTGCGCGTCCTTCTCGACGACGACGATGCCGTCGCGGATGTAGCAGCCGTTGCCGTCGAAGCGCCTGAGGCCGCGCTCGTTGACGATGCGCACGTTGTCGCCAATGCGCGCGTTCTTATCGATGATGGCCCCCTCGATCCGGCAGTTGCGGCCGACGCCGAGGTGCGGGCGGTTTCGCGGCCGCTTCGTCTCATAGAAGTCGGCGCCCATCATCACCGTGCGCCTCAACACCGAGCCCTCGCGCACGACGCTGCGCACGCCGATGACCGAATGCCACAAGCTCGCGCCGTTGGCGATCACGCCCTCGCCGACGACCGCGTTCGAGATATTGCACCGGCGCAGCCTCGATGACGGGAGAAAACGCGGGTGCGTGTAAATCGGCGCCGTTGGCGAGTGGAAATCGAACGGGGGCCTGTCGGCCGTCAGGTCGATATTGGCGTTGTAGAACGCGCGGATCGTCCCGATGTCCCGCCAGTAGCTGTTGAACGGATACGCGTAGACCCGGCAGTACTTGTAGGCTCCTGGCAGGATGTCACGCCCGAAGTCGATGTTCGACTCATCCTTCAGGATCTTCTCGAGGATGCTCGGCTTGAACACGTAGATCCCCATGTTGGCGATCCACTGTCGGCCGCGACTCGGCTCGAAACCCGAGTCCCGAAGCGTTTGCGCATCATGTTTGAACGCCTCAACGGTGTCGGGGTCCTTCGGCTTCTCGGCGAAGGCGACGATGCGCTTGCGCTTGTTGAGCCGCAGCACGCCGAAGTCGGCCACGCTGCGCTGCGGCACGGCCACGGTCGAGACGGTCACGTCCGCCTTCGTCTCGCGGTGCTGCATCAGGATCGTGCGGAAGTCCATGCGGTAGAGCTGGTCGCCGGACAAGATAAGGTAATAGCGCGGCGCGTACCGCTCGAAGTGGCGCATGCACTGGCGCACGGCGTCGGCCGTGCCCTTGAACCACTCGGAGCTGCCGGGCGTCAGCTCGGCGGCAAGCGCCTCGACGAAGCCGTCGGAGAAATGATCGAAGCGGAACGCGTTGATCAGGTGCCGGTTGAGCGAGGCGGAGTTGTACTGGGTCAGGACGAAGATCTTGGCCAAGCCGGAGTTGATGCAATTGCTGACCGGGATGTCGACGAGCCGGTACTTGCCGCCGAGCGGCACAGCCGGCTTCGAACGCTGCTTCGTCAGGGGAAACAGGCGTTCGCCCTTGCCGCCGCCGAGGATAATGGACAAGGTCTCGCTCAGGCGAAGTTCCGGCATGACACAGAGCACTCCCCGATAGTGAACGGCCTTCCTCTCTCTTAGTGTGATTATGCGGCATGCGACCGGGCGGCGCAAAGGAAAACGGCGTGTCGCGGGCGATTGACGCACACCTGTGCGCCCGCATGGCGCTGCGGCGGCCTTGCCACACGTCGGCCCGCTCGGCTAGAGTCTCTACCAAGGAGGACGCGATGGGCGTCATCACGCTGCTCACGGATTTCGGGCACGACAACTGGTTCGTCGGCGCGATGAAAGGGGTGATCGCCTCGATCAGCCCCACGGCGGCCGTCGTCGATATCTGCCACGAGGTGGCGCGGCACTCGATCACCGAGGCGGCGTTCATCCTGCGCAATGCCTGCCCCTACTTCCCGCCCGGCACGGTACACTGCGTCGTGGTCGATCCCGGCGTCGGCAGCGACCGGCCGGCGATCGTGGTCGAGACGGACCGCGCCCGGTTCGTCGGGCCCGACAACGGGGTAATCAGCTACGCGCTCGAAAGACAGGAGGTTACGCACGCGATCCGGATCGAGGACGAGCGATACCTGCTCGCGCCGGTGAGCCGGACGTTCCATGGGCGCGACATGTTCGCGCCGGTGGCCGCGTACCTCGACGCCGGGGTGGCGCCGACCGAGTTCGGCCCGGCGGTCGACTCGTTCGTCCGGCTGCGGCGCTCGACGCCGGGCAAGCTCAGCGGCTCGGAGGCGGTCGGCCACATCGTGCACGTGGACGGGTTCGGCAACCTGATCACGGACCTGGACGAGCCGTTCCTGGCCGAGTTGCTGGCCGCGTCGCGGCAGCGGTACTTCCGGCTCCAGGTGCGCGACCACGAGGTCCGGCGCCTTGCCGGCTCGTACGCCGAGGGCCAACCCGGGGAGCTGATCGCCCTGATCGGCAGCTCCGGCTACCTCGAGCTCGCCATCAACCAGGGCAACGCGCGCGACACGCTGGACATCGAAGAGGGAGGGGAGTTCATCCTCAAGGTGCTATGAAACTTACGATCAGCTACGACACGATGCTCGCGGGCGCCGTTGGGCCGGAGCACGGCCTGACGCAAGAGGAGCTCGACTCGATCGGGCCGGAGGCACGCCGCGCGTTCGACGAGGTCAAGGCGCTGCGCGCCGGCGACGAGGTGACGTTCTTCCAGCTGCCGTACGCCACGGCCCGCCACATCAAGCGGGCGGCGAAAGCGATCGCCGAGCGCTGCGACAACTTCGTCGTGCTCGGCATCGGGGGCTCGGCGCTCGGGACGACGGCCGTCGCCTCGGCGCTCCGGCACCCGTTCTGGAATCTTCTTGGGAAGGCGGACCGCAACGGCCGGCCGCGCCTGTTCGTCCTCGACAACGTTGATCCCGACTGGCTGAGGGCGTTCAAGGAGAGCGTCAACCTCAAGCGGACAGTCTTCAACGTCATCACGAAGTCGGGCTCGACGAGCGAGACGATGGCGCAGTTCCTCCACTTCCGCGACGCGCTCGCCAGGGCGCTCGGGCCGCGGCACGCCAGGAATCTCGTCATCACGACCGACCCGACGGAAGGCCTCCTGAGGAAGATGCTCGACGAGATGCCGGAGGAGCAGCGCTACGAGGCGTTCGAGGTGCCGCCGGGCGTCGGCGGGCGGTTCAGCGTCCTGAGCGCCGTCGGCCTGCTGCCGCTCGCCGTCGTGGGCGTCAATATCGACAAGCTGCTTGCCGGCGCACGCGATATGGACGCGGCCTGCAAAGAACGCGACTGGCGGAAGAACCCGGCGCTGCTGTGCGCCGCGCTGCTGTACCTGGCGCAGACGCGCAAGGGCAAGAGCCTTACGGTGATGATGCCGTACTCGCAGCGGCTGCGCGACGTGGCCGACTGGTTCCGCCAGCTCTGGGCCGAGAGCCTCGGCAAGCGCGTCAACCGCGCCGGCGAGACCGTCCACGCGGGGCTCACGCCGATCAAGGCGCTCGGCGTGACCGACCAGCATTCGCAGGTGCAGCTCTACGCCGAAGGCCCGTTCGACAAGGTCATCGTCTTCGTCCGCGTCGAGCAGTTCGACAAGAAGCTGCCGATCCCCCGAAAAGACTTGCCGGTCGAGGGGCTCGAGTACCTCGCCGGCCACACGTTCAATGAGCTGATCGACGTCGAGCAGCGCGCCACGCAGGCCGCGCTCATCAAAGCTGGGCGGCCGACGATGACGATCACGCTGCCGAAAGTGACGCCCGAGACCGTCGGCGAGCTCGTGTGCTTCCTGGAGATGCAGACCGCCTACGCCGGCGCCCTCTACAACATCAACGCCTTCAACCAGCCCGGCGTCGAGGAAGGCAAACAGTTCACCTACGGCCTCATGGGCCGCTTGGGCTACGAACAGAAAGCCGCCGAGTTCCGCAGAATCACGGGCTGACCGGATTTCTTCGTCGGAGTTCCCTGGACAGGATCAACAGGATTGACGGGATAAGACCGGAATCCTGTCAATCCTGTTGATCTTGTCCATGTTTCTTGTCAGGCAGCCCACGGCGGCGTGGCTTACGTGACGGGGGCGCCGGTCTTGTCGAGGACGGTGACGGGGCCGTAGGGCTCGAGGAGGGGGCGGAGCTCGTCGGCGCGGCCGACGACGACGATGAGCGCCTCGTCGGGCCGGACGTACTGGCGCGCCATCTGCTGGACTTGCTCTGGCGTGGCGGCGTTGATGCGGTCGCGGTAGGTGTCCCAGTGGTCGCGGGGCAGGCCGTAGAGCTTCAGTGACACGATGTGGGCGGCGATCTGCTCGATGCGCTCGAGGGCGATCGGGAAGATGCCGGTCAGGAACGACTGGACACTCTTGAGCTCCTCGTCGCCGACGCGTTCGTCGCGGATGCGGTTGAGCTCGTGGAAGAACTCGGTGAGCGCCCCGTCGGTGACGTCCTTGCCGACGGCGGCCCACGAGACGAGGCAGCCGGCCTCGACGCGCGCGTCGGGCCGCGAGTAGGCGCCGTAGGTGTAGCCCTTCTCCTCGCGCAGGTTCATGAACAGCCGGCTCGCGTAGCTGCCGCCGAGGACCTGGTTCATCACCTTGAACGGGATGAAGTCGGGGTGGCCGAACGGCACGGCGTGGTTGGCGATGAGGATGTTCGACTGCACGGCGTTCGGGAAGTCGATGATCAGAGCGCGGCGCCCGGCGCTCGGCGGCGCCTGCGCGGTCAATGATTCCGTCGGCTCCGGCGCCTGCCACCCGCCGAAGACGGACTCGGCCATGCGCACGGCCTCGTTGCGGCCGACGCTGCCGACGATGATGAGATGTGCGCGCGCCGGATCGAACTGCGCGCCGCGGAACTCGGTGAGGTCGCCGCGCGAGACCGCCGTGAGCGATTCCTCGGTCGCATCGATCGCCGCGTAGGGGTGCTCGCCGAAGAGCGCGCGGTAGCACGCCTTGCGCCCGAGGTAGCCGGGCTGCGAGTGCTTGTTGGCAAGCGCGGCGAGCTCGCGGCGCCGGAGGCGCTCGAGCTCGTCGTCGGGCAGTGTCGCGTCGAGGACCAGCTCGCCGAGCAGCCCAAGGCCGTCGGCGAAGTACTCCTCGAGCACCGAGATGGAGGCCCGGACCATGTCCTGGCTGCCGATGGTCTCGAGCTCGGCGCCCATGAAGTCGATCGCCTCGGCGATCTCATCGGCCGTGCGAGTGCTGGTGCCTTCCTTGAGCATCTCGGCCAGGAACTTGGAGAGGCCCGGCAGGCGCTGCTCGTCGGGCGTCAGCCCGGTCGTGATCAAGAGCGTGGCGCAGACCCGGGCAACGCGCCGGTCCTGGCACACGAGGACGCGCAGGCCGTTGTCGAGCCGGTCCTCGGTGAACGCCGGGAACCGGTACTCGCCGGCAGTGCCCGGCGCGGGCGGCTTGTGGGGAAACGACGCGGTGTTCATCCCGCCTTGCCCCCTTGTGTTGCTGGTGGCGCCGGTATCGCCTCGACCGTCGTCCGGTTCTGCACGGTGAAGTACTTGCGGGCGACCCGCTGAATGTCGTCGGCACTCACGGCCAGGTAACGGTCGAGCTCCGTGTTGGCGAGCGCCGGTTCGCCGTCGTAGAGCGTGAACTCGGCCAGCACCATCGCGCGCCCGAGGTTGGTCTGAAGCTGGTCGAGGTACTGGGCCTTGATCAGGTTCTTGGCCTTCTGCACTTCGTACTCGCTCACGCCGCCATCGGCGAGGCGCCGCAGCTCGCTCTCAATGAGCGTCTTGCACTGCTCGTTGTCGTCGCCTTTCGAGATGGTCCAGATCGTGAACAGGCCCGGGCCGCGCACGAACTCGACGAACCCCATGCACCTGATGGCGGCCTCGTGCTGCTTGATGAGCGACTTGTAGAGGCGCGAGCTCCGGCCGTGCAGCAGGATGCGCTGCGCGAGCAGCAGCGGGTAGGTGTCCGGCGTGCGCCGTTCGGGCGCGTGGTAGGCGAGCCAGAAGCCGGGCATCGCCGCGTGCCGGTCGTCGAGCCGCTCGTGCTTCTCGGCCGTCTGCGGCGGCTCTGTTGTGTCAGGCGACGGGGGTGGCTTGTTCGCGGGGATCGCCTCGAAGTAGCGGCGCGCCTGGGCGAGCGCGTCGTCGGTGTCGATGTCACCTGCGATGGTCAGCACCGCGTTGTTCGGCGCGTAGTGAAGGTTATAGAACGCTTGCGCGTCCTCGACGGTGGCGGCATCGAGGTCGGCAATGGAGCCGAAGCCGTCGTGGCCGAACGCCCAGTTCTCCAGCGCGAGTTCCCTGATGCGGAGGCGGGCGGGGCCGTAGGGCTGGTTGTCGACGCTTTGACGGCGCTCTTCCTTGACGGTGGCGCGCTGGTTCTCGAAGTTCTCCTTCGTGACGTTCAGCGCCCGCATACGGTCGGCCTCGAGCCAGAGCGCCAGGCCGAGCTGGTGCGACGGCACGGTCTCGAAGTAGTTCGTGCACTCCTCGCCCGTCGAGCCGTTGAGGTCGCCGCCGGCATTGGAGATGAGCTTCATGTGCTCGGTCTTGGCGGCGTGCTCGGAACCCTGGAACATCATGTGCTCGAACAGGTGGGCGAAGCCCGAGCGGCCCGGCATCTCGTTGCGCGAGCCGACGTCGTAGTAGACGGCGACCGCGACACACGGCGTCGCCGTGTTTGGCGAGAGGACAACGCGCAGGCCGTTGTCGAGGACGTGGTGCTGGAAGTCGATCGCTTCTTTCATCGCTGCCATCGGTCGGCCACGTGATCGGGCGCCTAACGGATTTGTATAGCGCAGCGACGAGGGCTTGTATAGCGCTTTCTTGCGCGCGGAATGAGCGTTGACAGCGCCCGACGTGGTCCGTAGTATCCGCCGCGTTCGGAGGAGGAGCATGCAACACGCAGACTGGGTCCTCATCATCCTGATCGTCCTGCTCTTCTACTGGATCGTCAGCAACATCCGGAAGGCGCGTCTCGGCAAGCCCCTCTACGTGCGCCGCATCCCGGGCATCGACGCGATCGACGACGCCATCGGCCGCGCCACTGAGATGGGGCGGCCGGCGTTCTACACGATCGGCGAGGCCGGCGTGCAGGCGATGGAGCTGTACGCCTCGCTCGGCATCCTCTCGTACGTGGCCGACCGGACGGCCCGGATGGGCGTGCGCCTGATCACGACGACGGACCGGGCCGAGACCTACCCGATGATCGAGGAGACGATCCGCGAGGCGTACCGAAGCGCCGAGCGGCTCGACGAGTTCCGCGACGAGGACGTGCGGTTCCTCTCGCGGGACCACACCGTCTACGCCATGCTCACGGCCGCCATGATCGAGGACGAGGACGCCGCGAGCGCGTTTTTCCTCGGCCTGTTCTGGTTCACAAGCCTGCTCATGACCGAGCCGGGCGCGCGCCGCGGCGTCATCCAGATCGCCGGTGACACCGGACCGTCCCAGATCCCGTTCTTCATCGCCTCGTGCGACTACGTGATCATCGGCGAGGAGCTGTTCGCCGCGAGTGCGTACGTGAGCGGCGACCCGACGATCAAGGGCAGTCTCGTCGCGCAGGACCGGCTCAAGTCGTTGCTCTTAGCCATCGCCCTTGTCGGCGTCGTGCTGCTCACGCTCAACGCGGTTCTGACGCTCACCGCAGGCGTGTCGATCGTCGAGGGCAACCCGTTTCTCGAATTGTTCATGCGCTATCGATAGGCTCGGCGGATGAAGAGAAAGCTCGCCATCGGCATCACGTTCGTCGTCGGGCTCTACTACTTGCTCGAGTTCGTGCTGCCTGCGTCCGTCGGCGGCGGGTTCGACTGCCGGCGCATGGGCAGCCCGTGTCTCGTCGAGGCCGACGACGGGACTCGGCTCTACTACACCGGCGTGCGCGCACTCGAAGGCAGCACTGACACGCGGTTGGCCGTGGGCCTCGCCGAGAGCCGCGACGGCGCGACATGGGCCAAGGCCGGCGGAAACCCGATGCTCGGCCGGAGCCTGTTCAGCAGCAAGGACTGGCGCGGGCCCGACAGCCCGGCCGTCGTCCGCGAGCCCGACGGCTCGTACACGATGTTCTATGTCGGCCACGGCCCCGACGACGTCGACCGCGTCATGCGGGCCACGAGCGGCGACGGCCTGCGGTGGCGCGGCCGGCGCGTGGTCTTCTCGCTCATCAAGGAGACGGCCGAAGCCGGGGGAGAAGTCAAACGGGCGGCGATCAGGGCGCTCGCCGTGCGGCGGACCGACACGGGCTACATCGCGTACTTCGCCAGCACCTACCGCCGGGGCGAGCGGACGATCGAGGGCGTCTCGCGCGCCACGAGCCCCGACGGCCTCGCGTGGACGCTCGACAAAGCGAACAACCCCGTGCTCGCCATTGAGCCCGAGAACGGCTGGGAATACAGCACGATCACGGACCTGAGCGTGATCGACAACGGCGACGGGCTCAGCCTGTATTATGTCGGCACGCGACGGCTCTACATGCGCGGCAGCGACAAGCCGATTGACACCTCACTGGTGGGCCTCGCCACCTCGTCGGACGGCATCACCTGGCACAGGAACGAGAGCAATCCGATCTTCGGTCCCGCCATATGGCGGGTGCTCAGGTCGCTCCACGATGATCCTGGCGTCCGGCAAGCTCTTGAGCGGTTCAGGGCAATCGACAGCTCCGTCGCATGGCCGCGGCGCATCGGCCTGGCGCTTGCGGCGTGGTCCGGGCTCTCGCAGGAGCTGCTTGATGGGACGGCCTTAGAGAACGCGGCTTCACGGCTCTCCGACCAGGAGAAGTCGAAGCCGCTGTTGGAGCGCTTTGACGCGCTCAGTCTCTCGGGTTTGAGTGTCCAGCGCGCCGGCGATGGCTCCGTGATGGCCTACTGCGGGGCCACATCGGCGGAGGGGCAGGATCACAGGCTCGGCATCGCCACAAGCAGCGACGGTGTTGTGTGGCGAACGGCGAGCGACACGCCGGCTCTCGAGCGGGGGGAGGAGCCGCAAAACACCTACCTGACGAGCAGCCTGACGACCACCATGCAGGTGTTTCTCGTCGTGGGCGCGATGGCGTTGGGCCTCGGCCTGTTCGGATTGGTGCGGCTGCACGGCAGCCGCATCATGAAGGGCGAGAAGGACTCGGTCTACTCGATGGCCTTCTTCATCGCCCTGCTTGTCACGCTCGTCTTCGCGTTCGGCTGGGGCCAGCGCGAGCCCAAGGTGCTGGAGCCCGGCCACAAGCTCTACAACATCATCTTCTACGGGATGATGGAGAGCTTCGGCGCATCGACCATGGGGCTGCTGACGTTCTACCTGGCATCAGCCTCGTACCGCTCGTTCAAGCTCAAGAACGCCGAGGCAGGCCTCATGATGGTGGCCGCCATCCTTGTGATGCTCGGCCAGGTGCCGCTCGGCCAGCTCTTGACCGCGTGGCTGCCGGAACAAATGCAGGTCCAGAACGTCGCCCTCTGGATCAGCTACACGATCATGGTGCCCACGATGCGGGCGATTCAGATCGGTGCCGCCGTCGGCGGCTTGGTGCTCGCGATGCGACTGTGGCTCTCGATGGATAAACGACGTCTCTAGGCGCGGCGCGATGGACTCACGACAGCACGACATGAACACGCTGACCGGCTGGCAGCGGTTCGGCGAGCGGCTCCAGAGCCTGGACCGGCGCATCATCTACGGTGTGCTTGTCGTGGTGACCGTCGCCGCGTTCGCGCTCAAGCCGCTGCCGGTCACCCACGTCGGGCCTGAGGCGCGTGCGGCGTTCGAGGCGATCGATAGCTGCCCGCCCGACAAGGTCATCATCTTCGACAGCTCGTGGGCGATGTGGACGCAGGCCGAGAACCGGGCGCAGTTTCTCGCGCTCGTCGAGCACATGTTCCGACGCGACATCAAGTTCGTCGTTACGTCGGTGGGGCTCGCGCCGTTCGGGCCGAAGATGGCGCAGGAGGAGCTCGACAGACTCGCCGAGGAGCACGGCAAGAAGTACGGCGTCGATTACGTCAACCTCGGCTTCAAGGGGGCGGGCGGCAGCGCAGTGGTCAGTGCACCGCTTGGCTTTCTGCTCGATGGGTTCGCGCGCGACATCCACGCGACTTTCCCAGCCGACCTGAACGGCACGCCCGTCGGCGAGCTGCCCCTGATGCAGCGGGTGAAGACGATCAGGGATGCACACCTCGTTGTGTCGATCGCGTACGAGCCGGCGCTCGAGTGGATCTCGTTCGTCCACGCCCAGTTCGGCACGCCGCTGGTGTTCGCGTGCATGAGCATCGTGGTGCCCAACTACGCCATCTACTTCGAGTCGGGCCAGCTCGCCGGTATCCTTGGCGGCACACGCGGCGCGGCCGAGTACGAACGGCTGCTCGATCTGAAGGAGCCCGGCGAGGGCACCGAGCTGATGACGCCACAGTCGTTCGTGCATGTGCTGATGATCGTCTTCATCATCATGGGCAACATCGGGTACCTGTCGACGCTGGGGAGGAGACGCTGATGTTGCTCGGGGTCGTCAACTACGCGGATGTCTTCACGATCGTCGAGATCGCCCTCGGCACGTTCACGTTCCTGATCGTGATGTCGTACATCTTCGAGGACAACGCGGCTTACAAGATGCTCACACACATCTTGCTCGGGTGTGCGACGGCCGTCACGATCATGATCATCTACCGCGACGTGCTGCGCCCGAACTGGGTGAAGCCGATGAGCGCGGGGGTTCGCAGTCTCGTCAGCGAGGGCACGTGGAGCTGGAAGATGCTCTGGCTGCTCTGCCTCGTGCCCGGCGCGATGTGGTACACGCTCTATTCCAAGAAGTATGCGTGGATGAGCCGGCTTGTGTTCGCCATGTTCATCGGGATGGGCGCAGGGCTCGCATTCAAGAAGTACCTGCTCCTGATGGTGCCGCAGGTGACGAACTCGTTTCGGCCCTTGGTCGCGTTGACGCCGAGCGGTGGGTTCGACTGGGCCACGACGATCCACAACATCCTGTT
>Ga0307430_1002307_pt1 | contig 12829 bp, 10 predicted proteins | sample SalMarWE160130MG_FD_202159 | JGI IMG/M metagenome (GOLD analysis project Ga0307430, IMG submission 202159) | Salt marsh sediment microbial communities from the Plum Island Ecosystem LTER, Massachusetts, United States - WE1603-130 | ecosystem: Environmental > Aquatic > Marine > Intertidal zone >... | reverse complement strand
GAAGAAAGAAGGACGAAAGGAAAAGTGGGACGGAGGAGGAAGGACGAAGGTAGAAGGACGAAGGGGAGAATTTGAAGATCTGAGATTTGATGAGATTTGGGATGAATCTGGCCATTGTCCATTATCATCTGAATCGCGGCGGCGTGGCTCGGGTCATCGAGAACCAGTTGCTTGCCCTGGACGCGGTGCTCGATCCGGCCGAGCCGTGGCGGGTTGCCATTGTCTACGGCGGACGCAAGCAAGGCTGGAACGACGCGCTGGCCGACACGCTTCGGGCAATCGATCTGCGGTTGGTCGAGGTCGCGGGGCTCGATTACGATGATCCGGACGGCGACGGAACACCCGGTACGGCACCCGACGAAAACGATCTTGCCGGCGAGCTGCTCGCGGCGCTTCGGCAGCTTGGGTTCACGCCCGAGCAGACCGTGGTGCAGGTCCACAATCATTCGTTGGGCAAGAACGCCGCGCTGGTCCGCGGCGTGGCGGGTCTGGCCGCGTCGGGCTACCGGCTGTTGTTGCAGATTCACGATTTTGCCGAGGATTTCCGTGGGGCCAACTACCGGCGGCTCGTGTCGCTGGGCGCCAAGAACATCTATCCCCAGGCGGCCGCGATTCATTACGCCGTGCTCAACGGGCGCGACCATGCGATCCTCCGCGCGGCGGGCGTGGCCGAGGAGCGTCTCCACCGGCTCCCCAACCCGGTGCCGACGATCGCTGGGTTGCCCGACCGCGCCGCGGCGCGAGCCCAGCTCGAAAGCCGGTTCGGCGTTGGATCGGGCGAGCGGTTCTTGCTCTATCCGATTCGGTGCATCCGGCGCAAGAACGTGGGCGAGGCGCTGTTGGCCGGGGTGCTTTCGCCGCCGGGCACGGTGGTCGGCCTGACGCTGGCTCCGCTCAATCCGGCCGAGACGCCGATCTACACCGCGTGGAAGCAGACGGCCGCCGAGTGGGACTTGCCCGCGCGGTTCGAGGTGGGAGCGCCCGGCGGGCTGACCTTTCCCGAAAACCTGGCCGCGGCCGACGTCTTGCTGACGACCAGCGTCGCCGAAGGGTTCGGCATGGTCATGCTCGAAGCGTGGCCGGCCGGCCGCGTGCTCGTGGGACGCGATCTGCCCGAGATCACGACCGATTTCACCGAGGCGGGTCTCCGGCTCGATGGGCTGTGGGACCGGCTCGACGTGCCGGTGGAGTGGGTCGGGCGCGAGCGATTTGCCGAAGCGGCCTGCGACGCTTATCGCCGGGCCATTGCGGCCTACGATCGCTCGCCGCCATCGGGCTGGGAGCAGTCACTGGGCGAGAAGATGCGCGGCGACGTGATTGATTTCGGCGACCTGAACGAGCCAATGCAAAGAGACGTGCTCAGCGCCGTCGTCGACGCACCGGGCGGTCGCCAGGCGGTTTTCGCTCGCAATCCCGGCCTCGAAGCCATGCTTGCGGTTGACACGCCGTCGGCCGCGACGACAATCGAGCACAACGTTCGGGTGATCGACCAGCGTTATGCGCTCGTGCCCAGCGGCCGGCGCCTGGCCGAGTTGCTCCTCCGCGTCGCCGGCGCGCCGTGTGGCGGACCGGTTGGCCCGTTGGCCCATCCCGAACGGATACTCGACGGGTTTCTCGACGCTCGGCGTTTCCGGATGATTCGAGGGTAGAACCAAGGGGAGGTACGATTATGACCACCGCCGTGGATATCTTCCGTGAATTGGCCCAACCGCTTGAGCCGATTCCGACCGGCGAGGCGCCGCGGCTTGCGCGGCTTGCGGGCATTCGCGTCGTGCTGTTCGATCTTTACGGCACGCTGTTGGCCAGCGGCAGCGGCGAGGTCGGCACCCAGGCCGCCGGGAGCGACGCGGCGCTGGCCGAGGCGCTGGCGGCCGTGGGCGCGCGGCTGAGTGTCCCGCCCGAGAAAGTGATCGCGTGCTTGTTCGATACGATTCGGGCCATGCACGACGAGCTGCGCCAGGCCGGACGCGACTGGCCCGAGATCGACATCCGCGAGGTCTGGGGCCGCGTGTTGGATGAATTAGCGGCGTCGGGCGGTTTGGAACCCACGTCGCGCGAGGGAATCGACGTCGCCCGATTGGCGGTCGAATACGAGGCTCGGGCGAATCCGTCGTGGCCGATGCCCGGCGCCGGCGAGTGTCTCGCGCGGCTCGGCGAACATCATTTGCTGCTGGGCATTGTGAGCAACGCGCAGTTCTATACGCTTGATCTGATCGAGGCGCTCTTTGGTTGTCGTCCGGAGCCGCTGGGGTTCGATCCGGCGATGCAGTTTTATTCGTACCAGCACGGCTGGGGCAAGCCGAGCCGGCGGCTGTTCGAGATGGCCGCCGGCGAACTGTCCGCCCGGTCGATCGAGCCGGCGGCGGCGATCTACGTGGGCAACGACATGCTCAGCGACATTGCGGTGGCACGCGACGTGGGGTTCCACACCGCCCTTTTTGCCGGCGATGGGCGGAGCCTGCGGTGGCGAGAGGACGATTCCCGGGTCAAGGACATCGTGCCCGACGTGGTTTTGACCCGACTCGACCAGTTGGCGGAGTGTATTATTATGGAGTGAGTCGGGCGGGTAGGACCACGGAGCTGGGTTTGTAGAGAAAGGGGGACTGGCTCCGTGGCACAGGTTGGTATGGTATCGGGAGAGAGGTTGCCGCCACGGTGCCTGTCCCCCTTTCTCCGCGGTGGTCCGTCGAAAAAAAGGGGACAGGCACCGTCGCCGGAGACCGTTTTTGTGGGTGAGGCTATTATCGAGGCGACGGAGCCAGTCCCCTTTTGCGGATCCTAGGAAGGTTAAATCGTGCCCTGCAAGATCGGCTTCGTATCAACTCGTTTTGCCGGCACCGACGGTGTGTCGTTGGAGAGTGCCAAGTGGGCGCAGATTCTCTGGGATCACCAGCACGTGAGCCATTGGTACGCGGGAAGGCTCGACCGCGACCCGGCCGTGAGCATGCTCGTGCCCGAGGCCTATTTCTACGATCGCGACAACGCGTGGATCAACGAGCGGGCGTTCGGCACGCGGCGGCGCTCGGCGGAGATGACCCGGAGGATCTACGCGGTTGCCGATCACCTCAAGGGCACGCTTTACGACTTTGTCGACGCCTTTGGGATCGAAATCCTGATCGTCGAGAACGCCCTGTGCCTGCCGATGCACATTCCCTTGGGCGTGGCGCTGGCGCATTTCATCGCCGAGACCGAGATACCCACGATCGCCCACCACCACGACTTCTATTGGGAGCGGGCGCGGTTTTCGGTCACCTCGGTTGGCGATTTTCTGGCAATGGCGTTTCCGCCGCGACTCGAGTCGATCCAGCACGTGACGATCAACTCGTTCGCCCAGAACAATCTCTCGCATCGCGAGGGCGCGTCGTCGGTGTTGGTACCCAACGTGCTCGATTTTGAGAATCCCCCGGCCGACGCGACCGAGGCCGGTCAGGCTTTCCGCCAGCGAATCGGCTTGGGGCCCGACGACGTCATGATCCTGCAGCCCACCCGCGTCGTCCCGCGTAAAGGCATCGAGCACTCGATCGCGCTGGTGGCGCAGCTCAAGGACCCCCGGTGCAAGCTGGTCGTTTCGCACGAGTCGGGCGACGAGGGACCCGACTATCCTCACGCCTTGAGCGAGCTGGCCGAGGCGTCGGGTGTCGACCTGCGGTTTGTCCACGCGCACGTCCCGCCGTCCGGCGAACTGCGTTCCAACGGTCTTCCCAGCCCCACGCTGGGCGAGGTCTACGCCGGCGCCGACCTGATCGCCTATCCGAGCCTCTACGAGGGTTTTGGCAACGCCCTGTTGGAAGCCTTCTACTATCGCAAGCCGGTGCTGGTGAACCGCTACTCGATCTTCATCTCGGACATCGAACCCAAGGGGTTCAAGGTGATCGCCATGGACGGGTTTCTCACCCGGGGCGTGCTCGACCACGTCCGCAAGGTGATCGCCGACGAGACCTACCGGCGCGAGATAGTCGACTACAACTACGAGTTGGGCAAGGCGTTTTTCAGCTACAGCGTGTTACGCCGAAAACTCCGCTCGCTGGTGACAAACTTCACCGGCTTGGACGAACTCTGACGCGGATTGTAGGGTGGGGCGACTCGCCAGGTGTGTCACTGCTTGCCGGGAAAGGGTTTGATCTCTCGCACCGCGCGGGCACTGCTTGCGGCTTTGCGTCCACAGAACGTGATCCGGCAAGCAGTGCCGTGTGTAGGTCGGGAGTCAATCGGGACTTCCGCAAGCAGTGGCACACGTTGTGCGTCAATCCGCGGTTTCTTGCCCGATCGCGCGGCGCGGGTTGTCGTGGAGCCACTGGCGAATTTGCCAGTCATCGGCCCCCAATGCGCGGCGAAGATTCTCGGCCATCCGTTTCATCGTGCAGGCCGAGCCAACGAGGTAGGCATTGTTCTCGGCCCGGGGAACCAGATCGTCGCCGATCTCGACCGTCCGACCACCCAGCGTGTAGACGCCGGGCCCGCAGCCCGCGGCGCTGATCGCGTCGGAGACAATCACGACGCGCTCGGGCGGGACGAGCCGGAAATAGTTGCCCATCGCCAAAAAGGGCACGTGGGCCCCGTCGGCAATGAAACTCACATAGAGCCGATCCGACACGGCGAGCACGCGCTCGACAATGTTGTCGTGGCGCGGCAACACGCCCGGGCAACCGTTGCCCAGGTGGGTGAACATCGACAATCCCGCGTCGATCGCCGCGAGAAGCTGCTCGCTGGTCGGGTTGCAGTGGCCGGCCGCCACCACGATGCCCGAGGCGGCCAACATTCGCGTCACGCGCAAGTCCTCGTCGACCTCGGGCGCAAGCGTGACGATTCGCGTCAGGCCGTCGGCCGCGTCGAGCAGACGCTTCATCACCTCGACGTCGGCCGGCCGGATCGCCGCCGGCGGATGGGCGCCGCAGTAGCCGGGCTCAGAGCTCAGGAACGGACCCTCGACGTGTACCCCGGCAATCATCTCGGCCACCGCCGGGTCGCGCCCACGAAGGGCCACGAGATTGGCCAGCCGGGCCGTCATTTGCTCGACCGTGTCGGTAATGATGGTGGCGAGAATGCCGCCGACCCCGTCGTCGCGGAGCCGCGAGCACGCGCGACGGAGGTCCTCGGCGCCGAGTTGGTCGGCGTTGAAATCGACGCCCGCGTAGCCGTTGATCTGAAGGTCGAAATACTGGTCGATCGAGTTCATTTTTAAGTCAGTTTGCGTAACAGGGCCTTCCACGAGATGTTTGGGCACTTTATCATAGACGGAGTGGGAGCGTCAAGGACCTCGGGCAGTAGGGTGGGACGATCCTCAAGAATCGCCAAGGAGTTTTTCTCGTGGACCAGAATCTCACCTCGACCAACGGCACCGCACGGCTCGGCCGCGAGCAGTGGATCGTGTTGATCGCCGCATTCCTCGGCTGGATGTTCGACGGGCTGGAGATGGGGCTGTTTCCGATTGCCGCGCGTCCGGCGCTGCGTGCTCTGATGAGCACCGTGACGGAGTCCGGCCAGATTCTGCCGCCGGCGGAAGGAGATATTGGCAACTACTACAGTTGGCTGGTGGCGTTGTTCCTCGTGGGCGCAGCGGGGGGCGGCTGGATCTTCGGGTGGCTGGGCGACCGGGTCGGCCGCGTCAAGGCCATGGCGATGAGCATCGCAACCTACTCCGTCTTCACCGGCCTGTGCGCATTGGCCACGGCGCCGTGGCATCTGGCCGGCTGCCGTTTCCTGGCGGCTTTGGGGATGGGCGGTGAGTGGGCGCTCGGCGTCGCGCTGGTCATGGAATGTTGGCCGGAGAAACACCGGCCGATGCTCGCCGGCACCATCGGCGCGGCGGCCAACTTCGGATTCCTGCTGATTTCCATTCTCGGCGCCACGAAGGAAGTCACGCCCGACGCGTGGCGGTGGATCATGATTGCCGGCGCCGCCCCGGCCGTGCTCGCCCTGTTCGTTATTGCCTTCATTCCCGAGTCGAAAAAGTGGAAGGAATCCGTCCGAGGCGGCGAACGGTCCCGACCGCTGCACGAGGTCTTCTCGTCCCGGCTGATCGCCAAAACGGTGCTGGGCATCCTCCTCGCCTCCGTCGCGTTCATTGGAACCTGGGGCGCGGTCACCGCGTTTCTGCCCATCTGGGTCGACAAGATGGTCGGCGATTCCAATCCCCTGGCCAAAGGCCAAATCCAAACCGTCATCGCCATCGGTGCCATCCTTGGGTGCTTCCTCGGACCCATGCTGGCTAGGTGGCTCAACCGCAGGCTCGCCTACTTTACCCTTTGTGTCGGCTCACTCGTCGTCTCGCAGTATCTCTTTCGCGCCTTGGACACTTACAACCTTCGGTTCGTCGTCATCGTGGGCGTCGCGGGGCTCCTCACGGCGTCGTTCTACGGCTGGCTGCCGCTGTACCTGTCCGAGTCGTTCCCGACGCGCGTCCGCGCCACCGGCCAGGGGATCGCATTCAATTCGGGACGCGTCTTCGCCGCGGTCGGCGTGTTGACTTCCGGCCAATTGATCAAGAACGTCTTCGACGGCCGGTATCCGATGGCTTGCGCAACGATCACGCTGGTCTACGCCGTCGGCATGGTCATTATTTGGTTTGCGCCGGAGACCAAGGGCCAACCGCTGCCCGACTGAACCGCGTGCGACGGTTGCGGCGAAAGCATAGGCTATACGCTTACACACATCAATCTGAGATGGATTCATCGGCCAATACACAAGCAACGTCAGCCGAAGGCGATTTTCGCCGCGAGTACCCCTGCAACGAACTGGGGTCTTCGGCTTTCCGCAACTTCCTCATGGCACTATGCCTCGTCTTCATCGGCGTGACGAAGGCCTTTGCATCCTGTGGCTCAGGGGATACCGCGCTGCTTTTGTCCGCAGCACAATGTTCCCTCGGTGTCCTTCTGGTATTGACCGGACTGTTTTTCTTGCTTCCCGTAGCCATCCGTGCGTTTCTGCGACAAGGGGCCGGCAAATTACAGGTCGTATTGACCACGTCGAGTCTGACCATACCGAACGCATTTAACACGCTCGACGATTGGGTTGGGCTGGATGAAACAACGCGGATCCGTCTCGTCGACCGAGGCGGAAAAAAGACCCTGCGCGTTCGAACTCGCCTGAAATGGGTGACTCTGAGGGGCTCGATGCTCGACTCGGAAACCATGATCGACGAAATCGCCGAAGCATTGGCCGACGTCACTGGCCGCCCCATCGATAAGGAAACTTTCCGTCCCTGGCAGTTTTCGCTGGGATCGATGTTCTCCACCATGACCTGGGTAGCGGTGTTTTTGGGTTTCTGGATGTGGACCAATCAGATGGATCACACTCGGAGCGGCTTCGTATCGTTTGTCATTATTTCACTGATTTACCAATGGTCATTGTATTGGTGGATTTGGGGCCTGCTTTGTCATCATCTATTTCATCCTGTGGGCCGAAGACCGACCGGTGAGGCCTACCGTGTAAACACATGTAAATAAAGGTATGGCTCCATGAACTACGAAGTCGAGCAAAAATTTCCCGTCGACGACCTTGCACCGATCGAGGCGCAGCTCGCGGCGCTGGGGGCGTCGATTGCGCCGGCGCGGGTCGAGGTCGATTTGTATTTCAACCATCCGGCCCGCGATTTTAAGAAGACCGACGAGGCACTCCGTCTGCGGCGGGTTGGGCCGGTCAACCGCATCACCTACAAGGGGCCCAAGCTCGACGCGACGACCAAGAGCCGCGAGGAATTGGACCTGGCACTGCCCGACGGCGAGGCGGCGTTCGAGAATTTCTCCGCCTTGCTCGGCGCGTTGGGTTTCACGCCGGTCGGCGAGGTCCGCAAGGAGCGCCGCAAGGCCCTGGTCGACTGGCAGGACCGCCGGGTCGAGGTTTCGCTCGATCGGGTCGACCGGCTCGGCACGTTCGTCGAGCTCGAACTGGTCGTGCCGGCCGAGGAGTTCGACGCCGCCAAGGCGTGCATCGCGTCGCTGGCCGAGCGGCTCGGACTCGTCGGCCGAAGCGAGCGGCGAAGCTACTTGCGATTGCTGCTGGATCGGGCTTCCTAGCCGTCGGTTTGAAATGCTCGGGTGGCACCGACGATTCCGCGGACAGGACTTGGTTCTGGGAAAAGACGTCGCCGCGGAATCGTCGGTGACGCGAAGCGGCAAGAGGTAATCGGCGGTTGACGAACACTTGCCTCTTGTTGCCGCGCAACACCCTACGGAGAAAGGGGGACAGGCACCGTGGCAGCAACCTTTCTCGCAATGCCACGCCCACTTGAGCCACGGAGCCAGTCCCCCTTTCTCCGCCCAGGCACCGTCGTTGTGCCCCAGTCGCCGCCGGCTGCGTGGTCCGCTATAATCAAGGAATGAACCCGCCCGACGACGTTCCCTCCTCTGCCAAAGTGTCCCCCTCCGCCGGCTCCTGGCCGAGCCATCCCGAGTTGGCGCGGCACGAAACGCGCAATCTGCTGGTGCTGGCCGCGCAGCAAGTGCTTTTCCGCATTGGGTGGATCTTCAAGACCGAGAGCATCGTCATGCCGGCGTTCTTGGACGTCGTTTCGGGCGCCGGCTGGCTCCGCGGGTGTCTGCCGGTAATCAACCGGCTGGGGCAAAGCCTGCCCCCGGTCTTCTGGGCCGAGCGGCTCCGCGCGGCCGCGTACAAAAAGCGCGCCTTGGCCACTTTCATCTTCGCGATGAGCGCCGCCTTTGCGGTGCTTTCGGCCGTCTGGTTCGGGGTGACCGACATCCATGCCCCGTGGCTGGTCGTCTTGTTCCTGGCGATCTACCTGTTTTTCTTTCTTTTTGCGGGACTCTACCGTGTGGGTTACGGCACGCTCACGGGCAAGCTGATCCGTCCGACGCGGCGCGGGCGGCTTCTGACGATGTCGATGGTATGGGGAACGGTGCCGGCGGTAGGGTTTGTCGTGTGGTTCATGCCCGTGTGGCTGCGGCCCGAGGTTCCGGCGTTCGGCCAGGTTTTTGCGGCCGTGGCGATTGGGCTTTTCCTATCGGGGCTCAGTGTGCTTTTGGCATTCGAGCCGCCAGACCGCGACCAGGCGCCACCCGGCGCGGCGGTGCGCGGCCTGATTGACTCCTTGAAAGTCCTTGGCGGCGATGCCAACCTCCGGCGTCTGGTGGCCGTCGTCATGCTAGCCAATCTCGGAATCCTCCTTTTTCCCCACTATCAGGCGCTCGCGCGCGAGAAGCTCGGTCTGTCGGGCACCCACATGATCGCCTGGTTGGTGGCTCAGAACGTGGGGGTCGGCACGTTCAGCGTGCTCGTCGGACGGCTGGCCGACGCGCGGGGCTATCGGCTGGCGCTGCAACTGTTGATCGTTGGCTCGACCGTCGCGCCGGTACTGGCCCTGACGCTGGTCTGGGTGGGCGGTCCGTGGGCAGGTCACTGCTTTTGGTGCGTATTCCTCATGCTGGGCGTCGTTCCCTTGGGGCTGCAGGCGACGGTGAACTATACGCTGGAAATCTGCCGCGACGATCAGCACACGCGGTACCTGAGCACCGTGAATCTCTGTTCGGCGGTGCCGTTTTTGTTTTCGCCGTTGGTCGGATGGCTGATCGACGTGGTCGGATACAACTGGGTCTTTTCGGTCGTGATTGTCTTGGTGCTGGTCGGCGCGGTCCTGTCGTTCTCGCTCGAAGAGCCGCGTCACCGGCTGCGACCCGAGGAGGCCCTGCCGCTGGACGTCGGGGCGGAAGGTTAAATAGGGAGAAAAAGGGGCCGGAAAAAAGGGGACTGGCTCCGTCGCCCCCGAATAAACGTGGTTCCGCCAACACGGCCCGCGGCGACGGTGCCTGTCCCCTTTTGGGGTCGAGGATTGAAAAGGGGGATTGAAAAGATTGAAAAAGGGGGACAGGCACCGTGGCGGCAACGTCTTTCTTGCAGCGCGGCGCCGGCATGCGCCACGGAGCCAGTCCCCCTTTTCCACTCGCCAATTGCCCTTCTTCCTAACCGATCGATGTGGGATACTTGGGCTCGGAGACCCCGCGCATACCGATCGCTTCAGACGATGCCCAGCCGACTCGACCCAACACGACCGCTGCGAATTTTCTTCTCGGCCGGCGAGCCCAGCGGCGACGTCCACGGCGCGAATCTGATCCGCCGGCTCCGCGAGCGTTGCGCCGGGATCGAGGCGGTCGGCTACGGCGGGCCCGAGATGGCGGCGGCCGGATGCCGGCTACACGCCGACCTGACGGCGCTGGCCGTGATGTGGTTTGCCCGGGTGCTGGTCAATCTGCACAAGTTCTGGGATCTGGCGAGCCGGGCCGACCGCTATTTTCGCCATCACCGGCCCGACGCCGTCGTGCTGGTCGACTATCCCGGCTTCAACTGGTGGATCGCCCGACGAGCGAAGGCCCACAGGATTCCAGTCTTCTACTACTGCCCGCCGCAGATCTGGTCGTGGGCCCGCTGGCGGGTCGGCAAGATGCGGCGCAACGTGGACCACGTGCTCTGTGCGTTGCCGTTCGAGCAGACGTGGTTCGCCGCCCGGGGGTGCAACGCGACGCTGGTGGGCCACCCGTTTTTCGACGAGGTCGAACGGTTGCCACTGGACGAGGCTTTCATGCGGGACCAGCAGGCGCGGCCCGGCCAATTGGTGACGATTCTGCCCGGCTCGCGGACCCAGGAGGTCGAGCACAACTTGCGGTGGTTTCTCCGCGCGGCCGCGTTGGTTCATCGCCAAGTGCCCGACGCTCGGTTCGCCATCGCCGCCTTCAAGCCCCACCAGGCCGAGATGGCGCGGCGGCAAGCAACGGTCAGCGGGCTCCCGGTCGAGGTCCACCTGGGCCGAACGCCTGAGCTGATGCGGTTGGCCACCTGCTCGATGGCGTGCTCGGGCTCGGTCTCGCTCGAGCTGCTCTACCATGAGAAGCCGACGGTCGTACTCTACTCGATCAGTCGGGCGGCCTACGTCGTGCAGGGGTGGTTTCGCCGGGTGAAGTACATTACGCTGGTCAACTTGCTGGCGACCAATGCCTTGGACCCGGACGATTTGAGCCCCTTCGACCCGGCGCAGCCCGGCGCCGAGGCGGTCCCTTTTCCCGAGTATTTGACCTGGGAGGACAAATCGGCTCAAATAGCCTCGCACGTGGTCGAGTGGCTCTCGGACGAGGGGGCGCGGCAGCGGCGGGTCGAGCAGTTGGCCCGGCTCAAGGCCGAAGTGGCCCAGGGCGGCGCGTCGGCGCGTGCGGCCGAGTACATCCTGGGCGTGCTGGACGGGCGGCGCCGGCCGACCCTGCGGCCCCACTGGCTGCCCGAGCCCATGTGGGTGGCACGCCCTGAAAGGGCGTGGTAACCCGCTAAACGCTGATGTTACACCCGCCACGCCCTTTCAGGGCGTGCCACCCCGAAAATGAGGTCGACAGAGCCGTCTCATGCTGTTTGCCGAACCGCCCCGCTCGTCGTACGACGTTTACTTCTCGATTTTCGGAATTCGGGTCCGTGTCCACCCGTTTTTCTGGCTGGTTGGCCTGGTCCTGGGTCACAATGCCGGCACGATGACCGGGGTGCTCGTTTGGATCGCGGCCCTGTTCGTGGCGATCCTGATCCACGAACTGGGCCATGCCCTGGTCATGCGCCGCTTTGGGCTGCGGCCTTGGGTGACCCTTTACGGCATGGGTGGGGTGACCAGCTACGATCCGAGCCAGTTGGCATATTCGCGGGCAAACACCTGGATTCGCCAGATTCTCATCTCGCTGGCCGGGGTTGGGGCGGGATTCGTGCTGGTGGCGGTCCTGATTGGCGTTGGTCTGGTCTTGGGATACACGTTTATGATGTTCGTGGGGATGGAAACGGGGCTATTGGTTCAGCTTGGCGTCAACGGTCCGAACGTGGTCACTATCGCCCACGATACTCAGTTGGCGGGTTTCTACGTGTTCCTTAACGGCATTCCCGCGGTTTGGGTTAGCAACTTCGTGAACGACCTGTTGTACATCTGCTTCGTTTGGGGTCTGGTCAACTTGTTGCCGGTCTATCCGTTGGACGGCGGCCATGTTTCGCGCGAGGTCTTTCTTCGATTCAATCCGCGTGAGGGCATTCGCTGGAGCCTGATTTTTTCGACCGTCACGTCCGGATCGCTCGCGGCGTTTGCCGTGGCAACGATCATCCGCAATGCCCGATTGATCGCCGAGGCGGGCGGGCGCCCCGGCGAGGCGCTGAGCAGCGCAAGTCCTTTTATAGCCATGCTTTTTGGCTACCTGGCTTATTCCAGTTACGCGACACTTCAGGCCTACGAAGCCGGCCGGCGGCAGTGGTGAACGCCGAGCGAGTAATGCTCGTTTCTTGTCTTGATTGCCACCGTCCATCCGCGACCGTTTCGCGGCTGGCACGATAGTGCCGAACGCCGAAGAGAACAAACGGTTGATGGCCCTTCGGACTCGTCCGCGCGATGGCGAACGGACCTCGATCACGATGACTTCTCAAGGTCGGGCGGCGCGAAGAAGGCCCGCTTTCGGTTACCGCGCACGCTTGGGCAAAATTCTTCTTCAAGAACTTGTGGGTCGAAACGCCGATATAGAGGTTGATTTTTTCCAAAGAGATGCTACAAGTAATGGTTGTGAGTGTTTGGAAGCGAGCAAGTAACCGGTTTCGTTGGCACGCAAGCATCGAAGTAGCGAATAGGAAACCTGCCAACGGAAAGCGTTCGGACGCAGACATTGAACTCGGCAGTGGATCAAAAGGAAGGACGGCCTCGGACGCTTTAGCCTCGGCGACAAGCCCCAGCGACTGATCCTGCCTCCCCGGCGCGAGATTGACTGGCTCACTTGTAGAAAGGCGAGACTTGTCACTTCGATTTGTGTCGAGGTGGCCCACGAGGATCTCGCCAAGGCCTTTTAGCGGAGGAAAAACCGTGGCCAAGAGA
>Ga0307430_1002304_pt1 | contig 12837 bp, 8 predicted proteins | sample SalMarWE160130MG_FD_202159 | JGI IMG/M metagenome (GOLD analysis project Ga0307430, IMG submission 202159) | Salt marsh sediment microbial communities from the Plum Island Ecosystem LTER, Massachusetts, United States - WE1603-130 | ecosystem: Environmental > Aquatic > Marine > Intertidal zone >... | reverse complement strand
TGCGCCCCCCCCCGCACCCCCACCCCCACGGATTTTAGCCACACTCAACTCATTTGGCATTTCTTACAGGGGAGGTATAATATCGTCAGGAAAGAAGTGTCAAGTATCCAAGGGCCTGGAGACAATCTGACCGGAGGCTTTTCAGTTCGAGCCAAACCGACCCCAAGGAGAAAGTATGTATCGGCATCGGCCTAGGCCCATGCGCAAGCCATTGTCCGGCATCGTTGCCCCGTCGCTGATGCTCATCGGGGCACTGTTGTGCCTGGTGGGACCGATGCTGCCCGCCCAGGCACAGGGCTCCTTCGCCCGCCACCGGCTGTTCCAAAGCGGCACGGTGGTGTCCATCGACCCGTCGAGCGCCGAGGTGGACGTCGGGGACACGATGGCGGTGGACGTGCGCATCGATGACGTGACCGACCTGGCCGTCACCGAGATGTTTGTGATCTTTGACCCGGATGTGCTGGAGGTGGTGGACGCCGACCCGGACACCCCCGGCGTGCAGGTCAAGATCGGCTCGTTCCTCGGCGCAGACGTGACCGTGGAGAAAAACACCGTCGATCAAGATGCCGGAGAGATCTCTTTCAGCCAGGTCGCCAGTGATACAGTAGATGGGAGCGGCATCCTGGCCTCGATCACCTTCCAGGGGAAAGCGGCCGGGACGTCAGACGTCTCTATCGACACAGACGATCTCTATCTGCTGGACAGCGCCGATCAGGCCATCGAGGCCAGCGTCGAAGATGGAAGCATAACCGTCGCCGGTGACGTGACGCCGTCGCCGACGCTGGAAGCGACACTCGCAAGTACGCCAACGCCCACCCGCACGCCCACGCCCGGCCCGACCTCTGCGCCCACACCCACATTTGCCCCCACGAGCACATCCCCGCCGCAACCCACGGCGACCGCCTCGATCCAGTCCCGCGTGTTGCAGCTCTGGCCCGACCGCAGCGTGGGGGTGACGTCCGGGCTGCTGGAGGGAGCGGCGTCGCACGCCGACACACAGGTGCTCCCCTTTGGCGACTTGAACGGCAAGGCGGTGCGGGCACGCACCTACCTCCATTTCCCGCTCGACGTGCTTCCCCTGGGCACCGAGGTCAAGCAAGCTACGCTGTACGTGTACGTAGACAGCGCCTCCGGCCTGGGCAAGGCGACGTTTGGCGCGTACCGCGTTCTCAAGCCGTGGGATGAAACTGGCTGGAACGGCGAACCGACCGCCTGGCCCGCCCTTCTCCCCTCGCCCATCGCGATCACGGAAGCAAGTTTCGAGGCCGAGGAAGCGAGGGCTCCCGCGTCTCTCCCCGTTTCCAGGCTGGCCCTCATCGCGCCTCAGGACTCGCCGCTGCCGACCCCCGTGCCGCCCTCACCCACGTCCACAGCGACGCCTACGCCCAAGACCACCTCTACGCCAACCCCGACCCGCACCCCCGGCCCCACGGCTACGTCCTCACCCGCATCGACGCCCACGACCTCGCCGTTGCCACCGACGCCTGTAACTTACCCGCCTGGAACGGTCGTGGAACTTGAGCCGACGGAGGGACGCTGGCTGATGTGGGACATCACCGCGCTGATGCGGGCCTGGCTGGCGGAGGAAGTGCCCGACCACGGGCTGGCCCTGGCTGCCGCGTCCGACTCTGGTGCGGGATCGGAGGCAGCGACCGACTTGCTCCTGGCACGCTGGCTCACCGCCGACGATCCCAACACGATGCCTTACATCGTCGCCGACATCGTCATCCACCCGGTCACGCCCACGCCGACGCCCACATCCGTGCCGATCCTTCCGATCGCCGGCAGCTCCGGGGGATGGGGCGGTACGGTCATATTGCTCGCCGGAGCAGCGCTGCTGGTGCTCGGACTGGCACTGGCCGTGCGGCACGGCAGGTCCAAAGTTTAAGCTCAGCGCCGACTTGACTACCTTCAGCGGGCAGGACTCGCCAAGCGCCGGCGAGTATCGCCGCCTGGTCACCTGACCAGGGTGCATCCCATCCCTCTGACTGACCCAAAGACTATCTATCGAGAACGGTGTAGCCGTGCACACCACCCTGGTCTCCACCGGCCTGCCGCAGACGCCGACGCCCACCGGCCAGTTCCGCATCTGGCATAAGTTTCGCACCGACGGCATGGCGGCGTGTTTGTTCAACTGGGCAGATGTGGGCACGCTGGTGAACATCCACAAGTGACGTGCATTTCGTGTGAAAAAACTTCCCCCAACTTATTGACAAATGCCAAGATTTGCGCTATAATGAAACCGGTTTCAGAAACCGGTTTCTGGAACCGGTAACGGAACGGGTTATCCACCGAGAAGGGAATATGCCACGTACAACGATAGCCGACGTTGCTCGCGTCGCAGATGTTTCCAAAGCCACCGTAAGCCGAGTGCTTGCCGGGCAAGCCAAGTACGTGCGCGAAGCAACACGCCAGCGTGTCCTGAAGGCCATCGACGAACTCGGGTATCACCCCAGCAACGCGGCGCGCAGCCTGAAATCCAAACGAAGCTTCACTCTAGGGATAGTTGGCTATGGGTTGGAGTACTTTGGCCCCTCTTGCACACTCTCTGGTATTGAGCAAGAAGCCAGCGAACTGGGGTACACCGTCCTCTTAAACTTGGTCCGCCAGCCTGAAACGAACAATGTCAAGCTGCTGTTTAGAGAGATGCTTTCCCACTATGTCGATGGTATCATTTGGGCCGTACCCGAGATTGGCCAGAACCGTGCCTGGATAGAACGTAAGGATTACCAACTTTCTGTGCCCATCGTCTTTCTAAGTATGGAGCCGAAAATCGACCAGTTCGTTGTCACCGTAGATAACTACAGCGGCGGACTTTTGGCGACGAGGCACCTGATCACTCAAGGATGTCAGAACATCGGGCTTATAACCGGCCCGTTGGACTGGTGGGAAGCACGCCAGCGCAAACGCGGCTGGCAAGAGGCGCTTGAGAGTGTAGGATTGCCCACAAGAGATGGCTTTATTGCTGAAGGAAACTGGTTAGCTGCCAGCGGAGAGCGCGGTTTGGCTCAAATCCTGGCAAGACATCCAAAGATCGACAGCGTGTTCGCCTGCAACGACCGGATGGCTTTGGGGGCCTTGAAGACAGCACGGCAACTGGGACGACGGGTGCCAGAAGATCTGGCAATAGTTGGCTTCGACGATACCCCAGACGCTGCCTATTACTACCCGCCGCTATCCACTGTACGACAGGACATGGTCGAGTTGGGCCGCCGCGCCGTGAGGGAACTTGGCAAAGTGATAGGGGCAGCTCAAAGCGATAACCCCGCCACCCCTGAAACCACTCTACTCCAGCCAGAGTTGATCGTGCGGAAGAGTTCGCTTTTGACTAACCGTTAGGCTTCTCTCTTGTTGCAGCGTAGGGAATGAGTGGATTCCGAGCGAACCCAACTTTAGGCAAACGGGCGGTAAAGTCAGAAAAACAGGGAGATACACGAATCTACTCCCTGGGCTTGCTGTGGACAAATCGTCCGCAACCTCAGACGCGGACGGTCGTCCGCTTGGAGCCTGGAGAAATTCTACACCAGATGCGCCTGAATAGCCAGATGGAGGATTGTAGTTTGACTATGGAGCACCCTTTTGCCAGGTCTCGAGCGCGAATTACCCTCAGGATTTCACGTTCTTTCCTCCTCCTTCCCCATCCCCCCTTCCCTGGCAAAAGCGGGGCAGGGGGGATGGGGCAACAAACCCCCTAACGATTAAGCGCGGAGCCGCTATCTGGACCTACGCCTGAGGCGCATGGTTGAACTTTTGGATGGATTTCCGAATCACACACGTCCTTAAAAAAGGAGACGAGGTAAAATGCAGAAAGTTACGTTAGGCATCATTATGGGCAATCGAGGTTTCTTTCCTGACCATCTCTGCGAGACCGGCAGAGCGGAAATCCTGCGTGTGCTGGAGGAAGAAGGCATCGACGCCGTGATACTCGGACCGGATGATACCCTCTACGGTTCGGTCGAGACGCTGCAGGAGGCCCACAAATGCGCCGAGCTGTTCAAGGCGCACGCCGACGAGATCGACGGCATTCTGGTCACGCTCCCCAACTTTGGCGAAGAGAGAGGCATTGCCGATTCGGTGCGCCTGGCTGGCTTGGACGTGCCGGTGCTGGTGCAGGCCACCCCGGACGAGGTGGGCAAGATGACGATTGCCGACCGGCGAGACAGCTTCTGTGGGAAGATGTCGGCCTGCAACAACCTGCGGCAGTACGGAATTCCCTACACGCTCACCACACTGCACACGGTCGCGCCGGATTCCGAGAGCTTCCGCCAAGACCTGCGTCAGTTCGCCGCCACCTGCCGGGTGGTGCGCGGATTGCGTAATGCGCGCGTCGGCGTCTTGGGTGCACGCCCGGCGGCCTTTATCACCGTGCGCTACAGCGAAAAACTGCTGGAGAAGGCGGGCATCAGCGTCGAGAGCCTTGATCTTTCCGAGGCCTTTGGCCGCGTGGGCAAGCTGGGCGACGACGACGCCAGGGTGAAGGCCAAGCTGGACGAGATCAGGGCGTACACACCCACCGCAGGTGTCCCGAGTGACGCGCTGGTCAAGATGGCCAAGTTTGGCCTGGTGATGGAAGATTGGATCGCGGAGCAAAAGCTGGCGGCTACGGCGGTGCAGTGCTGGACGTCGATGGAAGAGTTCTTTGGCGTGGTACCCTGCACGGTGATGAGCATGTTCAGCAACATGCTCATTCCCTCTGCCTGCGAGACCGACATCACCGGCGCGGTGGGGATGCTGGCGATGGCGTTGGCCTCGGGCCAGGCCAGCGCGCTGTTGGATTGGAACAACAACTATGGCAACGATCCAGACAAAGGCGTCGTTTTCCACTGCAGCAACCTGCCCAAGGCCTTCTTCGCCGACACGAAGATGGACTACCAGGAAATCATCGCCGGGTCGGTCGGCAAGGAGAACACCTACGGCACCATCGTGGGGCGCATCAAGCCCGGGCCGTTCACCTACTGCCGGGTGTCCACCGACGACGAGCGGGGCGTCATCCGCGCCTACCTGGGCGAGGGCCAAGTGACCGACGATCCGCTGGAGACCTTTGGCGGCTACGGCGTGATCCAGATCCCGAATTTCCAAAAGCTGCTGCACCACATCTGCGATAACGGCTTTGAGCATCACGTGGCGGCCAACCTATCCCAGTGCGCCGCAGCAGTGAACGAGGCAATGGACAAGTATATGGGCTGGGACGTGTATTATCATAAGGGGTAAAAGTCCTTCCAGAAAGCTACAGAGGCCGCCGTCGCCCTAGATTTACACGCGTGAGCACGGTTTTATTGCCAATGTGGGACTGTGGAGCTTTCGGGAAGAGAATCGCGTGAACTTTATGTCTCGACAAGGAGGACCCCGTGAGTGAGAAGAAGTATGCCATCGGCGTTGACTACGGTACCGAGTCTGGGCGGGCAGTGCTGGTGGACGTGGTTACTGGCGAGGAGGTCGCCACCGCCGTTCATCCCTACGGCGATGGCGTGATCGATGAACACCTACCCGGCAGCGATGAGCCATTGCCTCCCGATTTTGCCCTGCAGAACCCGCAGGATTATATCGAGGTGCTCAAGGAAACCATCCCCCCCGTGCTGCGCGAAAGCGGCATCGACGCAGAGGATGTCATTGGCATCGGCACCGATTTCACCGCTTGCACGATGTTGCCCATCGATAAAGCGGGCACGCCGCTGTGTATGAAGCCAGAGCTGCGGGATAACCCCTATGCCTGGGTCAAGATTTGGAAGCACCACGCGGCCCAGCCGGAGGCCAACCGGCTGAACGAGATCGCGCGCCAAAGAGAAGAAACGTGGCTTGGCTTCTACGGCAGAAAAATCTCCTCTGAGTGGCTATTCCCCAAGATATGGGAAACGCTGAACAAGGCGCCCGTGGTTTATGGGGCCGCCGACCGCTACATTGAGGCAGCCGATTGGATCGTGCTTCAACTCACAGGCCAGGAGCGCCGCAACTCCTGCACCGCCGGGTACAAGGCCATTTGGAACAAGCGCAGGGGCTACCCCAGCGACGACTTTTTTGCCTCGCTCGATCCCCGACTGCGGAACGTGGTGGACGACAAGCTCTCGCGCGACATTTACCCGCTTGGGGATCGCGCCGGTGGCCTGACAAAAGAGATAGCCGCGCTGACCGGACTCAAGCCCGGCATCGCCGTGCCGGTGGGCAACGTGGATGCTCACGTCGCCGTGCCGGCATCCACGGTGGTCGAGCCGGGGCGGTTGGTGGCCATCATGGGCACCTCGACCTGTATCATGGTATTGGGCGAGGAGGAGCGCGTCGTCGAGGGCATGTGCGGCGTGGTGGAGGATGGCATCGTTCCCAGCTTCTTTGGCTACGAAGCGGGGCAATCCTGCGTGGGCGATCATTTTGCCTGGTTTATCGAAACTTGCGTGCCCCCGGCGTATCACGAGGAGGCCAAGCGCCGCGGACTGAACGCGCACCAGTTGCTGGAGGAAAAGGCCTCCCAGCAGAAGCCAGGCGAGCACGGGTTGGTGGCGCTGGATTGGTGGAACGGCAACCGTTCCGTCCTGGTGGATGTGGACCTGACCGGCCTGCTGATCGGCGCGACGCTGGCCACCAAGCCGGAGGACATCTATCGGGCGCTGATCGAGGCCACGGCCTACGGCGCGCGCGTCATCATCGAGGCGTTTGATCGCAACGGCGTTGCGGTAAACGAGATCGTCGCCTGCGGCGGGCTGCCGGGCCGTAACAAGCTACTGATGCAGATCTATGCCGACGTGACGGGGCGCGAGATCAAGGTCGCCAGCACGGATCAGTCGGGCGCCTTTGGCTCGGCGATGTTCGCGGCAGTGGCAGCGGGCAAGAAGGCCGGCGGATACGACACCATCTTCGAGGCGACGAAAAAGATGGCCAGCCTGAAGGACGTCGTCTACAAGCCCAACCCGGCCCGCAAGGCGGTCTACGACCAGCTTTACGCAGAGTATCTGAAGCTGCACAATCACTTTGGCCGCGGGGCAAACGACGTCATGAAGCGGCTGAAGGCACTCAAGCAGCAGGTATTGGCAGGAAGCTAAGCAGATGCTAGAGCAGCTTAAGGAAGAACTGTATCGCTTGCATCTTGAGCTACCCAAGAACGAGCTGGTCAAGTGGACGGGTGGCAATGTCAGCGCCAGAGACTCCGAGACGGGCTTGGTGGTGATCAAGCCCAGCGGAGTGCGGTATGAAGCCCTGCGCCCAGAGGATCACGTCGTGGTGAATCTGGACGGTGAGGTGGTCGAGGGTGAGCTCAAGCCCTCCTCCGATACGGCCAGTCACCTTTACATCTACCGCCACAGGAAAGACGTCAACGGGGTGGTGCATACGCACTCTCCCTATGCCACGGCCTTTGCTGCGGTGGGTAAGCCTATTCCCTGTTGCCTGACCGCCATCGCAGACGAGTTCGGTGGGCCGATCCCCTGTGCAGACTTTGCCCTGATCGGCAGCGAAGCCATCGGCGAGCAGGTGGTTGGGCACATCGGTTCATCGAAGGCGGTGCTGCTCAAGCAGCACGGTGTATTTACCATCGGGGAGACGGCCACAGCGGCCGTCAAAGCTGCGGTGATGGTAGAGGATGTGGCAAAGGCCGTGTGGCTGGCGCTCCAAATCGGGGAGGTGATGCCAATAGACTCAGAATCAATCGAGAAGCTACACAATCGTTACACGCACGTTTACGGCCAGTAAAATGACCTGCACCATCAACCGGGGAGACGGCCACAGCAGCCGTCAAAGCTGCGGTGATGGTAGAGGATGTGGCAAAGGCCGTGTGGCTGGCACTCCAAATCGGGGAGGTGATGCCGATAGACTCAGAATCAATCGAGAAGCTACACAATCGTTACACGCACGTTTACGGCCAGTGAAATGACCTGGCACCATCAACCGGGATAAGTGTTTGTTCAGGGAACCGGCATTTCATCCCGGAGAAATGCTTGTAGTCCAAAGCTAAGTACGAATTTCAAATCTTTAAGGAGGATCGAAATGAAGTCACGAGTTCTGTACGCAGTAGTGATCTTGGGGCTAGTCCTGGGATTGACGGCCTGCCAATGTGGCGGAAAGCCCGCCGTGGAGCCCACCGAAGCGGAGACGGGGGGGGCAGATTGTGCGCCCAATTGCACCTATGCAGACATGACATTGTGCTACCCTCAGCTCGGCGCCGAAAGTGACTGGCGCACAGCCAATACAGCTTCATTCAAGGAGACTGCTGAGGAGCTGGGTTTCAAGTTGGTATTCTCGGATGCGCAGCAGAAGCAGGAGAACCAGATCTCGGCTATACGCGCCTGCATCCAGCAAAAAGTGGATGTGATTGCTCTGCCCCCTTTGGTTGAAGACGGTTTTGAGCAAGTCCTCACTGAAGCCAAGAATGCCGGAATTCCCGTCATCATCGTGGACCGCAGCGTGAGCGCCGACTCATCCTTGTATGACTCTCACATTGGTTCCGATATGGTGTTGGAAGGCGAGCGGGCTGCTGAAGAATTCAACAAGCTGATGCCCGATGGCGGCGCCGTTCTTGAACTGTCTGGGACCACAGGCTCTGGCGCGGCGGTCGGCCGGGCCAAAGGTTTCCGCAATAAACTCAACGACAACATCGAGATTCTGGACTCGCAGACCGGCAACTTTACCCGTGCCGAAGCCAAGCCCGTCATGGAAGCCTTTCTGAATAAATACGAGGCGGGCACGGACTTCCAGGGCATCTTCATTCACAATGACGATATGGGCATCGGCGCCATCGAGTCCCTGAAGGCGGCGGGTGTCCAACCCGGCGATCTCGTGATCGTGTCTGTGGATGGCACACGCGGCGGTTTCCAGGCCATGGTGGATGGCTGGTTCCAGGCAGACGTCGAATGCAACCCCCTGCTTGGCCCGCAGGTCGCTGAGATGGCTTTGAAGCTCATGAATGGCCAGTCGGTTGATCGGGAAGTCCTCACCAACGAAACCGTGTACTATCCCGAAAATGCTGAAGAATTACTGCCGACTCGTAAGTACTAAGTCTTTCTTGTCGCGCTGAGATTTCCGGGAATCGCGCAAGATTAAGCTGAAAAGGGACAAGGGAGTGTCTAAGAGAGTGGGTTTGCGATTTCAATCTGGCATCCCATATAGAGGGGATCTCACGGCTCGATTCTGGACCAAACCTTCGATTTTAGACACTCCCCCTTTTCAACCTTACTAGACTTCCATATCGATCTATGCTATAATTTTTGTGCTATAATTACGCGTGTTTGGCAAATCGCCAGTGTGCGGCCTGCCGGCCACCACATCTGGCAGTTTGGGCTAAAGCCTGTATTCCAACCACAAATGTGAATAATAAGTCCAGCCAAAATAAAGGCGGGTCATAACTTATGGTAGAGACTCAGAACCTTCTAAATATGAAAGGAATCACAAAATCCTTCCCTGGCGTCATCGCTCTGGAGGATGTTGACTTTTCCCTGAGTAGGGGGGAGGTTCACAGCTTGGTAGGTGAGAATGGGGCTGGAAAATCCACCTTAATCAAAGTGCTAACTGGAGTGGAACACCTTGAGGCAGGCTCAATTGAACTGGAGGGTGAACTCGTTCAAGTACGATCTCCTCAGCACTCTCAGGAACTGGGCATCAGTACGGTTTATCAAGAGGTTAATCTGTGCACGAACATTTCCGTCGCCGAAAATATTGTGCTGGGTCACGAGCCACATCGTTTCGGCAGTATTGATTGGCGCAAGATGAATCGATTAGCCAGTCAGGCGCTGAAAAGACTGGAAATTGATATTGATGTATCCCGCCCGTTAAGGAACTATTCACTTGCCATCCAACAAATGGTGGCCATTGCACGTTCGCTTGAAATTGCCTCTGCTAAAATTCTGATTCTCGATGAACCCACGTCAAGCCTGGACGTCAATGAAACCAACCTGCTCTTTGACGTGGTGCGGAAATTGAAAGACCAAGGCCACGGCATTATCTTCATTACCCATTTTCTGGATCAGGTTTACCGGATTGCCGACCGGATCACGGTGCTCCGCAATGGTAAGCTGGTGGGCACCTATGAAACTGCGTCTCTCCCGCGCGTTGAATTGATTGCCAAAATGCTCGGACGCACCATAACCGATCTGGATGCGGTGACAAAATCCAAAGTCGAGCACGAACAAAAGGAAAGCGAAGAGCGTGCGCTCGAAGCAAAGGGGCTGGGTCGCACTGGGTCGCTTGAGCCGGTAGATTTGGAGCTAGGGGTTAGCGAGGTGCTTGGACTGGCTGGCCTATTAGGGTCAGGCCGGACGGAAGTGGCGAATCTGCTCTTTGGGATCGACAAGCCGGATAGCGGTTGGCTCACGCTGAAAGGTAAGGAGATCGGAAAATTTTCGCCTCTAGAATCCCTCAAAAATGGGCTCGCCTTGTGTCCCGAAGACCGGAAAGCGGAAGGGATTGTCGGGGATTTGACGATTCGCGAAAACATTATCCTGGCTTTGCAGGCGCGCTATGGCTGGTTCAAATTCTTGAGCACCGAGAAGCAAAATGAAATTGCCCAGAACTATATCAAGCTTTTGGGAATCGTCACCCCGTCCCCGGAGCAATTGGCTAAGAATTTGAGCGGCGGGAACCAGCAAAAGCTCATCCTGGCTCGCTGGCTTGCCACCAATCCGCAGGTATTGATCCTGGATGAGCCTACGCGAGGCGTTGACGTGGGAGCTAAAGCCGAGATTCAAAAACTGGTGCTGGATCTGGCCGATGAGGGCAAGTCTTGCGTCTTCATTTCCTCAGAGTTGGAAGAAGTCCTCCGCATCAGCGACCGCGTCGTCGTGATGCGTGACCACAAGAAAGCCGCCGAATACTCGGGCGATGTGGACGATCAGACCATTATACAGACTATGGCAGGTAACCTATGAAAAAGTCTTTATTCACTCGAATTCGCGAAAGCCGGTTGTTCTTGCCTCTCGGGGCCTTGGTGTTGATCTTGGCTTTTGACGCGGTGTATGCCCCGGGATTCTTCAAGCTAGGGATCATTGAGGATCCCGTATACGGGAATCGTCTATACGGGAATCTGGTTGACGTACTCAATGATGGCGCTCCCTTGGCGTTAATAGCCATTGGAATGACGCTGGTCATTGCCACCGGAGGGATTGACCTTTCGGTTGGCGCGGTGATCGCCATTTCGGGGGCCATGGGCGCGGTGCTGATTAATCCAATTCTGGGCAATCAACTGAGCCTGAATGTTGAAGCGGCTCGGAATGCTACGAATACCCCCTTGCCCATCATCGTTCTGGCCAATCTGGCGGCGGGCACCCTGTGTGGTCTGTGGAATGGACTCTTGGTTACGAAGGCTAAAATCCAGCCCATCGTGGCCACCCTGGTCCTGATGGTGGCCGGTCGTGGAATTGCCCAACTCATCACGAATGGGCAGATCATGACGATTTATTACACCCCCTACTTTTGGTTTGGAAACGGGTTCATCTTGGGACTGCCTGTTTCAATTTATATCGTGCTAGCGGTCGCCATATTAGCTTGGGTGTTGGTGCGCAAGACCTCAATCGGGCTGTTCCTCGAATCAGTTGGGACCAATGCAAAAGCATCCTATTACAGCGGTATTAATGAGCAAAACGTCAAGCTGTTTGCCTATATCTTCTGCGGCCTTTGCGGCGCCATCGCCGGCTTGATCCTCAGTTCCTACGTCCATAGCGCAGATGCCAACAACATCGGCCTGAACTATGAATTGGATGCTATCTTGGCCGTCGTGATGGGGGGAACGTCATTGGCTGGCGGGCGGTTTTCCATATTCGCCAGTGTAGTTGGCGCGATGGTCATTTGGGCCTTCACCCTGACGGTGTATACCCTGGGAGTGCCGGCGAATGCGCTGTTGGCGGCTAAAGCCGTGTTGGTCATGGTGGTGATTCTCCTCTATTCGAAGTACTTCCGTCTATTTCTGAATAGACTTTCCGAGCGGAGAGCGGTCCGACCTGAAGTGCAAAATGGAGCCGAACATGGCACAGCGAATTAGACTCTTCCTGTTAAGTCATGGTCCCCTGCTGACGACCATAATGGTATTCATCCTGGCTTTCCTCATTGGCGGCTGGTTGTATCCCGCCATGCAAAGCCCGCAGGTGTTTTTTAATCTGTTTACTAACGGGGGCAGCCTGTTGCTGGTTTCTATTGGAATGACTCTCGTGATCCTGACTGGGGGAATCGATCTTTCTGTGGGCGGGATGATTGCCCTGACCTCGGCGGCCTCGGCGGCACTGTTAAGGGCCGGTGTGAGCCCTTATATCGTGATGCCCTTGATGGTCGTCATGGGCGTCGTGTTCGGGTTTGCCATGGGCTGGATTATTCAATATCTCAAGGTACAGCCTTTCATCGCAACCCTGATGGGCCTCTTTTTCGCACGCGGGATGGCTTACATCATTAGCCTGGAATCCGTTACCATTAGGGACAGTTTTTACAAATCTCTGGCACTCACTCCCCTCCACCTTCCATTTCTCGATGCGTACGTCTATATTCCTACCCTAGTTGGCCCGTTCATGCTGTTGGTGGCCATTTACCTGACGTACTTCACCCGCTTTGGTCGCACGATCTATGCTATAGGGAATAATGAGCAGTCGGCTATGTTGATGGGTTTGCCGATAGCTCGCACGAAAATCGCCGTCTATGCTTTCAGCGGCCTCTGTTCTGCTCTGGCCGGCATTGTATTCAGTATTTCGTTGCTCGCAGGCTATGGGCAATTTGCGACCGGGATGGAACTGGACGCCATCGCCTCCGTGGTGATAGGGGGTACAGCGTTATCCGGTGGCATTGGTAGTGTGATCGGCACTCCATTTGGTGTCTTGATCGGTCAAACCATCGTGTCCATCCTCCAGTTCAATGGCACTTTGAGTTCGTGGTGGACTC
>Ga0307430_1002302_pt1 | contig 12840 bp, 11 predicted proteins | sample SalMarWE160130MG_FD_202159 | JGI IMG/M metagenome (GOLD analysis project Ga0307430, IMG submission 202159) | Salt marsh sediment microbial communities from the Plum Island Ecosystem LTER, Massachusetts, United States - WE1603-130 | ecosystem: Environmental > Aquatic > Marine > Intertidal zone >... | reverse complement strand
AGTCCCCACAAGTTCTTGACACCAACATGAGTTAAAATAAATTTGACATAACTAACAAATGTGGTTATAATAAAGAGGTTAAAGTCTGTTAGATAAAAAACGACTGGCCTTTATGACTTAAAAGAGATGCTAACAAAAATCAACTGAATTCGTAATAACAGATTGTTAAAAAGGATCCCTTGTGTTTTAATAATGTTATCGTTAAGAGCTTAGAATCATTTCCTTGCTTCTTTTCTCCAAAGAAACGTTATTGGACTTAAGAGAAATAATAATAAAAAGGAGGAAAAGAACATGCAAGGTAGTAAATTATATGTAGGAAATCTCAAGTATTCTGTAACCAATGATCAGTTAAGTGATATATTTGGCAATCATGGTGAAGTTAAGAGTATCAACATCATCGAAGGCAAAGGCTTTGGTTTTGTAGAAATGTCTTCTTCAGTAGAAGCTGGAAAAGCCAAAGATGCTTTAAATGATACCGATTTTGAAGGTCGTCCTTTAAAGATCGATGAAGCCCGTCCACCTAGACCAAGAACCGAATATCGTAGTAATAGTAGATACTAAAATAATAAATTAGTAAATAAATAATAAATTTAAGATAATTCTGTTGTATCAATAAAGGCCAGTCATTTTATATAACAGCTCAATTAAATCTTCATCAGATATATTCCGCGGAATATTATTTAAACTTCCTTCCTTACACTTTTAATTAACTATGTAAAATCTTTTTCCTTTATACTCCATTCACAAAGATTTTTTTCAGGAAAATAGGGACAGCCTATATACTATAATATATTCTGTCCGGCAATAATAACTGGGGTTGTAACATTTTTATTATCGATTTTCGGGGTTTATTTTGGAAATTGATTTGGACATTACTTTGAAAGGAAAATTGAAATAATCGGTGGTCTAATTTTAATTAGTATCGGGGAGAAAATATTAATTGATCGCTTAATTTAAAGATTGAAGGAGTGAGAATTGTTGCTGTCAGCCTTTTTATTAGAAGCAATCTTAATATCTTTATCCGGAGTAATAGCTCCCGGACCTGTTACTGCTGTAACAGTCAGCAAAGGGACTAAATCTCCCCATGCAGGAGCAATTATTGCCCTGGGACACGGTATGGTAGAAATCCCTTTAATGATATTAATACTTTATGGTTTTGGTGATATATTAAAAATTACTTATGTTAAAGCGATAATAGGTTCACTTGGCGGCTTATTCCTCCTGAAGATGGGTCTTGACTTATTTAAAGGGATTAAACAAGCAAAAATTGATTCAAGCAATGGTCCAAATTCCCCTCTGAAGGCCGGAATTATACTCACTCTGGCTAATCCTTATTTTTTAATCTGGATGGCAACCATCGGTTCTATTCTTATTTTCCGCTCTTATGCTTTTGGACTGCTCGGTTTTACTATGTTTATGATTGGCCATTGGTTATGTGATTTTCTATGGTTGTACTTTCTTTCCGCTTTATCTTTTAAAGGTGGGCAGTTTTTTGGTAAAAAACTGCAGCAGGTTTTATTTGCAATTTGCGGGGTTTTTCTCTTATTTTTTAGTGCTAAATTCATCTATGATGCAGCGAAAATAATCTTTTCTTTCTAAGTATCTAAAATGATTTATTTATTAAATAGACACATTCTATTTTATTTGAATAAATTGAGAAGGTGTACCAAGTCAATAATTCGATAGTATAGACCCCCAATATAATTATTTATTTACTAAACATATTTTATCTAAATAAAATTGCATGCTATACTTAAGAAGAATTCAATTATATTAGGAGGGGTTAAAATGGATTTTGAAAAAAAGCTGGAAGAATTGGGATTTGTATTGCCTGTTGCGACAAAACCGCTTGGTTCGTATGTTCCCTATAAAATTGTTGGAAATATGGTGCACCTTTCAGGGCAAGGCCCATTTGTTGATGGACGGTCGATATACAGCGGCAAAGTTGGTGGGGCAGTTTCTCAGGATCAAGGTTACGAAGCAGCAAGGGTTTGTGCATTAAACTTGCTGGCTCAGCTTAAGGCGGCCGCAGGCAGTTTGAATAATGTCAAACAAATTGTTAGTGTGAAAGGATATGTTGCATGTGAATCCAATTTCACGGGGCATCCTTCAGTAATTAATGGTGCTTCGGATTTGTTGGTTGCCGTTTTTGGTGAAGCCGGGAAACATGTCAGGTGTGCGCTCGGAACGAATGTATTGCCTGTTGATATACCTGTCGAAATTGAGATTGTCGCAGAGTTGAAGGGTTGATATTTGAAAAATTAAAATAGGCTGGGAGTGAAGTCGATGGAAAAATTTGAGAAAATCAGAAAAGAATATCCGGGATTGGAGCATCAAGCGTATCTGGACACATCAACAACCGGATTGATTTCTAGGAAAAGCTACGAGGCAATGAGAAAGTATTTGGATCAAAGGTATTTTAATGGCGTAACGCTATCGGAGTATTGGATGAACTGGGCATATGCCGACAAGGTGCGTGAATCATTGGCCGAAATGATCAATGCAGATGAAAAGGAAGTTTTCTATGGCAAGGACTGCTCAGATATGCTTAATGTTTTTGTCAGCAAAGTAGACATTCCCGCAAGCTCGAATGTTGTCATTCCCGATATCTCATTTCCATCGACACGTAATTCCTGGTTGAACCGCGTATCGGACGGTCTGGAAGTGCGTTACGTAAAGAATAATAATGGAGTCGTAACTACAAAGCAGATCATAGAGGCCATGGATGAACAAACTCTGGCCGTTTCCATTTGCTCGGTTGAACCCAGTAGCGGCTTCAGATATGACCTTTATGAATTGGGGAGAGTCTGTAAAGAAAGGAATGTCTATCTCGTGGTAGATTCCACTCAAAGTTTAGGTGCCATGGAACTGGATGTTCAAGAGATGAATATTGATGTGATGGTGGCGTCAACATATAAATGGTTGAATAATGTATTTGGAATCGGTGTTGGCTTTATTCGCAAAGAGGTGCTCGTCAAGATTATGCCAAATCATATGGGATGGGCCGGCACTCGTGATCGCATCAAGGATTTTTCGAATCTTGAACTGACCATAAATGAAGAGGCAAAGCGCTTTGAAACAGGCGGATTGAACTGGATTGGTCTAAATGGTCTTGTGGAATCGATCAACACCTATCTGTCCTTGGGGAAGCGGGATGTCGAAGACCACATTTTAACTTTAGTGGATGTGCTGTACAGGGGAATCGAGGGGTTGGAAAAGGTAAAGCTTGTGCCTTCAATACCCTTGCGCAACCGCAGCAACATTGTTTATCTGCGGGCCGCAGAAACGAATAATTTGACGGAGGACGATTTTCGCGCAAACGGAGTCAGAGTAAACATATCCGGAAGCAAAATCCGCGTTGGAATTCATTTCTACAACAATGAAAGTGATCTTCAGTCTCTGATCGATTATTTGAAGATATTAAATGCTAAAAATTAAAAAAAGAGGATTGGAGGAAATCTGACTCCAAGAGATAATAGGGACAGGTGAACTAGCTCAATAATTCGCCACTTTTAGTGGAAAACCTATAGGATCTAAGGAATTTTTTAATCAGAAGGTTGAGGCTTTAGGTATTAATATAGAAAGGCGTCCTAAAGGAAGAACTCGTAAAATGGAAAGCCAAACCTTAAAAAAAATAAGATGTGTCTATTTAAATTATATTAATTAAAAGAAGGATTTTTAAAAGTAAATGTAGTATACAGTTAAATAAAAGATGTTTCAAATTAATATTCATGCTTTAAAATAAAAAAGGATTTTATATAATACTTTTTTAAGTTTAGTATCGTAACCTGTATGAAGGTAACAGGAGAGACTTTTTCTTTCCACCATAAAAGAAAAAGAGCCGAAGAGGCAAGATACCAAAAGTATCCAAACTTTCAGGCAAAAGGACTGTTACCGGACAGAACTCTGGAGAGCTTTATACAAAAAAGCACCGACGGGGCAATTCCTAAGTTTTAGGGAAATTCCTTACAGAGTGTATCTTGATAAACTATCTCCTAATTTTCCAGGAAGAATCTCTCAGGTAAAAAGACAGAGCAAGAGGGTAATATTATTATTTTCTTGTTCTGTCTTTTTTTATTTGCAGAGTGACAGGAGACGGTCCCTTCTCCTATTAATCGAAGTGTTGTATCAGAATTAAAAAATGACAAACAACCGTCCCCCGTCACATTAAAAAGAAAGGAGGTGATAAAATTACAACAAATTTCTATTTTTTTTGATAAAGTTATATTTTAAAATTTGGAGGAAAGAAAATGAAAATTAAATTACAAAAAGTTTTAATTTTAACACTGGTTTTTGTAACTTTTCTATCAGTTACCGTACTAGCAGATATTAATTGGCGTCAGTTTGAAGGAACGGAAATCCGTTTGTTAATGAATAAACATCCTTTTACTACTTTTATTGAACCTAAAATTGCGGAATTCGAAGAAAAAACCGGCATTAAAGTAGTTATGGAAGTTTTCCCGGAAGACCAATTTCGCGATAAACGTCTTATTGAGTTAAATGCGGGAGGAAAAGTTGATGGCTTTATGATTATGCCCGGCCAGGCCAAGCTTCACTATTGGACAGCAGGATGGTTAGCTCCTCTTGAAGGATTTATGACAAATCCTAATTTAACTAATATAAAAGAATGGGATTTAGGAGATTTCTTTGCTGGTCCAATGACAGGCGCAAGAATAGAAGGACATCAAATTGGAGTTGTTATAAATGCAGAGGCATCTTTACTTGCATATCGAAAAGATTTATTTGAAAAATTTAATGTAAAAGTACCGGAAACAATGGAAGAATTAGAAGCAGCTGCAAAATTCTTTCATAAAAAAGTTGTAGATGAAAAAGAAATGATAGGAATTACCTTAAGAGGTAAAGCTGCTGCTGCTACTTCACAATTTGTAGACTTTCTTTACACTTTCGGCGGTTCATGGACTGATAGTGAAGGGAATGCAAATATTGCTTCACCGGAAAGTATAAATGCTTTTGATTTCTATGGCAAACTCTTAAGAGAATATGGACCAAAGGGACCGACAATGTATCATTGGGCAGAAAGTACTTCTACCTTTATGGATGGTACTGCCGCCATGATATTTGATGCCAATGTATTTAAATCTCTTTATGAAAATCCAGAGGAATCAAAGGTTGCAGGCAAAGTAGGATATACTACTATTCCAGCAGGACCAGGGGGCAGACTTCCTCATGTTTCTAACTGGAGTCTTGCAGTTTCTGGAACGGCTACACCCGAATGTCAAAAAGCAACCTGGCTTTTTGTCCAATGGGCAACTAATAAAGAAAACGAACTGGGTGCTCTTCTATCTGGCGTACCAGCAGGGCGTGAATCAGCCTGGACAGATCCAAAATTTGTTTCCACAGATAAAACTCCGGATTGGACAGCGAGTTCTCTCAAATCCTTTGCAATTGGCCAACCACAATGGAATCCACCGGTATTGAACGTTTCTGAAATCAGAGATATAGTAGGGCAGGTCATTGTAGATAGCATTGATGGCAAAGATGTGAAGGTTTCAGCAGAACAAGGTGCTAAAATAATGGATCAAAAGATGGAAAAATAGTATATAATATCATATACGAAATTAAAAAGTATTTTGAGAGGGCGGTTTTATGACCGTCCTCTTAAAATACGAAAGAATATTTGTTTTATGAAGAGATTTAAAGAAAAAATTCTCAGCTTCGTAGATAACCATATACATATTATTTTTCCCGCACCTACAATAATTGCATTGTTTGTAGTAGTAATATTTCCCATCATATACAATATATATATGTCTTTTAATAAATGGAGGATCGGATTAGGTTCTCCAAAATTTATAGGTTTGCAAAATTATATTGATGCTTTTTCTGACCCCCGCTTTTGGAATGGCCTAAAAGTTATGTTTTTCTTTAGCGGCTTATCTTTATCTTTGGAGATAGTCTTAGGACTACTTATCGCGGTATATCTAAACAAAGAATTTAAAGGAAGTAGTTTTGTACAGACTATTTATATATTTCCCTTTGCCGCTACACCCGTAGCCATTGCCTTAATCTGGCGAATAATGTTAAATCCTCAAATTGGAGCACTAAATTATTTTTTAAGCCTTATTGGGCTTCCGCCAAGTCTTTGGATTAGCAGTGCAAAAACAGTAATCTTATCTTTAGTGTTGGTTGATGTATGGAAATGGACTCCCATGATTACCCTTATTGTTCTAGCGGGTTTAAAATCTCTTCCTAAAGACCCTTATGAGGCAGCAGTTATCGACGGAGCAAGCATTCCCCAGGTTTTTTATCACATTACCTTACCCTTGATTCAACCGGTTCTTTTTTCCGCTCTTGTCCTAAGGTCTCTGGATAATTTGAAAGAATTTGATATTATTTATACTATTACTCAGGGCGGACCCGGCATTGCCTCGGAAACACTCTATCTTTATTCTTATAAAACAGCCTTTAGTTTTTTTAATTGCGGGTATGGTTCGACATTAATAATAATTGTATTTTTGTTGGTTTTAATATTTAATCTGATTATCAACAAAATACGTTATAAATCGGAAGTGTTATAAAATTTGAAAAAAAATATAATTTACAAAATATTATTTTATATCGGTGTAGTTATTCTTATCATTCCTCCTATATTTGTTTTTGTATGGATGATTATGATAGGTTTAAAAACCGGAGTTCAAAATATCGAATATCCTCCGCTTTTTATATTTAAGCCTACTTTGGATAATTTCAAAGCCGTCTTTCAACAACATAATTTCCTACAATATTTAATTAATAGTTTTATCATTGCTACCAGCGCTACCTTTATTTCACTTCTTATAGGCCTTCCGGCGGCTTATTCTATTGCCCGATATAAACAAAGAAAACTAAGCGTAGCAATTCTTGTAGCTCGCATGACCCCTTTTGTGAGTTATTTATTACCTTGGTATATTCTTTTTCGCAGGCTCGATCTTATTGATACTTTCACAGCCATGATTACCACTCATTTAATCATAACCCTACCTATGATTATTTGGCTTATGATTGCTTTTTTCGAGGGCGTACCAAGGGCATTGGAGGAAGCAGCCCTTATAGACGGCTGTGCCCGGTCAGAGACCTTTTTACGTATTACCATACCACTATCCATGAATGGAATTATTACTTCGGCAATTATATCTTTTATTTTTTCCTGGAATCAATTTTTGTTTTCCTTAATCTTATCAGGTCCCAAGACAAGAACTGTTCCTGTAGCAGTATATAATTTTATGTCTTATGGAAAGATTGACTGGGCAGGCATCGGAGCGGCAGCAACCATAATTGTTTTCCCGGTTTTGGTCTTTGCATTTTTTGTAAGAAACAAAATTGTAGAAGGTCTGACCAGAGGTGCCCTTAAAGGATAAACCATTAAATCCCTCAAGCTCATTCTGTTAGGCCTTAAGAAGAAAACAAAGTAATAAAGCCTAGCAGGGGACGGTCCTCTGGCAGGTTTTATGCTCCTTTTTCCTTAAAAAGTATTAAAATTATTTTCAAAAAAGACCATTTTATGATATGATATTTTACTAATTGTACCATGAAGCAAAAGAGGATTTATTTTATAATCGGGAGAAAAAAACATTGCTGTCAGTCTTGGCTAATCCTTTGATATTATCATAAGCAATAAGAGGGGCATTTTCCGTTGGTCACACAATTAATAAATTCTTTTTTGATTATCTTTATCAGTTTAGCAACAGGATATTTAATACAACTTTTAGTTAAAAAATCCATTCTAAGTTTTCCTCTTTCTTTAGAGAAAATAAGAAAACTCCTTCAAAAATCAGCTATATTATTTTTTGTCCCTATCACTTATATCGGAGTGTACTGGACGATGGATTTTCATCAGATAAAACTTCTTCTTTTTCCGTTGTTGGGCATTTTGAATCTCATCCTGGGCGGAACAATCGCTATATTGATTGCCGAACGCATTCATCTGGATAATAAAGATACAGGTTCATTTTTTTGTTGCGGATTTTTTAGTAATCTGGTCAATATCGGAGGATTAATTTGTTTTCTATTTTTAGGAGAAGAAGGATATAAACTGGTTCCTTTGTATACCTTTTTTACACAAATTGCTTATTATGCAATCGGGTTTTCCGTTGCCAAACATTATTCGATGAAAGACAAGCAACAAAATCAAAAAGCTTTTGATTTGAAAGCGATGCTCAAAGATACCTTTATTCTAGTTGGGCTGGCTTCTATTATCATTGGATTAGGCTTCAATGCATCAGGTTTGTTGCGCCCTGCAATTTATACCAAGATTATTTCTCTTTTTATCCCGGTCAGTACCGTTTTATTATTAATTTCAATAGGCCTTTCCATGAGGTTAAGCAAAGTAAGACAGTACCAAAAAGAATCTATTTTAATTGCCGGCATTAAATTTTTGATTGTACCGACTGTCATGGTTTCCATCGGTTTTTTATTGGGTTACCATCAAATCAATGATGGTTTCCCGCTAAAGGTAATACTCATTCTATCTTCAGCTCCGGTAGCGTTTCATTCTCTAATACCCCCTTCGCTATATGGGTTAAACCTGGATTTGGCAAATTCTTGCTGGCTATTTACCACCTTTGGTTTAATTTTGATAATCCCCATATTACTTTTCTTGATTAACCTGATATAAAAAAATCATTTAAATATTTTTGTTTTTAAAATATTTGTATTGTCGTTATAGTTTTTCACTACCAACTATTCACATTCACTGATAACTAATCTAAAAAAAGTCATCTTAGATATTTTAATAACTTTAATGGTGCACAATCTATTTGACTCAACCGGAGGTTTGATTTGCCCGGTATTCATGTTACAATAAAAAGAGTCGGATACTTGTATCTATAAATGATTATTATAATAAAAGAGGAGTTATTATTATGAAAAAACAAAATACATCAAGAAATTTGAGTTCACCTTTGCTTTTCGGAAATTGGTTACAACACATGTTGATATTCTTATTTATCACCATGTTCTTATTTTTTACTACATCTTCGGTATTCGGTGAGGTTCAAGATGTCAGAGAAGCCATTGTAAAAGTATATGTCGTTAGCAATTCTCCGGATTATTATAACCCCTGGAGTATGCAGGGACCCCGGGGTGCTTCCGGTTCCGGTTGCATCATTGAAAATAATCTGATATTGACCAATGCCCATGTGGTTAGTGATCAGACTTTCCTTCAGGTGCGTAAATACGGAGAAACTGAGCGTCATCGTGCGGAAGTGGTTGCTGTTTCGCATTTAACAGACCTGGCTTTAATAAGAGTAGAAGATCCGGCATTTTTTAAAGATCAATCCTTCTTAACCTTGGGAGAACTACCTGAACCTCAACAGGAAGTTCTGGTCTATGGATTTCCTATGGGTGGTGATATGTTAAGCATCACCAAGGGGATTATATCTCGAATTGAACATCAGCCATATGTCCATAGTTCTTCGGTATTTTTAGCCGGACAAATCGATGCCGCCATCAATCCTGGAAATAGCGGTGGTCCGGTTTTGATGGACGATAAGATCGTCGGAGTGGTTATGCAGGGTATTCCTACTTCCCAAAATATCGGCTATATGGTACCGGTGCCGGTTATCCGTCACTTTTTTAATGATTTAATGGATGGTACTTATGACGGTTACCCCAGCCTGGGTGTGAGCTTGCAGGATATGGAGAATCAGGGTTCGAGAAAATATTATCAGATGGAGGAGGACATGAGCGGTGTTCTGATCAATCAAATCATTCCTGGGTCACCATCCGACGGAAATTTGCAGACTGATGATATTTTACTATCTATCGGAAATTATAAAGTGGGTAATGATGGGACCATCGAATTTAGAACCCACGAAAGGACTCAGTTAACTTATGCCGTTCAGGAAAAGCAGATTGGCGAAAATATTCAAATGGACATTTTAAGAAATGGTGAAATAATTTCCTTAGATGTTAATCTCTATCGATCTTCACATAAAGATCAGCTTGTTCCCATGGAACAATATGAGACATTGCCTTCCTATTATATCTATGGTGGCTTGATCTTTTGTCCTTTAAGTAGAAATTTATTGCATATCTGGGGTTCACAGTGGTATCAGTCTGCCCCCACGGAATTAATCTATCACTTGCAGAATAACATTCCCGAGAGAGAAGGTCAGCAAGTAGTGGTTTTATTAAAATCTTTAGCAGCCGATGTCAATGAAGGCTATCAAAATGTAAATAGCTGGGTGGTTGATACTGTTAACGGCGAAAAGATATGGAATTTGAATGATTTTGTTGCAAAAGTGGAAGCAATTCAGGATGATTATATCATACTGGAGAATAAATGGGACCAGAAAATTGTGATTGACCGGGAGATGGCAAAAAATACACATCAGGAAATTCTGGAAATCTACCGGATTCCTTTTGATCGTTCGGAAGATTTAATGAAATAAATAACAGTTTAAATCTCCCCCGTTATTTCCGTAAGGCATAAAAGGAAATTACCATGAATCGATTTATCAAAATATCGGTTATCGGGCTCTTGGTATTAACTGGAGTTTTTTTTATTTATCATTACTCGAATCTAGAGCCTTCCGCCAATTCTAATGTTATTCCGGTTTATACCTATAAGGTGGTCAATATTTATCCTCATGATAGAAGTGCTTTCACAGAAGGATTGGTATTTGAAGATGGTGTTTTATATGAAGGAACAGGTTTACATGAATATTCCACCTTACGTAGAGTGGAATTAGAAACCGGTGAAATATTACAAATTTGTGAACTGCCGCCTCAATTTTTTGGCGAAGGGGTGACCGTTTATGGAAATAAGATTATCCAGTTGACCTGGCAATCTCATATCGGTTTTGTCTATGATAAATACAGTTTTAAATTACTACAAGAGTTTAATTATCCGGATGAGGGTTGGGGTATTACACATGATGGAAAGCATTTAATTATGAGTGATGGTACAGAAACATTACATTTCTTAAATCCTGAAACTTTTGAGGAAATTGGTCAGATTGAAGTTTCCGCAAACAATATTCCCGTGACCAGAATCAATGAATTAGAATATATTCAAGGGGAAATATATGCCAATATATGGCAGACAGAACGTATCGCCAGGATTGATCACCTAACCGGCCAGGTAATTGGTTGGATAGACCTGAAAGGTATTTTAAGTCCGGAAGATGATAGTGAGACAGTTGATGTTCTTAATGGTATTGCCTATGACCCAAAGAATAGTCGGTTGTTTGTGACTGGAAAATTTTGGCCAAAACTTTTTGAGATTGAATTGATAGGGCAGGGGAGTGCAGAATCCAAAGGAGAAGCTAAACCATAGAAAAAATAGGATGTGTCCCTATTAGTTATTTGATTATCCTAATGTTTTTAGATTATTTTGTAATTATAAAATATTTTTATTATTTAAATATTTATTCAAAATAAAGGAGTAGAAACATTGTTTTCAAAATCTAATTCTAAAGCACCGGTATCAAAAGAACATAAGATATTTTTGGGATATTTAGAAGGAGTACTCTCTATCATTCTAAATACTCTTCTTTTTGGTTTGAAATATTGGGTGGGAGTGAAGACCTTTTCTATAGCTATAATCGCTGACGCCTGGCATACTTTTTCCGACTCACTCACTTCACTGGTGGTAATTATGGGTTTTAAAATCTCCTCTATACCGGCTGATAAGGAACATCCCTTTGGTCATGGCCAGGCAGAAGTAGTCAGCTCGGTTATTATTGGCACTATGTTAGCGATAGTGGGATTTAATTTTCTAATTGCATCAGTTCAGAGATTTAACAATCAGCAATCTGCTGTCTATAGCACCTTGGCCATAATAGTATTTGTAATTTCTGTAATAGTAAAAGAGGGATTGGCACAGTTTTCAATAGGTGCCGGGAAAAAAAATAATGCACGCTCGCTTATTGCTGATGGCTGGCACCACCGGAGCGATGCCCTGGTATCCCTTATGATTTTAGTCGGAATTTTTACGGGAAGGTATTTTTGGTGGGTGGATAGTGTTATGGGCATTATAGTATCATTGGTCATATTTTATACTACTTATATTATTTTGAAAGAATCAGTAAGTACCTTAATCGGGAAAGAACCAGCAGAAGATTTCAAAAAAGAAATTGAGAAAATTGTAACCGAAAATATGTCACAGGATGTTTTATTACATCACCTTCATTGTCATAAGTATGGTGACAATAAAGAGGTAACCTTTCATATCAGGTTACCTGCTGAAATGAAATTAGGCGAAGCGCACAGGATTTCCGAGAAATTAGAAAATAAGATAAGAGAGAAAATGGAAATTGAAACTACCATTCATATAGAGCCAATTATCGACGGGAAAAAATATCAGCCCATGTTTAAAAAAATAAAATGACCTTAGAAAGATGATGGAAGATGCATGGAGGATGGGGTCATGGAGGATGGGGTCAGGCTTCACAAGTTCACAAAATATGGAGGATGGGGTCAGGCTTCACAAGTTCACAAAATATAAAAAAATATAATTGGGAATAAATAGGAAAGGTGTGCCAAGTCAATAATTAGGCCACTTTTAGTGGAAAACCTACGGGGTCTGAGGAGTCTCTTAATCGGATGGTTGAGGCTTTAGATATTACTATAGATAGACGTCCCAAAGGAAGAACTCGTAAAATAATATGATAAATAGCTGTCCCTATTATTTTTACTATTATTTTTTACCTCTTATTTTAACAATTATTCTTTATTTATAAGGATTTGCTGGAATATACAATATTGAGGATGATGCTTTAAGTCTTTTCTAATCTGAAGATGAGCCTGAAAGAAGCTCCTGACAGATAAGAGTTTAACAGACTAAGCGTAAGAGTCGTAATAGCTATATTATGGTGATAACTATGAATGACTCACAAT
>Ga0307430_1002301_pt1 | contig 12846 bp, 12 predicted proteins | sample SalMarWE160130MG_FD_202159 | JGI IMG/M metagenome (GOLD analysis project Ga0307430, IMG submission 202159) | Salt marsh sediment microbial communities from the Plum Island Ecosystem LTER, Massachusetts, United States - WE1603-130 | ecosystem: Environmental > Aquatic > Marine > Intertidal zone >... | reverse complement strand
TCTTTAGCTTTATCAAAAGGCAGTTGGTTCACTTTCCCGGTATTAAGAGCCTGGGAGATGAATCTCTCTATACTGGTGGTAGTCTCATCTGAGGCGCTGGAGCCGTGCTCGTCTTTGTACTTGAATCCGTTCCAGATGGCCGGGTTATGGCTGGCGGTGATGATGATGGCGCCGCCGGCCTTTTTCGCCAGGACGCCGTAGCTTATCACCGGTGTCGGCGTGGCTCTGGGGCAGAGATATACCTTGATGTCATTGCCGGCGATTGCCTCGGCGGCCGCCGCGGCGAAGTTTTCGGAGGCAAAGCGGGTGTCATAGCCGATAATCAGCCCGCGACTCGCCAGTTTTGCCTGTTTGAGGTATTCGGCTACCCCCTGGGCGCAGGCCCGCACGTTATCAAATGTGAAGTCCTCGGCGATGATGGCCCGCCAGCCATCGGTGCCGAATTTTATGGGATTTTTATTAGTAATCTACCTCACCCCCTGACGTTTCTAATCTTTTCCCACCCTGCCGCCCTCGCATCACCTGCGGCTTAGCCCTTGAATATTCCCCCCACCCCGCTTGGAAATCCCTCTCACTCTCCCTTTACCAAAGGGAGACGACCCATTGTCTGCAAAGTATTGTCCCCCTTTGAAAAAGGGGGAATAAGGGGGATTTTAAGTCCTTCGCCCCTCTTAAACGCCCTGTTTTTTATTATCTGATTTTAATTTATTCTTTGCGATTGATATAGCCTCATAAACATCATTTAGAAAATACTGTATAGTCTTAATAACCTCTTTGCAAAATGACGCTGTTAATGCTATTTCTTCATCTATTTTATCTTCCGATATTATCTTTTTTCGAGTAATATAAACACGTAGTTCCTTTTCTTTTTTGACTCCGCTAATCAATCCATTATTGTGAGCGATACAATTACGCACCAGATAGTATTTGTTTATTTCTTGCCAATTAAGGTTATTATCTTGAAGGTCTAAGCCTGCAAGCTTATAAAATATTTTGGTTCTATCTAACACATCGCCCTTTAAATCACTCAAGTTAATTGGTATAGTCTGCATTATCTTAAGCTTATTACAGATTACGTTTATTTCGTATTCCAGTAAGGAAAGAGTGGTTACTAAAAAAGAGTTACGAACAATCCTTGGGAATTTCACGGCGTAGTACCACTGCTCTTCGTTATAGATGTCATCGCATACATCTTTTGGATATAAATTTAGCCCTAATTCTTCGCAGGACTTGGCTTCAAATTCCTCTTTGGCTTTCCCTAGGTATTCTTCAGTTACATACAAGCACTGCTTGAGTTTTTCTAACCTCTGGTGTGACACCAAATGGTCAAAGTCGCCTCTTATTGTGATTGTCATTTCTTTCAATCTCTATGATATATCCTCAAAGATTTCTTACTTCCCCAGTCCCTCTTTCCGCAGAATCTCGGCTTTATCCGTCTTTTCCCAGGGCAGGTCGAGGTCGTCGCGGCCGAAGTGCCCGTAGGCGGCGGTCTGGCGGTAGATGGGGCGGCGCAGGTCGAGGTTCTGGATGATAGCCCCGGGCCTGAGGTCAAAGTGTTTGTTAATCAGGTCTTTAATTACCTGGTTATCGATCCTGGCGGTACCGAAGGCTTCGATAGAGACGGAGAGCGGGTGAGACTTGCCAATTACATAAGCAACCTGCACCTCAAGCCGCTCTGCCAGGCCCGCCGCCACTATGTTCTTGGCTATGTAGCGAGCCGCATAAGCCGCCGAGCGGTCAACCTTGGTAGGGTCCTTGCCGGAGAAGGCGCCGCCACCGTGCCGGGCAAGGCCGCCGTAGGTATCCACCAGAATTTTGCGTCCGGTAAACCCGGTATCCGATACCGGTCCGCCAATGACGAACCGTCCGGTGGCATTGACATAATAATTTGTTCTATCATCTATCAACGAAGCGGGGACTATCTTCCTGATAACGTGTTCGATGACATCTTTCTCGATCTGGTCGTAGCTGACATTAGCATCGTGCTGAGCCCCGATGACGACGCTGTCAACCCGCTTGGGAACACCCTTGCTGTATTCAACAGTTACCTGTGACTTACCATCGGGGCGAAGATATTTTAAAGTTTTGTCCTTCCTGACCTGGGCCAGGCATTGGCACAGCCGGTGTGCCAGGGAGATGGGCAGGGGCATCAGTTCCGGTGTCTCATTGCAGGCAAAGCCTACCATCATACCCTGGTCGCCAGCACCGATTTCGTCAAGATGGCTGACTCCGGCGCTTTCTTTAACCTCAAGTGACTTGCTTACCCCCATGTCAATGTCGGTGGATTGCTCCTTGATTGACACCATCACCCCAATGGACTGGTAGTCAAAGCCATACTCAGGGCGGGTATATCCTATATCACGTACCACGTTCCTCACTATCTCCGGAACATCAACATAACAGCTGGTGGTAATTTCTCCCAGAACAATAACCAGTCCGGTAGTGGTGGCCACCTCGCAGGCTACCCTGCCATACGGGTCTTTTCCCAGAATGTGGTCCAGAATGGCGTCGGATATCTGGTCGCACATTTTGTCCGGGTGCCCCTCGGTAACTGATTCCGATGTCAGCATATAATTAGGTGAAGTGGCAAAGCTACTAGGCATATTTCTCCTCCGTTTACATAAAGAAACTCAAATTTCTATGTCCCTTCTTCCCAGCTGGCTAAATACTTCTGCTGCTCAGCCGTCAGGCTGTCGATAGCCACGCCCATCGCCTTAAGCTTCAGCCGGGCTACCTCTTTGTCAATTTCTTCGGGAACGGGGTGGACCTTAATTTCCAGCTTTCCTTTGTTTTTAACCATGTACTCAGCACATAGCGCCTGATCGGCGAAACTCATATCCATAACACTGGCCGGGTGTCCCTCGGCGGCCGCCAGATTTATCAATCTTCCCTCACCCAGCAGGAAGAGACAGCGCCCGTCCTTGAGCGTATACTCCTCAACAAAGTCCCTGATAGTGCGTTTCTTGCCGGCCATACCCTCCAGAGCCGGGATATTTATCTCGGCGTTGAAGTGCCCGCTGTTAGCCAGAATGGTGCCATTCTTCATCACCTGGAAATGCGCTTTGTCGATTACGTTCTTGTCTCCGGTAACGGTAATAAAGATATCGCCCACCTCGGCAGCCTCCAGTAAAGGCATCACCTGGTAGCCGTCCATGACCGCCTCCAGGGCGCGGACCGGCTCTACCTCAACGACGATAACGTGTGCTCCCAGTCCCCTGGCCCTCATAGTGACGCCGCGTCCGGTCCAGCCATAGCCGCAGACTACCACTTTTTTACCGGCCCACAGAATATTGGTGGCACGGGTGATGCCGTCTATGGTGCTCTGGCCGGTGCCGTAGCGGTTATCAAAAAAGTGCTTGGTCTCGGCATCGTTGACGGCAATCATGGGGTACTTCAACTGTCCGGCTTTGTACATGCTGCGCAGGCGGATAACGCCGGTAGTGGTTTCCTCAGCCCCGCCGATGACATCCGCAATCAATTCGCTTCTCTTGGTGTGAATCGTGCTGACAAGGTCGGCACCATCATCAACGGTGAGATGAGGTTTATTGTCCAGGGCGGTATTGATATGTTTGTAGTAGGTTGTCTCATCCTCGCCCTTGATGGCATTGGTGGGAATACCGTAGTCCACCAGAGCCGCCGCCACGTCATCCTGGGTGCTGAGAGGGTTGGAAGCACAGAGGGTAACATCAGCTCCACCTGCCTGCAGGGCCAGCGCCAGGTTGGCTGTCTCCGTGGTGATGTGGAGGCAGCCGGAGATACGGATGCCCTTAAAGGGTTTTTCCGCGGCGAACCTCTCCTTGATTAGCTTAACCACCGGCATCTCCCGGTAAGCCCACTCTATTCGCTGCTTGCCGGCTTCAGCCAGTGATGGGTCCTTGATGTCATAGTTCCGTGAGGTCATAAGGTACTCCTTTTTGGTAGCCTGTACATTAATCAATTCATGATACATTAGATTGGGGGATAATTCAAACTCTGAACACGAATTAGTGATGTGGCAGGCTTGCGGTGACGAGTCGGCACTTTAGCTGTCAGTAGCGGTAAACTCTAACTAGAATAATCTCCAGTCTCTGTAGCCCTGCTGAATGACAGCGAGATATTCCTTTGACGGCTGCGTCTCTTCTAGTTGCCCGGACTTGATATAGGTTGTGGCCGGGACAGGCTCATTATCTTCATCAAATACAGTTACATTTAGCCTTATGTAACCGGCTTCGTGTTTATCCAGTTGCTTCAGGCATGTCTCGGTTATCTCATAGATAGCGCCGCGTACCTTCTCGCCCCGGAATGACTTGATGCTGGCCTTGCCACCTCTCCACTCCCGGGACCAGCCGGCGAACACCAGCTTGTAATTGGGCAGGGTAGCTATGAATTTGGGCTGGCTATCCGGGCAGCGTTCCTGCATCTGCTTTTTGTTTAGATTACTGGCGTAGGTAAAGTAATACATAAGTATATGTAAAATTATATTATACATCTGTTGTCAATAAAAAATGGAGCCGGCGCGCGGATTATTTCGCCGGTGGGCTCTTCAACCCGTGTCATACGTGCCGAAGAAATTTTTGGTGTATTTTCCAATTAATAGGTTTTTTGGGTTGACATCTTAGGGCAATATGGTTAACATGTTTAGGCAAATATGTATAAAACGAACAGATTGGGTACTATATTGCTAAAAGGTATGGGTTGGGAAATAAATGTGGCTATATCTGTTAATAAATTTTCTTTGTAAGGTGCATACCTTATCCTGAGATACTGTCAGGTGACGGTGAACAGCTATGAACAAGTTATTGGCTGTTATTCTGGCAGGGGGTATGGGCGAGCGCCTGAGCATCTTATCTCAGGGCCGCGCTAAGCCGGCGGTTCCTTTTGCCGGTAAATACCGGATTATAGATTTTACCCTGAGTAATTGCGTCAATTCCGGTATCTACAATATCATGGTTCTTACCCAGTATCAGCCAGTCTCTCTTACCGAGCATATAGGCATCGGTGCGCCCTGGGGTCTGGTGCCTCCGGACAGGAGCATAAGACTGCTGCAGCCTTACCTGGCGCGGGAGGAGGGTCGGGACTGGTATAAGGGAACAGCTGATGCTGTCTATCAGAACCTTGACCGTATTGAAGCGGAGGATATTGAAAGGGTATTAATTCTCAGCGGCGACCATATCTATAAGATGGACTACTCCTCCATGCTTGAATTTCATAGAGAAAACGGGGCGGATGTAACCCTGGCAGTCACCCGTATGCCTGAGGAGGAGTTACAGCGGTTCGGCACCTTGATAGTGGATGAAAGCGGGCAGGTGATCCGCTTTCAGGAAAAGATAAAGCACCCGGAAAGCAATCTTGTTTCCATGGGTGTTTATATCTTTAAAAGGGACATCCTTCGTAAGTGGTTGGTGGGAAGGACGGGGCATGATTTCGGCAGGAATATCTTTCCCAAGATGGCTGCCAAGGGCAAGGTATTTGCCTACGTCTTTGATGGTTACTGGCGCGATATAGGTACTGTGGACAGCTACTGGCAGGCTAATATGGAGATAATGGCGATGTCTCAAGCCTTCCTCTCAGATATTGACTGGCCTTTATACACGAGGGAATCGGAGTATCCCCCAACCAAGATTTGTAATTCAGCTACCGTTACTAATTGCCTGTTATCCAGTGGCTGTAAAATTGAGGGACACGTGGAGCATTCCATCCTCTCACCAGGAGTCATAGTGGCCGAAGGCGCTATAGTTAGAGACTCCATTATAATGGATGGCACTGAGGTTGGTCGGGACAGTATCATTGACCGCTCCATAGTGGACAAGGAGGTTGTCGTCGAGGTTGGCTGTCATGTTGGCTTCGGTGATGACTTCCGTATTAATCGTAATAGCCCCAAGGTTTTAAATACCGGGCTTACTATTGTCGGCAAGCGGACGGTGATTCCTTCTGGTTACAGGATAGGTCGTAATTGTATCATTTATGATAATGTTGTGGAGGGTGATTTCCCTGGTTACGAGGTCCAGAGCGGTGAGACGGTCAGGCCAAAGCGGAAGCCAATCCGGATAAGGGTATAAGCGTACCGCCCGGGCGGGCTGGATGCCTGGTTTAATACTAAGATGAAGGATGGCATGTCTGAGCTGAGGCAAGATGTTACTACCAAGGAATGGGTGATACTGGCTCCGGAAAGGGGTAAGCGTCCGCAGCAGAAGCCTAAAAAAAAGTCTTCCGATAATATACCCAGTTGGGATTCGACCTGTCCTTTTTGTCCCGGTAATGAAGCGGAAACCCCGGACGAAGTCTTTAGAATCCCCGGTTCCAATGAACCCACAGGTTGGGAGGTGAGGGTGGTGCCCAATCGGTTTGCGGCGTTAATACCTGAAGGAGACACCACCAGGATAGAGGAGGCCCCTTTTTTCCGCAAGATGGGCGGTTTTGGCATACACGAGGTAATTATTGACAGTCCATCTCATAACACACCCCCGGCACTGATGTCATATGAGCATGTAGAAAAGGTGCTGATTGCCTATCAGGAAAGGTACAACGCTCTGAAGAAGGACAAGCGATTAAGGCACATTACCATTTTCAAGAATCATGGCTGGGCGGCGGGGACGTCCCTGATACATCCTCACTCCCAGCTGGTGGCTACACCCATCATAGCTCCTTACTACAATCGCAAGTTTGATGTTGCCCACGAATATTACGCTGATATGGGTAGATGCCTCTACTGCGATTTGATTGCCTGGGACCTGGAGAAGGCAGACAGCAGAGTTGTGGCTGAGACAGAGGAGTTTATTCTTGTCCATCCTTACGCGTCACATGCGCCCTACGAGACCTGGATTTTGCCCAAGACGCACTGTTCCTCCTTTGGCCTCTTCCCGGCGACTCATCTTGCCGAACTGGGCAGGGTGCTTAAGGACACCCTCTTCTGCCTGTATCAGGGGCTAAACAATCCCGCCTACAACCTGATGATTGATAGTACCACTACGGCTGATGAGGAAGACCCGTACTACCACTGGCATATCAGGATAATACCGAGGCTGACCACCATTGCCGGCTTTGAAATGGGGTCGGGCATCAGTATCAGCCCGGCACTGCCGGAAGAGACAGCCAGTTATATGAGGAAGATAGCCAAGTCCTGTCCCGGTGATGTCTGCATCGCCTTTAAAAACGTCTAGCTGGAGCGGTTGAAATAGGAAGTTCTAATTAAACGATAAAATTAAGGAGGTAGATAATGGAAAGTCGATTATTGCGCATCGGGTGGATAGTTATGTTGATACTGGGGGTCTGGTGGGTTATCTGCGGTATCACAATGATCGCAGCACCAGAGGTCGCCGTTCGTGCCCCCTTTGAGAGTTCGACAGGGCAATCCTGGGAAAGCTTCGTCGCCGCCAATACTCCAGCAACAATAGACCACATCAATTGGGCGTATACTACGCATGCAACTAAACAGATTGCAGAAGGAGCCTTAATTATTTTGATAGCGCTCTACGCTTACAGGAGAGGACAAAAGTGGTCATGGTATGCCCTACTGATATTTGGTCTGATAATCTGGGTAACCATGCTGTTTAGCGGGGCGAACCCTATGATACCCGTAATTTCGCTGGTGTTGCTCGTGATCGCCCTGGCGGTTCCTGCCAAGGATATCCTGACACAGTAATCCAGCTAATTTATTTAAAAATGAAGTCCTTTACCATTGGCTCAATGACAGAATAAGAATTTTACAAAATATTCCGTCTGGCTCGCCTTTAAAGACGACTATCCGGGGCAAGGGGAGTATTTTATTTTTTTATAGCTTCGACGCCACTCCGTCTGTTATCCACCTCGTCTGTTATCTTACAGACTTCCCCCCATTGCCCCCCTCGTGGCAAATCTATTCCCACCCGCCACCCTCGCATCACCCGTGGCTTAGCCCCAAAATATTTCCCTTCCACCTTTGTCCCCCTGGGAAGGGAGGGGACTAAAACTACGGGATAAGCAGAAGATGATACTGGGCGGCAGGGTGGGAAAAGATAAGCGAGGGGGGGGTGTGGGGCAAAGCCAATAAAAACAGACCGGCGACTTTATTTCAGCTCAATCAGCCGGGACAGGAATTCCTCCACTTCCGCCGTTGAGTTCAGAAAATAGTCGGCGTTTGATGAGGGGTTCTCCCCGCCGACGAAAACACTCCAGCCTTCCGGGCGGTGAACAACCCTGAAGGCATCTTCATCGGTGGTATCATCACCCAGGTAGATGGTCAGAACTTGCTCCAGCTTTAGGAGTGTCTTTATTTCACGGGTTATTGCCTCAACGGCTTTCCCCTTGTGCCAGTCTATGGGGGGTCTGACCTCCATAACTTTCTTACCCGATGTGATTTTTATTTTACCTTTATTGAGTAAAGGCGAAGTAATCTGGTGGAAAGTCTCCGCCACCACGTTTTCCTCACCTTTTTTAACCAGCCGGTAGTGGACACTCAGACTTAATCCCTTGTCCTCAACGATGACACCGGCGATACTGTCCAGCGCTGCCGCCAGCTGCCGGGCAAGGTCTTTCATCGTGGCCCGGGCTATCTCTGCCGGCTGGCTGACAAACTTGAGGCCGGGTCCCTCTATTTCCAGCCCGTGGTTCCCCGCATAGTAGATTCCTTCTATGGCTACCATGGACTCAAGTTCTGATAGCGGGCGACCGCTGATAATGCCCACGCTGGAGGTCGATTTTTGCGCCAGAGTATGGAGCTTCTCCCTGATATCAGGCGACAGTATCGCCTCCTCGGGGCGGCTGACAATCGGGGTCAGTGTGCCGTCATAATCGGAGAGGAGCAGGAGATGGGGAGAAGCTTTGCTGTCGGCAGAAAGGGTTGCCCATGACTCAAAGAGATGCTGCACTAGCCCCCCGCTATTGAGATGAGTCTGGAGACCATAGAGGCACCCCAGCGGTAGATGTTGTTGCTGGCTACTATTTCGCGCATATTCTGCATCCGCCGCCGCCTCTCCGCCTCCGGCATCTCTATGGCTTCCTTTATCTTCACGGCAAATTCACTGATGGCATAGGGGTTGATGAGAAGGGCGTCGTGCAGTTCTGCGGCGGCACCGGTAAACTGGCTCAGGATAAGGACACCATCCCCGTCAATACGCGAAGCGACAAACTCCTTGGCGACCAGGTTCATGCCATCGTGGAGAGAACTGACCACGCAGAAACTCGCCAGCTGGCGCAGGGCACTCAAAGTCTCCGGCTTAAGCTGCCGTGTCATCGGAATCACCGGCTTCCAGGAGTCAGTACCGTATTTCTCGTTGATGCCGTTCATGAGGTCCTCAATTCTCTGCCCTATCTCCTTGTAGGTATCAATCTGGGTCCGGCTGGGCATACCTGCCTGAACGAAGACTACCTTGCCTCTATATTTGGGGTTGTCTTCAAGCAATCTATCCAGTGCCTGTAGCCTCTCCGGTATACCCTTGGTGTAGTCCATCCGGTCCATGCCGATACCGAGATACTTACCATCTAAATCAAGCTCGCGGCGCAGGCTCTCCATTTCCCGCTTAACGGCTTCCGTTCCCGCTTGCTCAGAGAGGCTGTCAAAGTCAACGCTTATGGGAAAAGGCTGCACTACTGTAGTGTTGCCCTGACGAATTACGGCTGACCTCTCCCGGTCGGTTCTGGCTTCCAGGCTGCGTTCTACCGACTCAATAAAATTATTGCCGAAAGACTGAGTATGGAAGCCCATGAGGTCGTTGCCCAGCATACCTATGAGTATCTCCTCCTGCCACGGGCAGGTCCGGAACACCTCGTAGGTCGGCCAGGGGATGTGCCAGAACTGCCCGACAGTCAACCCGGGATTCTTCTCCTTAAGCAGGTGGGAGAGCAGGGCAAAGTGGTAGTCCTGAACCAGCACCACTGCCTTGCGGCCGGCTATCTCCTGCATAACCGCATCCGCAAAAATCTGGTTTACCTTTTTGTAGGTATTCCACCAGTCCTCCGAAAAGTTCGGTGGTGTAAAGGTAACGTGACACAGGGGCCAAAGCGCCTCATTGGCGAAGCCAAGATAGAAGCCAGCTACCTCCTCTTCCGTGAGCCAGACCCGGCGCAGGGTGTATTCCGGTTTGTCCGGCGGCACCGCTACCCGGTCATGAGCGTCAACCACTTTTTTGTCGGCATCACCGGTGCCCTGGGCTACCCAGGTGCCTCCGGAGGCGCGCATTACCGGGTCCAGAGCCTCGGTAAGCCCGCTGACGGGCTTGTTCCACTTTATCTCATTACCGGACATGTTATGAATGTAGGGTTCCCGGTTGGAGACCACGATAAATAGGCTGTCTCCCAGTTTCGCCTGTACCAGCTGGTAGAGCCTGTCCTTGTTCCATTGTAGTTCTTCCATTTAGCCTAACCTGCCTTGTTGTCTTCCCGATTTACTCCCCCCGCCACTCCCTTAAGGTTAATCCAAGCGGGGCTAACTGTCAAGCCGTTCCATTTAGGGCGTGTGACTAAAGTCGCATACAGTAACTTGATAATAATCATATAATAAAGTTGATAAAAATTTATTAATTTAAAAAGGAGGTGTACGATGGTTACCCTGATTAGGAGAAGCCCGGACGGAGCCCTCACCTTACGGCCTTTCTTCAGCCCGTTCAGCCTTATTGAAGAGGTCGAAGAGATGGCGAGAGCCGCTTTCGACACCAGGTTAACACCGAAGCTCGATATGTTTGAAGAAAATGGTGAGATGGTGATTAAAGCCGAGATGCCCGGTGTCAGAAAGAAGGACCTCGACATCAGCCTGGAGGGTGATGTGCTCACCATAAAGGCTGAGAAGAAGGAAGAGAGAGAGGAAGGGGAGAAAGGCACTACTCATTATACTCGTGAAAGGCGCTTTGGGCAGTATATTCGCTACATGACTCTTCCCGCTCGCGTTGATGCCGAGAAGGTTTCCGCCACCCTCAAGAAGGGTCTACTGGAGATAAGGCTCCCCAAAGCGGAAGGGCCGGAGAGCAAAAAAATCGAAATCAAGACGAAGTAGGGCGGCGGTAGTGGTGGCCGAAGGAGCCGGGGGTTAACTCTGGCTTCTTTTTTTGTTCCAGCCTTTCTCACTTCGGTTAATCAGCCGTTTCACTAAGTAGTTCTTCCATTTAGCGTCACCTGCCTCATACTTAATGGTTTTCTCCACTTTTCCCACAATCTCAAACAGAGCCTGCCACCTGTTGACAGCCACCGGAAGGGGCTATTCTTCTCTGACCCACAAAAGGGGATAGGCGATATCGCTGACGCAGCAGGGAAGCCAGACGGCGAGGAACAGGAACAGGAAGATAAATGGAAGCAGAGGCATCCAGTCGGCTATCCCGAAGGCGGTGAAGCTGAATAATGATGCCCAGGTGCTTAAGAGCACATGCCCCATGTGGGGGAATCTGGTGGTAGGTTTCCAGCAGGCGATAGCCATCCCGATAAAGGCGGCGGCATTGACAATTATCCATTTTTCAATGCCGAGGAAAGGCATTTTCTCAGTCTCCATAAAGGGTAAGTGAAATTCCATGGGGATGTTCAGGGTGCTCCCACCCAGGTATGGGATGATAATGTCGCTCAGCGTGGCTATGCCGACAGAGCCCGTATAACCAATGAGGATAGTCGCCCAGAGACTGCCCCTTTTATGCAGCCGGTACATAGATGTGGTCACCAGCGCACTGAAGATAATGTGGAGGGGATGGAGAGTGTAAAAAAGTGATTCGGAGATATCCCTGGGGGCATTGGTAAAGTGGATTATGAGTATGGCGATAATACCGGCGACAGCCCCCAGAGCGGTAAAGGGGGCGTGTTCCGCTAATTCATGGGATATACGCTTAAGTGTTCTCATCTCACCAATAATTACTGTTATACAAGGTCAAGTTTTGTCTCCCTTTGTATAAGGCTGTTATCATAATTTGGTTTAACTTTTGGTCCTTTGGGTTAAGCTAAGTTGCGACCGATGCCTCCGATAAATCATCGCAACAATTGAGGCGATAACGGCGATGCCGGTAATCCAACGGGCAGTGGGAATGCCAGCAACAGTCCAGACATCTATCTTAAAACCCTCCAGGAAAAACCTGCCAGCACCATAATAGACGATATAGGAAAAGAATATATCACCATCAAAAAGCTTATGCTTGAGCCTACGCCCTATCAGCATAAGGAGAAGGAATCCGATGAAATTCCATACAGATTCATACAGGAAGAGGGGGTGGAAGTGAGTATAGGTCTCGAAGCCGGGGAGGCGGTGGGCAGGTTCAATATATATCGCCCAGGGGAGTTCAGTAGGGTAACCGTAAAGCTCCTGATTGAAGAAATTGCCCCATCTGCCTATAGCCTGTGCCAGGATAAGGCCGGGGGCGACAATGTCCATCCAGCGCAGGGTGCCGAGTTTCTTCCACCTGGTATAGATAATGACTCCGATAGCACCCCCGATAACAGCACCGAAAATGCCCAGCCCACGCCCACTAAAAATTAAGGCCGGGTTCCGGCTATAATAGTCCCATAGGTCGATAACGTGGTAGATACGGGCGCCGATGATACCCAGAGGAATAACAATGAGGGCCATGTTAAGGATGTGCCCTGAATGCTCCCCTCGCCTTTTGGCCTCAATGGTGGCAACCCCCAGCGTTGCGATAACACCCAGGGCAATCATGATGCCATACCAGCCAATGGTGAAAGGACCCAGATTAATGGAAGCCTCCATTATATCAACACCCTAATCGAAAATCTTTGTCATCGACTGACATCACTCTGAGTTCCGGCAATCTACGTTGAGGCAACGTCCCGGCAGTTCTCGCATTGCCCCAGAAACTCAAGAAGGTGACCATTTATCTTAAAACCGGTTTCTTTAGCTAGCCTCTGCTCCAGTCCGCCAAGGTCACAGTCGGTAAAATCAATCACGGTGCCACAGTCAGAGCA